>ERZ808037.769-NODE-769-length-26112-cov-6.842251_pt1 | contig 26112 bp, 20 predicted proteins | sample MGYA00380190_ERZ808037 | MGnify/ENA primary metagenome ERZ808037 (study PRJEB31490, sample SAMN06133399) | mouse gut metagenome | isolation source: J9 | host: mice | place: China: Chengdu | collected 2015-05 ... | reverse complement strand
CAACGCTGAAAATTTATGGCGGCGATCTCTATGTGGGTGTAATGACGGTGATCAATTCCACCAGAGAGATTCTTGCCCTGCCTGTCAGCGGGATCTCGAGCGGCGCGCAGCCGGTGCTTGGATATAATTACGGTGCGAAGGCGTATGAAAGAGTACGGCAGGGGATCCGGTTTACTGCCGCCCTGGGAATCCTGTATACGCTCCTGGCGTGGCTGCTGGTGATCGTAAGTCCGCATCTGCTGTTATCTGTATTTACGGAGGACGCCGCCATGATCGAAGCGGGGGTGGGCGCGATGCGGCTGTACTTTTTCGGCTTCTTCTTTATGGCGTTTCAGTTTACGGGGCAGTCCGCCTTCACGGCATTGGGGGACTCGCGCCATGCAATCTTTTTCTCCCTGCTTCGCAAGGCAGTGATCGTGGCGCCGCTGACGGTGCTTTTGCCCGGGTTCGGGCTTGGAGTGGACGGGGTGTTTCTGGCGGAGCCGGTCTCCAATGCCATTGGAGGGCTGGCGTGCTTTGCGACGATGTATGTGACGTTATACCGGAAGCTGGGCGAGATGGAAAAGTCTGACATAATAGTATAGTTTTGCAGCCGCGGAGTCATATTACAACGATTGAAATTGTATAAAGGCAGGCGGCTTTTATAGGGAAAAGACAGCAGAAAGAAAAGAGAGGAAAACATGCGGGAAGAATTTTGCAGGACTGAAATGCTTTTGGGAAGTGCAGCGATGGACAGGCTGGCCGGCGCGCGCGTGGCGGTGTTTGGTGTGGGCGGTGTGGGCGGCTATGTGTGTGAGGCGCTGGCAAGAAGCGGCGTGGGCGCGCTTGATCTGATCGACAAGGACAAGGTGGCGGTCTCGAATATCAACCGGCAGATTATCGCCACCGGAGAGACGGTGGGAAGAGAGAAGACAGAGGTAATGCGGGAGCGGATTCTCTCCATCAACCCGGATGCGGTGGTGCGCGTTTACTCCTGCTTTTTTCTGCCGGAAAATGCGGATCGTTTTCCTTTTTGTGAATATGATTATGTAGTGGACGCGGTGGACACCGTGACGGCGAAGATCGAGCTGGTGATGCGGGCGAAAGAGGCGGGCGTGCCGGTGATCAGCAGCATGGGTGCGGGGAATAAGCTGGACGCTGCGGCTTTTCGTGTGGCGGATATCTATGAGACAAAGGTTTGCCCTCTTGCGCGCGTGTTGCGCAGGGAGCTGAAAAAGCGGAATGTGGAACATTTAAAGGTGGTGTATTCGGAGGAAGAGCCGGTTACCCCGGCGTATGCTGCGGCCAATCTGCCGGAGGAAGGGGAGCGAAAAAAACCGCTTCCCGGAAGCATAGCCTTTGTTCCTTCCGTGGCGGGACTTATCATCGCCGGGGAAGTGGTGAAGGATCTGACGGGAAGCGGACGCTAAGGAACTAAGACGCGCCGTTTTGATGACTGGTCATAAAAGAAAGGGTCTTTATATGTTTAGATTTATAAAAAGAATGGTTTTGTTCCTTCTTTTATTTGCCGTTCTGTTATTGGGAGTGACAGGATATGCTTATTTTATAGAACCTGATTTATTAAGAGTAAAATGTCTGTCAATCAGAACAGAAAAAGAAGTGCGTCCCTGTAAAATTGTATTTTTTACGGACACCCATTTCGGACAGTATTACAGTGAAAGCCATGTCGAAGATATTGTTGGAAAAATAAATGAACGGGACGCCGATTTTGTTATTTTCGGCGGTGATTTGCTGGATAATTACGCACGCGACCGCAATTCTCTGGATATGGAATATCTGGAGGATAAGCTGTCGGAAATGCAGGCGGCTGCCGGCAAATACGCTGTTTGGGGAAACCATGATTACGGGGGCGGAGCAGTCCGTATCTATGAAGAATTAATGACTTCCTGCGGCTTTGAACTGCTGACTAATGAAAGTCGTTTGTTTGAAGAGTACGGTATTACAATCCGGGGTTATGATGATTACCTGATGGGGTGGACGGATCCGTCGCTATATGCGATTGAAAGCGATTACTTCCATGTCATCGCTTCCCATGAACCTGTCATTTCAAAATTTATAGAGAACGGCAGCGATAATTTTCTGCTGTCCGGGCATACGCATGGAGGGCAGGTGACGATTCCGTTTGTCACTTCTAAATTGCTTCCGGAAGGTTCGGGAACATTCCGGAAAGGATTCTATTCTGCCCAAAAGATAGGAACTTCTACGTCCTTACAGATGTATGTCAGCGATGGTATTGGCATGACGAGATACCCGTTTCGGTTTTTAAATATACCGGAAATTGTGGAAGTGAATATCCTGCCAGCCAAATGGGAAAACACGGATTTATAAGGAATCGTCGTTTTCAGACGATGATTTTTTCATCCGCTCCAGACACCACAAAAACAGCCAGAGCAGAATCGGCATACCGATAGTGGCGACCAGACATCCGGCAAAGAGCCGTCCGGAGTCTCCCAGATCCAGACAGGCGACCACAAATGCGCCCACATACATGCCGACCAGAAGGACGACGCAGACGAGCGCGGCGATTTGTTTCGGGGTTGTTTTGCGGCTGGTTTTTGTTTCTTTGTCACTTTGATGGCTCATGGGTGTTGTTTCCCTTTCCTTTATATGATAAACTGGCAGTCATATTGTGATTGTACCGCCGCGTATGGTTTCTCTTGTACGATATCATATTTGGGGAAAAAAGAAAAGTGGGCAATGCATACCGTTTGGGAAACAGAGGTGTCCGAACGGGCGAAATATTATAGAAGGGAATGGTATAATACAGATGCATAAAATGACGTTAAACGGCGACAACTGGCAGATGTGGATTGTGGGGGAAAAGGACGTGTACGGGGTGAACGGACAGGCGCTTCCGGCGGTGGTTCCGGGCTCGGTCTACGGGAATCTTTTACAGCAGGGACTGATGCCCGACCCGTATGACAGGATGAACGAGCTTACCGCGCTTCCTCTCATGGAGAATGACTTCGTGTTTGAGACGGATTTTTTGCTGACGGAGGAACAGCTCGCAGGGGACTTCCTGCTGCTTCGCTTTGACGGCATCGACACATTGTCAAAAGTCTGCCTTAATGGAATAGTTTTGGGAGAAACTGACAATATGCACAGGGTTTGGGAGTTTTCTATAGAGGAGACGGCGCGGGCAGGACGGAATACGCTTCGGGTGGAGATCGCTTCGCCCACCCGCTTTATTGAGGAGGAGAATGAAAAAGTCTTTACGGGAGGTTCCACGGACGCCATGCGCGGCTTTCCCCATCTGCGGAAAGCCCACTGTATGTTCGGCTGGGACTGGGGGCCGAGGCTGCCCGATGCGGGGATATTCCGGGAAGTGTCGGTTTTATCAGGGAAGTGTGCAAGAATCGGACAAGTTTACATAACACAGAACTGGAGTGCGGCTGGGAAATCTGCGGAGAAAGACACGGACAGGCAGGGCGGCATTGTCTCTGCGTCAGGACACGGTCTTGGTCAGGTCACCGGACAGGACACGGACAAGCAGGGCGGCATTGTCTCTGCATCAGAGAATGGTCAGACTCAGGAGAAAAATTCGGTTGACATAAGTAGGAACATGCCGGCCGGGGATAAGGTTGACATAATATATGCCGTGGAGATCGAGGACTTCACAGACGGGAACGGATATGAGATTTGCACGGCTCTTTATGATCCGGACGGCGTACTGGTCGGGGAGAAGTCTTCCAGGCGGGGCACGCAGACATGCGCAGGCGGGGATGCGCAGGAGCCGGGGGAGCAGACAGAATGTGCGGAAAATGTGGCCTGCGCTGACGGGGCGGAGGGCTGGGACACCATCACCGTGTACGGCCCGGAACGCTGGTGGCCAAACGGTTTCGGGGATCAGCCCCTTTACCGTGCCGAGGTGACGCTTCTGGATGAAGCGGGGAATGTGCTTGACCGGTGGAGCCGCCGGATCGGTCTGCGCACCCTGACGGTGAATACGGACAAGGACGAGTGGGGAGAGTGTTTTGCCCATGAGGTGAACGGGGTGAAGATTTTTGCCATGGGCGCGGACTATATCCCGGAGGACAATATTTTTTCGCGTATTACGCCGGAGCGCACCCGCCGTCTTCTGGAGGATGCGGCGGCGGCGCACCACAACTGCGTCCGTGTCTGGGGCGGCGGCTATTACCCGGACGACTGGTTTTACGATATCTGCGATGAACTTGGTCTGATCGTGTGGCAGGATTTTATGTTTGCCTGTGCTTCCTATGAGCTGGACGACAGTTTCGAGCGCAGTATCAGCGCGGAAATCCGTGACAATGTGCGGCGGATCCGGCACCATGCCTGTCTTGGCATCTGGTGCGGCAACAATGAGATGGAGACCCAGACGCTGGACGGGGCGTGGCAGCCTTCCATCAAGCAGAAGTGCGACTATATTAAGATTTTTGAGTATATCATTCCGAAAATTCTGGAGGAAGAGGATCCCGCGTCCTTCTACTGGCCGTCCTCTCCTTCTTCGGGAGGAAATTATGATAACCCTTGGGACGAAAACCGGGGAGACACCCACTATTGGGATGTGTGGCATGGGAACAAGCCTTTCACGGACTATCGGAACTACTATTTCCGCTACATGTCCGAGTTCGGATTCCAGTCCTTTCCGTGTCTTAAGACGGTGGAGAGCTTTACCGCGCCGGAGGACCGCAATATTTTCTCCCGCGTGATGGAAATGCACCAGAGAAACGCGGCGGCAAACGGCAAGATTATGACGTACCTGTCCGCGACCTATCTCTATCCGTCAGACTTTGAAATGCTTCTGTATGCGTCCCAGCTTTTGCAGGCTGATGCCATCCGCTATGGGATTGAGCATTTCAGAAGAAGCCGTGGCAGATGTATGGGTACGGTGGTGTGGCAGCTAAACGACATCTGGCCGGTGGCTTCCTGGGCGGGCATCGACTATTACGGACGCTGGAAGGCTCTGCATTATGCACAGAAGAGAGCCTTTGCTCCGGTGATGATTTCCTGTGAGGAAGTCGGTGAACTTTCCGAGAGACCTTTCTGTGTGGCGCAGCCTGCGCCTATTGAGAAATCCGCCAGACTGCATGTGGCGAATGAGACGATGGAGCGGGTGGACGGCACGGTGAGATGGAGCCTGAGAAAACCGGACGGTGAAGTGATTTTGGAGGGCGCGCAGGAGGTCCGTGTGGAACCACTGTCCGGTCTGTGGCTGGAAAAAATGGATTTCTCCTCCTATGACGAATTAGAGGTTTACATAAGTTACTTCTTCGAGAAGGAAAATGAGACGGTTTCTGAGAATACCACACTCTTTACCGCGCCCAAGCATTTCCGTTTCCATGACCCGCGGCTGTCATGGCGCAGGGAGGGAAACCACCTCATTGTCAGTGCTGCGGCTTACGCGAAAAATGTGGAGATAGCAGGCGTTGACGGGGATGTGAAGTTCTCCGACAATTTCTTCGACATGAATCCGGGAGAGAAGCGGGTGGAGATCGTGTCGGGGGACGCTTCGGCGTTTACCCTGAAATCGGTGTATCAGATACGCTGATCCTGCTAAAAGAAATCTTTGCCGGGTAGGGGACAAAGAGACAGAGGCGAAATGCAGCTCCGGGTTTACTTTTCGGGGTGAAAGGAATAGGGGATGAAAAGAAAATGTATCATTTTATCAGGTGTGATGGGCATGGGCATTCTTCTTCTGACAGGCTGCGGAAGGTATGCCGCAGGGAAGCAGGAAGAGAGTGGTGTCGTATCTGATGCGGACGAAGAGGAAGACAGCACGCAGGGAATGCAGACGGACTTTGCTGCGCCGTCCCGGGAAAGCCGCGAACAGGCGGAATCAGACGCAGGGCAGACAGGGCCGGGGCAGAGGGAAGACACAGAGCAGGAAGAGAAGACGAAACAGAGCGGATCCGAAACCGAAACGGAGAATGCGCCGAAGGAGGCGATACAGTTACCGGAGACAGGCAGCAGGCTTACAGATTTCGTGCCGGACGGCTGGGAACTGTGGGACAGTGTGGAACTGGATTTCAATGAAGACGGCATTCCCGATTATGTGGGTGTGCTGCAGGCGGTGCTGACAGATGAGGACAAAGAGCAGACATTTCAAACGGAATATCCCCGGATTCTGTTTGCTGCGGCAAGCGACGGGAAGGCAGGGTATTGTCTGGATTTTCAGGATGTGAACGTCGTACGCACAAGAGACGAAGGGGGCGTTTACGGAGATCCCTATCTGCCGCTGACTGCGGAGCGCACATCTTTTACCATACATACCTACGGAGGCAGTGCGTGGAGGTGGTCGGAGGACTATACATACACATACCGCGAAGGGGATTGGTGGCTTGCTTCATCGGAAGAGACTTACGGGTATGGGGATTATGTCACGGATTATGTGAAAAATGATTGGGAAAAGGGTGTGGGAATCAGAAAAGTGCGAAGTTCCGACTGGGGACCCATGGAGGAAAACTTTGAACAGATAGAAAACGGAGACTGGGACTCGGTCGGGTACGATCTGGAATACGAAGTGCCGCTGGATGAACAGATGACGCTGGAACAGGCGGGCAAGCGATGGTGGCTTGCGCCTAAGCGCGTGACAGACTGGGAAGTAAAGGAAACGGTATTCGCAGCGGATGTGAATATTGCGGCGGACAGGATAAGGCCGCCCGGGGAGGCATTTTCGGATTATTGTGATGAGGATTGTCTGCTATATACATTTCGCGTGGATTCGGATGCGGGAGAGAGCGCCTGCTATCTTGCCATGTATAGCTGGCAGGACAAAGTGCTGTCAGTGCTGGCAGAAGGGGATACGGCGATTGAAGATGCGAAGCTCTATGATGGGAAAATATATTATGTTTCTGAGATTGTGGAGAATGTCACATACCAGACGGCGGTGACCGGAAACGAAAAGACCGAACAAAAGGAGGAAACCGTCGGCGTCAGGCTGAACAGGATGGAGCCTGACGGGTCTGGGAAAGAAGTGATTTTTGAGTACCGCTATCCGGAAGCGGCGGCGGGAGTTATGGAAGATTTCATCCCATACATATCCCTGATCTATGAAATCAGCGGCGGCGAGATCGTTGCGGAGGTGTATCTGGGAGCGGAACCGTCAAAGCCCCATCCGTTTTACCGGATGAAGGCTGACGGCAGCAGGCAGGAGAGGATCGGTCAGGTGCCGGAGTAAACCGGAAAGTTTCTGTTGCAAACTCACCTTATAAGCATTATAATAATCGTACAAAAAGCGCTCCGTAAAGCAAACGGTTCGCCTTGGTTTTTAGTTACTTATAAAAAAGCAACCATTATCCTTGGTCGGGGCGGTTGCTTTTTTGATTTCCTCTATTCTTGTGGTTTTGCCATATGCTGACACCAGTAGTTAAAATACTAATGAGTGTTACAGCAATACCGACAATTCCTACAAGCACATCGAATCTCATATGTACCTAAGTACCCTTTCGTAGATTTTCCATTGATATACCTCCTTTGGTATTGGAAGTTCTCAGATGAATTATCTGGCAAAAGGCGAACCGCTTACCCGTTTTGGAGCGCAAAATCATTATACTATACAGATAAAAAATTAGCAAGTTTCCGCAATTTGCGGTTTTGCCCACCACTCAGAGAGCGGTATCTTCCGCCTCTATAATATAAGGCTTGATAAAAGTCATTTCCCGGGGCGCGTCGGGATGGTTCGTGCGGAACAAAAGCTGCAATGCCATCCGCTTTCCGAGCAGACCCGTAGGGACGTTGGCAGTGATGATGCGCCCGCGCACATTCTGGTATTCATCGGTGTCATCGAAACCCGTCAGCGTGATCGGGTGAGGCACTTTTTTCGGATTTTCGTCCATGTACTTCTGTACAAAATGAGCCACATAGTCGCTGGCGCACACAAAGGCTGTGGGCCAGTCGGCGAGAGAGTCCAGAAACCGGTTGATTTCCGATGTATAAGAAAAAATGTCGATGCTGTCCGTCAGGCAGTATTCCGGGCGGATCGCAAGACCATACCGGTCCATGCTGTCGCGGTAGCCCAGATAACGTTCTTTGTTTGTCTGGGCATAATTGATGTCCCCCAGGAAGCCGATATCCTTGTGGCCGTTCTGAATCAGTTTTTCCGTGATCTCAGCCTCGGTGCGGAAGCCTTCTATCAGGATCAGATCCCCGTGCAGCTTCCGGTCCGTCAGGGTGGGGATCGTGTCGAGGAAGACCTTCGGGCCGGGCAGTTCGTTCACCATGCCGAGAATGGTCGGGTCATATACGTTTACCACGGCGATGCCTTCCACGCTGTCCTTAGAGAGGATGGAGGGGAGGGTGAAGTCCTTCGTGTAGGCGGAAGGGACATAAATATACATCAGATTGATGTTATATTCGGAGAGCTCCTGCGCCATGCGGTGGATGATGCCGGTCCAGAAGGAGGCGGAATCGGGCCTTGACACAATTAATGCTACGGTGTGCTCGGTGTACCCGCCCGCAGATACAGCCTGTGCAGGGAGCTTGGCATACCCCAGTTCCCGCGCCTTGTCAAAAATCATTTCTTTCAACGAGTCGGAAACCCCGGCCTGATTGTTAAACGCTTTGCTGACAGTCACTCTGGAAATGTCCAGAGCGTCCGCAATGTCTTTCATCGTCACTTTTTCCATAGAAACCCCTTCCGTAAAAACTGCTGAACTATTTTTAGTATAGCACAGCAAAAAAGAAAAAACAATTCGATGTTTACAAATGTTAATTCGGATTGTGGATCTTTGTTTATGAATCCGCATAATAATATATGTATACGTTTATATTTGTAAACATAAGTGTTTTGCAAAAATGCGCTAAAATCTGACGAATGCAAGAAAGGTGCACAAAAAAAGTATGAAAATCAAGAAAAAGATAACAGAATTGTATATCCGATGTTGACATATATTAAAATAAATGTTAATATGCTGTTAACAAAAATAAATAAAATATAAACGAAGGAGGTAAAAGTAATGAAAAGGAATGAGATGTCAGGCGGAGAAAAAGCGCGCATCAGAAAGTCCCGGAACAGGCGCTGGTCAAAAGACGATACAGAGCTGTTTCTGCTGTCGCTTCCTACCCTGCTGTGGTTTCTGATCTTTTCCTATCTGCCGATGTTTGGTGTGATTATTGCCTTTAAGGTATATAAGCTGTCGCCCGGCGGACATGGGTTTATTTACAATCTGCTGCACAGCGATTGGGCCGGATTCGGGAATTTCAGCTATTTCTTCACATCCAACTCATTTACCATGCTTTTGCGAAACACGATCCTCTACAACATCGCGTTTATCATTATCAGCGCCAGTGTTGCGGTAGGCGGCGCGCTGATGCTGAGCAGTATGCGCAATAAAAAGGCGTCCAAGGTGTACCAGACGATGATGTTTCTGCCCTACTTTATGTCGTGGGTCGTTATCAGCTATTTTGTATACGCGCTTCTGACGCCGGAGAGAGGTTATATCAACGGTCTTATAACCGCGATGGGCGGCGAGCGGATCATGTGGTATCAGGAGAGTAAGTACTGGCCGTTTATCCTTATCTTTCTGAACACATGGAAGGGTATGGGATATGGTATGGTGCTCTACCTTGCAAGCATCACAGGCATCGATCCTTCCCTGTATGAGGCGGCGGTGATGGACGGCGCGACGAAGGCACAGCAGGCAAGACACATTACGCTCCCTGCGATCAAGCCCGTGTTTATCATGATGTTGATTTTAGACTGCGGTAAGATTTTCAACTCTGATTTCGGTCTGTTCTATCAGGTGACGGGACAGCTCCCGGCATCGCTTTACACGACGGCTTCAACATTTGACACTTACATATATAATGCGATCCAGTCTTCGGCGCCGATCGGACAGACGGCGGCAGCGTCGTTCTTCCAGGCGATCTGCAGTTGCGGGACGATTCTTCTGGCTAACTGGATCGTAAGTAAAATCGACAACGAGAACCGGATTATATAGAAGGAGGTGGGGAACGTGAGTAAAATGGATAAAAGCGGCCAGTCGCTGAATCAGATCAAGACGTCGACCAACGTCGTGTTCAATCTGGTGTTCCTGATACTGGCAGTTATGTGTGTGATTCCGCTGCTGTTTGTTTTTTCGATATCCATTACGGACGAGGAGGTGCTTCGTACCAACGGATACCAACTGGTGCCGCAGGTGCTTTCCGCTTCCGCCTATGAGTTTTTGTGGAATGAGCGGATGACGATTTTGCGGGCGGTGTTCATGTCCGCAGCGGTGACGGTGATCGGTACCGTGATTTCCATAGCCCTGAACACGTCCATGGGCTATGTGGTATCCAGACGAAACTTTAAACTGAAAAAGATTTATACATGGCTGCTCTTCATACCGATGGTGTTTAACGGCGGTATGCTTGCCAGCTATGTGGTGGTAAATAATATTTTAAAACTGAATAACAATATCTGGGCGCTGATCCTGCCCCTTGCCTGCTCGGCTTTCAGCGTGACCATCTGCCGTACCTTTTTCAGGACCACGGTGCCGGACTCCATCATAGAGTCCGCGAAGATTGACGGTGCGGGGCAGTTCCGGATCTGGTCGCAGATCGTGCTGCCGATTTCCAAGCCGGTGATGGCGACAATCGGTATGTTTGCGGCATTCGGCTACTGGAACGACTGGTTTCAGGCATCCCTGTATATTCAGGACACGAAAAAGCAGACGTTACAGTCATTGCTGAACCAGATGCAGAAGAACATCGAGTACATAGCGAACAACCCGTATGGCGGACTCTCATTGCAGGAGTATAAGCTGAGTATGCCGACGGAGAGTGTGCGTATGGCGATTGCGATCGTTATTATCGTGCCTATCGCGTGCACCTATCCGTTCTTCCAGAAGTATTTTATTTCGGGACTGACGGTGGGGTCGGTTAAAGAATAACGCGAAAAGTGGAGATTCGGAAAATAATACAGAAAAAGGAGAGGAAAAAGTGATGAAGTGGAAAAGAATAGCGGCGCTTGGCGCGGCAGTTATGATGACAGCGGGGACCCTTGCGGGATGCGGCGGCGGAAACGCAGACGCTGGCGAAGGCGGGACGGTCAACTTAAAGTGGGTGACCATCGGAAACGGAATGCCGAAAAACTACGATAGCTGGATTGCGAAGGTGAATGAGTACATAGAGCCGGAAATCGGTGTGAATCTGGAGGTGGAGGTCATTCCGTGGGGTGACTGGGATAAGCGCCGCAGCATTATCGTGAGCACAAACGAACCTTTTGATATGATTTTCGGAACTGGAAATAACTATATTGCTGACATCAATCTGGGCGCGTGCTATGATATTACCGACATGATCGACGAAAATATGCCGGGGCTTAAGGAACTGATGCCGGATAAGTATTGGGAAGGCGTGAAGGTGAAAGACAGGATTTACGGGATTCCCAGCTATAAGGACAGCTCCATCACCAACTATGCGGTGTGGGATAAGGAACTGGTGGATGAGTACAATCTGGATCTGGCATCCCTGACGGAGATTGATTCCCTGACGGAAACCTTTGAGACATTGAAGGCGGATAAAAACGATTATCCCGTCTATGTCAAGAACGACGGCGTTTACTATATTTTCGACGTGTACGATCAGCTTGGGGCCGGAACCCAGATTCTTGGCGTGAGATATGACGATACGGACGGGAAGGTATGCTTTACACTGGAGGAGCCGGAAATCTATTCCGCGCTGGAGACGCTTCACGAATGGTATCAGAAAGGGATTATTAATCCTGACGCATCCACCTTATCCGAGGCGCGTGTCTACAACATGTGGCGTGTAGCGCAGGGCTGGGAGAGCGCAGGCACCACCGCGTGGGGACCCCAGATGGGCAAGGAAGTTGCGGTGCAGAAGATCGGTGATACGATTCTGTCAAACGAGACTGTGCGCGGATCGTTAAACATGATTTCTGTCAACACGAAGTACCCGGAGAAATGCTTACAGCTTCTCGACAAGATCAATACGGACACTAAGCTGCGCGATATGTTCTTCTACGGGGAAGAGGGCGTGAACTTCAATTATACGGAAGACGGCAAGGTGCATAAGATCAACAACGAGTGGGCAATGGCCGGATACACGCAGGGAACGTTCTTCACGGTAACGCCGGAGGACGTGAACGAGACCAACCAGTGGGATGAGGTCAGGGCGTTAAACGAGGCGGCGGTATCTTCCGTGATGCTCGGATTTACTTTCGATTCCACACAGGTATCGGATAAGCTGGCAAACTGCCGTGAGATATGGATGCGTTACCGGAGTGAGGTGATGACCGGTGTGCGTGACCCGAAAGAAACGATACCGGAAATCAAAGACGAGCTGATGAAAGCCGGATGGCAGGAGGTTGTGGACGAGGCACAGAAACAGGTTGACGAGTTTATGGGCAAATAGCAATATGAAGTATCAGGTTTCGTGCGGGAGGATGTCCAAAACGGGGGATTCTGCGCACGGATCGGAAATCATGGACGACAGAAAGAGGGAGAATGAACAACTATGGCAAAAATCATTGGCAAATACCTTTCTAACATTCCGTGGCAGGAGCCGGACGGGACGGAGAAACTTCCGGTCTGGAGATATAAGGAGAACCCGATCATTGACCGGTTTGCGACGAAACATTCCAACAGTATTTTTAACAGCGCGGTAGTTCCCTATGGGGACGGCTTCGCGGGGGTGTTCCGCTGTGACAGCAGATCAATCAGCATGGATATCTTTGCGGGATTCAGCAGGGACGGTATCCACTGGGAGATCTCCGATGAGCCGGTTGACATGCAGGGCGCGTGCCCGGAGGTGGCGAAGCGGGACTTCCGCTACGATCCGAGAGTGTGTTATATCGAGGACAGATACTATGTGACGTGGTGCAACGGGTACAGCGGTTATCCCACCATAGGTCTGGCGTATACGTTTGACTTTCAGACCTTTTATCAGAGAGAAAACGCGTTTTTACCGTTCAACAGAAACGGGGTGCTGTTTCCGCGCAAGATACAGGGAAAGTACTATATGCTGAGCAGGCCGAGCGATAACGGGCACACGCCTTTCGGGGATATTTTTATAAGTGAGAGCCCGGATCTGACCTATTGGGGACGGCACCGTCTGGTGATGGGGACGATCAGGGGAGACGAGTCCGCATGGCAGTCCACAAAAATCGGTGCGGGAAGCGTCCCGATTGAGACGGATGAAGGGTGGCTTTTGATTTATCACGGCGTCATTCATACCTGTAACGGGTTTGTCTACCGGATGGGCTGTGCGCTGCTTGATCTGGAGGAGCCATGGAAAGTAAAGAAGAGAACGAGAAACTATATTTTAGGACCGCATGAGCTGTACGAGTGCGTGGGCGACGTGCCGAATGTGGTATTCCCCTGCGCGGCGCTCGCGGACGCGGCTACGGGAAGAATCGCCATCTATTACGGATGTGCGGACACAGTGACAGGACTGGCATTCACTACGGTGGACCGGCTGATGGATTGTATGGAATAAGAAGAAAACGACGTGAAATTTTGGTGGAGCGATATAAGGAGGCTGAAATGTATTTTTTAGATAAGAGAGTGAATGTCATCTGCGAGGAATTAAAGAAACTAAAGGTAAAGCAGAAGTTCGACATCGAGAAATGGGAGTATAAGGAGGGAAACTATTTCCATCCTGCGGACGCCATGGCGGACAGCGCGCCATGGGAGACATTTGACTGCCGGAACATGCACTGGTACGGCAAGGACCGCCATTACTGGTTTAAGACCGTCTACCGTGTGCCAAAGGAGCTGGACGGCAAGCGGATGTGGCTTCATGTGGGCACCCAGATCGACGAGTGGGACGACGCCAAGAACCCGCAGTTTCTCCTGTTTGTGAACGGTGAGGCAGTGCAGGGCATCGACATGAACCATCGGGATGTATTCCTGTCCCCGTCGGCCGTGGCGGGAGAGGAGCTGACGCTGGAGCTGCAGGCTTACAGCGGGACGCTGCACACCGAGTTTAATCTGGTCACCCAGATGCGGGAAATCGACCAGAACATTGAGAAACTTTACTACGATCTTTGGGTGCCTCTGGCTGCCTTTTCCAGAATGGAGGAGGATGACAAAAACCGCAAGGATATACAGGAGATCTTAAACACCACCATTAATTTCCTCGATCTTCGCACGCCTTATTCGGACGCCTTCTACCGGACGCTGGAGGAAGCCTCCGCTTATATCGACCGGGCGTTGTACTCCGATATGGCGGGTTACAAGGATGTGATCGCGACCTGCATCGGCCATACCCACATCGACGTGGCGTGGTGGTGGACGGTGGAACAGACGAGGGAGAAGGTGGGGCGCAGTTTTGCCACAGTCCTTAAGCTGATGGAGGAATACCCGAATTATAAGTTTATGTCCAGCCAGCCCCAGCTTTACGCCTTTTTGAAGGCACGCTATCCGGAGCTTTACGAGAAGGCGAAGGAGCGGATCAGAGAGGGGCGCTGGGAGGCGGAAGGCGGCATGTGGCTGGAAGCCGACTGTAACCTGACTTCCGGAGAATCCCTTGTGAGACAGTTCATGCACGGCAAGCGATTCTTTAAGGAAGAGTTCGGCGTGGATAACAAGATTCTGTGGCTGCCGGATGTGTTCGGCTATTCCGGGGCGCTGCCGCAGATCATGAAAAAGTGTGGCATTGAATATTTTATGACGACCAAGCTGGCATGGAACCAGTTTAACAAGATACCTAACGATACGATGATGTGGCGCGGTATCGACGGTTCCGAAGTGCTGACCCACCTGATCACCACCCTTGGCGTCAGCCAGCCCATCAAGGATTTCTTTACGACCTATAACGGTATGCTCCACCCCGACTCGATTATGGGCGGCTGGATGCGCTATCAGAATAAGGACATCAACAATGACATTCTGGTGTCCTACGGCTACGGGGACGGCGGCGGCGGCCCGACAAGAGAGATGCTGGAGACGTCCATCCGCATGGAAAAGGGCGTGAAGGGAATCCCCACCGTGCGCCAGGAGTTCGCACGCACTTACTTTGATGAATTGAAGGAGCGCGTGGCGGACAACAAGAGACTTCCGGTGTGGGAGGGAGAGTTCTATTTCGAGTACCACAGAGGGACGCTTACATCCATGGCCAGAAACAAACGTTCCAACCGCAAGTCGGAACTTGGTCTGATGGAACTGGAATTTCTGGGCGTATTGGCGGCGAAAGAGCTGGCATATCCGGTGAAAGAGCTGGATGAGATGTGGAAGCTGGTGCTGTTGAACCAATTCCATGATACCCTGCCCGGCTCTGCCATCCATGAAGTATATGAAGTGACGAAGAAGGAGTACGCGCAGCTTGCAGAGCAGCTTACACAGATGAGCGGGGAGCGCAGACGCGCCATCGCAGGCGAGGGCGAGGCGGTCACCATCTTTAATCCCATTGGCAGGATGCGGGGAGATGTCGTCAATCTGGGTGCATTTGAGGGCAATGCCATCACAGACGGAGAGGGCAATGTATATCCGGTGCAGAAGACGAAGGAGGGCAGCGTTGCCTTTGTGAAAGGTCTGCCGTCAAAAGGCTATCAGTCCTTTGTGGCGTTTGATGCGAGGGAGATGGATAAACCTTTCCATCTGAATGGAGACAGGGAACTGGAGACTCCTTTTTATACCGTAAGACTTGATGAGAACGGTATGTTTACGGGTATCTATGACAAGGATAACGACCGTGAGATCGTACAGCCCGGCAAACAGGCCAATCTGCTGCGGATGTACGAGGATAAGCCGATCTACTTCGACAACTGGGATATTGATATTTACTATACCGAGAAATTCTGGGATGTGGATCAGGTGGAGCGCATGGAATGGACCGAGATGGGACCGGTGCGCGCCGTGCTGGAGATTGACAGAAAGGCGTCCAACTCCACGTTCAGCCAGAAAATCATATTTTACGCAGCCAGCCGCCGCATTGACTTTGTCACCCATGTGGACTGGAAAGAACATCAGACGCTTTTGAAGGTACATTTCCCGGTGACGGTACATACCGATGAGGCGACCTTCGATATCCAGTTCGGCAGCCTGACCAGAAAGACGCACCAGAACACAAGCTGGGATGTGGCGCGTTTCGAGAGCTGCGGGCAGAAGTGGATGGACCTGTCGGAAGGACATTACGGCGTTTCCCTGTTAAACGACTGTAAGTATGGTCATTCCGTGAAAGATTCCAATATGGCGCTGACGCTCATCAAGTCCGGCACGGAGCCGAATCCGGTGGCGGATCAGGAAGAGCACGATTTCACCTACGCGATCTATCCTCATGCGGAGGGCTGGCGGACAGCCGGTACCGTGGATGAGGCGTATAAGCTGAACCAGCCGCTCACAGCCCTGACGGGCACACAGGGCGGAAAGAACTTCTCCTTTGCCGGCGTCTCGCACAGCAATGTGGTCATCGAGACGATCAAGCAGGCCGAGAACGGCGACGGTGTTGTGATCCGTATGTACGAGTCGGAGAACGCCCTCACCAAGACGAAACTGACGGTAAATATGCCCTTTGAAAAGGCGTATATCTGTAATCTGCTGGAGGAGACAGAGAGCGAAGCGGCTGTGTCCGGCAACAGTATTGATGTCGTGCTGAAGCCATTTGAGATTGTGACGGTGCTTTTGAAATAGAAGGCGGAATTTTTATGAGATAAATAGAAAAGCCCCCGTACCTGCGATTGATGCGGTAACGGGGGCTTTCCTTTTAGGGGAGGATAAGTATTTCTTATCTTTTGCTTAGTATCATTGTTGCCTGTTTTTCGGGGGTTATACACTTTCTATAAAAATTTTCAAATTTTTTCTGCTGGTAAGTTTTGAAAAGGTTTACCTTACATCACAGATCAGATAAGACACAGATTAAATAAATAAGAATGAATGTTAAACGGTCTGCTTTCCAAACATTTCAAAGTATTCCTGCGCTTTTTGAAGCGATACGTCGAGTTTGTTCTGGAGCCTTTGCAGAATAGCCGGACGGGGACGGAAAACAGAGTGGGAATAAACAAATTTACATATTTAAAGTTTCGTGGTATTGACATATTTGCAAGGCTTGCGTATAATAATAACAACAGGTAGGAAACTACCTTAAAAGTAGTCCGCTCCCGGTTATGCGGATAATAAATTGACCGTGAAAACGTGGTTCGCTCCCGGTCATGCGAATAATAAATAGACCGTGAAAAAGTTTTTTAAGCCTCTTGCCCTAAAAGGCAGGGGGCTTAAATTGTGCAGGGAGAAAAGCCGCTTATGGAAATTGTGACGGGAAGCCTGTATTTTGTGTCAGATGATTTTTTTCGCAAAGATACAAGACCCCTATCTGAAAGCCAATTATGAGGACACGAAGCGTCCGCATTACTTTGCGTTCAGAGACAATAGAACGGGGTTGTATTGGTTAGTGCCATGCAGTTCAAAAATAGAAAAATTTGAACGTCTGGTAATGAAAAAGCAGGAGCAGCACAAGCCTACAGACACAATTAAGATTGTGAAAATCTTTGACCGTAAAACGGTGCTTCTTTTTCAAGATATGTTTCCTGTGATCGCAAGATATATAGATGGTCAATATATTAAAGGCGGTCGGCCCGTAAGGATTGCAGATCCAAAACTGATACAGGAATTGGAGAAGAACGCAAAGAAAATAATCAATCTGCTATATAGAGGGGTACGCTTTACGCCAACGCAGCCGGATATCATCAAAATTGAGAAAATCATGTTAGAGGAATTGCAGGGTACAGAAGAAATACCTGAATGTTTTTCTGCTGAAATTACCGGAGCGGGCGCATCATAAATATAATTTTACTTTTCGGATGAAATGGTATATACTTAGTAGCAAATGCGGCGACGCATGGACGGGCGGCGGAAATCACAGAAAGAAACGCCGGCCGGGAATACAGGATAAAGGTGGTACAGTAAAATGGCATTATTACAACAATGGCACGATATGGCATATTCGGAGACGGCGAACAAGGGAGACCTGCAGAGACTCTGGTCTGACTATTTCCAGAAAGAAAAAGAAATCTATGCACAGCTTTTAAAGACCCCGGACAAGGCGGTAAAAGGCACAGTCAAAGAGCTTGCGGATAAATACGAAGTGGATCTGATGACCATGACAGGCTTTCTGGACGGCATCAACGACAGCTTAAAGAAGGCGAACCCCATTGATGAGATGGAGGAGGACACGAAGGTAAGTCTCGGCTTTGACAAGGAGCTGCTCTACAAGAACATGGTGGGTGCCGGTGCGGACTGGCTCTATAATCTGGAAGAGTGGAACGAGATCTTCGATGAGGATAAGAGAAAGGCTCTTTACAGGGAGCAGAAAGAGTCCACGACTGTCCATAAGGATAAGAAGATTTATCCCAACGATCCCTGTCCGTGCGGCAGCGGCAAGAAGTATAAAAAGTGCTGCGGTAAGAACGCGTAGGTTGGTTGAATGTTATGTAAACTTACCCCCTGAAAAATCTGCTGGCAAAATGTATCAGTTCAGCCTTGCACTATTCCGCGAGTAAAATCGCTCTGTATGCGATTTATCGAGTTGTGCAAGCGCCAAAATGCAGGAAGGTAAATTTTACACTTTACTTTTTGAATAGTCTGGCATAGAATAGGGGTATCATAAATAAAAGAACACGTTGACGAGAAGAGTAGGATGCGAAACGCAGCAGAGAGAAGCGCCCTGAGCTGAAAGCGCTTTTGCGGGAAACATTTGAAAACCGGCTCTGAGTGGCCTTAATACGGCCCGCTGACTTACGTTACAGTCGAATGAGAGGTTTCGTGCCGCGAAAGGCGCACGGAGCAAGAGAGGTGGAACCGCGTAAACATACGTCCTCTGCACAGTCTGTTTGACAGTGCAGGGGACTCTTTGTTTTAAGGAGGAAACAGTTTTTTCAAACAACAGGAAAAGGCAAAGACAAGACATATTATGGAAAGGATGATGGAAACATGAAAATTACTTTGAAAGACGGTTCGTTTAAAGAGTATGCACAGGCTATGAGTATCTACGACATTGCGCTGGACATTTCGGAGGGGCTTGCCCGCGCGGCCTGCGCCGGGGAAGTGGACGGAAAAGTGGAAGACCTGCGCACCGTGATTGACCGGGATTGCAGCTTAAACATTCTTACGGCCAACGATCCGGAGGGACTTAAGGTAGTCAGACACACGGCATCCCATGTGCTGGCGGAGGCGGTGAAGCGGCTGTTCCCGGAGGCGAAGGTGACCATCGGTCCCGCCATCGAGGAAGGCTTTTACTATGACTTCGATGCGGCGCCTTTTTCCAGAGAAGATCTGGATAAACTGGAAGCGGAGATGAAGAAGATCATCAAAGAAGGGCATAAGCTGGAGCGTTTTACCCTGCCGAGAGCCGAGGCGATCAAGTATATGGAGGAGAGAAACGAGCCTTACAAGGTGGAGCTGATTCAGGATCTGCCGGAGGACGCGGAGATTTCCTTCTACGATCAGGGCGGATTCGTGGATCTGTGCGCAGGGCCGCATCTGATGAGCACGAAAAACATCAAGGCGTATAAGCTGATCTCCTCCTCCATGGCATACTGGAGAGGCGATTCCGACAGGGCGCAGTTACAGCGTATTTACGGCACTGCCTTTTCTAAGAAGGAGGAGCTGGCGGCATATCTGGAGCATTTGGAGGATATCAAACGCCGCGACCACAACAAGCTGGGCCGTGAGATGGAGCTGTTTACCACGGTTGACGTGATCGGACAAGGTCTGCCCCTGCTTTTGCCGAAGGGCACGAAGATGGTCATGAAGCTGCAGCGCTGGATTGAAGATCTGGAGGACAAAGAGTGGGGCTATGTGCGGACGAAGACCCCGCTTATGGCAAAGAGCGATCTGTATAAAATGTCCGGTCATTGGGATCATTACAAGGAAGGCATGTTTGTGCTGGGAGACGAGGAGAAGGATAAAGAAGTGTTTGCGCTCCGCCCGATGACCTGTCCTTTCCAGTATTACTGCTACAAGAATACCCAGCATTCCTACAGGGATCTGCCGATTCGTTACGGCGAGACGTCCACCCTTTTCAGAAATGAGGACTCCGGCGAAATGCACGGCCTGACCCGTGTGCGCCAGTTCACCATTTCCGAGGGGCATCTGATTATGAGACCGGATCAGATGGTGGAGGAGTTCAAAGGCTGTATCGCGCTGGCGAAACATATTATGTCAACCTTGGGACTGCTGGATGATGTGACCTGGCATCTTTCCAAGTGGGATCCCGAGAACCCGGGAAAATATATCGGTGAGCCGGAGGTATGGAACGAGACGGAGGCGCATATCCGCAACATCCTCATAGAGCTGGAGCTTCCCTTTACGGAGGATGTGGGCGAAGCGGCATTTTACGGGCCGAAGGTGGATATCAACGCGAAAAACGTGTACGGCAAAGAGGATACTATGATTACCGTGCAGTGGGACGCTCTTTTGGCGGAGCAGTTTGACATGTATTACATCGACCAGAACGGCGACAAGGTGCGGCCCGGAATCATCCACAGGACTTCTATGGGCTGCTATGAGCGGACGCTGGCGTGGCTGATCGAGAAATATGCGGGCAAGTTCCCCACATGGCTCTGTCCGGAACAGGTGCGCATCCTGCCGATTTCCGAGAAGTATGAGGCTTATGCCGAGGAGATCAGAAAGGAGCTTGCGCGTAACGATATCGACGTGACCGCTGACAACCGCTCTGAAAAGATCGGATTTAAGATCCGCGAGGCGAGACTTGCCAAGGTGCCTTATATGCTCGTGGTGGGCGCGCAGGAGGCGGAAGACAAGACGGTGTCCGTCAGAAGCCGTTATGCGGGCGACGAGGGCGTGAAGCCTCTGCAGGAGTTTATTGACCAGATCTGTAAAGAGATCAGGACGAAGGAGATCAGACAGGAGATGCCCCAGGAAGGATAAGGCGGGAAAAGGACTGGCGGGCACAGGCGTGTGCCGGAAGGAAAGCCGCAGGTGGAAACATCAGGAAGAGGTGTGGCGGTCGGGCAGAAAACGTCAGTCCATGTCAGATGGAGTGCGCGCATATGAGTTTCTGGAAAAAAATGACAGGCAGAGATATGGCGGGATTTATCCTGTTTGTGTTCAGTCTGGTAATGCTTGGCAGGAGTTTTTCCCTGTGTTTTAGCAATGATATCTGGTATGATGAGCTGTTTACCGTGGGGATGGCAGAGCATTCCTACGGTGAATTGGTTCGCTTTACAGCGGCAGACGTGCATCCGCCGCTGTATTATTGTATTGTCAAGCTGTTTGCAGATTTATGTAAACTATTTGCGCCGGGCGTGGGAACGGTTATTCCGGCGAAGATCGTGTCGGTGCTGCCGTATTTTATTTTGCTGATTTACGCGGTTACTTTTATCAGAAAGCGGTTCGGCATCTTTGTGGGCGGGCTGTTTTTGTTCTGTGTGACGGCGATGCCCCAGCTTCCGGCCTATACGGTGGAGGTGCGGATGTACGGCTGGGCGCTCCTGTTTGTGACGGCGGCTTTTTTGCACGGCTACGCGCTGGTTTGGTATTATGTAAACCGGAATGCAGAGCCGGAGAAGGCTGCAGCGGGCGTGGCGTATGGCGGCAAAGGAGCAGCGGGGCAGGATGCTGCGCATGGCAGCACAGGAGCAGCGGGGCCGGATGCTGCGCATGGCGGCAAAGGAGTAGCGGGGCCGGATGCTGCGTATGGCAGCACAGTAGCAGCGGGGCAGACCATGGCGTATGGCAGGCGTGATGCGAAGGAACCGCAGGCAGGACGGCAGGTACAGAGCCGTGGGCTCCACGGTGCGGCCCTCGTCATATACGGGCTGGCGGCGGCCTACACCCAGTATTTTGCCTGCGTGGCGGTTGTGATGGTTTACCTGTTTCTTTTGCTGGCATTCTGGTTTCTTGACAGGCGGCGGGTCAGGGAGTGGTTTCTCTATGTGGCGGTTTCCGTGATCTGCTATGTGCCGTGGCTTTTTGCGCTGGCGGGACAGCTCGGTGCGGTCAATGAGAATTACTGGATTTTGCCGCTGACCTGGCGGTCCCTTGGGGGCTGTGTGAAATTCCTGATGAAACCGGCATTTGCCGACGACAGGGTGAATACGGTTCTGGCGGTAATTTTATTTGCTTCATACCTCGGATTGTGGTGTCGATGGATGTTAAAACTCTTCCATAATGGCAGGGAAAACGAGAAAACCAAGGAAATAGAGGAAGAAATCCGGGAAAGGGACGGTACGGACAAGATACAAAATGACGGGTCAAAGGAACGGTTTCTCCTTGCCACAGCGTGTATCGGCGTTTTGGCAGGTCTGGTGGCGTTCGGGTTTGCGGCGTCGTTTCTGCTTCGTCCCGTTTTCGTGTACCGTTATATGATACCGGCGCTGGGATGTTTCTGGCTGGGGTTTGCGCTTTGCCTGAATGAAGTATTATGTAAACCTGTAAGCAGACGGAAGGGCAAGACCTGCGGCGGTCATACGGCGGGAAAATTATGTAAACCTGCCTTTGCGCAGTCATCCGCTGCCTATTATGCGGGAATTGCGTTGACGATTCTGGTTACCGTGGCCGGTCTGCGCGATTACCGCGCGTTTATGGGTGAGGAGGAATATAAAATACGGCTGATGGCTGAGACGGAAGCCGGGCTTGCCATGATCGGAGCGCAGGACAGCGTTCTCTATAATTTCGACCAGGTGCAGGCGGTGACGGGCTACTATCTGCCGGAGACGGTGGAACGGTATCTCTGGCAGGCGGAGGGCGAGACGCTGATTCAGGAAATCACCTCATCCTGCGGTACAGTGGAAGCGGTGGAAGAAATGCGTGAAATGCTCTCAAAGACAGGGGAAGACGGGCAGGAGAAAAATCTCTGGTTTATCGGCAGTTTTAACAGCCGGGAGGACATCGTGGCCGAATGGCGGCGTGACGGGCTTGCGGTGGAAGAAATGGGGAGTTTTCTGCTGGAACGGTACTGGTTTAATCTGTATAAAATTTCATAAGACCGGACATAATACCTGAGAGAAGGCCGATGAGGGCAGACGCAAATCGGAAATTTGTGCCGCCTCTTCGTGACAAGTCATTCAGATAGGAGGTAATTATGGCGGAATTAAAATGTGGCGTGGAAAACTGTAGTTACAATCAGGAAAACTATTGCTGTAAGGGCGATATCATGGTGGGAGGCAGTCATGCCTGCGACTGCGACGGCACTTGCTGCGAGAGTTTCTCCCAGAGGCGCGATAACGCGTATGTAAGCTCATTGGAACATCCCTGCCGCACGATCAGTATTGACTGTGAGGCGGAAAAGTGTGTGTACAATTCCAACTATAAGTGTCATGCGGAGCATGTGGATATCAGAGGCTGCGGCGCCTGCGACTGCAAGCAGACACAGTGCGCGACCTTCCGGGAGGCATAGGATACCGGTTTCGGGTGAGCGGTTTTCGCTTCGGAAGCACCTTTCGGATGTGCTTCCGGATGCGCGTTTAATATAGCGTTGCCAGTTTGGAAATTTTATATTACAATGGATATGTTGGACGCAGGCCGTTTGGCTTGCGTCCTCTGACGATACGGGAAAGGCAAATGATAATGATGCATGGAAAAAAAATAAAATGTCTCCTGCTGGCATTAACCGTGGCTGTTTTGGTCGGATGCGGAGACGGGGAGGCTGTACATACAAGCGCGGAACCGTCGGAAGCGGCCGGGGTGTCTGACGGCGGCACCGCGGACGGGCAGGAAGAAACTCTGGCAGAGGAAATGGAAGAAGAAACCGGAGAAGACGCTGGGGAAGATGCCGGAGAAGGGGAAACGCCGGATACGGGCGAAGGCGGGGAGCCGGTTACCGGGACAGATTTTATGGCTCCGGTGGAAATGGATGAAACGTTGAAAAACCAGCTCACGGAAGAAATGCTGGAGGAAAACGAGATGGATATTTCCGTGGTGGAGAGCGCGCCCGTCACCAAAGGATGCAGCTTTACCCTGCCGGAAGCCTTTTCGGAGTCGGAGGATATCGAGGGCATGTATGTGACCAGACGTTATCCCATCGACGCTTCTACGATATATTATGTAGCGCTTGGCAGAGACGTGGCGTTACAGCTTATGACGGAGGAAACCTTCAAGGCGCAGGCGGAGGAAAATTTCCGCAAGGAGTATGGGGAAGAGATCGAGGTGACCATCGACAGTTTCGAGAGCATTCGGATAGACGGCTGTCCGGCTTTTCGCATTCTGTGCCACTATCAGGTGGGGGACACACAGATTTCCCAGTTGGAATATGCGATCAACGCGGACAAAAGCTATGTCATTACATATTCCCAGACTTCCGACTATGACCGTATGGAAGAATATGAAGCGAGCGCGGAGACGATTCATCTGGAATTTTAAAGACATATTTTGGAAATCTGATAAAGTCTGACTGTACAGGCGGCGGTAAATTTTACAACCCTTCATGAGGTCATAAAAAAGTATGACTTAGGGATGCTATCCGTATCGGCACGTTTGTGTCGTGATGCATTACACTTTTAAATGAAGGAGGATGAAGGAAATGAAAAAATTTGCAGCACTCGGTTTAGCGCTGGCGCTCACGTTCTCTTCCAACGTATGTGCGGCGGAGACGGTTGTGCCGGAGGACCGGTTTCCCGAACTGGAATCACTGGCAGAGGCGGCCGGAAAGACACTTCCGGAGTATACTTCCAACGCGGTGAGCGGAGAGAAACTGTTTGTCAGAGATTGGAGCACGAAGATCTCGGACATCGCTTCCGGAAGCGATATGTATATCGCGGGCGAAAAGACCAACGCGACCTGCGTTGTGGATAAAGTGGATTACCAGACAGCTCTCTACGCCGTGAAAAAGGGAAGGGACGTTGGCGGACAGGCGTTAGTGGCAGCGAAACTTTCCGCGCCGGGCGTGAATCTGGCGGACGCGCAGGTAAAGCTGTATGTAGAGGATATAAAGGCAGGCGACGCGATTTCCGTTTATAAGTGCGTGAAGGGCGAGTGGGAGCCTGTGGCCGTTACGGCGGTGACCGACGGTTATGTGCAGGCAGCTTTTGACTATCAGGGCATTTATGCGGTCATAAAGACAGACCCTGCGAAGCCTGTAAAATAAACCTGTAAAATAAAAAAACAGTTCCATTAATTATAAAGGGAACAAAAAAACAGTTCCATTAAAAAAGCGGTTGACATATACATGCACTGTATGATATAGTGTCAACTGTGCGAGAGCACAGACAACCAAGCAGAGCATCCGCTCTCACCTTGCAACGATTTCAGTTCGCAAGCGTTCATAGCCTGTTTCGCGCCGTCAGGCGTAAGTTTTATCGGGCATTTATGAGCGGGTGGATAGCAAGGCTGTCCGCTTTTTTTGCGCGTATAAGCAGAGTCAGAAGAAAGTTTTCTTATGGGAGGGTAAAACGATTAGCGACTTATTTATCAATGAGCAGATCAGAGACAGAGAAGTACGGGTGATTGGCGTAGACGGGGAACAGCTCGGCGTTATGCCAACAAGGGACGCGATGAGACTTGCGGAAGAAGCGGGAGTGGATCTGGTGAAGATCGCGCCTACGGCGAAGCCTCCTGTTTGTAAGATTGTGGACTACGGCAAGTTTAAGTATGAACAGGCCAGAAAAGACAAGGAAGCAAAGAAAAAGCAGAAGATTGTTGAGATCAAGGAGATCCGGCTTTCTCCCAATATCGACACCAACGATTTGAATACGAAAGTGAACGCTGCCAGAAAGTTTATCAGCAAGGGCGACAGGGTGAAAGTTACCCTGCGTTTCCGCGGTCGTGAGATGGCGCACATGAATACGAGCAAGCATATTCTGGACGACTTTGCGGAGGCTCTTTCCGATATCGCGGTGATGGATAAGGCGCCGAAGGTGGAAGGCAGAAGCATGACCATGTTTTTAGCTGAGAAGCGCTGAGCGCTCGGTTAAAATAAATGATATCCCGGGTTGATATCTCGTAACAGGAATAAAAATACAGGAGGAACAGTAAAATGCCGAAAATGAAAACCAGCAGAGCTGCTGCAAAACGTTTCAAGGTGACCGGAACGGGTAAGTTAAAGAGAAATAAAGCGTATAAGCGCCATATCTTGACCAAGAAAACCAGGAAGAACAAGAGAAATCTCAGAAAGCCTGCGATGACCGATAAGACGAATGTAAAGAGCATGAAGAAGATTCTGCCTTATCTGTAAGACAGGCATAGACGAGGGAGTTTGAAATTTAGGAGGGAAAAGACATGGCAAGAATAAAGGGCGGCGTGAACGCCAAAAAGA
>ERZ808037.768-NODE-768-length-26118-cov-4.873699_pt1 | contig 26118 bp, 22 predicted proteins | sample MGYA00380190_ERZ808037 | MGnify/ENA primary metagenome ERZ808037 (study PRJEB31490, sample SAMN06133399) | mouse gut metagenome | isolation source: J9 | host: mice | place: China: Chengdu | collected 2015-05 ... | reverse complement strand
TGGTTGCTTCCTTTTGTGTATAAATTATTGATTAGAATTGATATGGAGAAACAAAAGATAATAAATATAGAAAAAAACTGGAGCCTTGCAAATGAGGCCGCTTCTGTTGGAGTAAAAATTCAAGATAAATTATGGATATATAAAAATAACAGTAATGAATTGCGAATAATAGGACTTGCTAATGAAAAGCAAGAAACTAAGAAAATAGATGATTATAAAAAAAGTTATCTAGGAATACAAAATATTGATAAATGGATTTTGCTTTTTCCAAGATATTTTAAAGATGGAATATTATTATTAAACAAAGATACATTTGAAACCAAAATAGTTTATTTAAAAGACAATGAGCAGTGGTATTATCAATATAAAACATTTACTAAAAATGGAGATATTTTATTAGTTCCTTATGTTGGAGATGAGTGCATTCAAATTAGTGTAGAAGAAGAAAAATGCTTTATTAAAAAAACAAAAAAACTAGATGTAGGAACAAATGCTTATTGTTCAACGAAAATAGAATATAATGATGAAATTTGGTTTTTATCTCATATTATAGAAGTTCCTATAATTTGTTATGAAAGAAGGAACAATCAATTTAAATATCGAAGCTTTGAAATTGAACGGACAAAATATAATAATGATATAGTTAATTGTATTAAAAGAAATGGTGTTGAATATAATCCTATGGCGGAAATGAAACTTGTAAATGAACAATACTATACATTGAATTCCTTTTTACATTTTATAAAAAGAGATATTAAAAGTAAAAATGATTCATTCTATAAAGAGAATGGAAAAAAAATATATATTAGATTCAGGTGAAAGAAATATAGGTAGGAGAAATGAAATAGTGAAAAAATTAGCAATAAGTTTTATTACATTTAATAGAGCAAAACATATTAAAGAAGATTTAGATAGAATTGCAAAATCAACAAAAGATTTAAATATAGATATTTATATATTTGATGGTAGTACAAATTTACATACTAAATATGTAGTTAATAATTTTTTGAACAATGGTTATAATCATATTCATTATTTTCATATAGAAAATGCTATTTCAGATTCAGATGGTTTAACGCAAAGACTTAGTAAAGCATTATTTGAACCAGATGCAGAGTATGTTTGGCTGTGTGGAGATAGGTTTGTTATTAATCCAAATTATTACAATGAAATATTGTCGTATATTGATAAATCATACGATATAATAACAATTTATGAAAAAATATTGAAAGGGACTAGAGAATTTGAAGATGTAAGCGGTTTTGCTGATTATGCTATTGTACCAGTAACACAGTTTGGTTCTACGATAGTTAAAAAGAAGCTAATTGATGCATATTCTATAAAAAAAGCAAGAAAAAAAATAGCATCATTTGGTGTTCAATTCATATTTTTACTTGTTATAGGAAATTGTAAAACCTTTAAAGGGGTTGTTATTGATGGTGGAGAACAGGCAATTATTTTATCAAAGTTTTTAACAAGAAGTGGGTGTTTAAGTTCTATGTGGAACACTTGGATAGAAGGTTGGTATAAATTTATTGATCTGCTTCCAGATGCTTATAATAGCGTTAAAAAAGGATTATATAATAGACCAGATTTACAGATGGGATTTTTTTCTGTAAAGGAATTATTACGGCAGCGTTCTGAAGAACAGTTTGACTGGAAAAAGTGTATTGAATATAGAAAATATGTAAAAAAAGTAATTGTTTTACCTTCAATAATTGTTTTTGGAATTGCAATTCTGCCTAAAGGTTTGGCAGGATATTTATATAAAATCAAAAAATAATAGGGCTTTTTGTAAAAAAGGAAGTTTTATTTTGTTTGAAAGTGAATCTTATATGACTATAGAAGAAAAATTTAAAGCAATATGTGAGCAAAAAATTGGCAGAATAACCGAGGAAATTAAAGGAAGAAACATTTATATTTGGGGTGCTGGAAATGGCGGAAGAATTGTTGCAGAAGTTTGTCATGAATATAAAATTTTAATTCATGGTTTTTGTGATAAAAATGCAGATACAATTAATACATATTTAGGTTATCCAGTATATCCCCTTTCTGCTATGCATCCAAACAAAGATTATTTGATTATTTCTTTTATGAATTTTCAATATGAACTTTTACATTGGATGAATGAGATAGGTTATACATGTAATGATTGCTTCTATATATATGAAAATGAAGGATATAATAAAGAAGATATTGTTTATAGAGGCTGCAAAGTGGGAAAATATACTTATGGATATGAAAGCTTTTTATCTTATTATCCTTTGGCATCTTCCATTGGACGATATTGCTCCATAAATTATACAGCTCGCATTTGGAATAACCATTCTATGAATTGCGTAACAACACATCCTTTTTTAGATTATCCGCTTTTTTATTCCTGGGAATCTTATGAATCACGGCAAAATTATATTTATAAGTATGGAAAATATTTTAATAATGCAGAATATGAAGATAGCCCCCTTAGAAATAATCAAAAGATTGAAATAGGAAATGATGTATGGATTGGAGCAAATACAATTATTTTACCAGGAGTGAAGATTGGAGATGGGGCAGTTATAGCTGCTGGAGCGGTTGTTACAAAAAATGTTGAACCTTATGCTATTGTGGGAGGTGTTCCCGCTAAGCTTATTAAATATCGTTTTTCAAAAGAGGAAATTAGGCAATTTGAAGAAATCCAATGGTGGGAATGGTCAACAGAGGATATTGAAAAAAATATAGAATTGTTTTATCAGCCTGAAAGATTTTTAAAGATAGTCAAAGAAAATTGAGTTAAAAAATAAAATTGGAATTGTCAGGTTATATGTATGGAGAAAATATCATGAAAAAAAGAATTATTGCAGTTTTATCATTAATTATAGGAGTAGTAGTTGGGCAATGTATAGCACAAAGAAATATGTTTAAAAAGTTAGAAGAAGCTCAAATGATGTCAGATAAGCATTTAGAATTGTTTAAGGTAATGACCCAATGGGTAAAGGTGAAACAAGAAGGTAAGAATATTGCTGATGTTTTAAAAGAGGAAGGGTATCTGAAAATTGCTGTTTATGGTATGAGCTATGTCGGGGAAAGCTTAGTTAATGAATTGAAGGATACAGGAGTTCGTGTACTTTATGGGATTGATAAAAATGTAGATAGAATTTCTTCAACTGTTGATATTGTTTCCATAAACGATAATTTAGAACCTGTAGATGCGATTATAGTAACAGCAATTAGTTTTTTTGATGAAATTAATAAAGAACTGTCAAAGAAGATAGATTGTCCGATTATTTCGCTGGATGACATTATCTATATACTTTAAAAATTTGGAGGAGGTAAAATGCTATCTACATTAGCTATGTATTTGCCACAGTTTCACAAAACACCAGAAAATGATAAGTGGTGGGGAGAGGGTTTTACTGAATGGACAGCGGTTAAAGGTGCAGAAAAGTTATTTGAAAATCATAATCAGCCTAGAGTTCCTCTAAATCAAAATTATTACAATTTATTAGAATATGATACAATGCGCTGGCAGGCAGATTTAATGAGAAAGTATCATTTAGATGGGATGTGCATTTACCATTATTGGTTTAAAGATGGAAAACGTGTATTGGAAAGACCAGCAGAAAATCTTTTGCGGTGGAAAGATATACATATGCCATTTTGTTTTTGCTGGGCTAATGAAACTTGGAGTCGAACATGGAAAAAATTGTCAAATGCTAATACGTGGTCAAGTATATACGAAACAAAAAATAATCAAGTTAAAAATGGAATTTTAATGAATCAAAGTTATGGGAGAGAAAAGGATTGGGAAGAACATTTTAACTATTTATTACCTTTTTTTAAAGACGAAAGATATATAAAGTTAGATGGAAAACCTGTATTTGTTATCTTTAAACCTAGAAAAATATTTTCATTGTGGATGATGAAAAAAAATTTTGATACCTTGGCAAAACGTAATGGGTTTCCTGGAATATATACTATTGGCATGGAAGATAAGTTATGTCCTGGCTTAGATGCAGGCTGCACAAGGCAACCATATTCTGCAATGTCAGAATACTTAATGAAAAATAAAAATTTATGTTCATCTCCTATGTCGTATCCATATGATAAATTATGGGAAATTATCCAAACGCAAAAAATTGGAAGTGATAAGATATACTTGAGTAGTTTTATTGATTATGATAACACGCCTAGAATGGGCAAAATGGGGAATATAGTGTCGGATACTTCGCCAGAAATATTTTACGAAAATTTTAAAAAATTATATCAAAAAAGTTTATTGATTGGAAATGAATTTATTTTTGTAAATGCATGGAATGAATGGGGAGAGGGAATGTATCTTGAACCAGACGAAAAGAATAAATATGCATATTTAGAATCTCTTTTAAAAGTAATTGAAGAATGTAAAAATAAAAAAATATCAGGAAATGTTTTGAGTGATGAAATATATGATACTGAAATTGAAAAGAAAATAAAGATAAGAGAAGAACACTTGGAAGTTAATAGTAGGCATGATACGTTACTGGATAATTGGATGGGTCTGAGAGATTCAGATACAAATTTTTCTTTTTATTTTAAAAAATACGGCTATAATAATGTTGCAATTTATGGTACAGGGAAATTGGGTATTCATTTGTTCTATGAATTAAAGAAAAGTGGAGTTAAAGTAGATTATGGAATTGATAGAAATTATGATACTGTCATTTATCCTGTAGATGTCTATTCTCCTGAACAATTATTACCAAAAGTTGATGCTATTATTATAACTGTAATTGATCAGTATGCAGAAATAAGTAAAATGCTTTGTGCGAAAATGAATTCTTCTATGATTCCTTTAGAGGAAATTATAGAAGAAATATTATTAGATTCTCAAGAGCATTAAGAATGATTGAAGGAGAAAAAGTCAATTTATGCTAGTGATAAAATTAGTCTTGCCAATATGGAGATTATATAGGAATGAAAAATATAACGATTTCAATTATTATACCAATTTATAATGTTGAAAGATATTTAGAGGAATGTTTAGAAAGTGTTGTTAATCAATCAGATTCTTTTGATGAAGTATTACTAATAAATGATGGTTCAACGGATAATAGCTTATTAATATGTGAGCGTTATACTTCACTTTATAATAATATTAAATTAATAAATAAGAAAAATGAAGGTCCTTCTATAGCACGAAATATAGGAATGCAATATGCATCTGGTGATTATATTATGTTTTTGGATTCTGACGATTTTTTAAGACTTGATAGCGTAAAAATATTAAAAAATCATCTTCAAAAAATAGAATTTGATGCATTATTTTTTGATGCAAAAGTTTTTGTTGAAGCAGATTGCACTTATTCGACTACTGGAAAAGAATATGACAGAAAATGTCTGAAAATAGATAATATAGAAATAAGTGGATTAGAGTATTTTAAAAGATGCTATCCCCAAAACTATGTTGCTTCTGCTTGTATGGCAATCTATAATAAGCAGATTATTGAAAAGATGAATCTTAGGTTCCCGGAGAGGGTCTTTTATGAAGATACTTATTTTTCCTTTGCTTTTGCTTTACATGCAAAACATGTTATGTATGTTTCAGAAGATTTATATCAAAGAAGATACCGAATTGGTTCAACTATGACAAGTAAATTTTCTTTAAGGAAATTTATAGATCGAGTTAAAATTGGGATATTAATTTGGAAAGAAATCATAGAAATTCAAGATGGATACCTTGTGGAATATCAAGAATTGTTTTTGAACTTTGTAAGTGATTATTTTAGTATGGTAATAGATAATTATCAATTACTGAAAATAACTTCAGGAGGAAATAAAGGAGAAAGTAAAACATATCTTGTTAATTTGTCAAAAGAGTATATATCTGTAATAAAGAAACTATATTTGAATATTGTAATTGATAATTTGCCCTTGTTAAAGAAATTGTTGAATAATCTTCATTTGATAAATTGTGAAAATCTTTTTTTCAGTGTGTCCTGTATTAATTTGTTGATTTTTAAAGTTATAAAAGAACAAGAAATGGCATATATAGCTCTCTTGAATGGATTGCCTCTGAAAAAAGAAAATGTTATAGTTGGTCTATACGGCGCAGGAAAGCACACGGAAGGATTGCTTGCAATTTATGAAAAACTCTTTGGGGAAATTAAATGTGAGTTAATTTTTATAGATTCTTATATAGATGATACTATATATAAGAATAGAAAGGTAATTCATTATAGAAAAATTCATGACGATTTTGACTTAATAATAATATCTAGTTTTTTGTATGAAAAGGAAATGATTGATAATCTTAGAAATATAAATAAAAATGTTTCAATATATCGATTTTATAAAAATATAAGGAATGATATTTTTTCTGATTATAAAATTTTCTTACAGTATCTTGCAATGGAAAAATAGTTTTATTGAAAGGTGTTAATCAAAGCAATGATAAAAGTATCCATTATAATTCCTATATATAACGCTGAAAAATACTTGGAGCAGTGTATTCAAAGTGTTTCCTCCCAAACATTGAAGGAATTGGAAATTATTTGTGTAGATGATGGTTCCGTAGATAATTCTGCCCGTATTCTAGAGAATTTTATTTCAGAAGATAAAAGGATTAGATTATTATATCAGAAGAATCAGGGGGCAGGGATAGCACGTAATCGGGCATTAGATAATGCAAAAGGAAAATATGTTGCATTTTTAGACGCCGATGATTTTTATATAGATAATGATGCGTTGAGATTAATGTTTGATGCTTGTGAAAAAAATGGGCTTTGTGCCAGTGTTGGTTTAAGGAAATGTTTGGTGGATGGAACTATTGTAATAAGTTCTTTATTTCAAAATATAGCTAAAGGAGAGATACTTGATTATTGCGATTATCAAATTGACTATGATTATCAAAATTTTTTATTTTTAAGAGAAGTTTTGGTAAGTAATAAGTTTTATTTTCCAAACTATCGCAGATTTCAAGATCCGCCATTTTTAGTTAAAGTTCTTTATAAAATAAGGAAGTTTGTGCTTGTAGATACATATTTATATTGCTATAGAGTAGCTGATCCAGAGGTGCGATTTGATTATAAGAAAACACTTGATTTATTATATGGGTTAATTGATAATTTAACCTTTGCAAAGGAAAATAATTTAGAAGCTTTATTTCAGAATACGATTTATCGTTTGGAATATGAATATAGAAATATCATTTTGAAAAATATCGATTTGAATGATTTGGAAATATTAAAATTGCTGATACAGGCAAACCAAATAATATGCTGCCAAAAAGGTGAACCCGATTATACGATTAAGCCGCTTCGTAGGATATTACTTTATGCTGCTCAATATGAAAAAAAATTATTAGAAAGAATAAGAAATGAAAATGAGATTGTTCTTTATGGAGCAGGAAATTATGGACGTGCATTTTTGGGGTTTTTAAAGAAAAATCATTTTTTTAACAAAGTAGTATATATTGTAGTTTCAGATTTAAAAGAGAATGAATTATATATTGATAATATCCCAGTGATAACCTTGGAGAACTTACAGAGAATTGGAGAAAAGCCAGTGTTTGTTACTGTAGGAGAAGAGGTACAGCCAGAAATAAAAGAATATTTAGATAAGAACAACTACCAGCACTATGAAATAATTAAAGATGAATTTTTATATGCAATTGCAAGTGAAATGGTTTAGAAGAAGATGGAATAAGGATAGAAGTGAATCATTGGGAAGAAAGGCAAATCAATCATGAAAAAGATTGGGGTATTTATCTGCAATTATAATAAAGCAGATTATGTCGTAAGGTGTGTGCAGGCAATTAAGGAACAAACCTATCCGGAACTTGATATTTTTGTTATTGACAATGCATCACTGGATGATTCCGTGGAAAGACTTAAAGCATTTTTTGGAAATACAATTACAATTCTTGAAAATAAAGAAAATCTTGGCGGCTCTGGTGGATTTGGCAGGGGAATCCGTACAGCATTAGAGATTGGCTACGAGTATTTTATGCTGGTTGATAATGATGCATTTTTAGATAAAAGAGCTGTGGAGTATTTATACCAGTATATGGAAAGCCATCAGGATACCGGAATTTGTGGGGCAGAAACACTGAATCTTCAGGAACCGGATAAGATTCAGGATCTTGGAGGCAGGATTGATTTGGAGGAATTTCAATGGCAGGGGGTAATCGGCGGGCTGATTGAACTGGAGGGAAATGCCATTTTAGAATGTGACTATGTTGCCAGCTGTTCGGTTATGGCAAGGACAGAGGCAGTGCGTCAGTTTGGTGGATTTCCTGAAGATAATTTTATTTATTGGGATGATGTGGAGTGGTGTACAAAGTGCTGGCAAGCGGGCTATAAGGTTGTTGTGAATGGGTGGGCTAAGGCATACCATGATATGTCCGGGGCAAATATTGAAAATATGTTTTTATCTTACTATGCAAACCGAAACCGTTATCGTTTTTTTGCTCAATATTTGCCGGAGAATAAACTGGAGGATTTTTTCAGGGCTATTGCGGAGGAATTTTTTTCCAGGAATTATGCAGCAATAGCCAAAGAAAAAAAAGGTACGGTCCTTACGGCATGGCATGCCCTGGATGATTTTTTCTGTGGAAGAACAGGGAAAGCAGAGGAGGGCAGGATTGTACCCTATGAAAAGGGAAGAGATCGCTTAGCAGAACTTATTGCTGCCTGGAACTCGGTTTTGCTTTATATGCCCCAAAAAAGAAATTGTGATTATCAGGGGCTGGAGAAAATATTCCGCTATTTGATGAAACAAAAGAAGGAATTAAAAATTCAGGTGACGTTTCATTTGGAAAGGGAGGATTTATCGGCTTATGATGCAGTGCTTCAGCTCTGTGAGCATGTAAATGGGGTGGAAGAAAATATTCTGCCTGTAATTTATCTTGACCCCTGGATGAACTGTATTTTGGATGAAATGGATTATCAGTATTTTTGCATTTATAAAAAGGCACTGGACAATTTTTTGAAATTATGCAAGCCCTTATTTGAACGGCAGGTAAGCTCTTTGCGCCGGGAGAGAAGCAGGGGAAAGGAAGGTTTGCAGTATTTGGGCTAGATAGGAGAGGTTATGACTGGAGGATATGACCGGATAAAGGATAAAAGAATTGTTTTATGGGGAGTGGGAATTTTACAGACGGATTTGGAGGGGTTATATACTTTTGAAAAGTTTTTATATTATGTTGATGATTTTATACAAGAAAAGAATTTAATTACTGTTTCAGCTGAAAATATCTATTCTCCGCAAAGGTTAAAAGAAGAAGATGATAAAGACCTTATGGTGATTCTTTGTATGGAAGCGCAGGATGATGCGGTGGACTTTTTAAAGTCTATTGGGCTGGGAAAGGAGCATTATATCCTGGGACAAGAATTACTGTTTTATCCTGTATATCAGCATCAGGCATCGGAACGGGAAGTGTATATTTGGGGGACGGGAGGCTCTTATTTTTATAAAGAGGTTGAAATCCGAAGGTATCTTCCAGGGCTGGCTGGCTTTATTGTAACCGAAAAGAAGGAAAATGTTTTTATGGGCAGAGAGGTTCTGTCTATGGAAGAAGCAGAGAGCCGGTGCAGGAATGCTTTGATTGTTGTTGCTAGTGTTTATTATAAGGAAATTTACGCGAATTTACGGAATATGGGGTTTCGGCCGGGACAGGATTTTCTGCACTTGGAAACAATAGCGGCTATAGGTAAGCTGTCTGCGGGGATTTCGGTTAATTATACATTTGATTATCGAGGGAGTGGCAGTAAAGAGCTGCTGGTGGTTCTTGCCGGATATAAGGAGTTTGTTTGGGAAAGTGTATTTGCCCGATTACATGCTTATGTTCCGCAAGGAGTTGATGTGTGTATAGTTACCAGTGGATTGGTAAGAAATGAATTAAAGGAAATGTGCAGAGAGTACGAATGGTCATATTTGAGTACGGAAATGAACAATGTATCGCTTGCACTTAATTTGGCGATCTGGCTTCATCCGGAGGCAGACTATATTTACAAAATGGATGAAGATATTTTTGTTACCGATGGAGTGTTTGAAACGCTCAAGAAAACCTATCAGCAGGTGGAAGAAAGCGGAAGGTATACCGTGGGCTTTGTAGCACCATTGGTTCCTGTAAACGGTTATGGCCATGTGCGTTTACTGGAACTGTTTGATGCTGTAGATTTATGGGAAAAGCGTTTTGGAGCATTAAAATACTCGGATTGTTTTTATCATCACCGGACGATTTGGAAGGAACCGGAGGCTGCCTGTTTTATGTGGGGAGAGGATAATCCGAAAATGGGCAGTTTAGATCAGATGCAGACGATTTTACAGAAAAAGGCTTTACAGTATTCGGTTTGTCCCATTCGCTACAGTATTGGTTTTATTTTATTTCGCCGGGAGAACTGGATAAAAATGGAAACATTTCCGGTGTTGGAGTACCGCAATATGGGTGCAGATGAAGAATGGCTGTGTCAATTCTGTATGATGCAGGCAAGGGCTATGGTGATTGCTGAAAATGCCGTTGTAGGGCATTTATCGTATGGTGCCCAAAACCAAGTGATGGAGCAGTTTTATTATCGCCACCGGGAGAAATTTTCTTTGCCGAGGTTATCATAGGAGAAGCGTATGGAGTATGCAGAGGATATTGTAAAACAGTTAAAACACAGCAGACAAACGGCAATTTTCGGAGCCGGAATTATGGCTTTAGGGGTAGTTAATTGTCTGCTTCAACCGCCTTACAAGCTATCGCTTTTGTGCTGTTTGGTATCCGATAAGGGAAATAATCCTGCACAGATTTCGGGAATTCCTGTTCTTGATTTTGCTGAGGCAGAAGGGATTTTGGATAAAGATGCCTTTATTATTGTTGCTGCAATAGACAAAAATTTAAACGCTATGTGCAGGATACTTGAACAGCATGGATATTTCCATATTCTTCCTCTTGGCTATGAGGACGATTTATGGAGCCTGCTCAGAGGAAATTTTTACCGTGAACAGTGTGTAAAGCAGGGAAAACCTTACCTGTGCCTGGAGGATGAATTGCAGAATAAAAATGTCAGGGTTTTTCCGGCGTTCGGAGGTAAAGAAAACGAGCCGAAGACCATAAGTATTTATACGGCAAAATGTCATGTAGACAGGGAACTGCAGGAGGATCTTTCCCGGTATTTTTGGGAAATTCCTATTCAGGTGGGAGCAGCGCTGACTGAGCAGAGGATTTGCTCTGTTTGTGACAATACTGGGGAAAATATTTCCGTTAAAAATCGGCAGTACTGTGAACTGACTGCACTCTACTGGATTTGGAAAAATGACTGTTCGGATTATGCAGGTCTTGGGCATTATCGAAGGCATTTTGAACTGGATGAGGATGGGATAAAACGGCTGGGATATTCGGATATTGATGTTGTGCTGACGATTCCTATTTTTGATTTTCCCAGTGTAGGGGAGGTATATGCTAGGGATCATGTGCAGAGTGACTGGTTTGTGATGATGGAAGCCATCCAAACGCTTTGTCCGGAGTATTTACCGGCAGCGTACGAGATGCAAAATGGAAATTTTTACTACGCCTATAATATGTTTATTATGCGGAGGGGAATTTTGGAAAACTATTGTTCTTGGCTCTTTCCTATTCTTTTTTATTGTGAAGAACATTGTACAGGAGAAAGAAGTACATATCAGGGGCGCTACATAGGTTTTTTGGCGGAGCATTTGATGTCACTTTATTTTTTGTATCATGAGAAGGAATATAAAATTGTCCATGCGAGGAAGCATTTTGTAGAGCAATAGGGATGGCCTGGCAGATTTGCTGCGGATTGGAAAGGGGAAGAATGGTGGTGTACTATGCAAAAAAAGTGGTAGAAAGGTTAAGGAAAAGCCAGAAGCTTGTGATTTTTGGAGCAGGACTTGTGGCCTATGAGGTGGCAAGCTGTTTAATAGCCAAGCCCTATCAGCTATCAGTAGACTGCTTTTTGGTTTCTGAACGTAAAGATAATCCAGAAGAACTATTAGGGCTGCCCGTGGTTGTGATGGATGAATCTACACATCGGGTAGGCAAGGAAGCGATGATTGTTGTCGCGGTGATGGAAAAGCATTTAAAGTCAATTCTTGAAAATCTGCACCGGCGCGGGTATGTACATATTCTTCCCCTGACCTTTGAAGGTGATTTATGGAGTCTGATGCAGGGAAATTATTTTCGGGAATATTGTCTGGACACTAATCGGCCTTATCTGACCCTGGAAGATGAATTAACAAAGTTAAATAGAAAAGCGGGAAAGCGGGGCAGAATTCGCATTTATACAGCAAAATGTCATGTGGATCGAGAATTAAAAGAAGATCTTTCGCGTTATTTTTGGGAAATTCCTATCCAGGCAGGAGCAGCCTTGACAGAGCAGAAGATTTGTGAGGTTCGTGATAACCAGGGGAAGAATATTTCGGAGAAGAACCGCCAGTATTGCGAACTGACTGCTCTATATTGGATTTGGAAAAATGACTGCTCGGATTATGCTGGGCTTGGTCATTACCGCCGGCATTTTGAATTAGATGAGGAAATGCTGGACAAGCTCTTGGCTTCCGATATTGATGTTGTGCTGACCATTCCTATTTTAAATTTTCCCAGTGTAGGTGCAGTATATAAACATGATCATCTGGAAAGTGACTGGAAAGTAATGATGGATGCCATTCGTATTTTGGCACCGGATTATGAGTTGTCTGCAAGGGAAATACAGGACGGAAATTATTATTACGGATATAATATGCTGATTGCCCGAAAAAAAATTTTGGATAGCTACTGTGCCTGGCTGTTTCCAATTTTGCAGTATTGCGAAGAACACGGTCAGGAAAGACGGGATAACTATCAGGGGCGGTATATTGGATTTTTGGCTGAACGATTATTGGGAATTTATTTCTTAAAGCATAGGGAGAATTATAAAATTGTTCATGTGAGAAAGCATTTTGTAGAGGGGTAGGCAGGAACCGATTACCAAATGGATGGTCGTATTTAAGCACTGCCTGGAATAATGTTTCATTGGCCATTAATCTTGCTGTATGGAAGCATCCAAAGGCCAAATATATTTATAAGCTGGATGAAAATATTTTTGTGACCCGGGGAATGTTTGAAACGGTTAGGTTTACTTATGATAAGGTTGAGAGAACAGGAAAATAAAGAAAAATTTCTGTGTGTGCATGAGAAGGTTTAGAGCGTATCTGAACATTCATTCCCACTCGGGAAAGTAAGGTAGGATTATTCGATGAAATTAGTGATTTACGGCGCAAAATCGTTGGCGCTTGGCGTACATTTTGCATTAAAGTATCTATATCCGGAATATCCGGTACAATGCTTTCTGGTTACTTCTAAAAAAAACAATCCAGCTACACTGGCAGGGCTGCCAGTAAAGGAAGTCGAAGCATTTTCCCGGGAAGAAAGGGGAGAGGATGTTCATGTGCTGGTGGGGACGCCGGAGGATGTACATCCGCAAATTATTGAGCAGTTAAAAAAATACAATTTTTTACAATACACCTGTATAGATTCCCGCAGAGAAGTAAAGCTGATGGAACGGTATTTTGAAAAAATAGGGAAATTTCCATCATTCCATGCTTTAACGCATTTTTCAGAAGGGAATAAGGTAAATTTACAGATATTTATGGTAAAATTTCACAAGGACAGAAAACTTACAAAAGCTTATAAAAGTCCAGCATGGTGCAGGGCAATTCAGGTTGGAGCAGCTTTAACGATGGAGAGAGTGGCAGAAATTACAGATGCTGCCGGAGAAAATATTTCTGCAAAGAATGTTAATTATTGTGAATTAACGGCACTGTACTGGATATGGAAGAATAAGTTAAGTGATGTCGAAGCTTCACCATTTCTGGTGGAAGTTCAAAAGCAGCAGGATGTGCATGATTCACAGGTTTTGCATAAAGCAGAGTATTACGGGCTGTTTCATTATCGCCGTATTTTGGATATTCGGGAGGATGAGCTGGAAAGCTTCAAGGAAAATTCGGTGGATGTTTTACTGCCGTTTCCCATGCTGCATGAGCCGGATATTCTGGAACATCACAGGCGGTATTTGAAAGAGGAAGACTGGGAAGCTATGATGAGAGCATTGTGGGAATTACAGCCGGATTATGCTGCTGCCTGTAAAGAGATATTTGGACAGGAATATTTTTACAATTATAATTTGATTGTGGCAAAACGGCAGGTACTCTGTGATTATTGTGCCTGGCTGTTTCCGATTTTGAAGAGAATAGAGGAGCTGAGTAATCCCAAGGGATGGGAGCGCGCAGATCGCTACATAGGATATTTAGGAGAAAACCTGCTGACCCTGTATTTTTTTTACCATCAACATGATTTAAAAATATATCATACGGGACGGATAATGCTGACATAGGAAATCATGCATAACTGCCTTAAAACAAGATATTGAAGAATATCACAAGCGCTGTTTGGCTGAGCATGCCCAGAGGGTGGGAGAGGAAGGATCGCTATATTGGGTATATGGGGGAAACGCTGGAAACCCTGTATTTTTTGTACCATAAGGATGAACTGAATATTGTACATACGGGGTGCAGGTTTTTAACTTAATCTGTACAGCAATCCCCTGTTTCCAAAAAATCCAAGAAAATGCAAAAGAAATGCAAAAGAATTAACAGGTTTAGATTGACAAGAAGTGCATTATAGTGATAAAATCTAACAAGCTGTTGTTTGCACCTTGATAAAAAAATCGCTTGTTTGATTTCATATATGGTTAAGCAGAAAATGATTGATACTGGGAAGCAATTTTAAATTTTAACGATATTTGTAGCCCTTGGAGCCGCATTCAAGGGCTATTCTTAAACCCTGTGTGTTTTGGAAAGACAACTGTAGTTGAAGAAAAGACATTGAGCCGCTGTTTAAACCGCAGTAAGGCAGGATGGTTTGAAATGAGGAAAAAGAAAATTAGGATGTGATATGAGTATGGGCAAATATTTTGCTAAACGAATTGGCATGGCATGTATTACGATTCTTCTTGTAACATGCATCACCTTTTTATTGATGAACGCAGTGCCGGGAAGCCCCTGGCTCAGTGAAAAAACCCCGTCGGCTGCTACTCTGGCAGCTTTAAATGCTAAGTATGGACTGGATAAGCCTGTGCATATTCAGCTCATGATGTATCTGAAGAACCTTCTCCGTGGTGATTTTGGCGTATCCCTGAAAATGCAGAAAAACCGTGCAGTATTAAGCATTATTATGGAGATGTTTCCGGTATCGGCTAAGGTGGGTGCTCTGGCACTGACCTGGGCAGTGCTTGTGGGTGTGCCTTTGGGCTGTCTTGCCGCTTTTAAGCGCGGGAAGCTTACGGACAGTATCCTGCGGGTAGTCTGTACGCTGGGAATTTCCATGCCCAGTTTCGTGGTGGCATCGGTGCTTCTGGTTACGCTTGCCGGAGGTATGGCTGCTTTAAAGCTTTTCCCGACGATTTTTGACGCCTCTTTGGGCTGGCGTGCCTATGTGCTGCCCTGTTTTTCCCTGGGCTTTTATCCGATGTGCTATACGGCAAGGCAGACCCGTTCGGCGATGCTGGATTCCTTAAACCAGGAATACATTAAGACAGCCAGGGCAAAGGGGCTGAAGAATATAAAGATTATTTTTAAGCATGCCCTGCGCAATGCGCTGATTCCTGTAATTACTTATCTGGGACCGCAGGTGGCATTTACCCTTTGCGGCGGTTTCGTTGTAGAGAGTGTGTATTCGATTCCCGGTCTGGGTCGCTATTTTGTGCAGTCCATCCAGAACCGTGACTATCCGGTGATTATGGGGACAACCATCTTTCTGGCAACCTTTATTATCCTGATGAATGTGGTCGTGGACATCTTGTACAAGGTGGCTGACCCGAGAATCAGCTTGACGAAGGGAGGAGATTGATATGGCAGAAGAAAATAAAATGAAGCGTTTTCCCGTTTCCATGCAGCCGGATATTGAAGATTTATTAAAGGAGATCTCCCCGGCAGATTTTGCGCCTGCGACGAAAGAGGAGCGGGATGATTTTATCCAGGAACGCCAGAGTGTATCTTACTGGAAGGATGCCTGGAGGCGGCTGAAAAAGAATGTTGTAGCTATGGTGGCTTTAGGGGTAATTGTATTTTTGGTTTTATTTGCCTTTGTTGGACCGTATTTAATTCCCTACGGCTATGAGCAGTTTAATAAGGGGGCAGAAAACCTCTACCCCTATCACTATGCATTGGAAGACCAGAAACGCCTGGAGGCAGAGATTGCTGCCCGAACCGAAACCGAAGTTTTGGATGTGGATCAGATGATTGCCAAGGCAGAGGAGGAAGCAGCGGCAAGAGGGGAGAAGCTCTCGAGCGTGGATAAGGCAAAAATCAAGGCACAGGCAAAGGTTGCCTCGAAGAAAAGTGCAGAAGCTTCCGAGGATGTAGATCCCGATGCACTCCGCAAAGAGCTTGGAATTAAGCGCCGCCTGTTCGGCTATTCCGCAGCAGAGCTTGAGAGGAAGGCAGGGGGGGAACATGTGTTCCCTCATATCTTCGGTACGGATATGTACGGCAGAGATATTTTGGTGCGTGTAATGTACGGCGCGAGGGTTTCCATGGCAGTGGGTATCTGTGCAGCCCTTCTGGTGCTGTGTATCGGTGCGGTTTACGGGTCGATTTCGGGCTACTGCGGCGGAAAGGTCGATGCAGTGATGCAGCGTATTGTGGAACTGATTTATTCTGTACCTGAGATGCTCGTCGTGCTTTTGATTGCTACTGCGTTAAAGCCGATTTTAACCGAGTATGTCAATACGGGAAGCGGTCCCTTAAAGTCCTTTGTCAATACCCTGGGACCGAACCTGATTTCCATGTTTATTGCCTTTGGTATGCTTTACTGGGTAACGATGAGCCGGATTATCCGCGGTCAGGTGCTTCAGCTCAAACAGCAGGAGTATGTGACGGCAGCCCGTGCTCTGGGTGCATCCGGCGGAAGGATTATCCGTCAGCACCTTCTTCCCAACTGTATCGGGCAGATTGTGGTAACAACCTGCCTGCAGATTCCTTCGGCAATTTTCCTGGAATCCTTCCTGTCCTATCTGGGCGTGGGTGTTTCTGCACCTCTGCCAAGCTTAGGCTCCATGGCTACGGACGCATTGAGCGGTATGTATACCTATACCTATCGTTTAATTGTACCATCCATTGTATTAAGTATTATGATTCTGGCGTTCAACCTGTTTGGCGACGGTCTGCGGGATGCGTTAGATCCCAAGCTTAAAAAATAGAAAGGAGGAGCGAGATGTCCGAACAGAAGAATACGAATAAATTATTGGAAGTGAAAGACCTCCGTGTTTCCTTCTTTACTCCCGCCGGGGAGGTTAAAGCGGTGGGAGGGATTTCCTATGACTTAAATTACGGCGAGGTTATGGGTGTGGTGGGAGAGTCCGGTTCGGGAAAGAGCCAGGAAGCCTACTCTATTATCGGGCTTTTGCAGTCCCCGGGAAAGGTTATCGGCGGCTCCATCACCTTCGAGGGTCAGGATGTGCTTTCCTTTTCCAAGGAGGAAATGACGGCTTTCCGCGGAAATAAGGTAGCCATGATTTTCCAGAATCCCATGACCTGTTTAAATCCGGTCTACACCATCGGCAACCAGCTGGTGGAGGCGCTCCGTGCCCATGATAAGCAGATTTCCAAGGCGGATGCCGAAAAGCGTGCCATGGAAATGATGGAGATGGTCGGCATCAATAACGTGGAAAAGCGGATGAAGCAGTACCCGCACGAGTTTTCTGGCGGTATGCGCCAGAGGGTGATGATTGCCATGGGCTTAATCTGCCACCCGCAGCTTTTAATTGCCGACGAACCGACGACGGCGCTGGACGTTACAATCCAGGCACAGATTTTGGAATTAATGAAGGAACTGCAGAAAAAGACCAAGATGGGAATTATCTTTATCACCCACAACCTGGGCGTGGTAGCGGATATTTGTGATAAGGTATCCGTAATGTATGCCGGAAAGATTGTGGAGCAGGGGCCGGTGGACGATATTTTTTATGCGCCTGCCCATCCCTACACCATGGGTCTTCTGCGTTCTATGCCCCGTGTCGATGCGGAAAGCTATGAGCGCCTGATTCCGATTGAGGGAACGCCGGTGGATATGCTAAACCCGCCGGAGGGCTGTCCATTTGCGCCCCGGTGCGAAAAATGCATGAAGATCTGCTTAAAGAAAATGCCGCCCTATGTGGAAGTAGGCGAGAATCACCGCTCTGCCTGCTGGCTGCGGGTGCAGGAACAGATGAACAAGGAGGAAAAGTAAGATGGCAAAGGAAGAAAAGATTCTCCTTGAGATTGAAAAACTCCGTAAATACTTTCCCGTAAAGGGAATCAAGGGACCGGGAGTTCAGGCAGTTCAGGATGTTTCGTTTTTTATCAATAAAGGAGAAACCCTGGGGCTGGTCGGTGAATCCGGCTGCGGAAAGACGACACTTGGAAGAACGATTCTGCGCCTGTACGAGCCTACCGGCGGAAAGATTACCTATGACGGTGCGACGATTTATGATAATCCGCTGGGGCAGGACGGAAAACCTCTGGGAAAGCCGGTTTCCGCAAATATGCTTCCTTACCGCAGAAAGATGCAGATTATTTTCCAGGACCCTTCGGCTTCCCTGGACCCGCGTATGACGGTGGGCGAGATTATCGGGGAAGCTATTGATATTCACAAGCTGGCACCGAATAAAAACGACCGCGCTGACATGATTAAAGATCTCCTGCGTCGGGTGGGCTTAAATACCGAGCATGCCAACCGCTATCCCCATGAGTTTTCCGGCGGGCAGCAGCAGCGTGTCGGCATTGCAAGGGCACTGGCAGTAAAGCCGGAGTTCATCGTCTGTGATGAGCCGATTTCTGCTCTGGACGTTTCGATTCAGTCCCAGGTGGTCAATATGCTGGAGGATATGCAGCAGGAGTTAGGTCTGACCTATTTATTCATTGCCCACGATTTGTCGGTTGTGCGTCATATTTCCAACCGGATTGGCGTAATGTATCTGGGATCGTTGGTGGAACTGGGCGAGAGCTATGAATTAAACCGCCACCCCATCCATCCCTACACCCAGACCCTGCTTTCCGCTGTTCCCGTGCCTGACCCGCAGGTCAGCCGCACGCGGCAGAGAATTGTCCTGCAGGGCGATATTCCAAGCCCCATGAATCCGCCGAGCGGCTGCCGTTTCCACACCCGCTGTCCGTATGCGACGGATAAGTGCAAACAGGAAACACCGCAGTTTAAGGAACATGAACCCGGGCACTGGGCAGCCTGCCATTTGCTGGAAAAGTAAGAGAGTTTAAGGTATCACCGTCATTAAGACGTCTGATATAGATTTAGGCGAGGACTCTTAGTTTTGGAGTGCTCAACAGGAAAAAAGGAGGAAGATCATTATGAGAAAGACCAAGAAAGTTCTGTCTTTGGCTCTGGCTTCGACCATGGTATTATCCCTGGCAGCCTGCGGCGGAGGCAGCACAACCCCTACGACAGCAGCAGAAACAACAACGGCTGCGGCAGCAGATGCTGACACCACAGGGGAAACCACGGCAGCAGAGGCAGAGAGTGAGGGCGCAGAGGGAGAAACCACCTCTAACGGCAATAATATTGCTGTATGTTTAGCTTCGGAACCGCAGACCATTGACCCGGCATTAAACTCCGCGGTAGACGGCGCAATTATGGTAAACCATTTCTTTGAGGGTCTGGTTAAGTGGGTAGATGACGGCGAAGGAAACGCCATGACAGCACCTGGTCAGGCAGAGTCCTGGGAGAAGGTTGTCAATGACGACGGAACTGTAACCTATACGATGAAGCTGCGCGACGGCATTAAGTGGTCGGACGGCAAGGAAGTTACTGCAGGTGATTTCGAGTACAGCTGGAAGCGTCTGGCTAATCCGGAAACCGCAGCGGACTACTGCTATATGATTGATATGGTACAAAACTATGCAGGTATCGCCAACAGCGAATCCGACCCGGATACCCTGGGCATTAAGGCGATCGATGACAAGACCCTGGAAATCGTGCTTTCCTATGACTGCCCGTATTTTGAAGAAATCATGGCATTCCCGGCAACCTTCCCTGTACGTCAGGATTTAGTTGAAGGAAACGAAGAGTGGACGTATGATGTAGCTACTTATGTGAGCAATGGTCCTTACAAGATGAAAGAGTGGTCACATAATGCTTATATTTTAGCAGAGAAGAACGAGAACTACTATGATTTTGCAAACCTTGGTCCGGATACCATCCGCTTTACTCTGTTAGATGATGCCAATGCTATGCTGGCAGCTTACAAGAGCGGTGAACTGGATTTCATCGAAGAACTTCCGCCGGATGAGATGGCAAATTACCTGGCTTCTGGTGAGCTGACGGTAGCGGATTATATCGGAACCTACTATGTATGCTTTAACGTAGAGGATGAAATTTTCTCCAATCCGTTAATCCGTGAGGCATTCTCCCTGGTAATTGACAGAAATTACATTGTAGAAAACGTAAGCCAGGCAGGTGAAGTTCCTGCAACCGGTTATGTTCCTGCAGGTGTTAATGACGCAGCAGGTCCGGGAAGCGACGACTTCCGTACCGTAGGCGGCGAATACTACAGCGTTGCTGAGGAAGATTATGAGAAGAACTGTGAAGAAGCCCGTGCCCTGTTGGCAGAAGCCGGCTATCCAAACGGTGAAGGCTTCCCAACCGTTGAATATATGTACAATACCAACGATAAGCATAAAGCTATCGGCGAGGCACTGCAGAATATGTGGCAGGAACAGTTAGGCGTTACGGTTAATTTAAGCAACCAGGACTGGAACGTATTCTTAGAGAGCAGAAAACAGGGCGATTACCAGATTGCAAGAAACGGCTGGATTGCTGACTACAACGATCCCTGCTCCTTCCTGGATATGTGGTACACCGGCGGCGGAAACAACGATGCACAGTACTCCGATAAGGATTATGATGCAAAGATTGACGCAGCAAAGGCTACAGCTGTACAGGAAGAACGTATGAAGGCTTTCCACGAGGCAGAAGACATCCTGATCGAGCGCGACAGCGTTCTGGCTCCGGTATACTTCTATACACAGCCATATATGATTAAGGATGATATTCAAGGTATGTACTATACGCCATTAGGATACTTCTTCTTTGGCTATACGACCAGAAACTAAGTGTCTGTAGTTTTATCAAGCTGAATATTGTAAATAGGGCGGAAAAGCTCCTGGTGAATTCCAGGGGCTTTTTTCAATATGAATAGGAAAATGACGACGAGCCGGATTCTTTATTTGATAAAATGGACAGCGTATAGGTTGTATAAAGACATTGACAATGTATATACTATTGTATATACTAAACATAAGGAGGGAGATGATTTTATGCAGGCAACAATACAAAAATGGGGAAATTCACAAGGGATAAGAATACCAAAAGCGTTTCTTGAAGCATTAGGTATGGCAGAAAATGATATTGTAGAACTTAATCGAGTTGAGGATAACCTTGTGATTACGAAGGTGAAAAAAGAAAAAGAACTTACATTGGAAGAAATATTCAAAGATTACAAAGGGGAATATAGGACTGAGGAATTTGACTGGGGTTCTCCTGCTGGAAGGGAAGTGTGGTAGTGTATCATCCAAAACAAGGAGATATTGTATTCCTGGATTTTAGTCCGCAGGCAGGGCATGAGCAGGCAGGAAGAAGACCTGGAATAGTTATCAGCAATGAACAGTTTTTTATAAGGACTAAATTTGCGATAGTGTGTCCAATTACAAATACAAGCAACAAGTTTCCTCTGCATATTCCATTGGATAACCGAACAAAAACAACGGGGGTAATATTGACAGAACATATGAAATGTTTGGACGTAATCGGTAGAAACATTCAATTCGCTGAGAAACTGCCAGAAGATTTATTAGAAAAGACATTGGCATATGTAAAGGCATTTTTCTGATAAAAGTTTTTTTGCTGCGTCTTGTTTCTGAAATTCATAAATTTTATAAAAATACTACTTTTTTAAACCACCCATTTATGGTATACTTAAAAAAGTGCAGCAGATGCTGATGGGAAAAAGTGCAGCGGTGCTGACGAGAGATTACAGGAGAAAAACGATGGAATCAAAGCGAGTACTATTAAAATTAAGCGGAGAGGCTCTGGCTGGCTCGAAAAAGACGGGATTTGACGAGGAAACCGTTAAGGAGGTAGCCCGCCAGGTGAAGCTTTCTGTGGACGCCGGCGTGGAGGTCGGCATTGTCATTGGAGGGGGAAACTTCTGGAGAGGGCGTACCAGCGAGGCGATTGACCGTCCGAAAGCCGACCAGATTGGGATGCTGGCTACCGTGATGAACTGCATCTATGTTTCGGAAATTTTCCGCAATGCAGGGATGAAGACGGAGATTTTTACACCCTTTGCCTGCGGTACGATGACGCAGATGTTTTCCAAGGACAGCGCAAATATGTGCTTTGCCCAGGGAAAGGTTGTTTTTTTTGCCGGAGGGACGGGGCATCCCTATTTTTCCACGGATACGGGGATTGCGCTCAGGGCGATTGAGATGGAGGCGGACTGTATTCTTTTGGCTAAGGCGATTGACGGGGTTTATGACAGCGATCCCAAGTTAAATCCCGAGGCGAAAAAGTATGAGGAAATTTCCATTCAGGAAGTGATTGACAAGAAGCTGGCTGTGGTGGATTTGACCGCTTCGATTATGTGCATGGAGCATCATATGCCGATGGCAGTGTTCAGTTTAAATGAAAAGGACGGCATTGCCAATGCGATGCAGGGGAAGATTCATGGCACGATTGTTACCGCATAGCGGAAGCTGCCTTGGCTGCGGCAGACGATTTTTTGGCTGGGCATAGCTTATCGGATAAATATAATGACGAGGAGGGTTTTTTTATGCAGGATATTAAAGTTTATGAAGATAAGATGAATAAGACATTGGACAACCTTCAGGGAGAGTATGGGACGATCCGTGCAGGGCGGGCAAATCCGCATGTTTTGGACAAGATTAAAGTGGATTATTACGGCACACCTACCCCGATCCAGCAGGTGGGGAATATTTCCGTTCCCGAAGCGCGCATGATCGTGATTCAGCCATGGGAGAAATCGCTGTTAAAGGCGATTGAAAAAGCGATCCTTACCTCCGATTTAGGGATTAACCCGACAAATGACGGAAGCGTAATCCGGCTGATCTTCCCGGAGCTGACCGAGGATCGGCGTAAGGAATTATCTAAGGAAGTAAAGAAAAAAGGCGAGAATGCCAAGGTGGCTGTGCGCAACATCCGCCGTGATGCCAATGATACTTTTAAAAAGCAGGAAAAGGCAAGCGAGATTTCCGAGGATGATTTAGAGGAAGTTATCGATAAGATGCAGAAACTGACCGATAAGATGATTGAAAAAATTGACAAGGCGATCGAGGCAAAGACGAAGGAGATTATGACGGTTTAGGCGATAAGAAGGTAAGTACTGTTCACATAGCTGCCGGTTACAGTGAACGCATGTGAACAGTAATGTTAAGCGTGGGGCGGGGTGTGAATCCTGCCCTGATTTTTCGTAAACGGATGTAAGGTTACTGCATGGGGAGATTTACGCCGGATGTGCAGAAGTTACCGTGTGCATGTAAACAGTAATCTGCAGAAAGGGAGGATAAGATGAATACCGAAGAGAGAATACCGCGCCATGTGGCCCTGATTTTAGACGGGAACGGGCGATGGGCAAAGAAGCGGGGGCTGCCCCGGACGATGGGGCATAAAGAGGGCTGCAAGACGGTGGAAAAAACCGTGGAGATTGCAGCCAGGATGGGCATTGAATATTTGACGGTTTATGGGTTTTCTACGGAAAACTGGAAGCGTTCTTCGGAGGAAGTAGGAGCGCTGATGCAGCTTTTCCGCTACTATATGGTTCGTCTGTTAAAGATTGCAAAGCAAAATAATGTCCGGGTGAAGATGATTGGCGACAGACGAAGATTTGATGAGGATATTATTGAGGGAATTAACCGCCTGGAGCGGGAAACGAAAGAGAATACCGGACTGACCTTTGTGATTGCGGTAAATTACGGGGCAAGGGATGAGATAACGAGAGCGGTGTCCCGGCTAGCGGCAGACTGTGTGCAGGGCAGGGTGAAGGCAGAGGAGATTACAGAGGATGTTCTTTCCTCCTATCTGGATACGGCGGGGATGCCGGACCCGGATCTTTTAATCCGTACCAGCGGGGAAATCCGTCTGTCTAATTATCTGCTCTGGCAGCTGGCCTATACGGAAATCTATGTTACTGACTGTTTATGGCCGGATTTTAATGAAGAGGAATTGAAAAGGGCAGTTGTGCAGTATAATAAAAGAGAGCGGAGATTTGGGGGAGTGAAGTAGAAAATGATGGGTAAGCAACGGAGTGAAGAGGCTGTCCCGCTTTAATGGGAATTTTGCGTTTTTTGCTGTAAACTCCGGGCACTCCACAGGGGATAAGGAGGATAAAATGTTTGCAACCAGGCTTATCAGCGGAATTATTTTGGTTGTGCTGGCACTTTTTTTGGTGGGACAGGGAGGAGTTGTTTTGTTTTTGGCCTCTCTTGGCATTTCCGTGATCGGGCAGTATGAACTGTATCGGGTGACGAAGATGGAAGATAAGCTGTTAGGCGCTGTGGGCTATGCAGCCGGGGCAGCCTACTATGTGCTTTTGTGGTATGGACAGGGGCATTATATTACGCTTGTGGCTATCGGGGCGCTGATGCTGTTTATGACTATTTATGCCATTACCTTTCCCAAGTACGGGACGGAACAGGTGACAGTAGCTTTTTTTGGCATCTTTTATGTGGCGGTGATGTTTTCTTATCTCTACCAGGTTCGGGCAATGGCGGACGGAAAGTATCTGGTTTGGCTGATTTTTTTAAGTTCCTGGGGATGCGATACCTGCGCTTACTGTGTGGGAATGCTGCTTGGGAAGCATAAGCTGGCACCGGTGCTCAGCCCGAAAAAATCTATTGAGGGAGCTGTGGGCGGCGTGGTCGGGGCAGCCCTTCTTGGACTGCTTTATGCGTCGCTGTTTGGGCATGAGATGACGGACGTGGCTAACCCTCACCTGGCCTGTGCGGCTGCCTGCGGGATTGCCGCGGTGATTTCACAGATTGGCGATCTGGCGGCTTCGGCGATTAAGCGAAACCATGAAGTGAAGGATTACGGACATTTAATTCCCGGACACGGGGGCGTGCTGGATCGGTTTGACAGTATGCTCTTTACGGCGCCGGCGATTTATTTTGCACTGACTTTTTTAAAATAGAGATTCGTGTGTTTGATTAAAGGCTGATGAAGTATTAATACTAAAAGAGGTAAGAACATGGAAAGAAAGATTGCCATTTTGGGTTCTACAGGTTCGATAGGGACGCAGACCCTGGAGATTGTCCGCAGGAACGGGGATATCCGGGTGACGGCTCTGGCGGCGGGAAGGAATATTGAATGTCTGGAAGCGCAGATTCGGGAGTTTTCGCCGGAACTGGCCTGTGTATGGGATGAGGAAAAGGCGAAAGAACTGCGGGTTAAGGTGCAGGATCTTCCGGTGAAGATTGTGTCCGGGATGGATGGTTTGATTGAAGCGGCATTAGAACCGTCGGCTCAGATTGTGGTTACGGCAGTGGTGGGGATGATTGGGATTCGGCCCACGATTGCGGCGATGGAGGCGGGGAAGGATATTGCCCTGGCAAATAAGGAAACTTTGGTGACTGCCGGACATTTGATTATGGATTTGGCGAAGAGAAAGGGAGTAAGGATTCTTCCGGTGGATTCTGAGCACAGTGCGATTTTCCAGTGTCTGCACGGCGAACGGTCGGATCGTCTGTATGGCGGGTGGACAGATGATGTAAGCCTAGGCAGAGCCGGACAGGATGAAGGGCAGACAGCGGGGAATACGATTGCAAAGATTCTTCTGACAGCTTCGGGCGGGCCGTTCCGAGGACGGACGAAAGAACAACTTAAAAACGTTCAGTTGGAAGACGCCTTAAAGCATCCGAACTGGGCGATGGGGCAGAAGATTACCATTGATTCTTCTACTCTTGTGAATAAAGGGCTGGAGATGATGGAGGCGAAGTGGCTGTTCGGGGTGGAGCCAAAGGAGATTCAGATTGTGATTCAGCCAAAGAGCATTATCCATTCCATGGTGGAATTTGTGGATGGGGCGGTGATGGCTCAGCTTGGAACGCCGG
>ERZ808037.767-NODE-767-length-26122-cov-35.226531_pt1 | contig 26122 bp, 22 predicted proteins | sample MGYA00380190_ERZ808037 | MGnify/ENA primary metagenome ERZ808037 (study PRJEB31490, sample SAMN06133399) | mouse gut metagenome | isolation source: J9 | host: mice | place: China: Chengdu | collected 2015-05 ... | reverse complement strand
ATATTGCATCTGCGGTTTTCATACCGCAAATTTAACACTTTCTCAAAAATCCATGCACCGTAATTTCGGCTTGAGCCTTAATTACTTATTTTTCTCAAACCTTTAACCAAAAAACTAAATCATTATGAAAAAGATTCTTATGGCCGCTGCTCTTCTCGTAGCAGGCGCAAGTATCGCTAACGCTGAGGGTTACAACCGCGTAGCTCTTTCGTACGACATGCAGCACTTCAGCTTTAACAAAGAATACACCGGTACTGACAAGAGCGAAGGCCGCAACCTCAATGGCTTCGGCGTTGCTTATACCCATGGCTTCGGCGTTGCTGAAAACATGTTCGTTGAGACTGGTCTCGGCTTCAATGCAGGCTTCGGCACAGAAAGTGTAGGCGACTACAAGCAGAAAATGCAGAACATGAACTTCAAAGTGCCCGTAAATTACGTTTATCGTTTCAACGTAGCTGACGGTATCACCATCGCTCCCTATGCTGGTATCAACTTCAAGCTCAATGTCGCTACGAAACTCCGTGACGAATATGACGGTCAGAAGGGCGACTGGGTAAGCGTATTCGACAAAGACAAAATGGGTGACGACTTCACCTGGAACCGCTTCCAGATGGGCTGGCAGGTTGGTGTCGGCTTCAGCTACGCCAAATACTATCTGGGCATCCAGTACGGTACTGACTTCATCCCCGCTTACAGCCACAAATTCGACGGCGGCACACCTAAGGTTAACTCCTCCAACCTCAACATCGCTGTTGGCTACACCTTCTAATCCATCTTAGAAGCAACCATACAAAAAGCGAGCCTCCCCGGCTCGCTTTTTTTGTCCCAGCCCCCCAACGCAATAGCCGGAATATTGGGGTTCAGATGCAACCCCCGGTTGATTAAATTAGGGGCGCTCCGGGTTGTGGGGCGCCCCTTAATATTTATGCCGGGGTTGAATCTTTATGCCGTTGGGATGGATGGTGGGGGTTAGAAGACTATCTCGTTGGGGTTGGTGGGGCGCTGGGGCTGGGGAGCGTCGGCGGCGGGCTGGGCGGCGGATGCTGTGCCGGCGGCTTCGGCCGGATTGGCGGCTGTATCGGCAGCGGGAGCCTCGGCCTGAGCGGCTTTTGCCGGAACCTGAGCTGCAGGCGCGGCAGCTTCGGCCTCGTTACGCAGCGATTCGGCGAGCTTGAGGTCGCGGTTGTAGGCCGGATGGTGCTCGAAGGTCTCGATTAAGCCGTCGTTGTCCATCTGGTCGGGGCGCATGATGATGTAGTGCTTCAGCTCGCGGGCGCGGGCAGCTTCTTCCACCTTGCCTTTGCCATACATCTCAGCCAGAGTGCTCTGCACGTCGGCAGGTTCGGCAGGCGTGGATTTACGCGGAGTAGGTTCTTCCTCTTTTTTCCGGGGTTTCGACGTCGAAAGTTCCCCTTTGATGGTTAGGTCGAATCCGGCGGCGAGAATCGTAATCTTGATTTTGTCGCCCAGAGTCTCGTCGAAGCAGATACCGTAGATCACGTCCACACCCTTGTCGATGTTGGAGATGAAGGCCGTCAGCTCGTTGGCCTCCGACATGACGAACGGCTTCTCGGCCTTAGGCGAGAAGTAGAGATTAAACAGCAGGCGTTTGGAGCCGTAGATGTCGCGGTTTTTCAGCAGAGGAGAGTGGAGGGCATCCTCGATGGCCTTGGTCACGCGGTGTTCCCCCTCGCCGAAGCCGGTCGAGATTACGGCGGCTCCGCCGTTGCGCAGCGTGGTGTCCACATCCTCGAAGTCGAGGTTCATATAGCCCGTGCAGGTGATAAGCTCGGAGATGGAGCGCGCGGCGTTGCTGAGCGTATCGTCGGCTTTGCCGAAGGCGTTGACCCAGTCGAGGTCGGGATAGATTTCGGTCAGCTGCTCATTGTTGACCACCAGGAGGGCGTCGACATATTTGCTCATCTCTTCGGCGCCGTCGAGAGCTTTGAGGATCTTCTTCTCCCCCTCGAAGAAGAAGGGGATGGTGACGATGCCGATGGTTAGCAGGCCGCGGTCGTGGGCGATCTGAGCCACGACGGGCGCGGCACCGGTGCCGGTACCGCCGCCCATGCCGGCGGTGATGAATACCATCTTGGTATCGTCGTCGAAGAGGCTGCCGATCTCATCGGTGCTTTCGATGGCGGCCTCGTGGGCCTTGGCGGGCTTATTGCCGGCGCCGAGGCCTCGGCACGTCCGCGGGCCTATCAGCAGGCGGTTGGGGATAGGGGAGTTGTTGAGGGCCTGCTGGTCGGTGTTGCACACGACGAACGACACCTTGTCGATCCCCTGCTCATACATGTGGTTTACGGCGTTGTTGCCGCCGCCGCCCACGCCGATCACTTTTATGATGGTCTGTTCGCGAGTTTCGTTCACGAACGAGCTGTTGTCGAGATTAAAGTCTTCAGCCATAATATATTATTCTCTGTGGGGTTCGGATTATTGGATGAATTCGGAGTTGTCGTTGAACATGTTGCTGATGCGGTGACGCAGGCTTTCGAGGATGCTGGAGCGCGAGTCGGCGCTGTTGTCATCCTCATTCTCTTTGCGCTTCTCCTTCTCTTTTTTCACCCGGTCTTTATCTTCCTTTGTAGCCCTGTCGGGTTCGTCATCGAGGCTGCCTATGCGCGACACGCCTTCACCTTCGCTTTCCGGTTCGAAATCCTCATACGATTCCGGACGGTGATCCTGATACGTATCCTCCGGGAGCTCGGTCATGCAGGGGACGTCGGGCATTTCGGCGGCGGCAGAGATCACGGAGATCACGTCGATCATCTCGGAGCCATGGATGGAGCCGTCGGTGATGCGCACATTGGCCGAAACAGCCCCCTGACGCACCTTGAGCTTCGACTGGTTGGCCAGCAGTTCGTTGAAACCGCGCAGACGGGCGCCTCCGCCCACTATCACGATGCCGCCTGGCAGTTCGCTGTCTTTCATTCCGGCGTAGCCGAGCTGGGCGATAATGTTGGCCACAATCTCGTCGGCGCGGGCGTGAACGTAGTTGTTGATTTCTGTGTAATCGATGCCGTCGAGACCCTGACGACGGCGTGTGGGATCCTGAGGCAGGGCGTTGCCGCTCACCTTCTTGATCTCCTCGGCGCGCTCCTCCAGATAGTTGAGCGAGGTGAGGTCGAGGGTGATGTTGCGCGAACCCATCGGAAGCGTAGCCACATAGACGGGGTATCCCTGGCGGTAGATGGCCACCGTGGTGGTCTCGGCGCCGAAGTCCACAAACATGCAGCCCAGACGGCGCTCATCGTCGGTAAGCACAATCTCAGCCTCGGCCAGCGGACGCGGGATGTAGCCGTTGATGTCGAGAGCCAGACGGTCGTTGATCACGCGGCGGAGCATGCGTTTGATCTGCTGGGCGCAGCTGAGCACCATCATGCGCGCCCCTATCTGGGTGCCGAAGGTGCCTACCGGATTGTTCTGCAGTTTGTTGTCGACTGTGAAACGCACGGGCACCACTTCCACCACGTCGCGGTCGGCGCCGATGCTGGCGCGGGCCTTGGCCACGAGGTCCTGGATGAGCGGCATGGTGATTTCGGTCTCTTCACTGAGCGAGATCGACGTATCGACCATAGAGCTCGACAGCGAGCGGCCGCCGAGAGCCACGTAGACTCCCGTGATCTCGCGCGGTTCGATAGCCGGATAGGCCTCCAGACGCTCGATGACCAGGCGAAGCGAATTGCTTATGTCGATATTCTGGATGCACCCGTAGCGCACCTTATCTATGATTTTTTCCTCTTCTACGGCGATGACATCGACAACGCCGGCGTTGTCGACCACACCTACGGCACCTCTCACTTTGGAGCTGCCTATCTCAAAGGCCACGATGTACCGGCCGGGGTTATTTTCGCTCATATATCGGTTATTTGAGGGTTGCCAGGATTTCCTGATACCTGGGGAAAGTTCTTATATTCTTGGTTTTTAGCTTGGTTCGTATGATTTTTTGTTGGCAGTCACGGCCGAGGCTACGGTGTCGGTGTCGGCTCCCGTGACCATCGACGAAATGTCTTCGTCGGGGTCGGCCTCCCCTTCGCGGTCGAAGCGGATGATCGGTTCGCCAAGGCTCTTGAGCCGCCTGGTGGCCACCACCTGACCGCCCCATTTCACCGACAGGGTGTCGTAGTAGTCCCATCCGCGAACGGGGAGCACCTTATGGTACATGGCCATCACGCGCTCCAGCTTGGAGTCGAGGTCGGCCGTGTCGCCCAGATTGATCACATGCCCGCGGATCATCGGCACAAGGATTATGTCGCGGCTGCGCGAGTCGACCGACACCTGCGAGACTATGGCGTTCCAGTCGGGGTCGGAGGCTATGCGCTCCAGCAGGGGCACAAGGGAGCGCGGCTGAAGCCGGGCGTCGAAATGTCCCACCACCATAGGTACATCCAGGCGGTAGCGGGCGTTGGCCGTCAGGCGCTTGCCGTCGCGGTTGATGTAGTAGGAATGGCCGCGGTCGAACACACGGGCCACGGGTATCATCGGAGTGACGGCGATGTGAATCCGGTTGTCGGCCATGCGCGTCACCTGCGCCTTCTCGATATTGTCGATGGCGTTCAGGCGGTTTTCGATGGTCTGCAGCGGCACCCGCGCGGCAGGCATGGCCACCTTGTCGAGCTTCCACTCACTCAGCAGCCGGCTTATCTCCCCCTCGCTGACGAACCCCGAAGCGCCCGCCACCGAGTCGACCTCGATGTCGAAACCGCGGCAGAGATCGCGGGCAGCCATATTGTTGGCCACCGACAGCGCCACGACCAGATAGCCCGTCAGGACTAAGGCCAGTATGCATCGTATCAATCCGCTTTTGCTCATATTAGGGGTTTACCTTGTGTAGGGTTCTTTGTCTTGGAAGGTGGTTGACTCGGTTGGGTTTTGACTTGTGAAGGGGTCTGGGGTTAACCGGCAGGGGTGAGCTCTGGGCCGGTTCAGGCGGGATTCCCGGCCTGACTTCTGACAGCCTCGGCGATGCCGGGCACCAGATCGGCGATATTGCCGGCTCCGGCGGTCAAAAGTATCTCAAATTTACTGTTTTTTATCGTATCTATCAAATTATCACGCTCTACAAGCCGTTTTTTCGGCGAAGTGACGTCGCGGAGTATCAGTTGAGAGTCGACGCCCTCGATGGGGAGCTCGCGGGCGGGGTAGATAGGGATGAGAATCACCTCGTCGGCCTCCGACAGCGCCCGGGCAAACTCCTTGTGGAAATCGCGGGTGCGCGTATAGAGGTGAGGCTGGAAGACCACGGTCAGCTTGCGGCCCGGATAGAGCGCCCTGACCGAGGCGATCGAAGCTTTCAGTTCGTCGGGATGGTGGGCGTAGTCGTCGATGATGACGCGGCCGTCCGCTCCCGGCTCCTTGAGCCAGAATTCGAAGCGTCGCTTCGCTCCGAGGAACGAACTGATGGCCTGACGCGCGGCTGCGGGGTCCATATCGCCTGTCAGATAGCAGGCGGCAAGGGCGGCCACGGCGTTTTCGATGTTCACCTCCACAGGTACGCCCAGCGATATGGAGGCTATGCGTCCGCCGGGATAGACAAAGTCGAAACTGATATCTCCCGGGCGGCGGCAGATGTTTTCGGCGTGGAAATCGCCCTCATCGCGCGAGTAGGAGTAGACCCTCACCCCCGGCTGCGGACGCGGCACGAGTTTGAGCCCGGTGTGGACGATCAGCGCTCCGCCGGGCTGCACCAGTTCGGTGAAGTGTGCGAAGCTCTCCAGATAAGCCTCCTCCGTGCCGTAGATGTCGAGATGGTCGGGGTCGGTGGCCGTAACTACGGCGATCCAGGGGGTCAGATGATGGAACGAACGGTCGAATTCGTCAGCCTCGATCACCGACCACGGACTCGTGGGCGACAGCAGGAAATTGCTGTTGTAATTGCGGAGCACACCGCCGAGGAAGGCGTTGCACCCCACCTTGCAGCTATGGAGGATATGTGCGGCCATCGACGAGGTGGTAGTCTTGCCGTGAGTGCCCGAGAAGCAAAGCCCGCGCGTATGGCGCGTGACGCGGCCGAGCACCTGGGCGCGCTTCTCGATTTCGAAGCCACGGGAGCGCAGCCAGCCTAGAGTGCGGTTGTCGGCCGGTATGGCCGGGGTGTAGACCACCAGCGTATCCTCCGGATTGCGGAACCCTTCGGGGATGGCCACCTCGGGATCGTCGGTGAAACATATCTCCACCCCCTCGCGGTGCAGGTCGGCGGTGAGTTCCGAGGGTGTGCGGTCGTATCCCGCCACCTTCATCCCGCGCGAGAGGAAGTAGCGCTCCAGAGCGGCCATGCCTATGCCTCCGGCGCCTACGAAATATACGTTGCGGATATTGTCAGCGTTCATGCTTTTTGCGTTTTTGATTTGAGCATCGACTGCAGATGGTCGACAATCTTTTCGTCGGCATCCTCCAGCGCCATCTTGCGGGCGTTTTCGCCCAGAGCCTTGCGGGCGTCGTTGTCGCGCAGCAGAGCCGTGACAGTGTCAGCCAGCTGCCCGCGGCAGTCGGCGTCGAGCACCATGGCGGCGGCTCCGACCCTGGCGAGCGCCTCGGCGTTTTTGCGCTGATGGTCCTCGGCCACATTGGGCGAGGGGACCAGCACGGCGGGCATACCGGCCAACTGGATTTCCGAGATAGTGCTGGCTCCCGCACGCGAGATCATCAGGTCGGCGCCGCAGTATACCAGCCCCATATCTGAGATGAAAGGCTGCACCCGAAGGTTGGGATTATCCTTGAGCGCGGTCACGGCGGCCTGACATTCGGCGTCGTAGAGCTTACCGGTCTGCCAGAGCACGGAAGCGTCGCGGTCGAGCAGAGTGGCGACGATAGCCTTGAGCGTGTCGTTGATGGTGCGCGCACCCAGCGAACCGCCTACCACAGCCACCAGCGGGCGGTTGGGGTTGAATCCGAGTTTGCGCTTGGCGTCCTCGCGGCTTATGTTCATGGCCACGGTGTCGCGGCGCACGGGGTTGCCGGTCTTGACGATGCGGTCGGCGGGGAAGAAGCGCTCCATCCCGTCGTAGGCCACGCAGATGCAGTCGGCCTTGGCCGCCAGCAGTTTGTTGGTCACTCCGGCGTAGGAGTTCTGCTCCTGGATGAGAGTGGGGATGCCGCGCTTCTGGGCCTGTTTCAGCACGGGCCCCGAGGCGTAACCGCCCACGCCAACGCAGGCGTCGGGCTTAAACTGGCGGAGCACCCGGCGCGCCTTGCGCATCGAGCGCCACAGCTTCAGCAGTACGCCGAAATTGCGCCAGAGGCGTTTGCGGTCGAATCCGGCCACGGGAAGGCCGACGATATTGTATCCTGCGGCAGGCACACGCTCCATCTCCATGCGCCCCTCGGCGCCCACAAAGAGGATTTCAGCCTCCGGGTCGCGGCGACGGATGGCGTTGGCTATGGCCAGAGCCGGGAATATATGTCCTCCGGTGCCTCCACCGGAAATCAGTATCTTCATTGTCGCTATGTTTTTATTACGATTTCTTAAGCTATGTAGGGGTCATTGCAACTGGGTCGGGTTCTGCGCCGTCATTTCTGTGGGCAGCTGAAGCATCTCGGCGTTGACGGCCTTGGTGGAGTCGGAGCTGCCGGTGGCATACCGGCTGACGCTCAGTATGATGCCGAAAGCTATCGAAGTGGCGATAATCGACGATCCGCCTTTGGAGATCAGCGGCAGCGGCTGACCCGACACGGGGAACACCCCGGTGACGATAGCCATATGGAAGAGCGCCTGGGCAGTGACCATCACCGCCATCCCCATGACCAGCAGGGCGGGGAAGGCGCGCGTACACCGGGAGGCGATGCCTCCGGCGCGCGACACAAGCCACAGATACACAAGCAGCAGCCCTATGCCTCCGAGCAATCCCCAGTCTTCCACCACAATGGCGTAGATATAGTCGGAGAAAGCCAGCGGCAGGCGCGCCGTCTCGCGCGAGTTGCCCGGGATGCGGCCGTGGAGGCCGCCATTGGCCTGAGCCATGTAGGAATACATCTCCTGACGGTTTTTGGAGGTAATCTTCTGCTCATATTTGGGAGTGCCGTCGCCCCACCAGGCGAGCAGGCGGCCGATCTGTGTACCGGTTCGGTCGATGGTCTGGCCGCCCTTCTCTACCGAGAGTTCCACTTCTTCCTGCGACTGATCTTCGGCGCGTTCACTCTTGACATACCATCCGCCTGCGGCTATGACGGCGTATACCCCCAGCACTATGAGGAATTTCGACCACTGGACGCCGGCGATGAGCATCATGGCGAAGGAGATAGCCATCAGCAGCAGGGTATTGGTCATACCCTGAGTGAAGAGCAGGCCGCCGCAGATGAGTACGAATGTGGCCGAAATCACCACACCTGAGGTCCTGACCCCGTTGCGCTCCTGCAATCGGCTCATTACCAGAGCGATAAAGAGTACGCACGACAGCTTCAGCAGCTCGGCTGGCTGTATGGCGATGCCCAGGATGGTGGTGGAGCGGCGGGCGCCGTTGATGATGTCGCCTTTGAACAGCACATACAGGCCCAGCAACACCGTGAAAGTGACGAAGATAGGGGTCAGCGGGATGAGCCATTTGTAGTGAAGGCGCGAGATGCCGACGGTCAGTACTATGCCGAGCAGCAGCATGGTGCAATGTCGCATCAGGGGAGCGGCCACGTTGGAGGCTACCACTTCGCGCGACGAAGCGGAATACAGCTCGATTACCGACACAATCAGGAGCAGGATATAGATAGCCCAGATGTATTTGTCGGCTTTGGGGATGACGCGTTTTGCAGAGTCGGAAATCATTTCAGTTCCTGTTTTTTCATGTCGCGGACGAGAGATTTAAATTTGCGGCCGCGGTCTTCGTAGCCGTTGAAGAGGTCGAAGCTGGCGCAGCAGGGCGACAGCAGCACCGTATCGCCCGGTTCGGCCAGACGGCGGCAGACGTCGACACATTCGTGGAGCGAATGAGTGTCGACCACGGGCACCTTCCCCTCGAAGAAGTCGGTGATCTTCTTGTTGTCGACGCCCATGGCCACGATGGCCTTGACCTTCTGCTCCACCATGGGGAGGATTTCGCTGTAGTCGTTCCCCTTGTCCTTACCGCCGAGGATGAGGACGGTGGACTTGGTCGACGGCATCGACTCCAGCGCATACCAGCAAGAGTTGACGTTCGTGGCCTTGGAGTCGTTGATCCAGCGGGCGCCGTTGATGGTCTCGACGTGTTCGAGTCGGTGTTCCACCCCTTCGAAGTCGCTCAGGGCGCGGCGTATGTCGTCTTTCTTGATGTCGAGCAGGCAGGCGCTCAGACCGGCAGCCATGGAGTTCAGCAGATTGTGAACGCCTTTGAGCGCGAGCTGTGTGCGCGGCATCTCCAGCGAGGTTTCGGGAGTGTGGAGCACCAGTTCGCCGTCGGCGTCGACCCATGCGGCCGAATCCTCATGGCGTTCGGCCGAGAAGGGGTAGAGCCGGGCTTCGGTCTCGATCTGGCGCAGCTGACCGGTGATCACGGGATCTTCCTCCCAGTAGATGAAGGCATCCTGAGGGGTGAGATTGCGGATGATGCGGAATTTGGCGTTGATATAGTTCTGCATCTTGTACTCGTAGCGGTCGAGATGGTCGGGGGTGATATTCATCAGCACGGCGATGTTGGCGCGGAAGTCGTACATGTTTTCAAGCTGGAACGAACTGAGCTCCACCACATACACATCGTGCTCCACCTCGGCTACCTGCCAGGCCAGCGAGCGGCCGACGTTGCCGGCCAGCCCCACGTTGACGCCTGCTTCGCGCAGGATATGGTAGATGAGCATCGTAGTGGTGGTCTTGCCGTTGGAGCCGGTGATGCACACCATCTTGGCGTCGGTGTAGCGCCCTGCCAGTTCGATTTCGGAGATGACGGGGATCCCTTTCTCCACTATGGCCTTGACGATGGGAGCCGTCGGGGGCACTCCCGGCGACTTCACCACCTCGTCGGCGTTGAGGATCTTCTCGGCCGTGTGGCCGCCCTCCTCGTAGGGGATGCCGTAGCGCGTCAGCGCCTCGAGATAGCGCGGCGGAATATGGCCGCAGTCGGTCAGGAACACATCCATACCCTTTACTTTGCCGAGCACTGCGGCTCCGATGCCGCTTTCGCCTCCGCCCAGCACCACAAGGCGTTTTTTCTTTTCTGTCGCTTCCATTTATATGTCAGGATATTCAGATTCTATATTTGGGTTGTTTATTATCATTTATTGGAGCAGCTCTCCGGCGCTTCCGGCGCCCGGGGCTGTCAGCGTATCTTCAGGGTGACGAAGGTTGTGACGGCCAGCAGGATGCCGATGATCCAGAACCGTGTGACGATCTTCGATTCGGGAATGGCCTGCAGAGGCCGCTGAATCAGAGCACTGATGCCCGCATTGCCCGCCTTCTGGAAATGATGGTGGAGCGGAGTCATCTTGAACACGCGCTTCCCTTCGCCGGTGCGCTTCTTGGTATATTTGAAATATGCTACCTGAATCATTACCGACACATCCTCCACGAAGAAGATGGCACACAGCAGCGGGATGAGCAGCTCCTTATGAATCAGAATGGCCAGCACGGCGATGATGCCGCCCAGCGTCAGCGAACCGGTGTCGCCCATGAACACCTGCGCCGGGTAGGCATTGTACCACAGGAATCCGACCAGAGCTCCGATGAAGGCCGACGAGAAGACCACAAGTTCTTCGCTGCCGGGGATATACATAATATTGAGGTAGCTCGAATAGATAATCGAGCCGCCCAGATAGGCCATGATGGCCAGGGCCACGGCTATGATGGCGGAGCATCCCGTGGCCAGTCCGTCGAGTCCGTCGGTGAGGTTGGCGCCGTTGGAGGTAGCGGTGATGACGAAGATGGTGACGATGATGAAGAGGATCCATCCGCCTGTCTCGGCGTTGTCGCCCATCCATTGCGTCAGCCAGGCGTAGTCGAAGTTGTTCTCCTTGACAAAGGGGATAGTGGTCTGCGGAGCCTTGATGTTCTGGCTCTCGTAGATCACCTGCTCCACCTCCTGCGAAGTGGCGTTGACCACCTCATGGTTCTGACGGATGACGATGTCGTCCGACAGCATCATGGTCAGGCCCACAATCAGACCCAGGCCCACCTGGCCGACGATCTTGAATTTGCCGCTCATGCCGTCCTTGTTGTGGCGCTTGATTTTGAGATAGTCGTCGGCGAAACCGAGCGAACCGAGCCAGACGGTGGCGATGATCATCAGCAGCATGTAGATGTTGCTCAGGTTGCCGACCAGCAGGCAGGGCACCAGGGTGGCCACAATGATGATGATGCCGCCCATGGTGGGGGTGCCGGTCTTCTTCATCTGCCCCTCGAGGCCGAGGTTGCGGATGATTTCGCCCACCTGCATCATCTGGAGCCGCTCGATGATCTTGCGGCCGAAGACCATGGCGATGAAGAGCGACAGCACCACGGCCACACCCGAGCGGAAGGTGATATAGTCCATCAGACGTGCGCCGGGCACGCCGATTTCTGTCAGATATTTGAAAAGATAGTAGAGCACTGTGTGATGTATTTGTCAGTTGTTGTCGGTTGGGGTTGTTGTCGGATGGGGTTGTCTTGACTATTACCCGGGGCTGGTCGGTTCAGATTTTGCCAAGGGCTTCGCGGATCTCCTCGCGGTCGTCGAAATGATGTTTCACACCCTGAATCTCCTGATAGTCCTCGTGGCCCTTTCCGGCTACGAGCACCACATCGCCGGGCTGGGCCATCATCACGGCGGCGCGTATGGCCTCGCGGCGGTCGGCAATGCTGAGGGTCTTGCGGCGCGCCTGCGGGTCGTCGGCGATACCGGCCTCCATGTCGGCCAGGATGTCGAGCGGTTGCTCAAAGCGCGGATTATCCGAAGTGAGGATTACGCGGTCGGACAGGCGGCAGGCCTCCTGAGCCATGATGGGGCGTTTCCCTTTGTCGCGGTTGCCTCCGGCACCCACCACGGTGATGATGGCGTGGGAGGGACCCACCACCTCGCGTATGGCCGTGATGACATTGACCACGGCGTCAGGGGTGTGGGCATAGTCGACGATGCCGGTCACACTGCCGTCGGGGGAGTGGAAAGCCTGAAAACGTCCGGCCACAGCCACCAGACGGCTCATGTCGACCAGCACCTTCTCCAGATCCCATCCCAGGAGGATGGAGGCACCGAAGACGGCCGTCAGGTTGTAGGCGTTGAAGCGGCCGGTGAACTGCACGTGCACTTCGTGGCCGTTAAAGCTCATCAGAGTGCCGTCAAGGCGGCTCTCAACCACGCGTCCGCGGAAGTCGGCCATGGCGCGCAGCGAGTAGGTGCAGCGGCGGGCGCGTGTGTTCTGAAGCATCACCTCGCCGTTGCGGTCGTCAATGTTGGTCAGGGCGAAGGCGTCGGCGCCGAGCGAGTCGAAGAATGATTTCTTGGCGTTGAGATAGTTCTGGAAGGTCTTGTGATAGTCCAGATGGTCGCGGGTGAGGTTGGTGAACACACCTCCGGCGAAGGTCAGACCGGCGATTCGGTGCTGGTCGGCGGCATGCGAGCTCACCTCCATGGCGGCGTAGGAGCATCCGGCGTCGACCATCTGGGCCAGCAGGCGGTTGATGGTCAGCGGGTCGGGGGTGGTCTGTGTGGCGTGGATGGCTTCGGTGTCCACATAGTTTACCACAGTGGAGAGCAGTCCGGCCTTATACCCCTGCAGGCGCGCCATCTCGTAGATCAGGGTAGCCGTGGTGGTCTTGCCGTTGGTACCGGTGACGCCCACCAGACGCAGACGGCGCGAGGGGTCGCCGTACCAGCGCGAGGCCAGATGCCCCAGCGCTATGGCCGTGTTCTCCACTACAACGAAGGTAGTGCCGTTATACTCAGCCGCATCTTCGGGGAGTGTGTCGACCACGATGGCGGCTACGCCTTTCCCTTTGAGGCCGGGGATGAATGTGTGGCCGTCGACGTTGACGCCGCGCACGGCCACGAACATCGACCCTTCCGAGGCCTGACGCGAGTCGGCTGTCAGCAGGGCGATCTCTTTATCTTTGTCGCCAGCGAGTTGTTTTACTTCGATGGCTTGGAGCAGGCAAGCAAGTTGCATTTGTTAATTGTATGGTTTGTTGTTGTCAGTTTTCTTAGTTTGGGAGAGCGGAGTGTTGCGGTACCCGTGGGTTATGGTGCGAGGGCAAGCATCACCTGCGCACCGCTGGCTGCGGGGGTGCCGCGCTGTGGCGACTGCGACCGCACGTAGCCCGTACCCTCGAAGCGCACGTTGTAGCCGTGGTTCTCCAGCGTCACGATGGCTTCGCGCAACCCCAGGCCGAGCACGTCGGGCACTGTCCCCTTGGGCATGGCTGTCGGTGGGGCGGGATGGCTCTCCTGACGGATTCCGGCGGCTTTGCGCACTTTCTGCAGGCGCGTGGCGTCGGCAGTGCCGTAAAGCTGGGCTCTTGAGATATGGTCGGCACCCTCGGCGAAGTCGGACGAATTGCCCAGCAGGCCGCGCGAGTACATTTTCAGTGCTATATTCTTCATCACCTGACCCGAGGTAGAGGCTGCCCCCATCATGTTGCGCTTGGGGTAGAAAGTGAGGACGATGCAGGAATACTGCGGGTCGTCGGCGGGGAAGAAACCGCAGAAGGCCAGGCGCTTACGACCTTTGTTGTAGGTGCGCGTGGCGGGGTCGACGCTGTAGCAGGTACCGGTCTTGCCGGCCAGAGCCACCTTATCGTTCTTCAGCGAGCGGCCCGTGCCGTGGCTTCCCCATACCACCTGCTTGAGCATATACTGCATCTTGCGGGCGTTCTCCTCCGAGCAGATGCGCTGGCGGATGTAGCTTACCGGGATCACCGAGTCGAAATCCTCCGTGACCAGCCCCTTGACCAGGCGCGGACGCACATATTTGCCGCCGTTGGCTATGGCGTTGTAGATCGAGAGCGTATAGATGGGCGGGATCTGTGAGGCGTAGCCGTAGCACATGCGCGAGAGGTCAACCCTGGCGGGATTGCTCTTGAAATAGGGGGTTACCTCACCGGCGATACCCGTGTGCATCGGGTCCAGAAAACCGATGCTGCGCAGTTTGTCGACAAACCCCTTGGGGTTGGAGTCGTAGCGGCGCGTGATGATGCGGGCCATGCCGATGTTGCTCGACTGCTCGATGACTTCGCGCACACGCAGCGAAGCGTTGTAGTGGGAGTCGGTGATGGGCTGGCCTCCGGCGTAGGCCCACGACTTACCGATGGGGATCACCTCCTCGAGATTGCTCACAATCCCCTCCTCCAGGGCTATCATCATAGAAATCGGTTTTACCACCGACCCGGGTTCGAACCCTACCACGGCATAGTTGAGCGCTTCGATGTACCCGTTGCCGCTCTTCGACCGCTCAAGGTTGGATATGGCCTTGATGTCGCCGGTGTGGACATCCATCAGTACGGCGCAACCCCAGTCGGCCGAGCAGGAGTCGAGCACACGGTTGAGCTCGTTCTCCACTATGTCCTGAAGCTGGATGTCGATGGTGGTGCGCACGTTGTAGCCCGGTTGGGGCGGCACGTCGGTCCAGTTGACTATATCTTTGGTCAGCGACACTTTCTTGGCCAGTCCGGGGACACCGTAGAGCAGCGAGTCGAGGGCCTTCTCCAGGCCGTAGATGCCGTGGATCTGTTTGCTCTTCTTCGTCTCGCCGACGCCGCCGATGGAGCGGCGTGCCATAGAGCCGTAGGGGTTGCTGCGGCGCATCACCGACTCGACGGTCATACCCGTCTTGAAGGGGTTGCCGATATTGAAGAAGGGGAAGCTCTTGATGCGCTGGAGGTCCAGAAAACTGATTCTGGATATCAGCGGCCAGGCGCGCGGGCGCTCTTTGCGCGGTTTGTCGAGCGGTTTGGCCAGGCGCTCATGCCATTCGGCGCGTGTGCGGAAGGGGAAGGCCGCAGCCATAGAGTCGGTCAGGGCGTCGATGTTTTCCAGATACTGGCGCTCCTTGAAATTGTCGCTCTGGTAATCGATACGCACCGTGTAGTAGCGCAGGTTGGTGGCCAGCACCTGCCCCTTGTCCGAGAGGATGTCGCCTCGCTCGGGAAGGATGGTATCCACCTTCTCGAGTTCGCGGCGGGCGATCTCGTTCCAATGCGACGCGTCTACGATGGTGGTAGAGAACAGCTTATAACTCAACACTGCTGAGAAAACCACTATCATGATGGTTATAAGCCCGTAGCGGAACTGTATATGGTGCTGATTGGTCTTGCGCATATCCTGTCGGAGAGAATTTTATGATCCGGAGAGGGTCGGGGTTGATGGGAAAGAGGTTAACTGTCTGATTTATCTTGTTTGTCTTATGTTCGGGGTTTGTCTGAATGGTTGCTATTTGATGTCGCTCATCTGGTAGGGCGGCCGCTCCTGGATGGTGATGCCCAGACGCAGCGAGTCGGCCATGTGCTGAAGCGAAGTTTCACGTATGCGGCTCATATAGCTCGACTTGGCGCGAATCCTTTCGGTGCGGGCCACCTCCAGGTCACGTTCCAGCGACCGTATGGTCTCCATCTGAGTCTGGCAGGTGTAGCGGTTGGTGATATATATCATCAGCATGGCTACGGCACAGGCCACCACGAGCCAGTTGCGCCGGAAGAAATCCAGCGACAGCACGCGTCCGTGGAGCGCGCGCAGCATCAGGGTGTCGCGTTTCGGCGCTTTGGCGTCAGCGGTTCGTATGTCGTTATCTTTTTCTGCCATAGCGGATTATTTTTCGGGTTTGAGGACGGCGACCCTCAGTTTGGCGCTTCGCGAACGCGGATTGGCCTCGATTTCAGCCTCATCGGGCACTATCGGTTTGGAGGTCAGCAGGGCGAAGGGGGAGAGGTTGCGGCCGTAGAAATCTTTGTTTTCCCTCCCTTCGAGGTTGCCTGTGCGCATGAAGTTTTTCACCAGCCGGTCTTCGAGCGAATGGTAGGTGATGATGGCCAGACGTCCTTCCGGACGGAGCGACTGGCGCGCCTGCACCAGCAGCGACCGCAGGGCCGAAATCTCGTCGTTGACCACAATGCGCAGAGCCTGAAACAGTTGGGCCAGCTCTTTCTTCTCCTGGCGCGGCGAGATGTGGGGGCGTACCACTTCGAGCAACCGCGGCACAGTGTCGACGGGAGCTTTGGCGCGGGCCTCGATTATGGCCTGCGCTATGCGGCGAGCCTGCCGCAGTTCGCCGTACAGGCGGAATATCTCGGTAAGCCGGTCGATGTCGGCCGCTGCGAGCAGGGAGGCGGCGTCGGTGGAGGCCTGGCGGTTCATGCGCATATCCAGCGGACCCTCCCAGCGGAAGGAGAATCCGCGGTCGGGGTCGTCGAAATGATGAAACGATACCCCGAGGTCGGCCAGGATGCCGTCGACCTTTTCGGCGTCGTAGAAACGGAGGAAATTTTTCAGATAACGGAAATTGCCGTGCACCAGAGTGACGCGCGGATCGCCGCCGAGCACGGGGTCGGCCTGGGCGCGCTCCAGTGCGTCGGTGTCCTGATCGAAACAGAGCAGACGCCCCTGCGGACCCAATCGGGCCAGAATAGCTCGCGAGTGACCGCCCCCGCCGAGGGTGCAGTCGACATAAACGCCTGACGGATTGATGTTTAATGCATCAATCGTCGGTTCGAGCAGGGCTGGAATGTGATACGGCTGGTCTGACATCTGCAACTTCTACATTTCGGATGTCAAAATTACAACAAAAATCCCAATAATTTACAATATCAAACAACCCTTTTCAGCACTTTTTGTGCATAAAACAAAGAAAGTTATCAACATCCGCCCCACACGCCCCTCCAAGGCGGTTGCCCTCCTGTTCCCAAATGTAAACCGCCCGGGCAGCGCCGGACGGATAAATCGTATAATTCGGATAAGTATATAAGAGGGGCGCACACCCCGTGATTCAATAGTTTCAGCGGCCGGAGCGGAGGATGGAGATGAGCTGCTGGACGCCTTTGGTGGCGGGTTGGGCGATGACGCGGACGCCGGCGGGGACGGCTGCCGGATGCGGGTCGATGTAGTAGACCGGGACGCCCGGACGCACGTAGTGGAGCAGTCCGGCGGCGGGGTATACGTTCAGACTCGTCCCGATCACCACGAACACGTCGGCCTGCTGCACAAGCTCGATGGCAGGTTCGATGTTGGGCACAGCCTCCTGAAAGAAAACGATATGCGGACGGATATGGTGGCCGTCGATGACGGTCTCGGGGGTGGTCTGCAGCGCTTCGGGCTGCAGGGTATAGACCTTCGTCTCATCGTCCAGAGCACGCACCTTCATCAGTTCGCCGTGAAGATGCAGCACATTGCGGCTGCCGGCGCGCTCGTGGAGATCGTCGACATTCTGGGTGATGATATACACGTCGTAGTCCTGTTCCAGATCGACCAGACCGAGATGGGCGGCGTTGGGTTTGGCTCCGAGCAGTTCGCGCCGGCGCTGGTTGTAAAACTGATGGATAAGCGCCGGATTGCGGATGAAGCCATCGTGGGAGGCCACTTCCATCACATCATAGTTTTCCCAGAGTCCTCCGCTGTCGCGGAAGGTGTTGATACCGCTCTCGGCGCTCACTCCGGCGCCGGTGGAGATGACGAGTTTTTTCTTTCCCATAGTGATTGATTAACGGAACAGTCGGCCGTAAGGTTCATGCCGGCCGCGGGTTCGCAACAGAGTCAGAGTTCAGTAGCCTATCTGATGGAATGTCAGATAGTACATGCAGGCGTGGGAGAGCACCAGCAGGACGAGGATGATCCAGCTCATCAGGGTGCGGCGGCCGTAGCATTGCCAGGCCAAAAATCCGCTCAGCAACACGTAGGCCGGGTAGAGCCATGTCAACCCCTTGATGACCGCATTAGTGGAGTCGATCAGGGTCAGCATCGCCGGAAACGACAGCCCCGGCACCATGCACAGAAGGATAACCACCCACATCCACCAGGGTGTCCGCGGTCCGAATTCTTGATTTTCGTCCATAGCTGATATAGCTGCTTTTCAGATTATTGATGATTGTCGGGTGCAGGCTGTTTGTTCCGGCGGTATGCCTCCACCGTGCGGCGTATCCCCTCGCGCAGGTCAACCTTGGGAGCAAAGCCGAACTCCTTCTGCGCCTGCGAGATGTCGGCATTCCAGTTGCGCTGGCGCATAATCTTGTATTTGTCGGGATTGAGCGTGGAGGGCTTCATACGCCAGCGACCGATGCGTCCGGCCACCGACGACGCTACCCATGCCGCCCACAGCGGCAATCGGATGGGGATTACCCACTTGACCCCCAGGGCTTCGGCCACGATCTTGCGGAATTCCGCCTGAGTGTAGGCGCGGTCTTCCGAGATGATGTATTTCCGGTTGCTCACACCGGCGGCCAGAGCGTCGAACATCGCCTCTACAAGGTCGTCGACATAGATGAACGTCAGCATCTGCCGGCGCATCCCCACTCCGAAATCGAAGTGGGAGTCGATACATTTCACCATCATCAGATAGTCCTGTTCGTGAGGTCCGTAAACCCCTGTCGGACGGAAGATTATGTAGGGGATGCCGGAATGTTCGAGATACTGCTCGGCCATGATTTTCGACTGGCCGTAGAGTGTGTCGGGATGCGGGGGCGTATCGGCTGTGATGGGGGTATAGTTTTTCTCATCGCCGGCACCGAGAGCCGATAGCGAGCTCATATAGAGCAACCGCTGAGGAGTGCGGCCGGTGGCTTTGAGGGCTTCGCAGAAGGTGCGCAGATACACGAAGTTGATACGCCGGAAGTCGGTATAGTTTACCGCCTTGGTGGCTCCGAGGTTGTAGATTATGAAGTCGAAGGGTTCGGCGTCGGTCAGCGTCTGAGCCACGGCCTGGGCGTTGTCGTAGTCGAATACGAGGAAATGCAGCCGCGGGTCGGTCAGATAGCGGCGCGAGGTGGTGGCGCGTACGGCCACACTGACATCCATGCCGCGCCGCAGACCTTCCGAAGCGATAAATCCGCCGATAAATCCACCGGCTCCCACTACGAGCAGCCGTTTTCCGCTGAGGTCGATGCGCTGCTCGGCGGCATCGGGGAGGGTATGTGCCGTTTCGTTTTCTTTCATCGGTTCAGGACTTTTAGGTAAGTATCCATGACGCCAGAGGCCATGGCGTCGTCGGAGAATCGCTCCACATAGGCGTGGCCTGCCTCTGCCGTGGCTTTGCGGAAACCGTCGTCAAGGATGAGACGGTTGACTGTCCCGGCCCAGGCGCCGGTATCGTCGGGCGACACTATCGGGGCCGAGGGACCTCCGGCCTCTTCCAGGCATGAGCCCGTGGCTATTACGGCGGGGGTGCCGGTCGACAGGCTCTCGATCACGGGGATGCCGAACCCCTCGTAACGCGATGTGTAGGTGGAGCATACGGCTCCGGCATAAAGCGCAGGGAGGTCGGCGAAGGCTACGCGGTCGATAAACTTCACGCGGTCGGCCAGCCCCAGCCGGGCAATGGCGCTGTCGAGGTCGCGCCCGTAGTCGGTGCGCCGGCCCACGATCACGAGGTCGACTCCGGGTTCCACCATCGCCATCCCTTCTACGGCCTGGAGCTGGTTTTTGCGCCGCTCCACCGTCCCGACGGCTATGACGTAGGGACGTGTCAGATGGTATCTGGCTTTCACCGAGGCGATTTCTTCGGGCGAGGGGATCCTGTGAAACTGCTCCGCACACCCCTGATAGACCACATCCACCTTCGCCGGGTCGATGCCGTAGTCGGCCACGATGTCGCGTTTGGTACATTCCGAGATGGCAATCACGCGCGAAGCATCCTCAACGGCGCGGCGGAATTTGTAGTTGTAAATTTTGCGGTCGACAGGCTTGTAACACTCCGGAAAACGGCGGAAGATCACATCGTGGATAGTCACCACCGACGGGATACCGCTGCGGGCGATGTCGAGCGGAAGTTCGCCGGAAAGCCCGTGGTAGAGGTCCACATGGTCGCGGCGCAGCTGGGCCGTCATCCCCTTGGAGCGCCAGAGCGCACCCAGCGGGCGCCAGAGCGCGCGGTCGGGTGTGGCGAAATCCACATTAGGCAGCGCCTCGAGCGGCGCCAACCTGTCGTTGTCGCTCATTCGAGGCGTGTAGAGTGTATACTGGTGGTCGGCATATTTGCGGGCCAGCACCTCCACCAGCAGGCGCGAGTAGTTGCCCAAGCCGGTGTTGTTGCTGACGGCGCGTTTGCCGTCGAAACCGATTTTCATTGACCGTCAGAATTTTACATCCATCGGGATCTGACGCAGGATGGAGTTGTCGAGCGAAATAAGCGTTTCTGTGCCGGTGACGCCGGGGATCATCTGGATCTTGCCGTTGAGGAGTTCCATCAGATGCTGGTTGTCGCGCACGTAGAGCTTGATGAGCATCGAATACGGACCCGTGGTGAAGTGGCATTCAGTCACTTCGGGGATTTTTTCCAGTTCGGGCACCACTTTTCCGTAGAGCGATCCGCGTTCGAGATTCACTCCGATATAGGTGCAGGTGGTGTAGCCGAGCAGCTGGGGGTTGACGGTATATCCCGAGCCGGTGATGATACCGAGTTCGCACATGCGCTGGATGCGCTGATGTACTGCCGCACGTGATACTCCGCATTTTTCAGCCACATCTTTCGAGGGGATGCGGGCGTTGTGAATAACTATTGAGAGGATTTTTCGGTCGAGTTCGTCGATATAATCTGAGCGATCCATAAATAGGTTGGTTTTTGCGATTTCGCAGACGCAAATTTACGAAATTTGTTGAAATTTCTTGCAAATTGTCAAAAAATCGCGGAAAACCTGAGAAGAATAAGTAAAATTCGCCAAAAATCGTGAACTCTGAACGATTTTTGGCGAATCGGAAATTTCGCTAATGCGAACGGATGCTTTCGACCGAGGCTTAGAGATCGCCTGAGGTGGCGGCGCGGAATTGGGTGTAGGTAGTCAGATAGTAGGGATCTTTCTTGGTGCCTTCATCGTCGGCATCAGGGGTGACCTCTTCGGTTTTGACCAGACCCAGCACCTTGTCAGACAGACCAGCCACATAATATATGATGCGCGTCTCGCTGTCGGGAGCCAGAACGAGATATCTGTTGGCATAGCCCCACTGATAGCGCACATCCTCGCGCCAGGGTGAGCCGCTGCTCTCGCGCACATATTTCACGGCCGTACCGTTGGCGCGGATGTCGAGGCGCCAGTTGGGCGAGTCGTTGCGGGTGGCCTCGCCGGTTACGCCATCGACGGTGGGGGTGACGGTTTCGGACACAGCCAGCCAGTTGTTGAGCAGTTCGATGGGGTAGGGGTCTTCGGCTTCGTCGTCGTCGGTGCAACCGGTCAGAGTCGTGGCCGACATGGCTATCAGCACGATAGCCAGCGTCTGCGTCATGCGGCGTACAATGGTGTTTTCTTTGATTAGAGATTTGAAAATTTTCTTCATTTTTATCTGATTTCTAATTGTGTCAAATTTTTGACTGCTTTTTATTAACGGAGAAATCGGTCAAAATGAGATACGCTTTGGGAATTTTACGAATTTAGGCTTACATTGCACAATAATTTAAAATCTATTAACGTTATTATGTAGACTTTCTCCGACGAGTCAGCATCTTGCAAACCTAAACCATGCAAAAAGGCATTAAGCGTCTGTTCGATATCATCTTCGCATCGGTAGCCATCATTGTGCTTATTCCGGTGTGGATTATCGTGTCGCTGTGGATAGCCTTGACTTCGCCGGGAGGGGTATTCTTCCGCCAGAAGCGCACGGGTCGCGACGGCAAGGATTTTAATATGTATAAGTTCCGCTCGATGGTGGTCAACGACGAGGCCGATACGCTGCAGGCCGGCAGCACCGACCCGCGTATCACCCCCGTGGGGCGTTTCATCCGTCAGTCGTCGATCGACGAGCTGCCTCAGCTGTTCAATGTCATCAAGGGGGATATGAGCATCATCGGTCCGCGCCCCCACATGGTGAAACATACCGAGATGTATTCGGAGCTGATACCGAACTATATGGCCCGCCACCGCATGAAGCCCGGGCTCACGGGCTATGCCCAGATCAAGGGGTTCCGCGGCGCCACCCCCAATGTGGAGGATATGCAGCGAAGAGTCGACGCCGACAATTACTACATCGATCATTTCTCGCTTTGGATGGATCTGAAGATTCTGACCCAGACCATCCTGCGCATGCTTTGCCTCAAGCTCTGATCCTGCCGGCTCTTACATTGACTCCTTATATATATCATTGACTTCTTATATAATATGTATTCTGTGTCGCTTTGCGATGCGGAATTTTTTATGCGGAATTTTGCTCAGGATTTGGAAGAATGCGGAAGATTTGTTAATTTGCGGCTGAAATGGTGAACTTTTCACTTGCGGGCGGATTTAAATAATAAATTATCGCCAAATCGCCAATTTCGGCCACCGCTCCCTGCCGACGATGGCACAGTAGTAGAACCATTATTTTTTTGTTAAACCTTACTTAACCGAAACCCGGTAAGCGACATGAACACATCTTACATTTTCCTTGCCGACGGCTTCGAGGAGATTGAAGCCCTGACAGTAGTTGACGTAATGCGGCGCGCAGGTATGGACATCAAGACCGTATCTATCACCGACAAACATGAAGTGAAGGGTGCCCACGGTGTTACCGTGACTGCCGATACGCTTTATGATTCCACAGATTTCATTATGCCGGAATGGCTTATCCTCCCCGGCGGGATGCCAGGGTCGCAGAATCTGGCTGATTTCCAGCCGCTGGCCACTCTGCTGAAGGCTCAGGCCGAAGGCGGCAAGATCGCCGCCATCTGCGCTGCCCCGGCTCTGGTGCTGGCGCCGCTGGGTGTGCTAGAGGGGAAAGAGGCCACATGCTACCCCTCCTTCCATGAACAGCTGGCCACAGGTGCCGTGCTCCGCGATGTGCCTGTGGTAGCTCTCGACCGACTGATTACGGCCAACGGTCCGTCGGCTGCGCTTGGTTTCGCACTGGCGATTGTGGCCAACTCCATGGGCGAAAGCGTGGCTCAGGAGGTGGGGTCGGGGATGCTGTATTATCCGAAGCGGCCGAACTATTATTTTTAGGGCTTGTGATAGTTTTAGGGCTTGTGATAGCGGCTCATCTGGGGGCGTCGCTTGCCGGATTCGGCTTCGGTCATTGACTTCAGTCAACTCCCGTCATCCTCACCACCAAGCTCCTACCATCTGAACCACTCTGACAAGCCCTAAGCCATACAAGGCGGAGATAGCTGCTTCTTTGAAAGCCCTAAGCCATCTGGAATAGGGCCCTTAGGGTCTTTAGGGACTTTAGGAACTTTAAGGTCTTTTAGGATCTTAGAGTCCTTTGGGGGCGCTTTTAAGGGCGGCCCAGGGGAGGTGTGCACGTTAATTTTTTTGGTAATTTGGAGAAAAGAGCGTAATTTCGTGGTTGAAAACTATTTCGACTTACACATTCATCTGAGTTTAATTTTTACTACATGAGAAACAATTACTTCAAGCGGGCTCTGCGATATGCCGGGCTTTTCGCGGCGCTGACCTTTAGCCTGTGCGCTAATTCACAGGTGGTCACCACTGTGCCGGAGATTATCACTCCCGAGACCAAAAATGTGGTCATCACCTTCCACGCCGACTGGGGCAACCGCGGTATGGCGGGTCTGTCGGCTTCGACGGGCGTATACGCCCATACGGGAGTCATTACCGACAAGTCTACTTCGTTCTCCGACTGGAAATACGCTACGACATGGAACAATGATCTGCCTAAATACAAGATGGCGAATGCCGGCACCAACCTCTGGACGCTGACCATTCCCGATATCCGCGAGTTTTACGGTGTACCCGCAGGCGAGACCATCAAGGCGCTGGCTTTCGTGTTCCGCACCTCAAAGGGTACCGGTCAGAAGGAGGGGAAGACCATCAATGGCGGCGATATCTTCCTGACTCTTATGCCTGAAGGTTTCCCCGCTGCCCAGGCTAAGGATTATCCGCTGGGCAAACCGCAGCTCGGTGCCGTAGGTCAGCCCGACGGTTCGACGCTCTTCTGCTTCATTGCTCCGGAGAAGAATTCAGTGCTTCTGCGCGGCAGCTGGAACAACTATGCCATCACCGCCGACCAGCAGATGAACTATGTGGATTACTCCGACGGCTACCGCTACTTCTGGTGCCGCATCAACGGTCTGGAGGCCGGGAAAGATTATCCCTACTTCTACACGTGCGACTATCAGACTATCGTCGGCGACCCATGGGCAAAGCTCGTGCTCGACGGCGACAATGACAAATATATCTCCTCGACGGTATTCCCCAATCTCCCGGCTTATCCCTCGAAGTTCGCTTCCGGTCCGGTGGCTGTCTACAATTCCACCCGCGACGACTACAACTGGGAGGTGGAGAACTTTGTGGGCAAAAACCGCGATGACCTTATTATATATGAGTTACTTGTGCGCGACTTCACCGGTACGGAGGGCGCCGCCCGCGGTGAAGGCACCATCGCCGGTGTACTCGGCAAACTCGACTACCTCAAGGAGCTGGGTGTGAACGCTGTAGAACTGATGCCCGTCATGGAATTCTCGGGCAATAACTCCTGGGGCTACAATCCCAACTTCTATTTCGCTCCCGACAAGGCTTACGGTACTCCCGACGACTACCGCCGCCTGGTGGACGAATGCCATAAGCGCGGTATGGCCGTGATTATCGACGTGGTATTCAATCAGGCCGACGGCGGACATCCCTGGTATCAGATGTATCCTACGGTAAAGACCAAACTGTTCAACGGTTCGGCTCCCCACAGCTACTCGGTGTTCAACGACTGGAATCAGGGCAACGACCTGGTGACCCGCCAGTTTGAGGAAGCCCTGCAATACTGGCTCACGGCTTACAAGGTCGACGGCTTCCGTTTCGACCTGGTCAAGGGTCTGGGTCTGAACGACTCCTACGGCAATACATACTACGCCGCCACCAACACCTGGGGTACACCCTCCGACGCCAACACCAACCGCTACAACGCTACGCGCGTGGCCCGCATGAAGCAGCTCCACGCCGCAGTGAAGGCTGTGAACCCCAACGCATACTTTATCAACGAAAATCTGGCCGGCGCTCAGGAGGAAAACGAGATGGCAGCCGATCAGGAGCTCAACTGGGCCAATATCAACTATGCCGCATGCCAGTTTGCCATGGGCTTCGAATCGGGCGCCGGGCTCAACCGCTTCTATGCTCCGCTCGACGACAAACGCACCTGGGGCTCTACCGTAAGTTACGCCGAGAGCCACGACGAGGAGCGTATGGCCTACAAGCAGAACACCTACGGCGCTACGGGCGTCAAGGGGAACTCGGCCATGAGCAAGCGCCGCCTCGGCTCCGTGGCAGCTCAGATGCTGCTGACGCCGGGTTCGCACATGATTTGGCAATTCCAGGAATTTGGCGCCGACCAGACCACTAAGAAGAACAACGACAACGACACATCGCCAAAGCGCGTGGTGTGGAGCTATCTCAACCGTGCCGACAATGCCGCCCTGCTCCAGAGCTACAAAGAGCTTATCGGCATACGCAACCACAACTCCGCCCTCTTTGCCGAGGATGCCGACGTGGCTGTAAGTCTCGACAAATGGTCGGGCGGACGCACCATCTGCATGAGCAAGGGCGACCTTCAGTTGCTGGTGGCTGTCAATCCGCAGGTCAGCGGTGCCGACGCTTCGATTCCCGTGCATATCATGATTGATACCAAGAATATGAAGCTCCTCAGCGCCAGTCCCAACACCACCCCGACGCTGTCGGGCAGCACGGTGACCGTGGCTCCTGGTGCCTATGCCGTCTATGGGTCGGCCAACGCCGCCGGTATCGGCGACGTCGAGATCGACGAGTCAACCACGGCGCTCCCCTTCACCTACAGCTATGCAGGCGATGTGCTGACGGTCTACGCATCCGACGGCCGTCAGCTTGGCGACGATGAGGTAGAGGTTTACTCCACTACCGGCCTGCGCCTCAACCCCGCCTCGCTCCAGCGTGGCATCGTGCTGGTGCGCGCCCTCGGCGCCGTCCGCTCGGTAGCTCTCTGAAGCGTGAGCCGGTTCTGAAAAGCTAACTGCGCTCGGCAGAGCGCCACAGACATACCATCCCCTACGAAAGCGTATCAGATTCCTGGTGCGCTTTCGTCTTTCATCCTGCCCATGGATTTTCTGTTAAATAGGGCAGAGGGTTAGGCAGATCCGAAAAAATTGCTTACCTTTGTGGGCTTTTTGC
>ERZ808037.764-NODE-764-length-26169-cov-14.010425_pt1 | contig 26169 bp, 19 predicted proteins | sample MGYA00380190_ERZ808037 | MGnify/ENA primary metagenome ERZ808037 (study PRJEB31490, sample SAMN06133399) | mouse gut metagenome | isolation source: J9 | host: mice | place: China: Chengdu | collected 2015-05 ... | reverse complement strand
GTTACGACAATGCTATGGCCGAAAATTTCTTTTCTATTCTTAAGACCGAATGTATTTACAGACATCTCCCCGCCACCCTAGATGAGGCCAGATCATTGATCGATCACTATATCTATTTCTATAACCATCAGCGCATCCAGTTAAAAACTGGAGTGGCACCGCTTACGCTGCGCCACTCCGCTTAAAACTTAATTTTTTCCTACCAGGGTCTTTTTTGTGCTGCCCGCACAAGTTGGGGCACTCCAGGGGGCTGGCACCGCCGCAGGCGGTGACTGGGGGATTCCATAGTTCAAATGCAGCAGCCTTTGCCATGCTGTCCGCTGCGTCCTGTAGGGCAGGGGTTCTACCCCTGCCTATCCTCGAAAGGGGATAAAAAGTGTATAAGAAGCGGCCAGCAAAAACGACCGGAGCCGCGCTGTCCGCGCCGCTCCGGCCGTGCTGCGTTGAAAGGGGGGCGGTCACAGCCCCAGGGTGAGGCCCTCCTGGTCGGACAGGCCGTCCTTGGCCAGCATCCGCTCCAACACCTCCACGTCGGTGGTGATGTCCATGGCGTCCCCCTGAAACAGGAGGTCCAGCTGCTTCTCGAAGCCCTCCACCACCTTATCCATCATCCCCTCGATGCGGGACATGGCGGCGGTGATGTTCTGGCCGGACACCTCCTGATCCTCCAGTTGGGCATAGGCCCGGAGGATTTTCAGGGTGGTGGGCAGGTAGTAGCTCAAAAAGCTGTGGAGCTGGACGGCCTTGTCGGGGTGGGTCTTCTGGTAATCCAGAATTTTGGCGGTAATGACCCCGATCCGGTCGATCTGGGCGGACATCTTTTCGTTGTCGATGGCGTCGTTCACCGCCCGTATCTCGGCCAGGATAGCGTTTTCGTCGGCCTTGGGGGGCGGAGGCGGGGCGGTCTGCTCCCGGGGGGCGCCGGTGAGGCCGTCGCTGGAGAGGACCAGCCGGTCGCCGCCGTAATCCAGAAAGCCCTGAGGGAAAATGCCGTCGTCCAGCATGTCGGCCAGGTCGTCCCGGACCTTGGCGGGGGGCAGTCCGGTGGCCGAGGCCAGGGCGGAGATGGACACCGAGCTCTGCCGGCCGATCATAGCCATATAGCTGCGCCAGCGGCTGGCCTGCTTGCGCTTGCGCAGCCCGGCCCACACAAAGCCCAGTCCGCCGGCAGAAACACAGGGCAGGATGATCAGGTCCATCAGCTCCCGGAGGAACCAGGAAAATTCGCCGTTGAACAGCCAGTATATCGCGTCGCTCAGACCGGCGATAAAGCCCAGCATACAGCCCGCGGCCACAGCGCCGCCGATGACGGCCCAGCTCTTGCCCTTTTTATCCAGCTCGGCGATCAGGTCCCGGCCCTTGCCCTTTTTTTGCTTTTGCTTGGGCTTGAGGGGGGCCTGTGTCTGAACAGGCTCCTCCCAGGAAGGAGCGGCCTGGGAGGATTCCTCCCAGGAGGAGGCCTCATAGGTGGTGCGAGCCCCCACGTCCCTCTGGCTGTACTGCTGCTGATAGTAGGGGTGGCGCCCCTTTTTCTTGTTGCCGCTGAGCATCTTCAGCACAATCATCAGCACGCCCACCGGGGCGGCGATGCCGGTAAAGATCAGCCCCAGGGCAATGAGCCAGTAAAATCCGTCGCCGTTATTTTTTTGACCTTGGTAGTCTGCCATGTTGTACCCCCGTATCCCCGCCGGTCCCTCTCGCCGGCGGCTGTGCTGATGTATTAACACTATAACAGAAAATCCCCAAAATGGAATTGATTTTTTCTTAAAATTCGGTGAAGAAATGGGGCGGTGTGTTACAAAGCCTATCATAACGCAGGATGGAAAAAAAGTAAATGGCTCAATCTGGTTTTTTGGTGAAATCTTTCTGCGGACTTGTAACTATTCTGTAATTATTTCGGGGGGAGGCCGTGCTATAATAGAAAATCGGTATGCAATATGCGGCCATGATATCAAAGGGACACACAGCATCCTGTGTGCGCCGGTCCGGACTTGGATCGGACAGGAAGGAATTAGTGTAATGGATGGACAGCGAGTAGACAAGAGTGCGGGCGGCGGCAAGCTGCCCTGGATTATCACCGGCACGGTGGTGGGACTTCTGGCGGCGGCCTACCTGGGCACCTGCGCCTGGGCGGCGGGCCGGGATACCATCCTGCCCAACGTGTCGGTGGCGGGGATTGACGTCTCCGGCATGACATCGGAGCAGGCCCGGGCGGCGGTGGAAGACACCGTGGCCCGGCAGGGCAAGGACATTTCCCTCTCCCTGACCTATGAGGACCTGGAGGAGGAACTGGATGTCAGCAAGCTGGCGGTGGACGCCGCCCGGAGCGCCCAGGAGGCCTGGGACGTGGGCCACGATAATTTCCTTACCGGCGGCCCCCGGCTGGTTGGCCACATGCTGGGCATGTCCAGCCAGCTGCCCCTGGCCCTCCCCGAGGAGGAGCCCGCCCAGGCCGAGCTGATGGAGCGGATGGAGCAGGCGGTGAGCGCCGCGGCGGAGGACCACGGCTATCAGGTGGAGGGCGACCAGCTGATTATGACCAAGGGGGCCCCGGTCACCACCGTAAACTGGGAGGAGGCAAAGGACCAGATGGAGGAGAAGCTCCAGCAGGCCTTTGTGGAGCGGTTCAGCGGAAAGAGCGACGCGGTAGACGCCACCGTGGCCCTGTCCGCCACCCAGAGCGAGACCCAGGAGCCCGATTTCGAGGCCATCCACCGGGAGGTGTACGCCGAACCCAAGGACGCCGCCCTAGACCTGGACTCCATGGAGATCACCGACCACACCGTGGGGGTGGACTTCAACGTGGATGATCTGAAAACCGCCTACCAGAACGCCAAGAGCGGCGAGACCTTCTCCATCCCCCTCACCATCACCCGGCCCAAGGTGACCAAGGACGACCTGGGTGGCCAGCTGTTCAAGGACCTGCTGGGGGAGGGCACCACCCATGTGTCCGGCTCGGCCAACCGCAAGCACAATGTGAAGCTGGCCGCCGAGGCCTGCAACAATAAAATCCTCCTGCCCGGGGAGGAGTTCTCCTATAACAACACCACCGGCAGCCGCACCGTGGAGAAGGGCTACCGGGAGGCCCCCATCTACGCGGGGAACAAGTCGGACACCGGTGTGGGCGGCGGCGTGTGCCAGCCCTCCTCCACCATCTACTTTGCGGTGCTCCACACCAGTCTGGAGATTGTGGAGCGCCACGCCCACGGCTTTAACACCGGCTATGTGGAGCCCGGCATGGACGCTACCGTCTTCTTCGGTGTGCAGGACTTCCGCTTTAAAAACAGTACTGACTACCCCATCAAGATCGTTACCAGCAGCTACGACGCCAAGGGGGGCCGGTATCTGAACGTGAAAATCTACGGTACCAACCCCGACGGCGTCTACGCCGTCCCCCGGAGCAATACATTCAACCGGGTGAGCCCCACCACCGTCTACCAGCCCGACCCCGACGTGCCCCAGGGCACCCTGGTGCTGGACCGGGAGCAATACGCCTATGTGGGCATCAGCGCCCAGACCTACCGGGATATCTACGACAAGGCGGGCAACCTGCTGGAGACCCAGGACATGGGCAAGAGCAAATACAACATGCGGCCCAATACCTACCACTATAATCCCGCCGACGGCGACCCCTCCACCTGGGTGGACGGCAAGCCCGGCAGCGGCACAACTACCGACCCGGGCACAGCGACTGACCCTGGAACAACCACTGATCCCGGTACCACCACCGACCCAGGCACGACCAATCCGCCGGTGGACCCCGGAACCACGCCGCCGCCCACCGACCCTGGCACGGCCGATACGGGCACCCAGCCCCCTGTCGACCCCGGGACGCCGCCCCCCTCTGACACGGGGATTACCCCCATCGACCCCAGCCAGATGGCGGGATAACGGGGCACAGGGGCGTGTAATGTCTGCCCTGCATAAAGAGAACACCGAAAGAGGAAAAACCATGTTTCAAGGCTATACCCAGGGCGCCATCGACTTTTTATGGGGCCTGAAGCTGAACAACGAGCGCACCTGGTTTCAGGAGCACAAGCAGGAGTTCATCGACCTAGTGGACCGGCCCACCAGGGAGCTGGCCGCCCAGCTGCTGGAGGATATGACAGAAGCCTTCCCCAAGCTGGGCCTGGAGCTGAAGGTGAGCCGCATCTACCGGGACGCCCGGCGGCTCTTTGGCCGGGGACCCTACAAGGACCACCTCTGGTTCTCCCTGCGCAAGCCGGGGGAGCAGGACGGGCACATCCCCTGCTTCTGGTTTGAGATCGCCCCCGACCACTACGGCTACGGCATGGGCTGCTGGGAGATGCTCCCCGCCACCATGGCCAAGCTCCGCGCCCGCATCGACCGGGACCCCAGGCCTGTGGAAAAACTGGCCCGGGCGGTGGCGAGGCGGGGGGAGTTTCACCTGGAGGGCCAGGAGTACAAGCGCCCCAAGGGGGACCCCGGCCCGCTGCTCTATCCCTGGTACAACCGGAAGGGGCTGGGCTTCACCTGCGAGCGCAACTGCGAGGGGGTGTTCTTTACCCCGGAGCTGGCCGGCCAGGTGCTGGAGGGGTGGAAGTCCCTGGTGCCCCAGTATCAGTTCCTGTGCGCCCTGCCCGGAGACAAGGAGCCGGAACATATGTGAGCATGGAGGGCCCTTCCGGCAGGAGGGGCCCTCATTTTGCAGGATTCTGCCTGGGATTATGCAAAACGTAAAAATCCGGGGGTCATATTTGTTGAATAAAACGAACAAAAACACTTGACAGGATTACATTAGTGTGGTAAATTATAACCAGACAAAGGAAAGGTGAGTCCAATGTACAAGTAAGTGCCCCGGCAGCTGAAACGAAATGTCTGGTCAAACAATTTTGTATAAACATCTGTGATCGGCCATGAGAGGGAGCTAAGGAGAGACAACTAAGCTTCAGGATTCTTAGGAAGCTCTGAAAATCAGGGTATCTCCAGAAAAGACCGGCAAAAGACAGATCGTTTCAGACAGCGCAAAGCGGCAGACCGAAAAGGCAAACAGGAAGGGAATCCGACCAAGGGCCTCACATATGAGGAGTTAGGCCGTAATAACGGCAACAAAAAGATGGTCGTGGAAGAACTGGAGGATTGCCGGCGGGATGCAGTGGAGCGTATCCAATAGAAACGGAGGTAACCATATGATGTTAGATAATAAGACAGAACAGAGATGACCCTTGACTGTAACGGATTACGAAACGTACAGTCAAGGGTCATTTCTTTTTTGTGGAACGGCCGCAGGGCCGTTTTTTTCCGTTCAGGACTTCGCGGTCCGTTTGGGGTAGGGCCGCATCTCCGGGGTCCGTCCAAGGATGTAGTCGGTGGAGGTGTCCAGGGTGTCGGCCAGGAAGCTCAGCATGGCCAGCGGCATCCTGCGCACGCCGTTTTCATAGTCGCAGTAGGTGGTCTGGGAAATCCCCATCAGGTCGCCCATGTCCTTCTGCGTCAGCTTGCGGTCCCGGCGGAGCTCTTTCAGAATATCGGAATAGATTGGTTTCATAAATACCTCATTATTTAACCAGTGAGATATTTACATTTTGTGTTGCCTCTGCTATAATATGCTAAAAAATTGAACCATATCAATTTTGAGGGGTGCACATGATCGTTGCAATTGTCGGCTCAAGAAATCTGAGCATACCGGATTTGAGCCCCTATCTGCCGGAGGGCACGACGGAAATTGTTTCAGGCGGAGCCCGTGGGGTGGATGCCTGCGCCCGGGCGTGGGCCAGGGAAAACCGCCTGAAGCTGACGGAATTTCTGCCCGAATACGAAAAATATGGGCGGAACGCACCGCTAAAGCGGAATCTGCAAATCATCGGCTATGCCGACCTGGTGGTGGCCTTCTGGGACGGGGTGTCCCGGGGGACGAAGCATGTAATCGACAGCTGCAAGCGGCAGAACATCCCCATTCTTGTCCATCTGATCAGATAAAATGCCTCCCTTTCCCCAGGGAGGCGTTTTCGCTGCCCGTTAAAGTTCATCCAGGCGGTCGGCGGCGCGGTCGATTTTGCGCTGTAAATACTCCAGAACTGTTTGCAGGTTGGCCCGGTTCATGTCGCCGTCGCTGGCAGACAGCTCCGCCAGCATCAGCATCTGATGGAGGCTGCGGTCAATCTCATCCAGCGAGTCCAGGGCCTCCTGGGGCAGGGTGTGTTCGTCCATTGGGAGGGTACGCTCCTTTCACGATGTCATAAATAAGCATAGCACAGCCGGGGTGGAAAAGCAACGGGAAACATTGGATTAGCACTCGGAGTAAGTGAGTGCTAAAAATTCACACTATGTTCATGAAATCTCCGCCGGAGCGGCCTATACTACAAGCATACCGCAGGCTTATTCCTGAAAGGAGTGTTAGTATGAACATGAATCAGTTTACCCAAAAATCCCTGGCCGCCATTCAGGGGGCCCAGGACATCGCCCTGACCCACGGCAACCAGCAGATTGAGCAGCCCCACCTGCTGCTGGCACTGGTGGGGGACGGGGAGGGCTTCATCCCCCAGCTGCTCACCGCTGTAGGCATGACCGTCCCCAGCTTTGAGGCGGCGGTGGAGGCCGAGGTGGACAAGCTGCCCAAGGTCTCCGGCTCCGGCCGGGAGAGCGGGAAGGTGTATGTCTCCCAGGACGTGGACCGGGCTCTCCAGGGGGCCGGGCAGGAGGCCCAGGCCATGAAAGACGAATACATCTCGGTGGAGCACATCCTTCTCGGCCTGCTGGCCCACCCCAGCGCCGCCCTGAAGGAGCTGTTTCGCACCTACCGCCTGGACAAGGAGAAGGTGATGCAGGCCCTGGCCCAGGTGCGGGGGAGCCAGCGGGTCACCTCCGACAACCCGGAGGAGACCTACAACGCCCTGAAAAAATACGGCTCCGACCTGGTGGAGCGGGCCCGGCACAACAAGCTGGACCCGGTGATCGGCCGGGATGACGAAATTCGGAACGTCATCCGCATTCTGTCCCGGAAGACCAAGAACAACCCCGTCCTCATCGGCGAGCCCGGTGTGGGCAAGACGGCCATCGCTGAGGGGCTGGCCCAGCGGATTGTCAAGGGGGACGTGCCCGCCTCCCTGAAGGACAAGACCATCTTTTCCCTGGACATGGGTGCCCTGATTGCCGGCGCCAAGTACCGGGGGGAGTTTGAGGAGCGGCTGAAGGCCGTCCTCAACGAGGTAAAGAAGTCGGAAGGGAAAATCATCCTCTTTATTGACGAGCTCCACACCATCGTGGGTGCGGGCAAGACCGAGGGCTCCATGGACGCGGGCAATCTGTTAAAACCCCTGCTGGCCCGGGGGGAGCTGCACTGCATCGGGGCCACCACCCTCAACGAGTACCGGCAGTATATCGAGAAGGACGCCGCTCTGGAGCGCCGTTTCCAGCCCGTTCTGGTCAGCGAGCCCAGTGTGGAGGACGCCATTGCCATCCTCCGGGGCTTGAAGGAGCGGTATGAGGTATTTCACGGGGTGAAGATCACCGACGGGGCCATCATTGCCGCCGCCACCCTGTCCAACCGCTATATTTCCGACCGCTTCCTCCCCGACAAGGCCATCGACCTGGTGGACGAGGCCTGCGCCATGATCCGCACGGAGATGGACTCCATGCCCACCGAGCTGGATATTATCCAGCGGAAGATCATCCAACATGAGATTGAGGAGGCCGCCCTGAAAAAGGAGACCGACAAGCTGTCCCGGGAGCATCTGGCCGAGATCCAGCGGGAGCTGTCCGACATGCGGGACGACTTCAACGCCAAGAAGGCCCAGTGGGACAACGAGAAGGGGGCCATCGGCAAGGTGCAGAAGCTGCGGGAGGAGCTGGAGGCGGCCAGCGCCGCCTTGGAGAAGGCCCAACGGGAATACGACCTGGAGAAGGCCGCCGAATTGCAGTACGGCCGCATTCCCGAGCTGAAAAAGGCCCTGGAGGTGGAGGAGGCCGCCGCCAGCGAGGGCAGGGCCCGTTCCCTCCTCCGGGACAAGGTCACCGAGGAGGAGATCGCCCGGATTATTGAGCGGTGGACGGGCATCCCGGTGGCCCGGTTGATGGAGGGGGAGCGGGAGAAGCTGCTCCACCTGGAGGACATTCTCCACCGCCGGGTGGTGGGTCAGGACGAGGCCGTCCGGCTGGTGAGCGAGGCTATCCTTCGCTCCCGCGCCGGCATCGCCGACCCGGATAAGCCCATCGGCTCCTTCCTGTTCCTGGGCCCCACCGGCGTGGGCAAGACCGAGCTGGCCAAAACCCTGGCCGAAGCCCTGTTTGACTCCGAGCGCAACCTGGTGCGCATCGACATGAGCGAGTATATGGAAAAGTTCTCCGTCTCCCGGCTTATCGGGGCCCCTCCGGGCTATGTGGGCTATGAGGAGGGCGGCCAGCTCACCGAGGCGGTCAGGAGAAAACCCTACAGCGTGGTCCTATTTGACGAGGTGGAGAAGGCCCACCCCGACGTGTTCAACGTATTACTCCAGGTACTGGACGACGGCCGCATTACCGACAGCCAGGGCCGGACGGTGGACTTTAAAAACACCATCCTGATTTTGACCTCCAACTTGGGCAGCCAGGCCCTGCTGGACGGCATCGGGCCTGACGGCGAGATCAGCGACGCGGCCCGGAACCAGGTGGGCGAGCTGCTGAAGCGGTCTTTCCGGCCCGAGTTCCTCAACCGGCTGGACGAAATTGTCTTCTACAAGCCGCTGACCAGGGAAAATATCACCCACATTGTAGACCTGCTGGTGGAGGGACTGAACCGGCGGCTGGCCGACAAGCAGCTGGCGGTTACCCTCACCCCCGCCGCCAAGGGGGCAGTTATCGAGGCGGCCTACGACCCCGTCTACGGGGCCCGGCCCCTGCGCCGCTACCTCCAGCACACGGTGGAGACCCTCATCGGCCGGAAAATCATTGCCGACCAGGTGGAACCGGGGGCCGCCCTCACGGTGGACCTGCGGGATGGAGTGCTGACAGTTCTTTAAAACAGGGAACCGCTCCCGGCACGCGCGCCGGGAGCGGTTTTCTATTTTTTCCGCACCAGGAAGGTAAGGGCGAACCACACCGCCAGATACAGGGTGATGGCCGCGCCGGCGGAGCCGCCCACGTAGTAGGAGGTCATCAGCCCGGCCACCCCAGCCAGAACGGCCCCCAGCAGGGAGAACAGGTGGTACTGCCGCATGTTCCGGGCCACATTCCGGGCGGAGGCGGCGGGGAGGACCAGCAGGGAGTTTATCACCAGCAGCCCCACCCAGGTCATGGACAGGGTCACCACCACGGCGATGGCCACCGAGAATACCGTCTCCTGCCAGAACACCCGCACCCCCCGGCTGTCGGCCAGGGCGGGGTGGACGGCGGAGAGCATCAGCTGGTTGAAGGAGGCCAGCCACAGCAGGACCACCAGCAGCAGAATCAAGGCCAGCAGCCCCACCTTGGCGGGCTCCACGGACAGGATATCCCCCACCAGAAGGGCGTTGAACCTGGTAAAGGACCGGCCGTTGAGGGTGGACAGGAAGATGCCCAGGGCCACGGCGGTGGAGGAGAACACCCCGATTACCGTGTCGCTGGCCAGGGCGGTGCGGCGCTTGACCACGTTGAACAGCAGGGCGAACAGCACGGCAAAGACCACAGCGGCCCAGGTGGGCTCGTGGAAGCCGCACAGGGCCCCAATGGCCATGCCGGTAAAGGCGGAGTGGCCCAGGGCGTCGGAGAAGAAGGACATCCGGCTGTGGACCACCATGGTGGACAAAATCCCGAACAGGGGGGTAATCACCAAAACCGCCAGCAGGGCATTCTTCATGAAGAACATGGCCCCCGGCACGGCCCACTGGAAGGGGAGCAGGTCCACCAGCGCATACCAGATACTCATTCCGCACCCCCCTTTCCCATCCGCAGGTGGAAGGTCTCATAAAACTCCGGGGAGGACAGGACCTCCTCCGGCGGGCCGGATTTCAGCACCCGGCGGTTGAGGAGGATCACCTTGTCGGCGAACTGGCTCAGGGTGGCGAAGTCGTGGGTGGACAGGAAGATGGACAGGTCGTACTGGGTGCGCAGCTCGTCCAGCATGTCCAGCAGCTGGTGCTCCCCCTCAATGTCCACCCCGGACAGGGGCTCGTCCAGAATGAGGATGTGGGGCACCGGCTCCAGGGCCAGGGCCAGCAGCACCCGCTGGAGCTGTCCCCCGGACAGCCCCCCCATGGGCCTGTTGAGGAGGTCCTCCCCGTGGACCCGGGCCAGACAGGCCGCCGCCCGGTCCCGGTATTTGGTCGGGATGGGCAGCCACACCGGCCACCGGACGGTGGCGGCAGTGAAGAAGTCCAGCACGGACACCGGGTCCCCCCGGTCGAAGCTGGGGGCCTGGGGGACGTAGCCCACCAGGGGGCGGGTCCCGCCGGTAAGGCCCCCGTCAGCCAGTCGGATGGCCGGCCCGCCGGCGGGGGAGAAGGTGATCTTGCCTTTGTAGGCCGTCTGGCCTAAAATGCTGCGGAACAGGGTGGATTTTCCCGCCCCGTTGGGGCCGATGAGGGCGGCAATCTCGCCGCAGTGGAGGTGGAAGGACACGTCCTCCAGGATGGAGTCCCCCTCCAGCCGGACGCTCAGCCCCTCCAGTTTCAGACAGCAGCTGTCGGCACACCCGGCGGACAGCTTGCCATGTTTGATTTTTCTCATTTCAGCGCCCCCGCAACCGTCTGTAAATTTTTTACCATCGCGTCCGAGTAGTCCTGTACGCCGGTGCCTGCCCCGGACATCAGCATGTCCAGCTGATGCACCTGGCATCCTGTCTCCCGGCTGATGGCCTTTGCCGTGGCGTCGGAGCCGTTGACCTCGGTGAAGATTGCCGGGATGCCGTGCTCCTTCACCAGTTCTGTGATCTCCACGATCTCGTGGGCGCTGGCCTCGCTGCCCGCCTCCTCCTCGATGGAGGCCAGCAGGGGCAGGCGGAAAGCTTTGGCAAAATACTGAAAGCCGTCGTGGAACGTAATGAGGCCGGGGCTCCCCTGGGGCAGGTGTTCCTCCACCAGCGCCCGGGTGTCTTTTTCCGCCTGAAGGAGCATTTCCTCCGCTTGAACGGCATTGTCCTCGTATTCGGCGGCGTGATCGGGGTCCAGAAGGACCAGGTTGTTTCTCAGGTTGGCCGCCATGGTCCGGGCGTTGGACGGGTCCATCCAGTAGTGGGGGTCCCAGTGGCCGTGGTCGTGGCCGTCGTGATCGTCCCCGTCGTGGTGGTGGGAGAGGTTTTCCAGCAGCTCCACCCCAAGGGAGCAGTCAATCACCGCCGCGTCGGAGGCGGCCAGGGCGTCCTCCAGAAACTCCTCCAGCCCCGCGCCGTTGACGGCAATCACGTCCGCCCGTTCCAGCTTCTTCATGTCCGCCATAGACAGGGTGTAGTCGTGGAGGCAGCTGGTGGACCCGGTGTCCAGCCGTTCCACCGCCACGCCTTCCACCCCCTCGGTGAGGGAGGAGGTAAACAGGTAAATGGGGTAGGTGGTGCAAACCACCGTCAGCCGGGCCGCCTCCCCCCGCGCCGGGGCGCAGGCGGGGAGGGTGAGGAGGGCGGACAACAGGACGATCAGGATGCTTTTTTTCACAGGCACCTCCGTAATGTAGGGCAAGGGCTCTGCCCTTGCCTTCTCCTTGGTTGTATTTTATCCCCTTTGGGGATAGGCAGGGGTAGAACCCCTGCCCTACATGATGTCCCCCCTGCGTTGCAGGGAGGGCCGCGGTTTGCTGTCAGGCAGACGGTCCGAAGGACGGCTACCCCCGTGTCCCCTCCAGCAGCTCCAGCAGCAGCCGTTCATTTTCCCCGGCGGCCTGGGTGAGCTGGGCGGATTTCTCCCGCAGGCGGGCGAGAACCTTGTCGTAATCGGCCAGGAGGGCGTCGGCCCGGCGGATGGCCTCGGCGCGGTCGAAGTGCTCCACGTCCCCGGCGGCGGGCAGGTCCAGCTCCTCCAGGTAGCTGGCCACCTTGGGATCGTAGACCAGCCCCATGGCGGGCACCGCCATCCGGGCGGCGAAGATGAGGGTGTGCAGCCGCATGGCCAGGCACAGCCGGGCCTGTCCCAGCACCCCCATCAGCTCCCGGGGGGCGGTGGGCACGTCCAGCACCCAGGCGGGCTGCTCCATCAGCGCCCGGACCTGGGCGGTGGCGGCCCGGTCCCGGTCGGGCTGCATCAGCAGAAACAGCACCTCCAGCCCGTGCCTGCTGCGCAGATGGTCGCACAGGGCGGCCAGCTGGGGGTAAAAGGCCTCCGCGTCGTGCCAGTCCCGGACGGACACCGCCACAAAGGGTTGTCCCTGAGGCAGGCCGGAGGCGGCCAGCAGCTCCAGCGACCGGGCCTGGCAGGCGGGCTCCAGATGAAACACCGGGTCGGCGGTGACGACGGCGGGGCGGGTAATGCCCATCTGCTTCAGCTCCAGGGCGGAGGCGTGGTCCCGGAGGGTGACCAGGGCGGCCCGCTCCACCACCTGGCGCACCCGGCGGCGGTTGGCCGGCTTGCGCACCGGGCCGATGCCGTTGGCATAGAGCATCACCGGCTTGTGGAGCCACTGGGCGCAGCGGATCACCGACAGATAGTACAGCAACGACCGGGTGGAGGTGGTGTCCTGAAGGAGGCTTCCTCCCCCGGACAGCAGCACATCCCCCTGCCGCAGGGCACGGAGCACCCGCAGCATCCGAAAGCGGGGGATGGCGTCCAGGCCGTACTGCCTGCGGGTCAGCTCCGGGTCGTTGGACAGCACGGTCACCGACACGTCGTCGCTGGCCGCCCGGATGGCCTGCTGGATGGAGTCCAGAATGGCGTCGTCCCCGGCGTTGCCGAAGCCGTAGTAGCCGCTCATTACCACCCGGTACTTCCGCCTGCGCACCTGCTCATAGACCGACAGGCAGTCCGCCGCCATGCGGCGCACCGAGTAGTAGTCAAAAATCACCTGCCGGCCGTAGGCCCCCAGGGCCTCCTTCTCCTCCCGGGGTAGGCGGAAGGCGGCGGTCACGTCGGCCAGCAGGGTGTCAGGGTCAGACATGGGCAGGCCCCGGCAGCAGAAGTTGCCCGCCCGGGCCTCGTCCAGCTTGTCGGGGGTGAACAGGCCGTGGTAGCCCTCGTTGCCCGCCACGATGACGGCCTTTCCCGCCGCCATGGCCTCCAGCGCCGCCCGGGACACCCCCACAAAGAGGTCCCCCGCCGCCACAATCTCGTTGATGTCGGTGCGGGGGCCGGTCATGGTGACGCACCGGCGGCCCATCCGGGCGTTGACATCCTCCGCCCGGGCCTTCAGTCTGTCGAAGACATTGCCCCCCCCGGCAATCAGGAGCTGAATACCGGGCAGGGCCCGGTCCAGCGCAGGGGCGATTTCAATGAGCTGTCCGGCCACCAGGGCCCGGTCCTCGTCCATCCGGCTGACGTAGGACAGGATGGGGGCGGCCGGGTCCAGGCCGAACTCCCGGATAACCTCCCGGCCGGTGTGGTCGGGGGAGAACTTCTCCGTGTCGATGCCGTTGATGGTAACGGTGATGTGCTCGGCGCTCAGGCCGTACTCCCGGATAAGGTAGGCCTTGATATCCTCCGACACCGCCACCGTCCGTTCCCCCCAGTTGGTGAGGTAGCGCAGAGCCCCCCGGGTGTCGAAAACCCAGTGGGCGGTGGTGATGAAGGGCACCTTCCACCTCCGGCACATGGCGCCGCACAGAAAGGCGGGGATGCGGGCGTGGGCGTGGACAAGGTCGGGCCGCTCCCGGCGGATAGCCGCCCCCAGCAGCCTGCGCCCCTGGAGCATGGCCAGCCCGCTGCGGCGGTTGAGGGGGGCGGTGTAGTGGCGGATGCCGGCGGCGGTGATCTCCGGGACGTAGACGCCGCCGTTGGAGACGATGGCGATGTCGTGCCCCTCGCTTTTCAGCTCCTTGGCCAGCTCCACAATGTGGGTCTCGGCCCCGCCGATGTCCAGCCCCATGGTGGCCATTAAAATCTTCATGGATTGCCCTCCTTAGCCCGGCATAGGGGCGCACCGCGGTGCGCCCCTATGCAGTCAGTCAAAAATCTCACACACCGTCCCGGTGAAATCGGCCCGCTTGGTCCAGTAGTTCCGGGAGGAGTTGACCCCCAGGTCGTAGACCCGGTTAATGGAGTAGCTCCGCCCCGTGACCAGACCCCGGCCCTTCACGGTGATAAGCAGGTCCACGGTGTTGTCCGCCTCCAGCATGGCGGCGGTGCCGTCGGTAAGCCGGTCGGCCAGCTTAGTGCCGGGGGTGCGCTCCACCTGAATGTCGGTAATCTGCCCCAGGGCCCGGCCGCCGCTGGAGTAGCTCTGGTCGTAGAGGCTGTCCCCCACCAGGATGGCGGCGGCCACGTAGTCGTCCACCCCCCGGGCTCGGACCTGGAAGGTGATATCCTGCTCGGTGACCGACATGCCGGTGTGGGCCTGGTTGTTTTTAAAGAACAGGGCGGCGGCCATCACCAGCACAACGCCGATGACCAGCACGTCAATCACGCTGATTTTGCCGAACAGACGCCCGTTTCGATCTATAAAGTTCATCCCTGCACCTCCTCAACGGCCACGATGGGGCCGCTGCCCATATAACCCTCGCCCCGGAGGAAGCCGGTGGTACCCACCCGGACCTCGTAGCCGCCGCCCACGGTAAAGGCCTTGTCACTGACGGTACAGGGGGCCTCCACTGTGACCAGCACGTCCTCAAAGCCCTCCAGCTCGGCCCAGACCCAGCGGTGGCTCTCCTGGTCGGGCGTCTGCACCAGGGCGGGCACCGCCTGGGCGGACACCACATGGCCCACCTCGTAGTTCTTGATGTTGTCGGCGATGCGGTCCCCCGGCTGGATAATCTCGCTGGTGCCGGGAATCCACCGCTGGAAGCGGACGGTATATCGGATGGTGGAGGTGGCGGCGGGGTCGGACTGGACGGGGGCGGCCGGCTTTACCGCCCGCCACAGCAGGAAGGCCCCCACGGCCAGGGCCAGCACCAGGACGATGCCGTCAAACAGGTTCAGCCGCAGACGAAATTTTGGTGTGTTTGGTTCCATAATCAGGCTCCTTTCAGGATATCCAGGTAGATGTTCTCGGTATTTCGGGCGAAGACCTCGCCGGTAAAGCGTTCCTCATAGAGGGCCCGGGCCCTGCGGCCCATCTCCGCCCGCTCCTGGGGGCGGTCCAGCAGCCGCTCCAGGGCGGCGGCCAGGGCGGCGGCGTCCCGGCTGGGAAAGAGCAGGCCGCTTTTACCGTCCTCCACCACCCAGGGGTTGCCGCCATAGTCGCTGGCCACGGTGGGCAGGCCCAGGCTCATCCCCTCCAGCAGGGCCATGGAGGTGGCCTCGGTGCCGTAGGAGCAGTTGAGCTGCACATCCAGAATGCTCAGCAGGGCGGGCACGTCGGACCGGAAGCCCAGCAGACGGAGCCTGTCCCCCACGCCGGCCCGCTCCACCGCCCGGGCCAGTTCCCGGGCAAAGGGGCCCGTTCCGGCCACCAGAACGGTAAAGCCCTCCCGCCCCCGCTCCTTCAGCAGGCGGACCGCCTCCACCAGGTAGAGGTGGCCCTTGTAGTCCTCCAGCCGGGCCAGGATGCCAAAGACGGCGTCCTCCGGCGGGATGGACAACGCCGCACGCAGGGCGGCCCGCTCCTCCGGGGCGGTGGGGGGGACGGGGGAGACCCCGTTCATCACCACGGTAATCTTCCGGGGGGAGATGCCCGCCTCGGTGAGGTTGTCCCGGGTGGCGGGGCTGACGGCGATAATCCGGTCGGCGTAGTGCTCGTTGACCAGCTTGTTTACCCACCGCCCCGGGGGATATTTCAGCTTGGCCGGGACGGGAAAGGCGGAGTGGCGGCTGTATACCACCGGGATATGGCACTTCTTGGCCGCAATCCGGCCGGAGAGACAGCCGTGGGTGTGGACGATATGGGGGCGCTGCACCTCCATCAAGGCCCGGAGGGTCTTCACGTCCTCCCTGTGGTAGGAGCGGTCGGCAATGCCGTCCACCTCCAGCACCCGGCCCCCCGCCTCCTCCAGCGGGGCCTTGAGGAGGCTCCCCCGGGGCAGGGCAATCCAGGTCTCGAACCGGTCCCGGTGGGTGTAGCGCAGGTAGTTGAGGATAACCCGCCCCGCCCCGCCGATGTTGGTGTCGCTGATGATGTTCAGTACCTTAATCATACCAGCAGCCTCCCCTCGGGGAGCCGCCGGCGCCGGGCGCACAGGGCTCCCAGGGCCAGATAGGTCCAGAACAGAAAGAGCACCCGGTAGTTGTAGAAGGAGTAGTCCGTCATGGCCTGGACCAGAAAGCCGCACACCCCGGCGGTGAAGGCAATCTGATGGACCCGGCTGGGCCAGTCGTGCTCCCGGCTGATGGAGGTGCACATCATGCGGAAGTAGACAAACAGCAAAATCACAAAGACGGCCAGGGCGGCGATGCCCGCGTCGCAGACGATCTGCAAGAACAGGTTGTGGGAGTGGGGGGCGGAGATGCCGTTAAAGCTGTAGGCGGGGTAGACCATGTTGAAGGCGTCCGCCCCCGGACCGATGCCGCACAGCCAGTAGTTTTTCAGCATGGCCAGGGTGCCCATCCAGATGTACACCCGGTAGGAGGTGGAGGCGTCCCCCAGGTTGCCGATGCTGGCAAACCGGGCGGTGACGGTGTCCGGCAGGACAAACCACAGGGCGGCCAGCGCCAAGGGAAAGAGGAGAATCAGCCGGGGGTTGAGCAGAATCACAAACACCGCCCCGGCAAAGAGCAGGCCCAGCCAGGCCCCCCGGGAGAAGGTGAGCAGCATGCACACGCACATCACCCCGCAGCAGCCGAAGTAGAACACCCGGCTGAACCAGTCTTTGGCGGACAGCAGCTTGGCCCCGCCGATGGGGATGGCCAGAATCAGGTACTGCCCCAGCATGTTGGGGTTGTCCAAGGTGGAGGGCACCCGGAACTCGATGCCGGAGAACATGTCGCTGTCCACCCAGGCGGCGGACTGGTAGCCCCAGCGGAAGACATACTGCAAAATGCCGTAGACCGAGACCGCCGCCGCCGCGATTACCATAAAGGTGAGCAGGGTGTCCAGCTGGGTCCGGTTCTCCACGGCGTTGTACAGCGCCACCGCAAAGAGGATGAAGGCCGCGCTGAGCAGTCCCGGCTTCAGGCTGGAACTCAGGTTGACGGAGAACAGGGCCCCCGCCAGATAGACGGCGGCGTAGAGCAGCACATAGCGGTTGATGGGGGACCAGGCCAGCTGCCGCTCCCGGTCCCGCACCAGATTCAGCAGCAGGGAGCAGAAGCCTATAGCGGCCATGCCCAGCAGGGCCATGGTGGGGAACAGGGGGGCGAACACCGCCGGCATCATGCACCAGAACCAGGTTTGGGTGAAGACGCTGCCCGCAAAGAGCCTGTCCAGCCCCAGCGCCCGGTAGAGCCGGCACAGCCCATGGCGGACCCAGGCCCACAGCCTGTAGAATACGCTGCCCTCCGAGGCGGCGCGGCTCCACCCCCGGGGGTGGAGGAACCACTGGACCACCCCGCTGTTCTCCCACTGGGCCCCGCACCACAGGCACAGGGCCGTCAGCGCCCGCCAGAGCAGGCTGGCGTTCAGAATAGTTTTTGCTCGTTCCATGGCTTAACCTCGCTTCAGCAATTTACCCGTGCAGGGGGCGGCCTGCGGGCCGCCCCTACGGTTTCCGAATCAGAGAGACCACCAGCCTGGCCTCCCGCACCCGCAGGAGGAGGGCCAGCACAAAATACAGCACAACGCCCAGCCCGGCGCACAGGGCCAGGCAGAGCACCTCCCCCGCCTTTCCGGCGGGGAGGAGGGGGGTCAGCCCCTCCTGGGCGGCCCGGACGCACAGCCCCATAGCGGCGGCGGCCAGGGCGGCCTTGCCCAGGTCGGCCAGAGCGGAGCCGTCCAGCAGCCGCTCCCCGCTCCGCTGGAGGGGCAGGAGGAGGAGCAGGGCATACACCGTGGCGGCGATGGCGGAGGACAGGGCCAGTCCGGCCACCTGGAAGCGGTGGGTGAGGGCCCGGCACAGGAGGAGATTCACCAGAATGGCCCCACCCCCGGCAATCAGAGGCACCCGCCCCTGCTGCCGGGCGAAGTAGGCCCGGCTGAGGATGTTCTGCACCGCATAGCCCGTCATACCCAGGGACATCCAGGCCAGGGCGGAGGCGGTGATTTCGGTGGAGAAGGCGTCGAAGGCCCCGCCGCCGTAGATGAGGGAGATGAGGGGCCGGGCCACCGCCGTCAGCCCCGCCGACATGGGCAGCACCAGAAACAGGCACACCCCCAGGGTCTGGCGGATGGTGTTTTGAAATTCCCCCTCATGCCCCCCGGCGGTGAGCCGGGACAGGCGGGGAAAGATCACATTGGTCACCGACAGGATAAAGGTGCCCGCAATAACCAGATACAGGTTGGAGGCGTACTCCAGGGCGGACATGCCCGCCCCGCCGTAGAGCCGGGAGCCGAACCGGCCGTTGATGGCCTGATTGATGGGCTGCACCCAGGTGGACACCATCACCGGGCCCATAAGGGCGAAGACCTTTTTCATCCCCTCCGACCGGAAGTCGAAGCCGGGCCGGTATTGGAAGCCCAGCCGGCCCAGAGGGGGGACCTGGATGACCGCCTGGAGCAGCCAGCCCAGCAGATAGGCCCCGGCCAGGCCGTAGATGCCCAGCTTGGCATCCAGGGTGAAGAAGTAGAGGATAATCGCCCCGTTGGACACCGCCGACATAAGGGCGGGGGCGGTGAAGTGGTCCTGGGCCTGGAGCACCCCCACCAGGGAGAAGGCTACGCCGGAAAAGAGCACCGTGGGGAACATCACCCGGGTGAGGGAGACGGCCAGCCGGGTGGTGGCGGGGTCGGAGTAGTCGGCAAAAAGGGCCACCAGGGGCTGGGGGAAGACCATTCCCGCCAGCGTGAGGGCCCCGGTGAGCAGGGCAATGATGGTGAGGAAGGAGCCGGCAAAGCGAAAGGCCTCCTGCCTGCCCTTTTTCTCCAGGTATTCGCTGAACACCGGGATAAAGCAGGCGGCAATGGCGGAGGCAAACACCGCGTCGAAAAAAACCCGGGGGATGCGGCTGGCGGTAAAAAAGGCGTTGGCGGCGGAGCCGGTGCTGTAGTGGACGGCAAGCAGCCGGTCCCGGTACAGGCCCAGTACCTTGCCGATCAGGGTAACGGCCATCACAAAGCTGACGGTCCTGGCCGCGCCGCTGTGCTGTTCCTCCAGAGTGCCCACCCCCCATCAAAAAGCAGAATCGGTATATTTTACATCATGTGCCGTTTTTTTTCAACTGTGGATTCCTTAATGTTTTGTAAACAACTTGTTTTTAAGCCCGTTTTATCCCCTTACGGGGATAGGCAGGGGCAGAACCCCTGCCCTACATGATGCACTGGTATAAAACGGGTAATTTTATAATCTCACGCCCTTGTGGGCAAGGCTCAGAAATGATAAACTAATGGAAAATATTTAAGTGGAAAATATTTAAGGAGGGGGCGGCATGAAACCCAACATTCCTGGCGGAGTACGGCATATCCTTCAGACCCTTGCTGATGCGGGCTTTGAAGCCCATCTGGTGGGCGGCTGCGTGCGGGACTTGCTGCGGGGGGTGGCGCCCCACGACTGGGACATCTGCACCTCCGCCCGCCCGGAGGAGACAGAGGCCTGTTTTGCGGGCCATCGGATCATCGAAACCGGGCTGAAGCACGGCACCGTCACCGTTCTGGAGGAGGGTGAGCCCTGCGAGGTGACCACCTACCGCACCGAGGGCCCCTACTCTGACAGCCGCCGGCCGGACTATGTGGAATTTGTCTCCAGCCTGGAGGCCGACCTGGCCCGGCGGGATTTTACCATGAACGCCATCGCCATGGACCTGGCGGGCAACGTGAGCGACCCCTTCGGCGGTAGGGAGGACATTCAGGCCGGTCTCCTCCGCTGCGTCGGGGAGCCTGCCCGGCGCTTCCGGGAGGACGGCCTGCGTATCATGCGGGCGCTGCGGTTCGGGGCGGCGCTTGGCTGCACCATCGAGGCAGAGACCGCCCGGGCCATCCACGAAAACCGCCACATGCTTCGGCATGTGGCGGCGGAGCGCATCAACCTGGAACTGTGCAGGCTGCTGGAAGGTGGCAGGGTGGGGGATATTTTGCGGCAGTACCCCGACGTGCTGTGTGAATTCTGGCCGGAGCTGGGCCCGCTGATAACCCTGGAGCAGAACACCCCCTGGCACTGCTGGGGCGGCTGGGAGCACACCGTCCGCGCGGTGGAGGCCGCCCCCGCCGACCGGACCCTGCGGCTGACCATGCTCCTCCACGATATCGGCAAGCCGGGCTGTAAATCCACCGATGAAAACGGCATAGACCACTTCTACGGCCACCCGGCGGCGGGCGCCGAATTGGCGGACCAGATGCTTCGGACGCTGAAATTTGACAACAGGACCCGGGAGCGGGTGGTCACGCTGGTGAAGCACCACGATGTGCAGCTGCCGCCCCAGGACAGGGTAATCCGCCGGTGGCTGAACCGGCTGGGGCCGGAGGCCTTTTTTCAGCTTCTGGAGGTCAAGCGGGCGGACGGCATGGGGCAGAGCCGCGCGCTGGCAAAGGACCGCCTGGCGCAGCTGGACGAGATGCGGGCACAGGCGGAGGCGATTATTGCCCAGGGGCAGTGCTTTTCCCAAAAGGACCTGGCGATAAACGGCCGAGACGTCATCGCCGCAGGAATCGCCCCGGGCCCGGAGGTGGGCCGGGTGCTGAATGCGCTTTTTGAGCGGGTGCTCAGCGGGGAAATCCCCAACGAGCGGGAGGCTTTACGAAAGCTGTTATGAGCCGGGGAGCTTGGCGGAAGGCTACCCCCCGTTCTCCCTGTGCCAGGCCTCGATGGCCGCTAAAAAATCCGCGCCATACCGCTTGGCCTTCACCGCGCCGACGCCGGATACCTCCATAAAGGCGTCCATCGTGCGGGGCTGGCGGGCGGCCATGTCCATCAGTGCGGCGTTGGAAAAGACAAGGTAAGCGGGCACATTCTGCGCCATGGCCAGCCTGGTGCGCAGCTGCCGCAGCGCCTCAAAGAGGCTCTGATCCGCCGGCTGGACGGGAGCGGGGCTGGCGGCTTCTTTGGGCCGGGCGGGGGGCTCCTGCTGGTCTGGCCTGCGGAAGGTATAGCAGACCTGTTCCCCCTGGAACAACACCTGTCTTGCCAGCGGGGTGGTGCGCAGCACCGGGTATTCCGCGCCGTCCAGACGCAGGTAGCCCCGCTCCACCAGATAGTCGATATAGGCCCGAATCAGGGCGCGGTCGGTCCCGCTCATCGCGCCGTAGGTGGGCAGCTTGTCCAGGCCCAGCTGGAGCACCCGCTGGTCCCGGCTCCCCCGGAGCAGCCGGACCGTGACGGCGATTCCCAGGCCGGAGCGGTACTGCCGCTCCACCCGGGTCACGGCGGAGAGAATTTTCTGGGCCTCCACCGTAATGTCCCGCTCCTCCAGCACACCGGAGCAGTTTCCGCAGGCCCCGCAGGAGTCCAGGGCCTCCTGGCCGAAGTAGCGCAGCAGGAAGGCCCGCAGGCAGCCGGTTGTCTTGCAGTAGGAGGTCATCCGGTCCAGCCGGCCCAGGTCCCGCAGCCTCAGCTGTTCCCGCTCCTCCTCGGGCAGTTCCTCGTTGTCAGCGGTGTGGTCAATGAGGAATCGGGCGGTGCGCACATCCTGGGCCGAAAACAACAGGGCGCAGTGGGCCGGCGACCCGTCCCGGCCGGCCCGGCCCGCCTCCTGATAGTAGCTCTCCACGTCCTTGGGCATGTTGTAGTGCACCACAAAGCTCACGTTGGACTTGTCGATGCCCATGCCGAAGGCGTTGGTGGCCACCATGACACGGACCCGGTCAAACTCGAAGTCCTCCTGGCTGCGCCGGCGCTCCTCCTCGGGCAGGCCGGCGTGGTAGCGGGCGGCGGGCACGCCGCGGGCGGTCAGGGCGGCGCACACGGCCTCCACCGCCTTCCGGGTGGCGCAGTAGACGATGCCGCTCTGCCCCGGGCGGCTGTCAAGAAAGTGCTCCAGCCAGCCCTCCTTGTCCCGGGTGCGGACGACCTCAAAAAAGAGGTTGGGCCGGTCGAAGCCGGTGGTAAGGCAAAGCGGGTCCCGCAACAGCAGAAGCTGTTGGATATCCTCCTTCACCTGCCGGGTGGCGGTGGCGGTAAAGGCCCCCACCGGGGGCCGGTATGGGAGCTGCTGGAGAAAGTCCGCGATTTTCAGATAGCTGGGCCGGAAGTCCTGCCCCCACTGGGAGACGCAGTGGGCCTCGTCCACCGCCAGCAGGGAAATCTCCACCTCCTGGGCAAAGCGGAGGAAATCCGGCGTTTCCAGCCGCTCCGGCGCGGCGTAGATCAGCTTGTAGGCCCCCCGCCGTGCCCGGCGGAAGACCTCCCGGTACTGCTCCGGCGACAGCGTGGAGTTGATAAAGGCGGCGGGGATGCCCGCCTGGGTCAGGGATGCCACCTGATCCTTCATCAGGGAGATCAGCGGCGAGAGGACAAGGGTAATCCCCGGCAGCAGCAGCGCGGGGAGCTGGTAGCACACCGACTTGCCCGCCCCTGTGGGCATAACGCCCAGCACGTCCCGCCCGGCCAGAAGGGCATCCACCAGGTCCTCCTGGCCGAACCGAAATTCGCTGTGCCCGAAATACTGTTTCAGTGCCTCGTACTTGTCTATGGGTAACACCCCTTTCCTCAGTGCTGGCTTTATTGTACTATGGTTGCGTCGGAATTACAATCATATTTCGCAGCCTCTGCCTCATACAGTTTACCGGAGGCGAGGAAATTGAAGGCTCCTGTTTTGATTTTGACGGAATACCCCGCACCGCGGTCTCAGCCGGACGGCGAGACGATTTACCAGGTCGTCACCGCCTGGCTGGCAAAAGAGCTCCGCAAATGACGCCTGTGCCCTTTGATTGGCGCAGGCCTTTTTGTCTGTGGAGGACTCCCTTCATACAGGCGGGCGTGCCCATCCCGTTTTTTCCCATTGAAACTGCACGCCCCCTCTGTTATAATAGGTAAAGTACGCCTTGGAACATATGAACAAAGGAGAAACCCATGAGACATACCGTATCCCTTCCCCGCAGGGCGGCGGCCTTTCTGCTGGCCTGCCTCCTGCTGCTCCCCACGGCCTATGCCACGGCGGGAGAGCGGAAAATACAGACCTCCACCCAGATCGTGGACGGCCTGACCTATAAAAATACCGTCACCGATAACGGCGGCAGCCGGGTGGAGAGCTTCGCCCTGGAGCTGGACCCCGACAGCGAGGCCCGGGCCATTATGCTTCAGGGCTCGAGCACCATCTACGCCGGGGCCAGCATCAACAAGGCGGTGTCCAGCGCCCAGGAGATGGGCTACCACGTGCTGGCCGCCATCAATACGGACTTCTTCTCCATGGCCACCGGCGTGCCCCTGGGCATCGTCATTGAGGACGGAGTCTACAAGTCCAGCAACGAGACGGAGAACGCCCTGGTCATTGACCAGTACGGCAGCGCCTCCATCCTGGACGCCCCCATTGTGGCCATGTCCCTGTACAACAACGTCACCGGGGCCTCGGTAATTCCCAACAACTTCAACAAGGCCCGCCACGAGATCGGTGGCGTATACCTGCTCAACGAGGACTTCTCCACCGTCTCCACCCGCAGCGACGGCAGTGGCTGGTATGTGCGCATGCGGGCGGTGGCCGACCCCTTTACCGGCCGGGTTCCCGACCTCACCGTCAACAGCAGCCTCACCCTGGAGGTGACCGAGCTGCTTATCTCCGACCAATCCATCCCCATCGGACCGGACGAGTACATCCTCACCGCCGCCGACCCCTCCAACCGTGGGGACGCCTTCGCCGCCTTTCAGGTGGGCGACACCGTCACCCTGACCACCGGCTGCTCCAACCCCGCCCTGTCCCAGGCCAAGTGGGCCTGCGGCGTGGGGGACATCATGGTGCGCAACGGCGCCATCACCGACACCGCCAGCTGGACCTATGCCAAGGACGGCCGCCAGCCCCGCACCGCCCTGGGTATCAAGGGCGACGGCACCCTGGTGCTCTACGCGGTGGATGGCCGGCAGTCGGGCCACTCGGTGGGCCTCAGCCAGTACAATCTGGCCGAGGAGCTGCTCCGCCAGGGCTGCACCACCGCCGTCAACCTGGACGGCGGCGGCTCCACCTCCCTGTCCCTGTGGGTGCCCGGCCAGAGCGGCCCCGCCTTGCAGAATAAGCCCTCGGACGGGCGGCCCCGGAGCTGCGCCACCTACCTGCTGCTGGTGGCCGGCGACAGCCCCAGCTACACCGCCCAGCGGCTGGCCCCCAAGGAAAACGGCCTGGTCCTCCTGGCTGGCTCCTCCCTGCCCCTGCCCGAAGCCGTGGCAATGGACGAGTTCCTCAACCCCGTTTCCACCAGCCTGCGGGACCTGGAGTACACCTCTATGGACCGGCTGGGGACTATCTACGACGGGGTCTACACCGCCGGCTGGCAGGCGGGCACCGACAACCTCCGCCTCACCGCCGGCCAGCTGGAGGGGTACGCCCAGGTCCACGTGGTGGACCGGCTCACCGAGTTTAAGGTCACCCGCGCGGGCAGCACCAGCGCCCTCACTGCCCTGTCCGTCAAGCCTGGGGAGCAGGTCCAGCTGGCCGCCTCAGGCGCCTATTGGGGCCGCACCGCCCTGCGGGACTTTGCCGACGTGGACGTAACCGTCCAGGGCGAGGTGGGCACGGTGGACGCCAACGGCCTGTTTACCGCCGCTCAGAACCTGGGCAGCGGCGGCTCCATCACCTTCACCGCCGGCGGGCTGAGCCAGACCGTCCAGGTGGCCTCCACCTATGTCCACAACGACGTACAGCCCGGCCACTGGGCCTATGACGCGGTGGAGTACTGCTACGAGAAGGGGGTATGCAGCGGCATCAGCACCACCCAGTTCGGCCCGGACAACTCCATGATCCGGGGGGACTTCATGCTCATGCTGTATAACGCCGCCGGCAAGCCGGCGGTCACCACCCCCTGTACCTTCACCGACGTCTCCACCAGCGACTACTACTACAACGCCCTGGCCTGGGCCCAGGGCCGGGGACTGGCCTCGGGCACCGGAGGGGGCGGCTTCTCGCCCAGAGACAAGATCACCCGGGAACAGGCCTTCTCCCTGCTGTACCGCTACCTGCCCATCCTGGGCAAGACCTGCCCCGACGGCGACCTGTCGGTGCTGGACCAGTTTGCCGACCGGAAAAACGTGGCCGACTACGCCAAGACGGCGGCCGCTACCCTGGTGGCCCAGGGGCTGGCCTCGGGCAGCGGCGGCAATCTGGACCCCAAGGGCACCCTGACCCGGGCCCAGATGGCCTCCCTCCTCTACCGGGTGCTGGAGCACACCCCCATCCAGACTGACCCCACCACCCCTACCGACCCGACACAGCCCACCGATCCGGTGCCCCCGGGCAGCTACGCCCTGGCCCTGGACCAGAGCAGGGTGGCGCTGGCCTCCGGCGGCAGCGTCACCCTGAAGGCGGTCATCCTGCCCGCGGTGTCCAACGCCGCCGTCACCTGGACCAGCAGCAACCCCGAGGTCGCCGTGGTCTCCCCCACCGGTATGGTGACCAACCTGTACCCCGGCACAGGGAGCGCCACCGCCACCATCACCGCCAGCTGGAACGGCCTCACCTCCAGCTGCACCGTCATCTGCCAGCAGGCCCAGCATACCGGCACCGTGACCAATGCGGAGAATGGGCTGAATGTCCGCTCCGGCCCCGGCTCTGACTACGGCCGGGTGGGCGGCCTGAAGGCCGACGCCAGCGTGGTGGTCCTGGGCCAGCAGGAGGGCTGGTATCAGGTGCTGTTCCGCAACCCCGACGGCCAGGCCGCCATCGGCTATGTGTCGGCGGAGTACCTCACGCTGAACCGGTAACAAATAAAAAGCCCCCCTTGTCAAAGGGGGGAGGGCCACCGGACGCAGTCCGGTGGCGGGGGGATTCCGTTAATTGAAGTATTTTCCATAGACGGAATCCCCCAGTCACCGCCTGCGGCGGTGCCAGCCCCCTTTCACAAGGGGCCTTTTTTTGCGCTTACCTGTTAGCTTCCTGCCGTCAGGCGGGGCGTTCCTTTTCGTCCCATCTTCGTCCCCTCCGCAGAGGGCAAGCCTCCTTTTGAAAGGAGGTGCCCCAGTTCGCAAACTGGGGCGGAGGATTGTATTTCGCCGCAGGCGAAATGTATGAAATAAGCAAG
>ERZ808037.763-NODE-763-length-26188-cov-4.293248_pt1 | contig 26188 bp, 17 predicted proteins | sample MGYA00380190_ERZ808037 | MGnify/ENA primary metagenome ERZ808037 (study PRJEB31490, sample SAMN06133399) | mouse gut metagenome | isolation source: J9 | host: mice | place: China: Chengdu | collected 2015-05 ... | reverse complement strand
TCCTACAGCGTTTTTGCGGACACGGATGCGATTGCCAGAAGCGTGAAAGTGATAAATACCGGCAGCGAAGCGGTTTATCTGACGAAAGTGTTATCTGCCTGTATCGATATGGATAATGACGATTACGAGATGATTACCCTGCATGGTTCCTGGGCGAGAGAGCGCGCAGTTGAGACGTATCCGATTCGGAAGGGCAAGCAGAGCGTCGGATCGGTGCGCGGGGAGTCCAGCCATCAGGAGCACCCTTTTATGGCATGGAAGAGTAAGACGGCGACGGAGGAAACGGGCGATGTTTACGCCATGAACTTCGTCTACTCCGGTAATTTTATCGCGCAGATTGAGGAGAGCCAGTTTGGCAGCATCCGCGCGATGATGGGCATTCATCCGGAGAATTTCTGCTGGAAATTGGAGTCCGGCGGGAACTTTCAGGCGCCGGAGGTAATCTGCATGTATTCCGCGGAGGGGCTTGGCGGCATGACGAGAAACTTCCACGAGCTGTACCGAAATCACCTGATTCGGGGCATTTATAAGGACAACAAACGACCGATTCTGATCAACAACTGGGAGGCGACCTACTTTGACTTTGATACGGATAAGCTCTTAGATATTGCAAGGCAGGCGTCCGCGCTCGGTATAGAAATGCTCGTGATGGACGACGGGTGGTTCGGTCACAGAGATGACGACAATTCCAGTCTGGGTGATTGGTTTGTGAATGAGTCCAAGATTAAAGGCGGATTGAAATATCTGGTGGACGAAGTCAACAAGCTGGGGATGAAATTCGGTATCTGGGTGGAGCCGGAAATGATTTCCCCCGATTCCGATTTGTATAAAGAACATCCTGACTGGGCGATTCAGATTCCCGGCAGGGTGGGGAGTCTGGCAAGAAATCAGTACGTGCTGGATTTGACAAGAAAGGAAGTGCGCGACTGCATTTACGACAGGATTGCGGCTGTGCTTCACAGCGCGAATATCGAGTATGTGAAATGGGATATGAACAGACAGCTTTCCGATTTCGGCAGCTTCGGTCTTCCGGCGGACAGACAGGGCGAGCTGGTGCACAGGCAGACCCTTGCACTCTATGAGATGCAGGAGCGGCTGATTACGGACTTCCCACATCTTCTTTTGGAGAACTGTTCCGGCGGCGGGGCAAGATTCGACCCGGGTATGCTTTATTACAGTCCTCAGATTTGGTGTTCGGATGACGCGGACGCCATCGAGCGGCTGTCGATTCAGGCAGGAACGGCGCTGATTTATCCGCTTTCCACGATGGGCGCGCATGTGTCCGACTGCCCGAACCACACGGTGGGCAGGACGACACCCTTTGAGACGAGGGGCTATGTGGCGCTGGCGGGCACCTTCGGCTATGAGCTGGATGTGACGAAGATTCCCGAGGCGGATCGGGACATGATACCGGCTCAGGTGGCGATGTACCATAAATATAATGATTTGGTGCGGCAGGGCGATTATTACCGTATCGCGCGTTACGCGGAGAATCATTTTTACGACTGCTACGCGGTGGTGGCGAAGGATAAGAGCGAGGCGCTTGTCACTTATGTGCAAGTGCTGGGACAGCCTAATGTTCATAGCAGGAGAATCTGCATTCCGGGGCTTGATCCGGAGAGAACCTATGTGATTGAGAATACGGAGGATTGGCAGGAAATCGGGCAGATCGAATACAGGGGCGATACGCTGCACTATGCGGGAATCAATGTGCCGCCAATCAGTGGGGATTTTAAGGCGCGGCTGCTGCATTTGAAGGCAAAGTAAACGCTGAGATTGCAAAGATATCATAATCAACCTTGAAACGTTTGCGCTTTCCATTTGCACAGTCATAAATGGAGTGTAAAGATTATCTTAAGGAAATAAAAACGAATGGAAATGGAGTGGAAGAGATATGATCGTACAAAAATATAAGGACATGCTGCAGGGAAAATCGGTGATTCGGCAGCTTTCGGAGTTTGCGACGGCGAGGGGGCAGGAGATTGGATATGAGAATGTGTTTGATTTCAGTCTCGGGAACCCGTCGGTGCCGGTGCCGCAGGAGTTTACGGATGTGATGATAAAGCTGCTGCAGGAGAAGGACTCCATGGAGCTGCACGGCTACAGCCAGAGTCTGGGCATTCCGTCTGTCAGGGATAAGGTGGCGGCTTCCCTCAACAAGAGATTTGGGATGAATTACACAGGCAATCACATTTTCATGACCACCGGCGCGGCGGGCGCCATCGCCCATGCGCTGCGCTGTGTAACGGAGCCGGGGGATGAGGTGCTGACGTTTGCGCCCTATTTTCCGGAGTATGCGCCTTATGTGAATCTGACAGGGGCGGTGCTTAAGGTGGTGCCAGCGGACACCGAAAACTTTCAGATTAACTTTGAGGCGTTTGAGGAGATGCTGACGGAGAAGGTGATGGCTGTTTTAATCAATACGCCGAACAATCCTTCGGGCATGGTTTACTCCACGGAGACTGTGAAGGAGCTGGCGCGGATTATGGAGGAGAAGCAGAAACAGTACGGGCATGATATTTTCCTGATTTCCGACGAGCCTTACCGGGAGATTGTGTTTGCGGGGGTGGATGCGCCTTATCCTTCCAAATTTTATGACAATTCCCTTTCCTGCTACTCATTCTCCAAATCCCTTTCCCTGCCGGGAGAGCGGATCGGTTATGTGGCGGTGAATCCAAAGTGTACGGATGCGGACATTATCAGCGTGATGTGCAGCCAGATTTCCAGAGGAACAGGGCACAACTGTCCGCCCTCCATCATTCAGCTTGCGGTGGCGGAAGTGCTTGACCTGACGGCGGACCTCTCGGTCTATGAGACGAACATGAACATATTATATAAGGAACTTACGACGCTCGGTTTCGAGTGCGTGCGTCCGGGCGGCACTTTCTACATGTTCCCGAAATCGCCGGAGCCGGATGCGATTGCGTTTTCCGAAAAGGCGAAGAAGTATGACCTGATTCTCGTGCCCGGCGACAGCTTCGGGGTGAAAGGGTATTTTAGAATTGCTTACTGTATCGACACGGAGAAGGTGGAGCGCTCGCTGGAGGCATTCCGGAGGTTTATGAAAGAAACTTACTAAGTTTCGGGAAGGAAGTTTTACTATGATGTATCAGGCAGGACTGGTTCTGGAGGGCGGCGGCATGAAGGGCATTTACACCGCCGGCGTTCTGGATTATTTTATGGAGAAAGAGATTGCGTTTTCCGACAATTACGGCGTGTCGGCGGGGGCGTGTCATCTTTGCAATTATATGTCCGGACAGAGAGGACGGTCGTTACGCATCGGCGTGAATTATCTGGATATGAAGCAGTATTGCGGGAAGTGGAGCCTTTTTACGACAGGCGACCTCTTCGGGGTGGATATGAATTATAATCTGATTCCGAATTATCTTGACCCATATGATTTTGATGCGGCGGCGAAATTTGAGGGCAGGGCTTTTGCGGTGGCGACGGATATTGAGACGGGAAAGCCGGCTTATCTTCCGATGAAAGATTTGCGGGAAGATATTATAGCGGTGCGTGCGTCAAGCTCCCTGCCGCTGGTATCGCGGAATGTAAAGATAGACGGCAGGCTTTATCTGGACGGCGGCATCAGTGATTCGATTCCGATCAGGAAGTCCATACAGGACGGCAACAGGAAAAACGTGGTGATTATGACCAAAGAGGAGGGCTTTGTCAGACAGCCCGCCGGAGCGGAACTTGCGCTGGTGAGAGCACGGTATCTGCGGTACCCGCAAGTGTACGAACTGATGCGCGAAAGGCATCTTTCCTACAATGCCACAGTACAATATATAGAAGAAAAGAAAGAAAAAGGTGAGCTGTTCGTCATCCGCCCGAAACGCAAAAGCGAAGTCGGCAGGATTGAGAAGGATAGGGAAAAGATGATGGCGCTCTATGAGGAGGGCTATCGCGACGCGCAGGAATGTTATTTGGATTTGTTAGAGTATCTGGAGTAGGGAGGGAAACATGGATATCATAGAAATTTTAAAGGCGGTGCTTTTCGGTATCGTGGAGGGCATTACGGAATGGCTCCCCATCAGCAGCACCGGACACATGATACTTTTGAATGAGTTTGTGACCCTGAACGTGAGTGAGGATTTCTGGGAGATGTTTTTGGTGGTCATACAGCTCGGGGCAATTCTGGCGGTGGTGCTTCTTTTCTGGAATAAAATATTTCCCTTCCGCTTTCAGGAGAAGCCGGTGGTGCAGAAGGACATTTTCGTGCTTTGGTTTAAAATTCTTGTGGCATGTGTTCCGGCGGCAGTCGTGGGACTCGCTTTTGACGATGTGTTGGACGCGCTTTTTTATAATCCGTGGTGCGTGGCAATCGCGCTGATTGTATTCGGTATCGCCTTTATCTTGATTGAAAACAGGAATAAGACTATGACGCCCAAGATTACGGAACTTGGCGATATTACATACCAGACCGCGCTGATGATTGGCGTTTTTCAGCTGATAGCGGCGGTGTTCCCGGGAACCTCCCGCTCCGGCGCAACCATTGTGGGGGCGTTGCTAATCGGTGTGTCGAGAACCGTGGCGGCGGAGTTTACTTTCTTTCTGGCGATTCCCGTTATGTTAGGCGCGAGTCTGCTTAAGCTTTTAAAGTTCGGATTTTCCTTTACAGGAGAGGAAGTTGTCATTCTGGTGGTGGGAATGGCGGTGGCTTTTGTAGTGTCCGTGGCGGTGATCCGTTTCCTGATGGGCTATATCAAAAAGCATGATTTTAAAGTTTTCGGCTGGTACAGAATTTTGCTCGGCGCACTGGTGCTTTTGTACTTTGCGCTGGCATGAAGGCGTAAAATGGAGCGCTTTTTTGGACTGTTTCGGTCAATTCGTATAAGATTATATGATAAAAAATTAACTATTTGTTACAGATTGTTAGTTGACAGCCCCGTTTTATTGAGATAAGATACAAATATCAGGGTCATGTAGCAGGCAGGTTTTGCGGGGATGCATGGCGTTACAGCTAACATATCGGAATTATGAAAAAGTAGTAGTGAAAGTGGGGAAGGAGATTACTCATGGCAGAAATCAAGAAGCCGGTTGCAACACCGGAAGCTAGCAAAGCGGCAGATACAAAGACAACGACGGCAGCGACACCTGTGGCAGCACCTGCGGCGAAGACGGAGCCTGTAGCTGAGAAGGCGAAAGAAGAAGGAAAGGAAGCGGCGGCGAAAAAGCCCGCGGCAGAAAAAAAGAAACCCGGCAGAAAGCCTGCGGCAGAGAAGAAGAAGCCCGGCAGAAAGCCCGCGGCAGCGAAGAAGGAGACGGCTGCTAAGACGACGACCACCAGAAAGGCAGCAGTAAAGGAGACCGTACATGTACAGTTCTCCGGCAAGACATACACCACAGAGGATCTTGTAAAGATTGCCAAGGATGTGTGGAAGTATGATTTGAAAAAGAAGGTTGGCGATTTCAAAGCCGTAGAGCTTTATGTGAAGCCCGAGGAGAGCGTAGTTTACTATGTGATTAACGGCGAGGAGAGAGGTCAGTTCAATATCTAATCGTTCCTGTCAGAAAGAATGCGGGCGGTCAGTTTAGGGTATGCTAAATTGACCGTTCTTTTTATTTCATACATTTTTAATAAAATTTTTTCCGCTCAGATGTTGACAAGGGAAAAAAGAAGTGATACCTTACTACCAGAAGGTGTTAGCACTCCAATGAGTCGAGTGCTAACAATCCGACAAGAGGGAATGTGGTATGCAGCTGGACGAAAGAAAATATATCATATTGCAAGCCATCATCCGAAACTACTTGGAGACAGGTGAGCCGGTAGGCAGCCGCACAATCTCCAAGTACACCGATTTAAACTTAAGCTCCGCGACCATTCGGAACGAGATGGCGGATTTGGAAGAGCTGGGCTACATTTTGCAGCCACACACTTCCGCGGGTCGGATTCCTTCCGATAAGGGCTATCGTCTTTATGTGGATAAGATGATGGAGGAGAAGGAGCGGGAAGTCGAGGAGATGAAGGAGATGCTTCTTAAGAAGGAGGATAAGATGGATCACCTTCTCAAGCAGGCAGCAAAGGTACTCGCCAACAATACCGAGTACGCGGCAATGATCTCCGCCCCTCAGTACCACCGCAATAAGCTGAAATTTATCCAGCTTTCCCGGGTTGACGCCGGACAGATTCTGGCGGTTATCGTGGTGGAGGGAAATGTGATCAAGAACTCCATGCTTACGGTATCCGAGGAATTGAGCGACGAGACGCTTTTGAAGCTGAATATCCTTTTAAACACCCACCTGAACGGACTTTCTCTGGAAGAGATTAATCTGAGCATGATTGCGGCCATGAAGCAGCAGGCGGGTATTCACAGCGAGATTGTGGCGCATGTGATAGACGCAGTGGCGGAAGCGATCAAAGCGGACGAAGATTTAGAGATTTATACGAGCGGTACGAAAAATTTCTTCAAGTATCCGGAGCTTGCGGACCATGAGAGAGCCAGCGAATTGATTACCACCTTTGAGGAAAAACAGCTTTTGAGCGAGCTGGTTCAGGATAATCTCTCGGGCGATAATAACACAGGCATACAGGTTTACATCGGCGACGAGACACCGGTGGCAGGCATGAAGGACTGCAGTATTGTGACGGCGACTTACGAGCTGGACGAGGGCATGAAGGGAACCATCGGCATCATCGGTCCGAAACGAATGGATTATGAAAAAGTGGTGAGCAATCTCAGGCTGTTAAAGCATCAGCTGGATGATTTATATAAGAAATAAACGGAGTAAGAGAAAGGGATGAGCACAGTGGCAGCAGAGGAAATGGATAAACAGGAAAAAGAGCGGGAAGAACAGGATATGCCGCAGCAGGAAGGGCAGGCGGAAACGACGCAGGAGGAAGCGTCCGGCGAGCCTTCGGCGGGAGAAGAAGAGAAAGCCGCGAAGAGCGATAAGAAAGAAAAGAAGAAAAAGGACAAAAAGCAGGACGCCCTAAAGGAGAAAGTAGAAGAGCTGGAAGACCGGGTGAAGCGCCAGATGGCGGAGTTCGACAATTTCCGCAAACGTACTGAGAAAGAAAAGACGGCGATGTTTGAGACCGGGGCAAAGAGTGTGATTGAAAAGATTCTGCCGGTGGTGGATAACTTTGAGAGAGGACTCGCCAGCGTACCCGAGGAGGAGAAAGACGGCGCGATCGCACAGGGTATGCAGATGATTTACAAGCAGCTTATGACAGAGCTGGAAAATCTGGATGTGAAGCCGATTCCGGCGGTCGGGGAGGAATTTAATCCCGAGTTCCACAATGCGGTGATGCAGACGGAGAGCGAGGAGTTTGAATCCGGCATGATCGCCCAGGAGCTGCAGAAGGGCTATACTTACAGGGACAGCGTGGTCAGACACAGTATGGTAGCGGTCGTTCAGTAGCAATGTGAGAAGAACTTCTAACCACTTGCAGCAAGGGCTGCTGCGCGGAGAAGTTCTAAGTCTCACATGGAAGGATGCGGGCTCATTAAGAAATCATTTCCACACAGCCCATACGCTATGGAAACCGTAACTGTGAAACAGAAGCATAACCATAAATCATTATAAAATTATAAAGCAGGAGAAGCGGGAGCGCTTCAGAAAAGGAGAATATTATGAGTAAAATTATCGGTATCGACTTAGGAACAACAAACAGCTGCGTGGCAGTTATGGAGGGCGGCAAGCCCACTGTTATCGCGAATACGGAAGGCGCAAGGACTACACCGTCCGTCGTGGCTTTCACGAAGAACGGCGAGAGACTTGTCGGCGAGCCTGCTAAACGTCAGGCGGTTACCAACGCGGATAACACCATCGCTTCCATCAAGAGAGATATGGGTACGGACAGAGGGCGTACCATCGGGGACAAAAAGTATTCCCCGCAGCAGATTTCCGCAATGATTCTGCAGAAGCTGAAAGCAGACGCGGAGAATTATCTGGGTGAGAAGGTGTCGGAGGCGGTTATCACGGTTCCCGCATACTTTAACGATTCCCAGAGACAGGCAACCAAGGACGCGGGCAAGATTGCGGGTCTGGACGTTAAGCGTATCATCAACGAGCCTACCGCGGCGGCTTTGGCTTACGGTCTTGACAATGAAAAAGAACAGAAAATTATGGTATATGACCTGGGTGGTGGTACCTTTGATGTGTCCATCATTGAAATCGGGGACGGCGTTATCGAAGTGCTTGCCACAAACGGCGACACCCATCTGGGCGGCGACGACTTTGACCAGAAGATTATCGACTGGATGCTTTCCGAGTTCAAAGCGCAGGAGGGCGTAGACCTGTCCAACGATAAGATGGCGCTCCAGAGATTGAAGGAGGCGGCTGAGAAGGCGAAGAAGGAGCTTTCTTCCGCTACGACGACGAACATCAACCTTCCTTTCATCACGGCGACAGCGGAAGGTCCCAAGCACTTTGACATGAACCTGACAAGAGCGAAGTTCGACGAGCTGACGAGCGACCTTGTAGAGCGCACCGCAGTTCCCGTACAGAACGCGATGAAGGATGCGGGTCTGACCAACGCGGATATCGGTCAGGTACTTCTGGTGGGCGGTTCCACCCGTGTGCCTGCCGTGCAGGAGAAGGTAAAACAGCTCACAGGCAAGGAGCCGAGCAAGTCTTTGAATCCCGACGAGTGTGTGGCGCTGGGCGCTTCCGTTCAGGGCGGTAAGCTTGCGGGCGATGCGGGCGCAGGTGAAATCCTCCTGCTGGATGTGACACCGTTGTCACTTTCTATTGAGACAGCAGGCGGTGTTGCGACCAGACTGATTGAGAGAAATACAACCATCCCTACGAAGCACAGTCAGGTGTTCTCCACCTACTCCGACAATCAGACGGCGGTGGACATCAACGTGCTGCAGGGTGAGAGACAGTTTGCAAAGGATAACAAGTCCCTCGGACAGTTCCGTCTGGACGGTATTCCGCCCGCAATGCGCGGCGTACCGCAGATCGAGGTGACCTTCGATATCGACGCGAACGGTATCGTGAACGTGTCCGCAAAGGATCTGGGCACAGGCAAGGAGCAGCACATCACCATCACCGCAGGATCCAATATGTCTGACGACGAGATTGAGAAGGCGGTTAAGGAAGCGGCAGAGTTTGAAGCGCAGGATAAGAAGCGCAAAGAGGCGGTTGACACGAGAAACGACGCAGATTCCTTCGTATTCCAGACCGAGAAAGCGCTGAATGAGGTGGGCGACAAGATCGACGCTTCCGAGAAGGCGGGCGTGGAAGCTGACCTGCAGGCGGTGAAGGATATTCTGGAAAAGACCAAGGATCAGGAGCTTACCGACAGCCAGCTTGACGAGCTGAAAGCGGCGAAGGAGAAGCTGACGAACTCCGCACAGTCCCTGTTCACGAAGATGTATGAGAACATGCAGCAGGCACAGGGCGGTCCAGATATGAGTAACATGGGCGGCGCGCAGGAAGCGGCTCAGCAGGACAACGGCGGTGCGGATGATGTGGTTGACGGGGAGTTTCGGGAAGTATAAACAGGATGTTTTTAAACAGTTAATCCAAGGAAGGGCATAGTCATGGCAGAACAAAAACGGGATTATTATGAGGTGCTCGGCGTAGAGAAAAGCGCTGACGACGCCGCCATAAAAAAAGCATACAGAGTTCTGGCTAAGAAATACCACCCCGACATGAATCCCGGGGACGCGGAAGCGGAGAAAAAATTTAAGGAAGCTTCGGAAGCTTATGCAGTTCTCAGCGACCCTGAGAAGAGGAGACAGTATGACCAATATGGTCATGCTGCCTTCGACGGTGCGGGCGGCGCAGGCGGTTTCGGCGGCTTCGATTTCAACAGCGCGGATTTCGGCGATATCTTTGGCGATATTTTCGGGGATCTTTTTGGCGGCAGCAGGCGCGGCGGCGGTAGAAGTAACGGTCCCATGAAAGGTGCAAACATAAGGACCAGCGTCCGCATTGCTTTTGAGGAAGCGGTCTTTGGCGTGGAGAAGGAGATTGAGCTGACCCTTAAGGATGAGTGTACCTCCTGTCACGGAACCGGCGCGAAGCCGGGAACCAGTCCCGAGACATGCAGCAAGTGCGGCGGTAAGGGGCAGGTGGTGTTTACCTCGCAGTCCTTCTTCGGTACGGTGCGTAATGTGCAGACTTGTCCCGACTGTCACGGCACGGGCAAGGTGATTAAGGACAAATGTCCCGACTGCCGCGGCACAGGCTATATTGCCAATAAAAAGAAGATACAGGTTTCCATTCCTGCGGGTATCGACAACGGACAGTGCGTCCGCATCCGCGATAAGGGTGAGCCGGGTTCTAACGGCGGACCGAGAGGAGACCTTCTGGTTGAGGTGGTAGTGGGAAGGCATCCCATCTTCCAAAGACAGGATGAAAATATTTATTCTACCGTGCCCATGTCCTTCGCTATCGCGTCTCTGGGCGGTGAGATTGTGATCGACACCGTGGACGGCAGGGTGATTTACGAGGTGAAGGCGGGGACACAGACCGATACCAAGGTCCGCTTAAAGGGCAAGGGCGTGCCTTCGCTCAGAAATAAAGACGTGCGCGGCGACCATTATGTGACGCTGGTGGTGCAGGTGCCAGACAAACTGTCCCATGAAGCGAAAGAGCTTTTGAAGCAGTTTGACGAGTGCACGGGCGACAGCCTGAACGCGGCAAAGAACATAACCTCCGACACGGCTGAGGAGCCGACGGGCGGTAGTGGGAAAAAGAAGAAAAAGTTTAAGTTTTAGGAATGGATTAATGAGGAACAGAGACGGTTACAGGAGCGATTCCTGCAGCCGTCTCTGTTTTGCCGCAAAACCCAAGATGTTACTGTTGTGAACGCTGGGACTTTTCGCAAGGATTGTGATATAATTGAAACGATACATAAATTGTCCGGGACTTGCAGGAGAAAGAAAATGAAGATAAAGAAGATGAGTAAATATATATTGGCGTTTCTGCTATCTGCGGCTTTGCTTGCAGAGCCCGCGTGTGGAACGACGCTCGTTTATGCGACAGAGCAGAACGCAGATCAAATGTCTGTGGAAGACGACGGGGAGAACGAAAATCCTGATGGAGCGGTGGACGAGGATATTTCAGACGGTCTGGAAAATGGAGTGACCGACGGCGAAAGTGTGGATGCAGAAACGGAGAACCCGGACGATCAGGAAGAATCCGGGGAAAACGATGCGGATCAGAGTGAGGTAGACGATACGGCTTCGGATGGGGAAACGCCCGAAGATTGGGAACCGGCAGAGGGACAGGACGAAGCTGACCGGCAGCCGGCGGAGGAACAGCCGGGGCAGGACGCTGAGGACGGAGAAGAGATATCGGTTTCAGACAATGCACTGGAAGAGGAGACTCAGGAAGAGCTTGATGCGGATAAGTTTTCGGAGATGCCATCCAGCTACATGCTGTCATCGGAGCAAAAGGAGATGAAGATGGCGCTTTCCGCGTCTATGGAGCAGTTTGATGCGTCTCAGGAGGGGAAGACCTATGTAGAAAGACAGGTGTTTGCCTTTGCGGATACGCGGGAGGAGGCGGAGGATATCGCAGACGCTTACTGCGCGGAATTGATCGAGTATGACGAGGGCGTCGTGGTATTGAAATTGACAAAGGATACCTCTGTGGGGGAGGCATTGATGGCAGCTTCCGATATGGAAAACAATCTTCCGGCGGTTTATCCGGATTACTATCGTTATGTCTACGGGGAGGAAATGCCGCAGGAAAACGCTTCTCTGACGGTCGCGGAGGAAGAATACGAGCCGGAGGATGTTTCCCCAGATACAGTATTGACGGAGGAACCGTCACTGGAAGCCTATGCGGAAGCGGTGCAGGATTTGGGAGAGCCAAACATGAGCTACGACAGTACATACTATCAGTGGCAGCATGTTAACGTCGGCTCCGTCTATGCGTGGAAAGAGGGATATAAAGGGAACCACATCAAGGTTGCCGTTCTGGATACAGGGGTAACTCCCAGTGAGAAAGATTCCTTGCACTGCGATATACAGGCAAATAAAACGGAGGAAGAAAACTGGCTGGATGGTCACGGACACGGAACCCATGTGGCAGGTATTATCGGGGCGCAATTGGATGGCATGGGCGGTGCGGGCATTGCGCCGGAGGCGGAGATTGTCAATGTAAAGGTGATGAACAATAAGGGAGCGGGCAACGATTCCAATATTATTCAAGGTATCAATTATGCCAAATCCGAAAATGTAGATATCATTAACATGAGTCTGGGAGGAATCGGCTATAATCCTGCTGTTGAGAAAGTTATTGATCAGGTATATGAAAGTGGTATTGCGGTTTTCGTGGCATCCGGTAACAATGGCGGAAATAACATGACATATCCTGCGGCATTGGAGAATGTGATTTGTGTCAGCGCCGTAGACAACAATAATCAGAGAGCGTCTTTCGCCAATTATGGACCGTGGGTTGACTTGAGCGCTCCCGGTGTCAATATATGGTCTATTGGCATTAACACTGCGAATAACGGTTATAAGGTTTTGTCGGGCACATCGCAGGCGACTCCTGTAGCGGCAGGGGAAGCAGCAGTTATTTTGTCGGCGGGATTGGATCGAATACCGGCGGAAAAGAGCGGAGAGAAGGTTGACGCTCTCAAAAGGGTGATGCAGGAGAATACAGTGCCTGCCGGTTCGGGTATGGGTAAGGGAGTCACCAGCCTGACGAAGGTATTTAACCTGACTGCTGCGGCGGAGAAGCCGAAAGTGCCCACGATCGAATGCTTTGACACGTCAAACGATACGGCGCAGTCGCTGGCGATCAAGATGAAAGCACAGACGGATATGCAGATTTTTTATACCACCAACGGTAAAAATCCCGTCTGCAAGAATGGGGAAGCCGGACCGGGTACGGAGCAGGGCGCTTCTCTGGAAACGATTACGGTCAGCGGAAAAACCGCCGCGAAAGGAACTGTCAAGGCGATGGCGGTGAGCCCGTCAGGAGCGGTCAGTCCCATCAAATCAGTCACATGGACGCTTAAACCCTATGTGGAGGAAATTGTCATATCGGGACCGACACGGGTGGAGAAGAAAAAGGCGATTCAGCTTAAAGCTGCCGTTACGCCGGTCTATGCCACAAAGAAAGATGTGATGTGGACATTGCAGACCGAGGACGGCAAGCCGGTTGATGAGACAAGGATTAAGATTGATTATAAACGGGGAAAAATCACGACGACCGATCAGGCGGCTGCCGGAAAATATAAGGTGACTGTGACAGCGCAGGATAATCCCGATGCGAATACGGCAGCAAAGGCGGAATACACGATTGAAGTGATTGAATCGAATACGACGATTCAGCAGATTACGTTTCAGGATAAGCCGTCGAACCCGATTAAGAAAGTGCTGTGGCTCAGACAGCATGAATCGAATACGGAATGGGACGAGGTTTCTTTATTTGACTATGTGGTGGCGAAGGAGAAGGACCTGACAGCGCAAAAAGGTACGCCGCTAAAGGAGATTGCGGACAGGGAGGCTCTGAAAGGGCGGCTGCAATGGACAAGCAGCAAACCGGCGGTCGCTTCCGTGGATGCGGCGGGTAAGGTTACGGGAAAGACGCCTGGAACGACCACCATAACCGTGAAAGCGGACGATAATCTTGGTAAGAAAACGACGATTACCATTACGGTTAAGAATGCCGTTACAAAGATTACGATTGCTTCAGACAAGGATAAATACGGGGATACGGAGGAAGATTACACCACAGTCGCACGGGGAAAGAGCATTGCGCTTAAGGCGCAGGTATTTCCGGAAAAACCCGCAAATAAGAAGATAAACTGGAGTATCGCGCCGGGACCTGACAATAACGCGACCGCCGAGGATATGAAGAATGTCACGATCAATAAGACAAACGGCAGGATTACAGTCAAAGCGAAGGCTAAGGCGGGGCAGTATGTTGTGACGGCGGAGGCAGCCGACGGACAGAAAGCAAGCGCGGCAAAGACGATTGTTGTTGTCGGGGGCGCCATCAGCGACATTACATTAGCGAATAAAGCGGATAGGAATGTCACTCTGTACACGAAAGAGGTCAGTGCGGAAAAAGTTAGTGAAAAAGAGATTGCGGTATTCCTCAAAGGCGTAAAGGGAGAATGCGATCCGAAAGCCTATAAGGTCACAAACAGCAACGAATCGGTGGTGCGGGTGGCGGGTATCGTATATTCGCCGTCAGAGACCGAGGGTATCGTGTCCAGCCTTCGTTTGCAGATGCAGGCTACCGGAAACCGGTATGGGAAGGCAAATATCGTGGTGGCTGCAACCGACGGAAGCAATAAAAAGGCAGCCTTTAGCGTGACGGTTAAGGGCGGGATTCGTAAAGTGGAGCTTGTAGATGCGCAGTCTAAGAGAGTGAGCAGGCTGACTTTGTTCAGAAAGGGGACAGCAGCCACTGCTCCAAGCACAGCGGAATTATACGCAAAAATTTCCAATTCGGAAGGAGCTAATGCACACGCATACAGCGTAACGAGCAATAATTCGCTTGTTAAGGTTACAGGGGTGGACAAGGATACAGGAAGGATTTCACTCGAAGCAGGTCAGAATGCAACCGGAAAAGCGACCATTACACTGACGGCTACGGATGGCAGCAGGAAGAAGGCGACCTGTACGGTGACGGTTGTCAATCCGGTTTCTAAGATTCATATTGCCCCGAAGGGCGGTAATAGAAATTATGTGGCAAAGGGCAAATCGCTGCAGCTGCAGGCAACTTTGGAATCCGAATATGGCGCGGTTTCCAATAAGAAGGTAATCTGGGAACTGACAGGAGGAAATAATGTCAGCATTAACAGATCCGGAAAAATCAGCGCGAAAAAGGACGCGACGGGCACGGGCAGCAGTCATTATGTGACGGTAATGGCAAAGGCGTGTGACGGCAGCAATGCACAGGCAAAATATACGGTATATATTACCACGGAGCCGGTCGATTATCTGTACCTCAGCTATAAAGGAGCGACATTGGATACAAAAGCCTGCAGGCAGGTAAAACTGATAAGGCAGACGGATGATCAGGAAATAAATGACAGGGATAAATTGGGCGGAGTTTATCGGTATGACCTGGTCTATGGCGAGACCAAGACACTGCGCGGAGGTGTGACGGTGTCCTCTTCCAAGCCTGATGTGATGTCTGCAATGGTGGGCACGGTGAACGGTAAGAATGTAGTGCAGGTGTCTGCAGATAAAGTAGGCACTGCCACGATAACGATCAAAGCGATGGACGGCAGCGGCAAGCAGGTGAAATATAAGTTTAAGGTAGTAGAATAATAGTAATAAAATTTTGAGACGGCTTTTTGAAGTCGTCTCCCTTTTGTTGTATTTTATAAAATTTTTACTGTTGTGTGTTTTTGGGGTTTTTTTAGGGGGGGGGGTGTGCTATAATAGAAACGATACGTAAATTGGCTGTGTTTATTAGGGAAAGGAATCTGATGAGGAAGAAAATGTTGTGGATAAGCATACCTGTGGCGGCTGTCCTATTGATTGCGGGCGGCTGGTATATTGCGTTTTGCCATTTTGGCGTGGGACCGGCGTTTCCTTTTTTGCCGATGAGTGATGCTGTTTTAGATGTACAGATGGGAGGAATCGTAGAAGAACAGCCGTTGATGGCGATGGTAGAAACTGAAGAGGAAGCAGAAAAGATTGCGGAGCAATACGGGATTGAGATGGTTTCCTTTTCTGACGGAGTGGCAGTATATCAGACAGATGAAAAACTGGCAGATGTGCTTGCCAGAGGACGGGAGCAGGGATATCCACAGCTTTATTTGAATCTGGAAAGGTCGGCGATGGAAAAAACTGACTAATTATTTGGTATACAAACCCCAGAGAGCAGCAATGTGTTAAAGTAGGGAAGGAGAAAGGAAATGAGGGCGAAGAAAAAAGTTAGTAAACGTATGTTGGCGCTTTTGTTGTCTGCAGTTCTGATTACAGAGCCTGCATTTGGGACGACCGTTTATGCAACGGAACAGAGTGCGGACCAAATGCCTGCAGAGGGCGCGGAGGAGACACAGGAAAATTCCGAAGAAAAAGAGACTGACGATATTTCCGGTACTCAGGAAGGTGAAGAGACTAACGTTGAAAATCCTGATAAGGGAGATGAAAATCCGGACAGTCAGGAAAATCCCGGGGGAAATGAGAACCAGGGTGATCGGGAGAATCCCGGAGAAAATGAGAATCCGGACAATCAGGAGAACTCCGGGGAAAATGAGAATCCGGATGACCAGGAAAATCCCGTGGAGGATGAGGAGACACCGGACGAAGAGCAAATCGAAGATGAAAATGGAAAGGAAGAGCCGGATCAGGAAATAGAAGGTGACGAAGACATATCTGTATCTGACAATACCTTAGAAGAGGAAGAGAATCAAGAAGACGATAAATTTTCTGAGATGCCAGCCGGTTACCGACTGTCTTCCGAACAGAAAGAGATGAAGTCGGCGCTCTCTGCTTCTATGGGACAGTTTGATGAATCTCAGGAGGGAAAGACCTATGTAGAAAGACAGGTGTTCGCTTTTGCAGATTCAAAAGAAGAGGCGGAAGATATCGCAAATGCATATTGCGCGGAATTAATTGAGTTTGACGAGGGTGTCGCGGTTTTGGAGCTGAAAGAAGATACCTCTGTCGGGGAAGCATTGATGATTGCTTCCGATATGGAAAACAACCTTCCGGCAGTCTATCCGGATTACTACCGCTATGCCTACGGGGAAGAGATTCCGCAGGAAAACGCTTCGCTGACGGTTGTGGAGGAAGAGTACGAGCTGGAGGAGCACTCTGCAGACGAGTCACTGTCAGAGGAACCGGCACTGGAAGCGTATGCGGAGGCTGTGCAGGCTTTGGGCGATCCGAATATGCGTTATGACAGCGAATACTATCAGTGGCAGCATGTTAATGTCGGTTCTGTTTATGCCTGGGATGCGGGATATAAGGGACAGGGCGTTAAAGTCGCTGTGCTGGATACAGGTGTAACTCCCAACGGTAATGATTCCGTAAATTGTACTAAACACATAGACAAAACAGAGGAAAATAATTCTACGGATGGGAATGCGCACGGAACTCATGTGGCAGGTATTATTGCAGCAGAATTGAATAATAAGGGCGGCGCAGGTATTGCTCCAGAGGCGGAGATTATAGATATAAAGGTGTTAGACTCAGCGGGATCGGGTAAAGATTCCAATATTATACAGGGTATCAATGCGGCGAAAAACGAAAATGTAGATATTATGAACATGAGTCTCGGCGGGATTGGATATAACCCTGCTGTCGAAAAAGTGGTTAACGAGGCATATAAGAGTGGTATTGCAATTTTTGTGGCATCCGGTAATGACGGTGGAACCAACATGGCTTACCCAGCGGCACTGGATAATGTAATATGTGTTGGCGCCGTAGATAACAATAACCAGAGGGCATCTTTCTCCAATTATGGTTCGTGGGTTGACTTGAGCGCACCGGGTGTAGATATATGGTCTATTGCTATTGCAGATGATTCTGACGCCGTGGGCGGCTTTAGACTTATGTCGGGTACTTCTCAGGCGACGCCCGTAGCTGCTGGTGAGGCAGCAGTTATTTTGTCGGCAAAGGTCGATTCTTTAAATGGAAAGAGCGGTGCAGACAGAGTTAAGGAACTGAAAAGGATTATGCAGAGTAATACCGTCAGTGCCGGATCGGGTATGGGTAAGGGCGTTACCAGTCTGACGAAAGTGTTTAAGCTGTCCGTGGCGACGGCGAAGCCGGGCGCGCCGACAATTAGTGCGACGGACACTTCAAATAATACAGCGCAGTCGATGAGCATAACGATTGATTCGCAGGCGGGTATGAAGATTTGCTATACCACCAACGGTAAAAACCCCAGCTTTAAGAATGGTGAAACGGGTGCAGATACTATTCTTGTGGATAATAATACGGTGACGTTTTCGGTTGATGGTCAAAATGCCGCAAAGGGAACTGTGAAAGCAATGGCTGTAAATGCGTCGGGGGTAGCCGGTCCTGTCAAATCCTTTACATATACGCTTAAACCATATGTAAAGACAATTGTGATATCGGGGCCTACGAGGGTGGAGAAGAAAAAGGCGATCCAGCTTACGGCTACCATTACGCCGACTTATGCGTCAAACAAAAATATTACGTGGACACTGCTTACAGAAGGCGGTCAGGCTGTTCCTGAAACCCAAATTAGATTCGATAAAAAGAAGGGAAAAATCACTACAACGGATCAAGCTGTTGCCGGAAAATATAAGGTAACCGCGACGGCGCAGGATAATCCCGATCAGGCTACAGTTGCGAGATCGGAAGATTATATAATTGAGGTTGTTGAAGCGGACACAGCGATTCAGAAGATTGCTTTTAATAGGGATGTAAAAAAGGAGTTGTGGATTAAAACAACGCCGTCAGCATCCACCTTATCATTGTTTGAATATGTGACGGCGCAGGACAAAGGCGCAGATAAGAAATTGAAGGATATCACTGACCGAGAAGGGTTGGCAAAGCGGCTGCAGTGGACGAGCAGCAAGCCGGCGGTAGCCACGGTGGATTCCACCACGGGTAAGGTTACGGCAAAAGCGGTGGGCACGACTAGCATTACCGTGAAAGCAGATGATAATCTGGGTAAGAAGGCGTCTGTCAGTATTACGGTAAAGCAAGCTGTTACAGAAATTATAATCACAACGGATAAAGGGAAAACAGCAGAGAAAAACTTTACGGTTGCGGTGGGGAAGAGTATTGCTCTTAAGGCAAATATATCCCCTGTCAAGCCGACTAGTAAAAAGGTGAACTGGAGCATTGCGCCGGGAACTGGTAATGCGGCAACTACCGAGGATATGAAGAATGTCACTATTAATAAGTCAAATGGTAAAGTTACTGTAAAGGCGGCGGCGAAAGAAGGTGAATATGTTGTAACAGCAGAGGCTGCCGACGGACAGGGTGAGAAAGCAACGAAGGCAATTAAGGTGGTCGGCGGAGCTATTGGTGAGATTACGCTGCCTAAGGCGGAACAGAAGGTTACGCTGTATACTAAGAATATTAGTGCGGATAAGTCCAATACAAAAACCATCACGGCGATGATTAAGGGTGTGAAAGATAAGCAGGGGAACTATGGCACGTTTGATCCGAATTCTTATATGGTTACAAACAGTAATGAATCTGTTGTAAAGGTAGAAAGCATAACGGATTCGACACCGGGCACGGTGGCAATAACGCTGAAGTCTACCGGAACGATGTTTGGCAAGGCAAATATCGTGATTGCCTCCACGGATGGAAGCAATAAGAAAGCGACTTGTGCCGTAACTGTCAGCGGCGGTATCAGTAAAGTGGAAATAGTTGATACGCAGGGCGGCGCTACGAAGGTGAGCAAAAGAACCTTATTTAGAAAAGGGACAGCGAAAGCGGCTGACGCTCCAAGTACGACGAAACTTTATGCGAAGATTACCGGGTCGGATGGGGCTAATTTGACGGCGTACAATGTGACGAGCAATAATTCTCTTGTTAAGGTTACCGATTTTAATACGACTACCGGAGAGATTTCACTTGAAGCGAGCGCAACTGCTACCGGCAAGGCTGTCATCACAGTGATGGCTACGGATGGCAGTAACAAGAAAGCGACTTGCACAGTGACAGTTGTCAACCCGATTTCTAAGATTAATATTGCGCCAAAGGGCGGCAATAGCGGCTATGTGGCGAAGGGCAAGTCGTTACAGCTTCAGGCGACCTTGGAATCTGAGTATGGCGTGGTGTCCAATAAGAAGGTGACTTGGGAACTGACTGGCGGAACGAATATCGACATTAATAAATCATCTGGAAAAATTACTGCGAAAAGTAATGCTACAGGATCGGGTACAAATAGGAACCAAGTGACAGTAATTGCTAAAGCGTGCGATGGCAGTAATGTACAGGCAAAATATACGGTATATATTTCGGATCCTGTGAAATATCTCTTCCTTGCTCATCGAGGTAGCTTGATGAATCCGAGAGTTTGTCAGCCAGTAAAGCTGATAACTCAGACGGAAGATCAGGATGTAAATGACAGAGACAAATTGGGAGGAGCTTATGTGTTTGATCTTGCATGGTTTGACGAGGAAGTCGAGCCTTGCGGGCTTTCCGGAGGTGTGACGGTTGCCTCTTCCAACCCCAGTGTAATGTCTGCAACGGTACAGTATCCGCAAAGTGGTGGAATTAGTGTGGCATTATCTGCTGATAAAGTAGGCAGTGCAACGATAACGGTCAAAGCCATGGATGGTAGCGGCACGCAGGTTAAATACAAATTTAAGGTGGTTAGGTAAATAGTCCAGCCTATATAATTATTGCATGTTAAGAGCTATTGCAAGAGCGGATAATCTGCTTGAGCAATAGCTCTTGCTTTTCTTAATATCAGAGAAGCCAAATCCCGCCCAAAAACAGTTGACAAATCATCGTACCTCTCTTATGATAAACCCATCAGAGAAATTCAAAACAAAGTGCATTTTCACACATTCCGACAGTTTCTGCCAGGTTTTTCTAATACGAATTTAATATGACCGGAACAGGTGGTTTGCAGATAATGCCTGCCCAATTTGACTAAGCAGATATGCTAATTGACTTTTATACTAAATATTCCTATAATAATAAGCACAAAAGTCAATAAAAGAAAGAGGATTTTATATGGGAGTAACTGAAGCAATTATCAAGATGGCGAAAGAGAATAATGGTACAGTTACTACGGCAATGGTGGTTGCGGCGGGTTTTTCTCGTGGAAACATTAAATATCTTGTTGATAAAGGTATGCTCGAGAAATCTACAAGAGGTGTTTATATTTTGCCAGGGGTCTGGGATGATGAGATATTCAATTTACAGAATAGATTTAAAAGAGGAATTTATTCTCATGAAACGGCATTGTTTCTATGGGATTTAACTGACAGAACGCCGAATAGATATTATATGACTTTTCCTGCTACTTATAATTTGACAAAACCCAAGGAAGAAACGATTCGATGTGTGCAGTGTAAGAAGGAGTTATATGATTTGGGAATAACAGAAGTGATGACACCGGGAGGAAATACTGTAAGAGCATATAGTGTAGAACGTACACTTTGTGATATTTTAAGACCTCATAGATGTGTTGATATTCAGATTGTGGCGGAAGCGTTTAAACATTATACAACAAGATCTAATAAGAACATTCCTGTTTTGTCAGAGTATGCAACAATGTTAAAGGTCGAAGCAAAACTCAGATCGTATCTGGAGGTGCTGTTATGAAGAATGCAATGCAATTAAAGGCAATTATTAAAAATATTGCAAAAGAAAAGTGCATATCAGCACAGCTTGTAATGCAGAATTTTATGTTGGAGAGGTTGTTGGAGCGAATAGCTGTTTCAAAATATCAACAGAATTTTATTTTGAAAGGTGGATTTTTGATTGCTGCAATGTATATGCAACAGATATCGCGTTTGCGGATGCATGTGGCGCGGTTGTGAAATTAACAAACAATTTGATGGAAATATAAATTAGGCTATTTGAAATAATCTGTTAAACAAAAGGAGAGCAAGATGAAATTAGAAAAACGAATTTTAGCAGGCATTTTATCAATTGTCATGCTCTTATCCACAGTACAGGTACCAGGAAACATATCCTATGCGGAAGAATTGCCGCCCGCACAGGAGAGTATAGCGGGGGAGAACTCTGCCGTACAGGAAGACCGTGAAGCCGGGTCGGATTCAGGGAACGAGTCGTCTGGTGAAGACTCGGTTATGCAGCCGGGAACGGATAAGCCTGAGGATGCTTCTGGTGAGAGCGGAGAAGGAAAAGAGGATGATCCGGCGCAGACAGAGACACCTGCAGAAGGAGAGCCCTCAAATCATTTTGCAATGTTTAATGATTGACATTTAGTTATAATTTGATAAAATTAAATCATATTTTGATGATGGAGTTTTTAATGATAAATGGACGGAAGAGAAGACACAGGGGAGCAGATTCAATTGATGTCTCGAATTGGCAGATTATGGGCAGGGATAAAAAGTTTATTTCACCGAATGGAGGTGCATTCGGGCGCATATATATTTAAAATAGTTCTCTGGCTGGCAATGGCATGGGCGATTGTCGAATTTTCCGATGATATAAATGCAAAATTAATTAGTGCAACTACATATTTTGTGGGGATTCTGATGGACATGGTGCTGTTGCGAAAGCAGTTGCCAGAAACAGGAGTCGAATTCCGAAGATTTTTTGTAGCAATATCGATTTTAATTTTTTTTGTAATTGTGGTAATATTAGTTGCAGCGATAATGCAAAGGGCAAGTGGTTCTACGGTTCGGGCATGTATGGACGGATTTATTACGAAAGCACTGTATATCTGTGGATTTATAAGCACCTTTTTGGAACTGATTCATAATATATCTGCAGACGATTAGGAGGAAAGGCTATGATAGAAACGTTGGTAGTGATATTGGTAGCGATATTTGTTGTTATAACAATATTAGAGGAGATTAGAAATAAGAGAAATCCGCTTCCGCTAATGAGTAATGATGATAAGAGATTTATTGACATTAAGAATGTTAAAACTCGTAAAATGTACGAATGCATTAAGAGGTAATAAATGAAAATAGAAGATTTCGATGACTTTTGCCTTACAGTTATTAATGCATATATCAAAGAAATAAAAGACTATGAAAAGAATATAAACTGTAAGTGTCTGCATGAAAATTTGCGTGCAAAAAGTAAGATATTTAAGTATTATCAGCGTAAGCGCGATGCCATAAAAAGGAATTATATGGAAAAAACAGCTGTATCTTTAGATCGCCATAAGATTGCGGCGTGCATGGTATATGCCATATTAAAAAGCAGGGTTCTGTCGGTGAACGAGTTTGTTCCACATTTACCAGAGAGATTGTTGATGGCAAATGAGTATTTGGCAGTCTATGTTGGAATAAATATTATTGAGCAGTATCGTAGAAATGATGGGTTACAAGAACCAAATGATAAGTTGGTTTTCCCGATAACATACCATGAGGCAGATGGGCAAGACAGTGCATTTATTGATAATCTGTGCAAGGGTTTGTACTATTCCAGAAGAAAAATAGATCACATGGATATTTTTGCTTATTCAAATATTTATTTCTTTATGGAAAAGTACACGGATACTGTATTAGAGTTGGATAATTTGCGAAATTAGGACTCTATAAATGAGAGCGTACAAAATAACAGAGATATAGTTATAATGTAGGCTTTCTTTTTATATTACTGTAGATATCTTTGTGAAACCAGAGGGTGAAAATCATGAAATCAGAAAAACGAATTTTAGCAGGCATTTTATCAATTGTCATGCTCTTATCCACAGTACAGGTACCAGGAAATATATCCTATGCGGAAGAATTGCCGCCCGCACAGGAGAGTATAGAGGGGGAGAACTCTGCCGTACAGGAAAACAGTGAAGCCGAAGCGGATTCTGGGAACGAGTCGTCTGGTGGAGATTCGGCTATGCAGCCGGGAACGGATAAGCCCGAGGATGCTTCTGGCGAGAGCGGAGAAGGAAAAGAGAATGATCCGGCGCAGACAGAGACACCTGCAGAAGGAGAGCCCTCTGGGGAGCAGTCGCCTGCGGAAGGAGAAAACGAGGAAATATCCGGAGAGCAGACACCCTCGGATGGGGAGAATGAGGAAATACCCGGAGAAGAGATACCCGCGGACGGAGAGGGCGAAGAGACACCGGAGGACGAAAACGGAGAGCCGGATGCGGCGCTTCCTACAGATGATGTGACCATTTCCGAAAACGACCTGCAGATTTCGGGCAATAGCTTAATGTCCGTGTCTGAGTCGGAAGTATGGGAGGAGGCAGAGATAGAGGGCGCGTATCAGTTTGGCGGGGCGCCTTCCGCGGAAGGGGGGATTGCGCTTTACGCGGAGTCTGCTTACACGGATGAACAGATTATGGACTATCTGTATCAGCAGATGAAGAACCGTGTTACGCCGATCGACGTTTCCCAATATGATATACCGTATGAAACAACGGCTCCATCAAAGATAAAGCTGCTGGTCAGCGGCGCATTAAACGAGCATCCGGATCTCTACTATGTAGGTAATGGATTTAGTTATAGTCGTACCGCGGCGAAGATAATAAGTCTCAATATCACCTATAACACCACGCTAAATGCTTCTGAATGGCAGAGTGGAGCTAATGCGGCGCTGGCAGTGGTGAACAAAAACATGAGCGATTTGCAGAAGGCGATTGCTTTACATGACTATCTGGCGGTTAACTGTGAATATGACAAGGAGAACTTGGAAGCAAACACGCTTCCCCAAGAAGTGTTTACTACATACGGCGTTTTTGTAAACCGCTCCGCTGTGTGTCAGGGATATGCGCTCGCCTATAAATATCTTTTGAATCAGGTGGGTATCGAGTGCCATATGGTCACCAGCGATGCCATGAATCATGCGTGGAACTTGATTAAACTGGACGGACAGTATTATCAGGTGGATGTCACATGGGACGATCCGGTCTGGGATATCGTCGGCAGGGCGTCACACGGCTATATGTTCTGCAGTGATGCGGCTTTTCAGGATGAGAATCACAAACATCACGATTGGAGCGTAACCGAGGGCAGCAGCGTGGTAAACTATCAGGCAACCGACACCCGTTATGACAATGCCTTCTGGACAGACTGTACGTCGCCGCTTATACTCTCGGATAACGACTGCTATTACATATCGCCTAATGGCGGACGCGGACAATACGACAAACCGGCATTGATGAAAACCAGTCTGAACGAGATTACGGCGGACGGTACAATTTTGCAGGAGATTGACAAATGGACAGCTTGGATGGGTTCTGGTGCTTGGTCAGGCGCTTATTCCGGTCTGTTTCGCATTGACGACCGTCTGTATTTCAATGATAAAACGAATATTTACAGCGTAGGCATGAACGGGGCGGATAAGAAAACGGTCTTTGCTGCCGCTACGACGAATGGCTATATTTACGGCAGCGCGTACTACAGAGGGGCGGTGCGTTACAGTATTCACCAGTCTCCGAATCTGACAGCGAAGGAGGAGGTGCTGAAGGCGAATATTAGCGTGGGCGGTAACGTTCCGGCTCCCGCACCGGAAAGCGGTAAGGCGCTGAATCTCGACAATCTGTATCAGACATATACCGCGCTCGATGGCACCGTGCTCACATCTGCCGCAAACGGCAGACCGAAGCTTTTGATTTTTTACCGTAATCCCTGCGGTAATTGCCAGCGCACAATCTATAACATCAGCAGCTCGATTGACAGGTTTGCGGGCATAGATATCTATGCGCTGGAGTCGGATGGCGGGACGAAAGAAGCCACTGAAGAAATCAGGGAAAAGTGGGGCTGTGAGGACATTATCTTTTCCTATGATACCTCGACAAAGAATAAGAAGAGTATGTGGGCGTACTTGCGGGAGGCAGGAGTTGCGGACGCCACGGTTGCCATGCCGGTACTGTGCTATATCGACGCGAATAATCGTTTGCAGTATATTACGCGGGGATTGAAGACGGCGGATGAAGTGCGCTCTATTTTAGAGCAGTACTGTGAATATCGGCAGTCTGATATGGTCGCGGTGAAAGCGCCTGACGTTACGACCTACAAAGTAGGGCAGAAGATCAATCTCAACGGCGGGACGTTTACCTACCCGTCCGGAAGTAAGACCAAAACCGTCGCGCTGACGGCAAGTATGCTCAGCGGCTTTGATTCCGCAAGACCCGGGATATGCACGGTGAATGTGACTGCCGGCGGCTATACGGGCAGCTTTGACACCCTAATCGTGGAAGAGCCGAAGCTGACGGTCCCGGTCGGAAAGCGTCTTCACGAGATTGGTTTTCCGGAAAATCCGCATGGGATGTATATCTGGCGGGAGGAGAACAGGACGCTTGATAAAGCGGGCGTTTACAGCTTTCAGGCGGCATTTATACCGAACGACGCAGAGAAATTTCAGGGGTTGGATGTAGAGGCGGAGGTAACCGCGCAGGAGAGCTTTGGAAACAACACCGATGTCACATTTAAGACGAATCAGTTTACTTACAATGGAACGGAGCAGGAACCGAAGGTTGCGGTACTGTCATCTGATATCCTTTTGAAAGAAGGGCAGGACTACGAGCTGTCTTATGAAAATAACAAAAACGCGGGAACGGCGACGGTGACCGTGACCGGTACAGGCTGCTATCTTGGCAGTATCAGTAAGACATTTGAAATTCAGCCTGCCCAGATTACAATTCGGGCAAAGGATAAGACGATTTTGGTCGGCGCAGAGATACCGTCAAACAGCGAGTACGAATATGAGAT
>ERZ808037.761-NODE-761-length-26203-cov-14.865766_pt1 | contig 26203 bp, 27 predicted proteins | sample MGYA00380190_ERZ808037 | MGnify/ENA primary metagenome ERZ808037 (study PRJEB31490, sample SAMN06133399) | mouse gut metagenome | isolation source: J9 | host: mice | place: China: Chengdu | collected 2015-05 ... | reverse complement strand
CTGTCGTCCTCAATCACTGTGCTGAGTTTGAAGTCAAAAGGGTTCTTTCGGATTAAATCGTCCTGCACAGCCATGTGGAATGCGGCAGATAACGAACGTTTATCACATGTAAAAGTTACCCCACCCTTAGAGTTTCTATTGTTCGTATCGAAGTGCGAACCAGGCGGGTGTCTTAGTTTCCGGCAGATACGAACACGGAAATCCTACAGAGCCCGTAAATCCGCCACTTTCGGCACTACATAGCTTTCAAAGCTACATTATTTCCGTGTGCTTTTAGGGGCATTTTTACATTAGCGATGGTACAAACGTTTGTTCTGGCATTGTTTTGCCTGATAGTATATACTCGCAAACAAAACTATACTTTCACTCAAAACCCCTCATTTTTGATATAAAATTGATAAAAACAGAACGCATAAACAAAAAAGGCTGTTTCGGCAGCCTTTTTTGTATCCATTTCTTTTATGCGCTGAAGCTACATGCAACGATCAATGCACGGTTTTATCCCTTTCATTAAGTGCAGCCTGTCCAGTTTATCGGAATATCCACCGGGTTTTCTCCTTGATTCCGGATAGCAGGAATCGTTTAAATATTACTGCGAATCACTTGATGATAGAGAATCAGCAAAGAGCGCAGATTGATTCTTCTTGTATATCAGTGGCGGCATTCCATAGTATTTCTTAAAAGTTTCGCAGTAATAGCTTGCTCCATTAAAGCCATATTCATAGGCGATAGATGTGATATTGCTATTTGTGCCAAGCAACGTGGAAAGACTTTTTCTTAACCGGAGTTTGGTAATATAATTTATTGGAGTATCGCGCAAATATTTTTTAAAGAGTAAGGAACATTTGCTTTTGCAGCAGGCGCCGGACAAGGCGATGTCTGCCAGGGTGATGCGATCCATATAGTGTTCTTCTATATAGGTTATCATGTTTTTGAGGGAAGACAGGTCGGAAGGCTCTGGCTTGCGTGGCTGGTTTTCATAATCAAGGTTTTCATACAGCATTTTCATGATTGCAAAATAATCATCCATCAATTCAAAATAGGATGAGGATTTTGCAGGGATTTTTCCAAAGGAATCATAGATTTTATCCAATTTTTCCATAATGGATGCCATCCAGCCGTTACATCTTAAGTACAGGTAAGGGCAGGATGTATTTTCAGTGATGGGTTCGATGCAGTTTTGATAAAACCAGTCGTTCATGTGCAGCAACTCGGGGGAGAGCAGGATACAGATAAATTCGCATTCGTTATGCTCCATAGAAAAGCCATAATGGAGCTGGCGGCTGTTTACTATGATTCCGCTGTCCTCTTCCAGTTCTATCAGCCTGCCATTTACATTATAGGTCATGGCTCCCTTCTTTATAAGAATAAACTCCAGGTCCTTATGCCAATGGCTGATGGAAGAATAGTCCGGATAGGAGGACAGGAATCCGTATACTACATAAGCGGGGAACAAAGGGTTATTATAAGCAACTGTTTCAGAAGAATCTGAATTAAAAACAGAGCAGTATCTTGAGACACCATCCATAAAATTCACCTCGCAAATGGAAGATTGTTATATATAAATAATCGATATTGAATGATTTTAATGCAAATATATGATATTGTCAAATAGAAATAAAATGGAGTGTATGTAAAGATGAAAGAAAAGCAATCACATGATTTTACCCAAAAGCTGCTGACACTTGTTATTCCCATAGCATTCCAGCAGTTCATGCTGGCTCTGGTCAGTGCTTCGGATGCCCTTATGCTGGGGATGCTGACACAGGATGCTCTGTCGGCAGTGTCCCTTGCAGGACAGATTACTTTTGTGGAGAACCTGTTTTTGGCCGCCATGGCCATAGGGCTTTCCATGCTTGCGGCTCAGTATTGGGGGAAGGGGGACAGGGCGGCTGTTGAGAGGATTTTTGCTTATGTCATGAAGATCACGGCTGTGGTTTCCTTTTTGTTTTTTATCGCAGGGTTCATAATTCCGGGCGTTTTAATGCGTATCTTTACGAATGAGCAGACCCTGATCGAAGGCGGCAGAATTTATCTGTGTACAGTCTCGCCGGCTTTTCTGCTGACGGGTATCTCGCAGGTCTATCTATGCATATTGAAGAATACGGGCAGGGCGGTTAAATCCAGCGTGATCAGTTCTGTAAGTGTAGTGGTCAATATGATACTGAACGCCATCTTTATTTTCGGGTGGCTTGGGGTACCTGAAATGGGGATTGCGGGAGCAGCATTAGCCACAGTGACTGCCAGAGCGATAGAGGTGGTGTGGTGTGTTATTGAAACTGTAAAAAAAGACAGTGTCAAACTGAAGCTATATTATATGATGCATGCTGATAAAGCACTGCGGCATGATTTCTGGAAATATTCATTCCCTGTCCTTGGCAACGAGATTGTCTGGGGTGTGGGCTTTACCATGTATTCGGTTATCATGGGGCATCTTGGGTCGGATGCCGTTGCCGCCAATTCCATTGCCAATATTGTGAAAAACCTTGTTGCATGCTTCTGCCTGGGACTTGGGAGCGGCGGAGGGATCATGGTCGGCAATGAACTGGGTGCGGGCAGGCTGGATAAGGCAAAAGAATACGGAGGCAGGCTGTGCAGGCTATCTGTCCTGTGCGGTGTGGCATCAGGGATTGTAATGCTTGCCTTAAGCCCGCTGATCTTTGCTGTGACAAATTTAAGTGTCACAGCAAATACATATCTGAAATGGATGCTTGTCATGTGTTCCTGTTATATGGTGGGAAAGTCTGTGAACGGAACAACCATTGGAGGTATTTTTTGTGCAGGAGGGGATTCCAAATTCGGTTTTCTGTGTGATACAGTGACCATGTGGTGTATCACCGTGCCGCTTGGCTTTCTGACGGCATTTATGCTGAAACTTCCAGTGCTGGCTGTATATTTTATTGTCAATCTGGATGAGATTGTAAAGCTTCCGGCGGTGTATCGTCATTATAGAAAATATAAGTGGGTCAAAGACCTTACGGTGTATATTGGAAAGAAAGGAGCGGAATGAAACTTAGGAAAAGGATACAGATTGGAATTGTGGTAATATAAAACAGTGAAAATGGAGGATAATGAAAATGACAGAACAGGAAAAAATGAAGAACGGCTATTTATGGGGGGGATGACGAGGAGAACATGGCGCTGCAGGCGCAGGCAAAAAAACTTGTGCGGCAGTTCAATGCATTACCGCCGGAGGACATGGACGGACGGGCTGCGCTCCTTCCTGAACTGTTCGGAGAGGTCGGGTAAAATTCTGTGATCGGAGCAGGGTCAGTCGTGACAAAGGATATACCGGCAAATGTGATAGCATTCGGCAGTCCCTGTAAGGTATACCGGGAAATCAATGAGCATGACGAGGAATATTATTTTAAAGACAGGCGGTTCGATGACCAGCCTGAAAATGAATGTATGGAGGATCAGTGAAAATGGATATGACAAACAGACAGCGCCGGGATGCAGGACTGGCGTATATTTCGGATGATACGGTTTTTGAGGAACAGCTTGTATGCAGGAAAATCCTGCAGAAACTGAATTTTATGGACCGTTCGGATTTTGCTGGAATTAAGGAAACAGTGAAGGAGCTTTTCGGCAAATCAGAGGATGCTTTTGTGAACCCGCCGTTTTACTGCGATTATGGGAAGCACATCGAGGTGGGAAAAAATTTCTTTGCAAATTATAACTGTACGCTTTTAGACGTGGCAAAAATTAAGATAGGCGATAATTGCCAGATGGCGCCCAATGTGGCAATCTACACGGCAGGGCATCCGATCCATCCGGTCAGCCGCAATTCGGCATATGAGTATGGCAAGGAAGTGACGGTAGGGGATAACGTATGGTTTGGGGGAAACACAGTGGTATGCCCCGGCGTACACATAGGGGATAACGTGGTGATCGGTGCCGGCAGTGTGGTGACAAGGGACATCCCGGACTGGTGTATCGCGGCAGGCAATCCATGCAGGGTTATCCGGAAGATTACGGAAAAGGACAGACGAAAACTGTTCCGTGACGAGGAGATAGATGGGGAGGCCTGGCAGGATATTCTGGAGCGGATGGATTTTTAGACCGACAAATACTTTTGAACGGTGATGAGATCAGGATACTGGTTGAGAGTAAAAAGGCTTTTGTTTATTCCACGGAGGAAAACCGATCATATCGGATGCTGAAATTGAGGCAATAAATATGCGTTGCGGATGGCAGGCAAATATTTTATAATCAAATAAATAAATGGTACCGGAGCAATAATAAAGGAAACGACGGAATGGACCTTAAAAAAGAGGACTTAATACGTGCCGAGGAGGAGCTTAACGCCGCTTTGCGTATCTCACAGCGGGAGGCCGGGACGGATGGCAGAATCCACAGATACAAAGAGGACATAGACAGAGAATTAGATAAGATGGAAAGCCTGTTTTCTGGGGAACTTACCTTTTATCAGGAGGTATGCAGCGATATTCGCAAGATGACATCCCCTTCCTTTATAAAGCCGGCAGAAAAAATCAGGGCAAGGCAGAGCAGAGCGCAGGACGGGGATATTGATGCGCCCGGGTTTTATCTCTACGCATATATAGACAAAAACACGTGGAATCATATCAAAAACAACCAAAAGGGAATCAGCAGGGAAAGTGCGCTGAAGCTGGTAATTGCCCTCCAGGTTACAGAGGAAAGGGCCGGCTTCCTTCTGGGGAAGCTGTCATTTGCGCTGAACCGTGCGGATTACAGGGACAGGGTTATAATCGCAATTTTGAACGCCCGCTGCTATAATCCGGATCAGGCCTGTGAGGTATTAGAGTGGTACGGCAGGAACGGAAAGCACAAATTTACAAACATTTATAAAATTTAGGTTTCTTCCTTTTGGCAGAAGGAGAGCGGATGATGAAGGATTACAGGATTTTTGTGGAAGAGAGGCTGAACACCGGGTACGCGCTGCAGGAGCGGAATTTGTCTGACTCGGACTGTCTGCATTATGTGAAGGCCGTCGCCGAGGAATTGTCAAGGAGACCTTTTGAGGAGGAGACCTTATATGAGGACATCTGCCGGTACATAAACCGGATCAATGAAGGCGCCTCAACGGAAAAATTTCTGAAAAACAGCGGGAAGCTGGATGAAAAGAAGTTTTATGACTATGCCCGGATAGACAAGAACACCTGGAGTAACATAAGGCTTCAGGCAAAGGGGATCACAAAGGAAAGCGCGCTGAAGCTTGTGATTGCCCTCCAGTTAAGCGAAAAGGAGGCACAAGAGCTCCTCAAAAAGGCGTCCTGGAGCTTTAACAGAAGCGATTACCGGGATCGGGTGATTATCGCTCTGCTGCATACCAGGTGCTTTGATCCCCGGGAGGCGGCGGATCTATTGGAGGAGTACTCAAAAAATGAGAAGCATCCCTTTCAGAATATCTATGACATGAAGCGCATAGCAGACCGGCCAGAGGACGGACTGTAACCAAAATTTCCTCCGGCGGGAGAATACCCGGATAAAAAAATGAGGTAAGATGGCATCATAAAGAGCTTTAAAGAAAAAGAAACGGAGGATTCGGTATGAAAACGGTGAATAAAGAATATTACGAACAGATGAAGAAGAGAGCGGATGCCATTTTGAATCAGAAGGCGGAGGGGATGGCGGCCAGAGAGATTATGGCGCATATTTATGTGGACGGTCTGCAGGACAAGACTATGGAACAGGGGCTTGCGATGGCAGACCGGGCGCTGGAAGCCATTGTTGATTTTAACGGTACCTATGCAGAGGCGGTAAATAATAAGGATAAGGCATTCGAAAAGATGCTGGAGGGCATTCTTGAAGGAAAGAGCCTGGTGGAGCGCTGCAACATTCTTTCCGCGCTCTATGCCGGGGCTGAGGCGGCCAACGCAAGGATGGCGGGCGAGGATAAAGAGGTCTGCGATGAAATCCTTTTTGAGGCGGATGAGGAACCGGTTACGGAGGAGGAGGCCACACAAGAGCTGGCAGCAGAGCTCAGGGATAAGGTTCTGGAAGCGTTTCAAAATGCCTCCATTTTAAGCCGCGGGATGATCCGTCAGGCAGATCATGTGGAAGAGCTGATTGCCGGGGAGGGGATTTCCCAGATGGTGGTACAGATTGGAGAGGAGGAGGCAGAATATGAAGGAATGCTGACAATGATCGCCTATGTGGAATCTAAGACTGCTGACATAAAAGAGCTTCCGCCCGATATAAGCATCGAGGAAACAGCCTTTATTGTGGCGGCCACGGTTGCCCAGGAGCAGATCATCAGGCGTTATACGGCAGGAGAGATCGCCATGAGCGCAGCGATTGCACTTCTGGATATTCTTGGCTTTGTGCTGCTTCTTAAGCTGGCGCTCAAGCTGTTCGTCCTTGGAGTGGCATTGGCAACAAGCCTGTGCGGCATGATTATTGCAATCCCGGCAGTAGTCTTTATCGGGCTCGGCCTCATGGGCGTATTCGGCGAGGCGGTTAAGGCATGGGACAGCGGGGCAAAGGCAGCGGTAAACCTTACGGCATCTGCGGTCAGGCTGGGGGCAGGCCAGGCCGGCGCTGCAATGAGAAAGATAGGCGGATTTGTGGACAATACCGCGGTGCCTGTTGCGGCGGATATTATAGAAAAGGTGAAGCAGTTGTTCGAGACCGTCAAGAGCAAGTACGAGAATATGACGACCATTAAATTATAGAGAAAAAAGCGTAAACGGAATAAACTGCAGGGGACAGGGAACGGCAAAATTTGCTGTTCCCTGTCTATTCCGGCATCAGAGGATCGGCAGGAGGGGATATGGCAGGTATGGTAAGGGGCTGGAAAAAAGAGACAATCAGCGAAAAGCTGGATCGTTTCCTTTTGGATACCGGGACAAAAAAGGGGGGAGCCTGCCTGTTCCAGGTACAGCTCAGAGAATGCTTCTCAACATGGAAGGAAGTAAGCAGGCTGCGCGGGAGAGAGCTGCGGGCCAATACCGTCCTTACCGGGTTCTATGCCAGAGAAAAAATAAGAAGTAAATTTCAGGATTTCGTGGACTATGTCGGGGAGGAAATGGAGGAAGAGGCATCTTCCGAAGAACTGGTGGCGGCAGGGTATAATTCCTACATGAACCTTGCGCGGATTGACTACAAAAAGCTGCAGGAGCAATTAAGCGGTTTGACGGCCGTAGAGAAGGAAGCGGCGGACCGGGAGGCGCTGATTGATTTTTTTCACATGCTGTCCTATAAAAACACCTTTTTTTCGGATCTTTACGGGGCATATACTGCCGGATTAAGGTGCGGAAAAAAGGGGGCGATGAGGGAAACGGACAGGGAGCTGGCAGCCCTTACCAAAAAGGTGAACGCTTCCATTGCCAGATATAATAAGGCGGCGCAGGGCAGCGCTCTGGAGGCGGTTCTTGCAGAGCTGGAGCTTCAAAAGCAGAAAATGACACAGACAATTGCCAAGGCGCAGCGATTGGAGAGGGCATTGGCCCAAATTATGAGCGAGGAAAATATGGAATTGTTAAGGGATAAAAAGGCAGAGACGGAAACCTTAAAGGAAAACTACAGGAAAATCGGAGAAATGGTCAAGGCTTCTTTGAATTTATAGGTATGGACAGAAATTTTCTGCAGGCAGATGCCGGTTGATAAAATAGAGATGAAAGTACCGGGAGGAGGAGAGAAAGTGAAGAGAATCATCGGCTTGGATTTTGGACACTGTGAAATAGCCGCCGCAACGCCTGTCTATGAAGGCGGCAAATTCGTCAGAATCGACAATCTTTATCTGGACGGAGAAAAAAACTTCGTGGCCCTGGCCGAGGTGGAATACTGCGGCGAGCTCTTTAATTATTTTAAGGCCTCCCCGGAGCATTTTGACGAGGTGATTCAGGGCAATGACACGGCAGTAAAGCGCCGGGATTTGATGAGCGCAAAGCTGGCCAATATTATGAAAAATATTAGGGACTATAACAGCTCGATCAGTAATGACGATCAGATTCTTCTGCTGGTAGGCTGTCCTGCTTCCAGAGAGTGGACATCCGAAAAAAACAGAGAAAAATATGAAAGGCTGATTAAGCAGGCTGCCAAGGTGCGGGAGGTGCGGGTGGTGCCTGAATCGAGGGCGGCTATGTTCAGCGCCCTTTCCGACGGGAAGGGCCGGATGATTTCTGCGGCCCAGGGGGCGGTGGTTTATGATCTGGGTTCCCTGACGGCGGACTGCACCTATATGAAAACGGGGCAGCGCTGCCTGGAATTAAGCTGGAAGCTGGGTGCGAGAGAGGTGGAGAGAAAGCTAAGGAATCTGATATGCGAAAAAGCAGCCGGCCGGGCTTTTCAAAAGGGGCTGGAGCTTGTACCGGCCCAGAACCATGCAAAGCTGGAAAGGGTTTTGCGGGGGGCCAAGGAGGCGTACTTTAATGGAAGCCTGGATGAATCGACCAGCTTGATCACCTATCGTTTTATGACGGATCAGGGGAAAAAGCTTCCGGTTAATCTTGACCTTGACGATGCGACCATGGAGAGGGCGCTGGAGAGCCCGATTACACTGGAGGTAGAGGGGGAAAGCATTCGGGGCGGATGGAAGGCCTGCTGTATGGAATTTTTCAGGAGAAGCAAGAAATATATCGAAGAGCGCAGCCAGCCGGTAAAGGAAATTGTGCTGACCGGGGGAGCCAGCCGGATGGACTTTGTCCAGTCCTGCGCCCGGGAGGTGTTTGCGGAGGATTCCTATACGGTGACATGTGCGAAAAATCCCTGCTTCAGCGTAGCCCAGGGGCTGGTTTGGGTAGGGCTGGTGGACGAGATGGAAGAAGAAGTGGTAGCTGCCGTAAGGCAGAATGTTACAAACAGTGAAGCCGGCAATCTCTCTACGCTGAAAAACATGATCAAATCGAATATAGGAGAAAAAATTTACGAGGCGGTATTTCAGGCTGTGACGGATTGGGCGGATTCTTCAAGGGATGAGTCTTTAAAAGACCTTGAGGAGCGGATGGCCCGGGAGGTTGACGGGATACTTCCCCAAATGAAGTCCGTCAACCAGATATGTATCGGGAACTGGTCTAATGGCATTATTGCAGAAATACGCAGTCAGCTCGAGCAGGAGCTTCAAAAGAGCTTCGGCCCCGCCCTTGGGCAGAAAATGAAAATGCCGGGAAGTAAGTGGAAATCAGTGAGCCGGAGCCTGGACGACGTAACCATTGATATTGATAAAATTATTTCCGGAATCGATGTGAACAGTATATTGAATCAGGCCGTTAAATGGACCGTAATTATCGTTTATACTTTGCTGGGGACTGCCATTCTTCCGGGAATCGCAACCGTGATCGGTTTTTGCCTGGGCGTCTATACAGCCTGGCGTATCAATGACGACGACAGGGAGAAGCCCCGAAAAAGCCAGGTGCGCTGCAATGTCAAAAAAGCAATGGAAAAGGCCGACAGGAAGCGGGAAATAACGCAGATGTGCCACGGACAGGTGGAGAATTCCATAGAATTACAAATGACGGCCGATTCTGTGGAAAAGGATATAGAGGCCATTGCAAGAAGAGCCTACGAAATTATGACCCTGAAATTTGAAATTTAGAGGAGCTTCCTGGTCAGGCAGATTTGCGGGCGGAGGAAATGAAAAGATGAGCGTGTTAGCTGATACAATTGAAAAGTGTAAAATTGCAATGAAGGCGGGCATACCGCTGATTTATATTAAGACGGATTCCTATCAGATGATCAGGGACATTGTCCGCAGCGAGGAGCTGGTGGCGCTGCTTTCCAGGGATCCCCAAAAGGGCTTTTGCCTATGGAGGGAGGAAAAGGAAAAAGATAATGAAATCGAGCCGATCAACTGGAAGGAAAAGCTGGACGCGGCAAATACCTGGGAATGTCCCCATATTGTAACCCTTTCGGCTGAGGAGAGAAGCTTTGCAGAAAGCAATTTGATACAGTATGTAAAAAATTATACAGACGACTCCCCAAACCCGCAGAGGCAGAGCCTTGCCGAATTGCTTAGAAGCAGCGCCGTGATCCTCTACGGCAGCCAGATCAAAATTTCCCAAAGGCTTCTCGGGTATTGTGAAATCATTGAGGTGGGCTTTCCGCAGTTCGAAGAGATTTGGAATATAACCCGGGCCATGACAAAAAAGTCCGGTCAGCAAATAGAAAATAGCAGTATGCAGCAGCTATGCAGCCTGCTTCAGGGATTTACCATACAGGAAATCCGCTTTACCCTGAGCAAGGTGCTTACCCGGGAGCGCAAGGAGGTGGGCGGGCGGCTGCTGGAGGACGCCTGCTGGAATGAAAAGCTGAAAAAATCAACCTTTAAGCTTTCGCCGGAGGTAAGAAGGATTATCCGGAATCAGAAAAAACAGCGTCTGCAGGACGGCAGCCAGGTGCTGAAGCTGATCTCTCCGGGGGATAAGAAAATCGGCGGTATGAGAGAATTGACAGAGTATATTGACAGAATCGCCCAGCAGCGGCTGTTAGAGGATGCAGACCAGAATAAAAAAATGTACGGCGTGTATGCGCCGAAGGGAATTTTGCTGTGCGGCATACCCGGCTGCGGAAAATCGCTGGCGGCAAAGCTTATGGCCCAAAGACTGGATTTGACGCTGCTGCAGATGGACATGGGAAATCTGATGGGCGGCATTCAGGGGCAGTCGGAGGAAAATATGCGCAGAGCCCTAAACCAGGTGGAGGCCATGTCCCCCTGTATCCTGTGGATTGACGAGCTGGAAAAGGGATTCAGCGGCGTCAGATCGGACGGCGCTTCGGACGGCGGCACTTTTAAGAGAATGTTTGCCACCCTTTTGAACTGGATGCAGGAGAATGCAAAGCCCTGCTTTATTTTTGCAACGGCAAATGATATTGGAGGCCTTCCCAAGGAGTTATTCCGCAGCGGCAGATTTGACGAATTATTCGGCGTTTACCTGCCTACGGCGCAGGAGTGTGCGGAGATTTTTGCAAAGCATGTTCAGGAGGCCATTGAATCGACGGACAAATACCGGAAAAAGGCGGCCATGGAGCAGTTTATAACAGATGCTGCCGCAGACAGCGGCCTCTATGCTGAAATTATGGAGCAGTGCCTCTGTGACGGGGAAAGGGTCAGGATTGTAATCGGTTCTGACATCGCCAAAATAGTCAATACGGCGCTGGCAGAATTTTGTCAGGATATAAGAGACGATGAACCAATCTCCCTGAAGGAATGGAAAGCCGCCCTGAAGGACAGTATCAGAAAAAATTCCGTTTACGGAGACAGCCCGGAAAATATCGAAAGTATTGCCGCGGGATACTGCAGGATGCTGCGCAAGGGGCTCAGGCCCACTGTGAAGGATCCTTTGTTTAGAATGGAGGACTATCATTACGAAAACGCATTGAAAAAAGATGCTTCCGCAGCCGTTTTGAAGGAAAACAGGCCTCATAACGCAGGCAGATATGACGCGGCTGTTTATGATTTACTCTACGCAAAAATCAACGAAATTGCATTCGATATAGAGAAATATGAGCGGAAAAAATTAGTGGAGGGATAAGGGAGGGCGAAGAATTCATCCCGGAATTTGGGGATATAAAGTGTGATCGATTCCATAGACTGGACTATCCGTCCAATAGATCTTTAGTGGAAGCTTTGCTACAATAGAAAAGCGAAGGGATATATATGGGCATAACTCTAAAACCCTCATGTTTTTCCAGGAGGGCGTCAATAAGGAGTGCAGTAGTGCCGCTTTACCTAGTTAAAGTCATCTTTTTGGAATCGTACTATATCGTTGGGCGTGCAGTCTAATATATTGCACAGTTTTTCGACTGTCAGCAGGGTTACGTTGTTTTTCTTTTTCAGAGTGTCTAAGGTTTTGTTGTCAATTCCTTTTTGGAGCAGCTTATATTGGCTGATGTTCTTTTCTTTCATGGTTTCCCATAAGGGGCTGTAATCGATAATTACAATCACCTCTTTCTTACATTACACAATATGGCAGGGCCAGGCCCTTGCCTAATGCTATTATTATGGACTGAAAAATAGGAAATCAATATTGTGAACAATTCCACAATGTGATATGGTTATAATGAGATTTGCTGTATAAAAAAGGAGTATTGTATGAAGTTTTATGAAGTGACAATTATACTGGAGGATGAACAGCAGGAGAGGCTGGAAAGTCTTGCAAAAAGATTTAAAGGGATTAATGGCTGGGGAGAAAAAGAAATATTGCAGTTTGTTGTGAACGGCTGCACGGATAACACCAATGCAATGCTTGCGTTTATGGAAAGGAAAGCGGAGCAATTAGAAAAGTCCTATGGTTTGGCGTATTAAAATTTCTTATCATCAATGGATCACATCTTTTACAAATTTCAATTCTTGGGGGATAAGGATATAGGACAGAAATTCATTGATTTAGGATCAGGTACATGGTAAAATTTTCTGAGCGGACTGTCCAAATAGAACAGGTGCGTCAGGCAGGGCCGGACATCTTTAACAGGAATCGGCGCCGGCCGGCCATCCTTATGTTAATCAAAAACGGCGACGCCCCGGAAGGCTGTCACCGTTTACCCCTTTTACAAGTATAGTATAGCTTTATGGATCCTGTTCTGTAAAGAATCATTTATCGCGGAAAAATTCTCTTTTATGACAGCGCTAAAGATAAAATCTGACGAAAGGATGATAATTTATCTAAAAAACCGCCGGAAAGCGGCGGCAGGGAGGTTTGGGATGACAAAAAAATATTATGCGGTGAAGGCGGGAGCCGAGACCGGAATTTTTACGACCTGGGAGGAATGCCGGGCAAGTGTGCATGGATATTCGGGGGCCGCATATAAGAGCTTTAAAACCTGGGAGGAAGCCGCTGCCTATCTGGAGGATAATTTTTCCGGAAAGGATGGTTTAAAGGACAGGGACTGTGTTAAAATATATGTAGACGGAAGCTATAACCATGCCACCAGGGAGTTTTCTTATGGTATGGTGGTGCTGAAAGAGGATGGAGAGGAGACTTTCCGCTGCCGGTTTCAGGATAAGGAGCTTTCTTTAATGCGCAACGTGGCAGGAGAGATCAAGGGGGCTGAGGCGGCCATGCAGTATGCCCTTGACAAGGGGCTTGCCGCCATTGAGATTTATCATGATTATGAGGGAATAGCCAAGTGGTGCCTGGGGGAGTGGAAGGCTAATAAGGAGGGCACCAGAGCCTACAAGGCTTTTTTTGACAGGGTGAGCCCGCAGGTGAAGATCCGGTTTGTAAAGGTAGCCGGGCATTCCAATGATAAATACAATGATATGGCTGACCGGCTTGCCAAAGAAGCGCTTGGGATTATATAAACAGGAAGTACGCTGATAAGAGAAGGTTAGATCGAAGGAGGAAACTAAAGTGATTCACTTTTTTATAAAGCAAAATCAGCCGTTAGCGGCGGCAATCGGGCTGCTTTTGGCCTTTGCAGGTACTTGTATTTTGACAGCGAAGCTGAGTTATTTGCTGCCCCGGGACGGAGGAAGAGAGTTTGCCGTGGAAGGTAAGCTTTCGGCCGGCAAGCCCAGGGGAGCGGGAATCATTTTTATCTTTGTCTTTACCGTCTCCGCCCTGTTTTTTGCGCCAATCAGTCTGGAGACGGTGATCTATCTGATTTTGATTATAGCGGAAATGCTGACCGGTTTCATGGATGATGCGGCGGAAAGACCCTGGGGCGGGCTGAAAAAGGGCTTGCTGGATTTAGCGGTGGCGGCCATTGTGGCGGTTACGTACCTGAATTTCAATTCCAATACCGTCAGGCTGGCGGTGTTTGAGGTGGATCTGACGATCCCGCCGCTTTTGTTCGTTCTCCTGACGGTGGCCCTGGTGTGGGGCTCCATCAACGTGACCAATTGCTCCGACGGGGTGGACGGGCTTTCGGGAACCCTGGCGATCATAACCCTTGCCACCTTTTATGTGATTGACAATATTACAGGCAAGGATGATTTTACCTTCCTGATTTTGATTTTTATTATCTGTATTTTGGGGTATCTGTGGTATAATGCGACGCCAAGCCGCCTTATAATGGGGGATGCGGGCAGCCGGGCCATGGGGATCTTTATCAGTATCACGGCGCTGAAAAGCGGAAGCCCTTTTATGTATCTTCCGGTGGCAGTTGTGTTTATTCTGGACGGCGGGCTGGGGCTGCTTAAGCTGGGGCTGATAAAGACCTGCAAAGTCCATATTTTAAACCACGTGCGCACGCCCCTGCACGATCATGTGCGAAAGAATATGGGATGGTCTAACACCCAGACGGTGGTGCGGTTTGCGATTATACAGATTGTGGTATCGCTGGCCATGGTTTATGCAGTGCTTCTATAAAAGGAGGATAAAATGACAGAGCGTCGGGACAAAATTAATTATTATCTGGATCTGGCGGAAACGGTGGCGAAGCGCAGCACCTGCTTCAGACGCTGGTACGGGGCGGTGATCGTAAAAAATGACGAGGTCATCTCCACCGGCTATGTGGGAGCTCCCAGGGGAAGGATCAACTGTACGGATACGGGAAGATGTATCCGGCAGGAGCTGAATATTCCAAGAGGGGAGCGTTATGAGCTGTGCCGCAGCGTACATGCGGAGATGAACGCCATCATCAGCGCTTCCAGAGACAAGATGATCGGGAGCGCCATGTATATGGCGGGGGTGGATGCGCAGACCGGAGAGTATATTCCCAATTCCAACAACTGCTCCATGTGTAAAAAGGTGATGATCAATGCCGGGATTGAGCGGGTTTATATCAGGGACAGCAGGGACGAATATCGGACGATCATGGTTCAGGAATGGATTGATAACGATGAATCTTTAGAGGGACAAAGAGGGTACTGAGAGGTATGAGCGAGCCGTATGATAAAGCAAAGGCCCTGGCAGCAAAGGTAATGAATCTGGCCCGGGACGGTATTTTAGTCAATATGCGCTTTCTGGACACGGCGCTGTCAGCTCTTGAGCCGGCGCCCCGCAGGGGAATCGAAAGCTTTGCCGCAGAGGGTGCAAAAATATATTATGATCCGGTTTTTCTTTTAAAGAAGTATAAAGAGGAACCGGCTTTTGCTCTGCGTATGTATCTGCATATTTTGTTCCATTTGATTTTTTATCACAGCTTCCGCTTTGATAAGCTGGAGCAGGATACCTGGAGCCTTGCGGCAGATATGGCTGCGGAGGCGGCGATTCTGGAGCTGAAGCTTCCGGGGGCGGCTCTTAGCCGGGACGAAGAGGCCCAAAGGAAGCTTGCTTATATCAAGGAAGAAATACATAGTCTTACCGCGGAGAAAATTTACGCTTATCTGCGGAACTTTCAGGTGGGTGTACAGGAGCGGGCAGAGCTTGGCCGTCTTTTTTTCATGGATTCACACAGAGGCTGGATGCCCTCGGCGGAGCTTGCCGTTTCGGCAGAGCAGTGGAAGAAACTAAGCGAACGGGTGCAGGCGGATCTGAAATCCTTTTCCAGAGGGAAAACCAGATCCGAAAGCCTGGAAAAGAGTCTGCTGGAGGCGGTAAAGGACAGACGTTCCTATGAGGAATTGCTTCGCAGGTTCATGGTGATGAATGAGGATATACAGGTAAATGACGAGGAGTTTGACTATATTTATTATACCTACGGCCTTTCCCAGTATGGAAATATGCCCCTGGTGGAGCCTCTGGAATATAAGGACAGCAAAAAGGTGCGGGAATTTGTGATTGCCATCGATACCTCGGCCTCCTGCCGGGGAGAAGTGGTGCGCCGGTTTCTGCAGGAAACCTACGGAATTTTAAGCGGAGAGGAAACCTTTTTCCGGCAGATGAATGTGCATATTATTCAGTGCGACCATGAGGTGAGGAGGGATACGAAGATCACCTGCAGGGAGGAGCTGGAATTTTTTTTAGTCCATGAGAGGTTAACGGGGTTCGGCTCCACAGATTTCCGCCCGGTGTTTGCTTATGTGGAAGAGCTGATCAGAGAAGGGGAGTTTGAGAATTTAAAAGGGATGCTCTATTTTACGGATGGTTATGGCGTTTATCCCAAAGCCATGCCGCCTTATCAGGTGATGTTTGTGTTCCCTGACAATGGGGATGAGGGGCCCGAGGTGCCGCCCTGGGCAGTAAAGGTTTTAATGGAAAGGAAAGAGGAGCTATGAATATAAAACAGGCAAAGGATGATATAGAAAATACAGTCAGGCTGTACTTAAAACGGGATGAATTCGGAGAGTACCGGATTCCCGTGGTCCGCCAGAGACCCATTTTTTTGCTGGGGGCGCCGGGAATCGGTAAGACGGCGATTATGGAGCAGGTGGCTCAGGATTTGGGAATTGCGCTGGTTTCGTATTCCATGACCCATCACACCAGACAGTCAGCCCTGGGTCTTCCTTTTATTTCCCACAGGGAATATCAGGGCATGACCTATGATGTGTCCGAATATACCATGAGCGAGATTATCGCCTCTATTTATGAGGTAATGGAAAAAAGCGGTATCCGGGAGGGAATTCTGTTTCTGGATGAGATCAACTGTGTGTCGGAAACCCTTTCCCCCTCGATGCTTCAGTTTTTGCAGTATAAGGTATTTGGCCGCCATAGCGTGCCCGAGGGATGGGTGATTGTGACGGCGGGAAATCCGCCGGAGTATAACAAATCGGTGCGGGAGTTTGATGTGGTTACCATGGACAGGCTCAAAGTACTTGAGGTGGAGGCGGATTATAAGGCCTGGAAAGAGTATGCCAGACAAAAGAGGCTTCACGGAGCAATCCTCAATTTCCTGGAGCTGAAGAAGGATGATTTCTACCGGATAGAGACGACCGTAAACGGCAGGAGCTATGTGACGGCCAGAGGCTGGGAGGATTTGTCGGAGATTCTCTACCTTTATGAGGAAGAGGGGATCAAGGCCGATGAGACCCTGGTGGGGCAGTATATCCGCAATGAACGTGTGGTGAAGGAGTTCACGGCCTACTATGACCTTTATAATAAGTACAAGAAGGAATACCAGACCGAGGAGATTTTAGACGGGAGCGTTCTGGCCCATACCGTCGAGCGGGCGAGGATAGCGCCTTTTGACGAGCGTTTGTCCCTTCTTGGTATGTTGATTGACAAGGCGGCCAGTGAGGTCGGCGAGGATATGGAGATCAGCGATTATCTGATGGAATTGCTCAGAAATTTGAAGGGGATTCGGGCGGCGCTGAAAAAGTCCGCTCAGCTTTCCGTGCCGGATATGCTGGAACGTCAGATACAGGCAAGGAAAAAGCAGATGGAATCGGCAAGGCTTGCGGGCAGCCTTTCGGAGAGGGAGCAGCGTAAAGGCCGGCGTATTCTCCGTTTCTTAGAGGAAGAGAAAAAGCAGCTCCTTCTCAGGAAAAGGGAGGCCGGTGAGAAGGGGCATCCCGGATCGGCGGAACAATTCTCCGCATTAAAGGCGGCTTTTGACGCCCAGACCGCAGAGCTTCGAAAGCGAGTGGAGAGGACAGGAAAGAGGCTGGAAAACCTGTTTGTCTTTGTGGAGAACGCCTTTGTAGAGGGAAACGAAATGCTGATTCTGGTGACGGAGCTGACGGTGAGGAGCGATTGCGCCCGGTTTATCGGGCAGTTCGGATGTGAGGCTTATCACAGACATAATCAGGAATTGATGCTTTCTGAGCGCAGCAGCGGCCTGTGGGAGGAGGTTGCATCCCTGAATCTGGAGGAGATGAGCTGAAATGGGATTGGAAAAGGAAACAGAAATACAGGACGGAAGGTTGACCTATGAGGTCAGAGGAGACGGTATTTGCATCAAATCCTGCAAAGTAATTTTGGGCAGAGTCATAATTCCAACAACAATCGACAGACTTCCGGTGACTGAAATCGACAAAAAGGCCTTCTTGAGCTGCAAGGCTTTGAGGGAAATACGGCTTCCCCAGGGGCTTGCAAAGATCGGGGACTGGGCCTTCGCCTATTGTAGTGAGCTTGCAGCTATCTCTCTTCCAAGAAGGAATCTTTCTATGGGAAAAGGGGTTTTTAAGGACTGTCATAAGCTGGAAAATATCCGTCTCTTAGACCTGGATGGTCAATGTGAGGAGCAGGTTGGATGGCTTTTAGGTGCAGTTTGCGGAAAGCTGGAGGCCGATTATCTCTTTACCCCCGGGGAGGCAGGACAGAAGGAGTGGCTGCTTCGGTTTGATGATAAGCTCCGGGAATTCCTGGCGGCTCCCGATGAGGATGGCTTTGTAAAAATGGTCTACTGCGGGGAAGAGGACATTGTTGCGAATGTGGAGTTTTATCTTGCGGAGCGAAGACGGGAGAAGGCAAGGCTGTGTTATCTTCGCCTGATCAACGATGTGGGACTTATGGAAGGCTTCCGGCAGGAGCTGGAGGCTTATCTTTCAGCCCATACCAAGGACTGCGCCTCGGAGGCCGCCTGGGAGGTGGTGTTTGGGGAGCATGGAAATGAGCGGAGTTATTACGAGACATTTGCCCGGGCAGGGTGCCTTAACCAGGAGAATTATGATGGAATTTTGCTGGAAATGGGGGAGAATTTCCCGGAGATGAAAGCCTTCCTGATGCGCCGGCAGTCCCGGCAGGGAGCGGAGGAGGATTTTTTTGCGGGGCTGTCGCTGGATTGACTTTTACGGTCAAACATATGTTACCCGTTTTATGACAAGCTATTCCCCGCCCGCCCCCTGATCTTACTCGGCGACTCCCCGTAGGCCTCCTTAAAGGTACGCAGAAATACCTTGTAATTACTGATGCCGTTGCGGTCCATCAGGCTTGTGATGCTGTAATCGGTGCTCACCAGATCCTGATAGAAGCGGGCAAGGCGCATGGCGTTTAAGTACTCTAAGAAGGTCTGGCCGGTATGCTTTTTGAATAGGCGGCAGAAATACTCCGGGCTGACGTTTAAGAGAGCCGCCACCTCGCTTAGCGAGATTTCCCGCTTATAGTTGGCATTGACATATTGCAGCACTTCTTCAATCCTTTCGAAGTTCCGGTTTTCCTTTTCGCGGGCCTGCCTGCTTAGCCTGTGGGCATAATTGCGATAGAGAATATATAAGAAATCATACACCACAGAAGAAAAACGGAGCAAGTAGCCCTCTTCCTTTTCCGTATAAATCCTTGCCAGCTCAAAGAGACAGCCGCAGAGTCGTTTCTGGGTGGAGTTCATGGTGATGGACGGGAAATATTCCTGGAACCGGATCAGGGAAATGCCGCCGACAGCCCTGGAAAGATAGTCGTAGGGAATCTGCAAAAGCAAATACTCCGTCTCGCCCCAGGTCTTGGTGGAGTGGAGCTCCCTGGAATTGATCACCAGCAGATCGCCTTTTTTCAGGGTATATTTTTGTTCCCCTATGAAAGCGGTCATATATCCCTGGCGGATCAGCATGATTTCCAGGTGGCTGTGCCAGTGCAGGGGAAAGCTGGCGTTGTTGGAGCAGATCAGCGAAAAGGATAATTGCAGCCTGGTATCGTCGCTGATGATCTGATGCGCATAGTTGTTCATGGAGGTTCTCCCTTCCTCAGTCCTTTATGACTTGGGATGCGTTAAAATCAGGCATAACATTTGAGTAAATTATACGCAATTTCCTGTTTCTATGTCAATATCAACCACTTTATCCATCAAAAAAGGGTATAGACGAAAGGCCCGGTTATCCCTAGAATAGAGAAAAGCTGTGATGCGTAAGGATTCGCATCATCAATGCAAAAAGGCGGAAAGGAAATGATATGAGCATGGCAAAAATGGTATTGGATCTGGAAAAGTACACGCAATGTGCAAGAAAAACGGCGGCGGAGGGACAGGTGCTTCTGCGCAACGAAAAGGGAGTTCTGCCAATCCCTGCAGGCGGCAGGGTGGCAGTTTTCGGGAGAATACAGTCCCACTATTATAAGAGCGGCACAGGTTCAGGAGGAATGGTGAATGTGGATAAGGTGGTGGGAATTCTGGACGCATTGCTGGAAGAGGAATCGGTGGAGGTGAACCAGAAGCTCCTTGGCGTTTACAGCAAGTGGGAGAAGGAGAATCCTTTTAATGAAGGAATCGGCTGGGGAAACGAGCCCTGGTCCCAGGAGGAAATGCCGCTGACCCGGGAGCTGGTCAGGGAGGCTGCAGAGGAGTCCGATTATGCGCTGGTGATCATCGGCAGAACCGCCGGGGAGGATCAGGACAATCTGAATCACCCCGGTTCGTACCTTTTGGCCCAGGCGGAGGAGGAGATGCTGGAGCAGGTCCGGGAAGGCTTTGAGAAAATGATCGTGGTTCTCAATGTGGGCAATATTATGGACATGAGCTTTGTGGAGAAATACCGGCCGGAAGCAGTGCTATATGCATGGCAGGGAGGAATGGTGGGCGGCTATGGCACTGTGGATGTGCTTACCGGGAAGGTAAACCCCTGCGGAAAGCTTTCGGATACCATTGCATATAAGCTTTCGGACTATCCCTCAGACAATAATTTCGGCAACCTGGATAAGGATGTCTATGAGGAAGATATTTACGTGGGCTACCGCTATTTTGAGACGGCGGCGAAGGAGAAGGTGCAGTATCCTTTTGGATTTGGGCTCTCCTACACGGACTTTGAGATGGAGGCGACCGGATTTGAGGTAAGAGAGAGTGAAATCCTGACCGGAGTCAGAGTGAAAAATACAGGCTGCCGACCGGGCAAGGAGGTGGTGCAGATTTATGTGAGCGCGCCTCAGGGAGAGCTGGGAAAGCCCGAAAGGGTGCTTGCCGCTTTCGGAAAGACAAAGGAGCTTGCAGCGGGAGAGGAGGAGGAGTTAAGCTTTTCGATTCCCTTTGGCGCTTTTGCTTCCTATGACGAGACGGGAGCTGCGGGATATGAGTCCTGCTATGTGCTGGAAAAAGGAGAGTACAGGGTTTGGGCAGGAAGCAGCGTAAGAGACGGAATAAAGGCCGGAAGCTTTGTCCTTGATGAGACGAAAAAGCTGACCCGGTGTTCTCAGGCCATGGCGCCGGAGCAGAAAATGAAACGGCTTAAGGCGCACAGAAATGAGGACGGAAGCCTTGGATTCGGCTATGAGGAGGCGCCTGTAAGGAAGGAAAGACAGGCGGCGGTAAGGGAGCGCAATCTTCCCACAGATCTTTCCCTCACCGGGGATAAGGGCTATCGGTTAAAGGATGTAAAAGAGGGCAGGGTGTCTATGGAGGAATTTATAGCACAGCTTTCTGAGGATGATCTTTCCGCAATAATTCGCGGCGAGGGAATGGGAAGCCCGAAGGTGACGCCGGGAACGGCAGCGGCCTTTGGCGGTATTTCCGAGAGCCTAAAAGGGTTTGGCGTTCCCTGCGGGTGCTGTACCGACGGGCCTTCCGGGATGCGCCTGGACAGCGGCGCCAGAGCCTTCAGTCTGCCAAACGGGACTTTGCTTGCCTGCACCTTCAACCTGGAGCTGGTGGAGGAGCTGTTTACCTTTACCGGTGTGGAGATGGTGAAAAATAAAATAGACGCTCTCCTTGGCCCGGGCATCAACATCCACAGGCATCCTTTAAACGGAAGGAATTTCGAATATTTTTCGGAGGATCCACTGCTCACCGGAAAGATGGCGGCAGCGCAGATCCGCGCCATGCATAAGGCGGGAGTGACGGGCACCATCAAGCATTTTTGCGCCAACAATCAGGAAACCAAGCGGCATTTTGTGAACAGTGTGGCATCCGAGAGAGCTCTTCGGGAAATCTATTTAAAGGGCTATGAGATTGCCGTGAAGGAAGGCGGGGCAGACTCTGTTATGACCAGCTACGGGGCGGTAAACGGAATCTGGACAGCCGGAAACTATGAGTTGAATACGGTAATTCTGCGGGGAGAATGGGGATTTAAAGGAATCGTGATGACGGACTGGTGGGCCACCATGAATGACGAGGGACAGGCCTGTGCAAGCAAGACCAATCTTGCGGCTATGGTCAGGGCCCAGAACGACATTTACATGGTCTGCCCCGAGGCCGACAAAAATACGGAGGGCGATAATACCCTTTCTTCCCTGGAAGCGGGAACCCTTACCCTGGGCGAGCTTCAGAGAAATGCCATGAATATCTGCGCCTTCATGATGAATACCCATGCCTATGCCCGAAGCCTTGGAGATGAGACAAAGGTGGAAGTGATCGGACAAAACGGCCGGGTACAGGAAGAAGAGGAGGAGGTCATCTATTACAAGGCGGACGAGAAGGGGATGACCCTGAATCTGGAAACGGTGAAGGCGAAAAAGGGAACCTTCTATTCCTTTGCCCTTGACCTTCAAAAAACAGGAGGCTACCGGGTGGCCATCACGGCCAAATCAGATCTGGGCGAGCTGGCTCAGATGCCGGTTACCTTGCAGGCAGGCGGTACGCCCGTGGCGGTATTTACCTTTAACGGAACCGGCGGGGAATGGACGCCGATAGAGAAAAGGGTGGTATTCCCCCATAAGTATGCGCTTCTTCGGCTGTACTTTGGGCAGAGCGGGCTGGATTTGAAGGAGATTGCCTTTACCTTTGAGAAGCCCTTTGATGAGCTTTCGGGGGATCCCTCTTATGTGATGTAAAAGCGGAGCATTCTGTTTCTGAAAGGTGACATCCGCGGAGGAAGGACATATAGTAAAATAACAGCTTTTTCAGGAGAGAGGGACTTGAAAAATATTTTGATTGCCGGGGAGAGGGGAAAAACCAGGAATTATGAAAATGCGCTGGCTCATCTGGGATGTGCCTTTAAGACCTCTCTGCATGTGCCTGATCTCTCCCTTTATGACGGGGTGCTTTTGCCGGGAGGCGGGGATATTGATCCCCGGCTTTTCGGCCAGCTCCCGGCGGGAAGCCGCGCCTTTGACCCGAAGCTTGACCGTATCCAGCTTGCTGTCTTGGGAGCATTCGTGAAAGCGAAAAAGCCGGTGCTGGGAATCTGTAAAGGGATGCAGCTCATCAATATCCATTTTGGCGGGGATATGATTCAGCATCTTTCCTGTGCCGAGACCCATGAATACACAGAAGAGGACCGGCTTCACGAAACGGAGGCCGTAAAGGGCTCATACCTGGAGGCGCTCTACGGAGAACGCTTTGTGGTGAACAGCGCCCACCATCAGGGGGTGGATGCTCCGGGGCGGGGGATAACCTATGTGCAGTCCGCAAAGGACGGCGTCATCGAGGCTCTGGCCCATGAGAGCCTTCCCGTTTACGGGGTGCAGTGGCATCCGGAACGGCTTTGCTTTGAGCACCGCAGAGAGAAAGCCGTGGACGGGAGGGCGCTTCTGGAATTTTTTGTCCGGTGCTGCGTGTAAGTCAGGCCTGCCTTTCGGAGCCGGAGAGCTGGCTTTTTTGAAACAACTTAACCAGCCGAAAGCGGAAGCACAGCACCATGGCAGCCGCGGCCCCCACCACAGCCTGCAGGATCTGGAAGGGAAGCTTCAGGATCGCATATTCCACGGTGCTGTAGAGAAAGGCTCTGCCGAGGGAATAGCCCGTCACCATGATGACGGCTCCCAGAAAAACCCCGATTCCTGCCGCAAGAGCCTTCTTTTCGGGAAAAAGACGGCGGGCACACAGGGAGATCACCACAGCCTGCAGCCCGTGGGTGGCAAGGGATACAAACATGGGCGTGGGATAAAAGAAGAAGTCTCCCAGGAAGGAACCGACACCGCCTGTGATGAAAGCGCTGAGGGGATCCAAAAGGATGGCCGCGGTGCAGATTATAATGTCGTTTAAGTAAAGATGGCCGCCGGGAACCGGAACTCCGAAGGAGCTTAAGGCCACATTCATTGCCATAAACATGGCGGTAACGGTGAGCCGGCGCAGGGAATATCTCTGGGCCGCCGGTTTTGCTGTATTCATAATTACCTCCATTCCGCCGCCCGCAGGCGGCACGTGAATCGCTATATTCTTTGTTCCTATAGGAAATCCGCTTTTTATGATAAGTGCAATGTGGCTTGGTTTGAAGTGCCAGAACTGATATTTTTGACCATACCAGAAAGGAAAGGCTCAAGCCCTGAAGGCCGGCTTATTGCAATAAAAAACCAGGAGACGGCAGGCGCCTCCTGGTTTTTTATTCCTTATCCCATTGCTTCATGCGCCTTGCACAGAGAAAGATTAAAAGGGCGGTGGCAATCAGGAATTCGGAAAATATAACAGGTGCATTCCATATTTCAAAATAATGATGACCGATAAAGTATGCGGCCAGAAACAGAGAATATATGGCGGCAGCGTACATTTTAAAGATAAAATTCCGGTAACGCTTCTGTTCTCTTTGCAGAAGCTGTTGCTGCTGATTCTCCAGCATTTCGGTTTTCAGCGAAAGATTGTCTACCTTGGAGGGCTTTAGAAGGCAGTCCGTAGATACGTTAAAGACCTCGCTGAGAGCCATGATCTTATCCAGCTCCGGCAGGGACTGTCCCGACTCCCATTTTGATATGGTTTGCCTTGAAACATCCAGTTGCTCTGCCAACTGATCCTGTGTCCAGCTTCTGCTTTTTCTTAAAGTGAGTATTTTTTCTGCCAAGTCCATAAAATGTGATTCCTTTCCTTTTGTGCGTTTGCGGGTACACCTAAAGGGTATCAGGATTGGCGGTTGCACACAAGCAGTCTGACTGTATTTTTGCGCAACTGCCGGGGGCAAAACGGGGAATGGGAAGCTTTTCTTATTTACATTCCTGTTTCCAATCTCTTTTTATCGTTCATTCTGTTCCTCCCATGAATCAACATGAGTGTAACAGATATAACCGATTTATATAATTACCGGATTTTGATTGGGGAAGAACAGCAGATCCGCTTCCGGCTGAACGTCTGGAAAAAATACAGGCTGCCTTTGCTGATTTTAAGAAAGAAGCATTACAGAGAAAAAAAGCTGTAAAAACAAGAACAGCCAGCCTGAAAGAATTTACGGACTGGCTGTATCAGCAGAGTAATGTAATTGTGGAACTGACGGACTATTGACCAAAGGCACGTTGTTTTGACAAAGCAAAAGACGCCTTGCTAAACAAGACGTCTTTAGGAACTCCTTCTACGCATGGTAGATGAGCTATTATTGGTATATGCGATTTTTTGTGATTTGTCAATGAGTTTGGGTTGTAAACATCTGTTAATTATTTCCTACCACTTATGCTTGAGCTTTATACTGTTCATAATGTTGAAGCTTTTTTCTTAATGAATAATCCTGCTCGAAGTAAAAAGCCGTAACTAATAAGCAATATGAATCTCGGCGTTCTACAACGACCATATAGCGTTCCTCTTCAAGCAGCATATGATTAGCTCCTGTTAGGAAAACGCACTGTCAAAAGGGTTTCATGCGTTGGCGGGTATCAGCCCGCCTCGGCGGTGTCAGTGGTGTTGATATCAATGTACTCAGCAATCTTGCGGAGCTCGTCCGTAAACTTGAAATGAACGCTTATATTACCGTTTTCGTAAACCTTGATATGGTCTACCAAGTCCGTGAGGATTTCACGGGTGAGCGTTTCAATACTTTGATACTTTGCAAAGGCTACCAGCGGGGGGGGGCTTGTCAACGCCGTTTGCCAGCTCCGCCCGTTCCGCGTTCAGCCGGGCCAGCACATCCGCAAGCTCGACGGCCTGCCGTTCATAATCGGCTTTCATATCCCGGTATTCCTGCTGGGTGATTTCCCCGTCTTTCCAGTCTTGATACAGTGACTGCTTGTAGCGGGTGATTTTCGTCAATTCCTTTTCCTTTGCGGCTATCTGGTCGTTAAGGCGGTGGGATTGACTTTTTTCAGTGGGGCCGAATTGATACGGGCAATCAATTCCGAGTAGGAAACGGCGGTGTTCACTTGATACTGAATAGCGAACAGAATGGCGGCCTCCAAGCAGTTGTGCTTGATAGAGTGCATAAGCCGCTCCAGCGAAAAGGTAAGGGCCACGATAAAGTTGTAGGTGGTGTCGGTATCGCTGATGATGAAGAACGCCGTCGTCCGTCTGGTCCCCCAGCTTGTCAAGCTTCATCTCGTCATAGCTCATAATCTCCCTAAGCTGGGGGATGTCAAATGGAGCCAGCCTTGCGCTACAGCTAATCAATATGTTGCGGGCCGTCTTGCCAGAAACGTTTTGTAAAGGACTTTTAATCAAGTTCACAGAAAATTTACATTTCAGGGCAAAAAATAAGGCCGGGAACCTGTTTTTAGATTCCCGGCCTATGGTCTTACTATGCTGTCCGTTCTGCTTTCAATTTTTTTACTTCGTCAAGAGGAAGTCCTGCATATTCCGCAATTTTTTCAAGTGTCAAAATCCCATCTGCCAACATTCTCTTTGCGGAATTGATTGCTCCTTCTTTCAATGTCTGATTCCTCATATCTTCCATAGCCCGGCACATAATCTCGATTCCCTCCTTGCTCTCTTTGAAAAATCTCACCCTGTCCGCCAGTGTCCCATAGTACATATC
>ERZ808037.760-NODE-760-length-26215-cov-5.666883_pt1 | contig 26215 bp, 26 predicted proteins | sample MGYA00380190_ERZ808037 | MGnify/ENA primary metagenome ERZ808037 (study PRJEB31490, sample SAMN06133399) | mouse gut metagenome | isolation source: J9 | host: mice | place: China: Chengdu | collected 2015-05 ... | reverse complement strand
ACAGTAAACACAGCATTGCAAAACACAGAAAACATAATCATACAAAAAAGTAAAAGAAAGGGAAAAAACAAAGATGATTAGTGCAAACAACATTACACTGCGAATCGGGAAAAAGGCGCTGTTTGAAGATGTAAATATTAAGTTCACCGAGGGAAACTGCTATGGTTTAATCGGTGCCAACGGCGCAGGCAAGTCCACCTTTTTAAAAATATTGTCCGGACAGTTAGATTCCACTAACGGAGAAATTGCCATTACTCCCGGGGAACGGCTTTCCTTTTTGCAGCAGGACCATTTTAAATACGATGAATTTCCCGTACTGGACACGGTGATTATGGGAAATGCCCGCCTGTACGAGATTATGAAGGAAAAAGAAGCCATCTACATGAAAGAGGATTTCAGCGACGAGGACGGCATCAAAGCGGCTGAACTGGAAGGCGAGTTTGCCACCATGAACGGCTGGGAGGCAGAATCCGACGCGGCAAACCTCTTAAACGGTTTAGGGATTGAGCCGGAACTTCACTATAACCAGGTATCTTCCCTGACCGGTGCACAGAAGGTAAAGGTTCTGCTTGCCCAGGCTTTATTTGGGAACCCCGATATCCTGCTTCTGGACGAGCCGACCAACCATCTGGATCTGGATGCCATCGCGTGGCTGGAAGAATTTTTAATTAACTTTGACAATACGGTTATCGTCGTATCCCACGACCGTTATTTCTTAAACAAAGTCTGCACGCACATTGCCGATATCGACTATGGAAAGATTCAGCTTTATGCCGGAAATTATGATTTCTGGTACGAGTCCAGCCAGTTAATGATTAAGCAGATGAAGGAAGCCAACCGTAAGAAAGAAGAGAAAATTAAAGAACTTCAGGAATTTATCCAGCGTTTCTCCGCTAATGCTTCCAAGTCCAAGCAGGCGACTTCCAGAAAGCGTGCCTTAGAAAAGATTGAGCTGGATGAAATCAAGCCCTCCAGCCGAAAATATCCCTACATCGACTTCCGCCCGTCAAGAGAAATCGGAAACGAAGTCCTTACCGTTGAGCATCTTTCCAAGACCATTGACGGGGTAAAGGTTTTGGATGATATTTCGTTTATCTTAGGCCGGGAAGATAAGGTCGCCCTGGTCGGCCCGAACGAACATGCAAAAACCATCCTTTTTAAAATTTTATCCGGGGAAATGGAACCGGACGAAGGCAGCTATAAATGGGGACTGACGACCACACAGTCCTATTTCCCCAAGGATAACAGCGCGGAATTTGATAATGATGATACGATTGTGGATTGGCTGACCCAGTACTCGCCCGAAAAAGATGTCACCTATGTGCGCGGCTTCCTGGGACGTATGCTGTTTGCCGGAGAAGATGGGGTGAAGAAGGTCCGCGTACTTTCCGGCGGTGAGAAGGTTCGCTGTATGCTTTCCAAGATGATGATTTCCGGTGCCAATGTGTTAATGCTGGATGAACCGACGGATCATCTGGATATGGAGGCGATTACAGCCCTGAATAACGGGATGATTAAGTTTCCCGGAGTGATGATTTTTTCCTCCCGCGACCATCAGATCGTACAGACTACGGCAAATCGCATTATGGAGATTATTAATGGAAAATTGATTGATAAAATTACGACCTATGATGAATATCTTGACAGCGACGAGATGGCAAGAAAGAGATTTACCTTTACCGTGGCTGAATCGGATGCTGCTGACAATTAAGGTTTTTGTATTATCTTTATTGTACTGTCTTATCGCCTGCGAAAATGACAAACAAAGAGTCCGGTTCGCCGGACTCTTACACCAAAACACGGCTGCTTTAGCCGCTATATTCCTTATCCTGATAAACGACTTTTCCGCCGCAAATCGTCATCTTTACCTTGCCTTCAAATGTTTCCCCCAAAAACGGGCTGTTGCTGGCTTTGGATATGAAGGATTCTGCCTTCCACACCTCATGCTCATTGAAAATTACCAGGTCTGCCGGTGCACCTTCTTCTAATCGGCCTTTGTCCAACTGGTAAAGCTGTGCCGGGTTCAGGCTCATTTTCTGCATTAATTCTACAAGCGAGAGATGCCCTTTGTGCACCAGTTCACGAAGCCCCAGTGCCAATGAGGTTTCCAGGCCGATAATTCCGCTCGGGGAATCAATCAGCGGTTTTTCTTTCTCTTCCCGGCTGTGCGGCGCATGATCCGTGGCAATAATTGCAATGGTTCCGTCTTTTAATCCTGCAATCAATGCCTGGCGATCTTCTTCTTTTCGCAGGGGCGGATTCATTTTAGCAAGGCTGCCGTGTTTTTCTACGGCTTCTTCAGTCAGGGTAAAATGATGGGGGGTTACTTCAGCCCACAGGTTTGCCCCCAGTGCTTTTGCCATCCGCACAGCGGCCACGGCATTTTTAGAACTGATGTGCTGAATCTCCACAGCCGCCTGGGTGTGAAGGGCAATCATACAGTCCCTGGCGACAAGGCTGTCCTCGGCAAGAGAAGGTGAGCCAATTATTCCAAGTTTTTCCGATACTTTTCCATGGTTAATGCCGTTTTGGGCAATAAATGCCGGTTCCTCTTCATGAAGGCTTATCGGAAGTCCCAGACGTGCCGCAGCTTCCATGGCTTGTTTTACAAACCTGCCGTCCGTCAGGGGAATACCATCATCCGTAAAACCCACGGCTCCGGCTTCCTTTAAAGCTTCCATATCCGTCAGTTCCTTACCGCCGAATCCCATGGAAACCGCGCCGCAGGCCAGAACATGGATAGGTGTTTTCTTTCCCTTTTCCAGCACTTCTTTCAGTGTTTCCACGTTGTCAATCTTAGGATTTGTATTGGCCATGCAGACTACCGTGGTAAAACCGCCCTTGGCCGCAGCCGCTGCCCCGGTAAAGATATCTTCTTTATAGATAAAACCCGGATCTCTAAAATGAACATGCACATCCACCAGCCCGGGCGCTACCACCAGCCCTGAAGCATCGATGATCTTAGCATAAGAACATGACGCAATTTCCTTAGCCGCTTCCTCTTCCCTGCCTTCTTCTTTCCAAAGTATCTGTGCAATCCGATTTCCGTCCAGAACGATATCTGCTCTCTGGTCACGCCCGGATTTCGGGTCAATTACCCTTCCGCCGCGAATCCATATCATTTGCCATCCCGCCTTTCTTTTTTGCCTGCTGCTCCTTGATTACTTTTCTTATCTTCATGCGCTGTATGTTGATTTTTTCTGCGCTTTACCTGTTTTTTTCCGGAAGGTAATCCAGAATCTTATTTACACTCTCCACTTCATAATCAGCAAGGCTGCGGTCAAAGCCAAAACGGTCATCAATCAGTGCCGCTACGGTCATTCCGGCATCATGTGCTGCCTGTATTCCCACGGTGGAATCCTCAAGAACAAAACATTCCTCTTCTTTAACGCCCATGGCCTTTGCTGTATAATGGTAAATTTCCGGATCAGGCTTGCTCTTTTTAAACTGGTCGCCGGTAATTATCCGTTCAAAATATTGCAGGATTTGATTCTGGAACAGTACATGGAGAACCAGCTGACGATGCGTGGATGAAGCCAGGGCTATCCGATATCCCCGCTGTTTTAATTCCTTCAGAAGACTTCTGGCCTCTTCCCGAAAAATCCGGGTATAGTCCAGCCCCTGGCTCACATCAATCCATTCCCGGTAGTCATGCCGAAGTTCCTTCCAGTTCTGCCCGTTTTTAATTGCTTTTTCCATAATTCCCCAGCTATCCTGCGATGTCCTTCCTACGATAGCACAGATATCCTTTTCCAGAAGCCCCGGCCGCTTATGCTGTCCAAACTCCAGCATTGCCTCCAAATATACGGGTTCACTGTCAATTAATACCCCATCCATATCAAAAATCACCGTTGTAATCATCTTCCTGTCCCCTTTTCCTGTTCCTTGCACAATTTTGTTGCCGAACACATATTCACCGTAATTTCTCCCTTACCTTTACAACCCACAGCCGCAAACCGGCTTCTGTCACAAAACCGTTACCGCAGCCGCTGTCCGCACTTAGGGCAGTAATTGGAATCCCCGGGAGCCTCATATTTACAGATCGGGCAGCGCAGGGTTTTTTCAGGATCTGCGCCCTCGATTTCCTGTCCAGCAGCCTGGTTCCGTCTTATCTTGCCGTCCTCCAAAAGATTTAAATCCTCCAGGTTAATCGCCACCTGTTCTCCCCGGGCAATTGCTTTTCCCTTCAATGGATTTAATTCATAAACCGCATCACAGCAGTTCATCTTTACCAGAAAATGCTTGTTCCACTTAAACAGCGGAATAAAAAAGAAACTGAAATAATAGTAAGTCATTAATAACTCACAAGATGTTGTACTTTTACAAAATGAACAGGTTATCAGCCCCGTATAGGCCAGCGCCTTCATTCCCTGACTTATGCCTCCAATAAAAATCATCACTTAACCTCCGCTTCTTCTTTCCTGTCCTCTGTATCATAGCAATATCTGCGAAAATTGTAAATGGTTATTTCATGTTTAGAACTTTTTAAAATCACACATCTGCAAAAAACCGCAAAAAGCAGCCGTACACACCAAAAATCCGTCTGTACCGCTGCTTTTCCATTTTCTAAACCTGTCTTTTTTATTCTTGCTGCTTTTGTTCCTGCTGCTTTTGTTTTTTCTTCCCCTGCGTTTTCCTTTGTTGTTCTTGTCCCCGTTTCTTCTCCTGCCGTTACTGTTTCATACTGTCAGTCCTGCCGTAAAAGGTCAGAAGATACAGCCCGCACAATCCCACCAAGGCATAGAGAATACGTGAAAACCAGTTACTTCCAAATAAGAAGGACACCAGATTAAAATTAAAAAATCCAATTAATCCCCAGTTTACCGCACCGATAATTCCAATGGTCAGCGCAGTTCCGTCTAATGCTTTACTCATGGAAAAACCTCCTTTTGATTCGAGAGTTCTCTTCCGGTTATATAAATGCACAGAAACCATTAATCCTCTGCACAATAACCTCTTTTTCCGCCGACTCTCTTCATGTGTTTAAACCACCCATAAAAAGTTTCTCCAATCTCTTTATTTTTATTCCAAAGCTTTTTATCCTTATTTTTGAAAAGATTCATGTTCCTTTTCCAATTCCTGGTATAATTGATAAAATGTCCATTCTGCATTCTGCGGAGTAATCACAGCCTTTAATTCAATTTTGGGAACACCGGCTTTCCGCAGTCCGGCAAGAAGCATATCAATCCTGCTGCTTGAAAAATTTTTCATTACCAGTACATCCCGGGACAATACCGGAAGGTTTTCCTGTCCATTCTTTTCCTTATCCTTGTTTTGCTGTTCATCCTGAGATAAAGAAGTAAAGCCTTCTATTCCCGCCAGATAACCTACTTTTTCCATAACCTGTTCAGGGCCGATATTTTTAATCCGCACACCCATGCGAACAAGGACACTTTTCATCATACGAACGGCCTTTTCTTTCTCCTTATCTGCCGTCTTTGCCTTATTTTCTGCATCGGTCTTGTCTGCTGCTCCTGTTTCCTTCACCGCCTGGTAATACAATACTACTTCCTGTAATTTCTGCATAATCTTCTCCCTGCACCATTTTTCCCGCTTCTTATCTTTCACGCCCCTGGCTCTGAAAAATAATATCATAATCATGCCGCGGCACAATAAGAAAAATCCCGGAAAACCGCATAAACACTGGCTTTCCGGACTTTAGAGCGTTACTCGAACTCAATGATCCGTATCCATTTTCAGCCCCGCCAGAGCCTGGGCTAAGGCATTGTTTAACGGTTCCATTGCCTCTTTTTTCTGTCGGTTCATATACTGCGCCACATCTTTTTTCGTCACCCCTGCTCCTTCCCTTTTGCGCCGTTCCTGGAAGGCTGCCAGTTTTTCCTTATAGCCGCAGGCACAGACAAAAATCTGCTTATCGCCCTTCCCGCGCAGTTCCATCTTTTTATGGCAGTTGGGACATCTTGCATTGGATGTGCGGGAAATGGTTTCCCGATATCCGCAGGCCCGATCCTGACAGACAAGCATCTCGCTGTTTTTCCCCTTGACCGCAAGCATTCGCTTACCGCAGTTCGGACATTTCGTATTCGTCAGGTTATCATGGCGAAAGCTTCCCTCTCCCTGTTTAATCTGCCCAATAAGTTCCTTAGAATACCCCCGGATATCCTTCATAAACATATTTCGCTTCAGACCTCCCCGGGCAATGCGGGAAAGCTTCATCTCCCAGTCCGCGGTCAGTTCCGGCTTTTTTAAGTCCTCCGGAACCAGTTCCAGAAGCTGCTTCCCCTTGGATGTCAGTAAAATATCCGTCCCACGCTTTTCCAAAAGGAAGCTGGAAAAAAGCTTTTCAATAATATCCGCCCTGGTTGCCACCGTTCCCAGTCCCCCGGTTTCCCCCAGGGTCTTTTCCATAGCTTTATCCCGGGTCTGCAAATAGGCCGTTGGATTTTCCATAGCCGAAAGAAGGCTTGCCTCATTAAAATGCGCCGGCGGCTTCGTCTTTCCCTCGGTCAGACAAATTGCCAGTCCTTGAAGAACATCCCCGGCCTGCAATGCGGGAAGCTGCTGACTCTTTGGCACAGCTTCAGCTTCCTCTCTTCTCCCGGCAGAGGAAGAATAACCTTCCTTTTCCTCATCCCAGTCCTCGTCTTCTTCCCAGCTTTCCTTTCCCTCCTGGTACACGGCCTTCCATCCCGGATCTTTAACCACAACACCGCGGGCAGTAAACAGCGCATTGCCCACAGAAACCGTTAAATTCACCTGTTCATAGCAATAAGCCGGATAAAGCACAGCCAGAAACCGCCGCACCACCAGATCATAAATCCGGCGCTCGTCAATGGTCATATGTTCCAACTGGACGAACTGCTCCGTGGGAATAATGGCATGGTGATCGGACACCTTAGCATTATTGACAAAAAACGGTTTATCCGGAAGAGGGCGGTTTACCAATGCCCCTGCCAGCTTTTTATAAGGACCCACGCCGCAGGCTTTCAGGCGCTCTTTAATCGTAGGCAGAATATCGCCGGTCAGATAGCGCGAATCCGTCCGGGGATAGGTAAGCACCTTGTGATTCTCATAAAGCCGCTGCATAATATTTAAGGTTTCTTTGGCCGAGTAATGAAATCTCTTATTTGCCTCCCGCTGCAGTTCGGTTAAATCATAGAGAAGCGGTGCCTGCTTTTTCTTTGATGTTTTGCGAACCTCTTTTACGGTGCCGTCCTTCCCGTCAAGCAGCTTTTTCATCTCCTCCATCCGCTGCCGGTCAAATGAGCGAAAACTTTTCGACTTTTCATCCTGCCAGGTCAGCGTCAATATTCCTGCCGCATTTTTATTCCTGCTGTCTTTATCTGCCCCCATCTTCCACCTTGCCGAAAGCCCGTAATATTTTTTCGGCACAAAGTCCCGGATTTCCTTCTCCCTGGCGGCAATCATGGCAAGTGTAGGCGTCTGTACCCGGCCGCAGGAAAGCTGTGCGTTGTATTTACAGGTCAGGGCACGTGTTGCGTTAATACCCACCAGCCAGTCCGCCTCTGCCCTGCACATCGCCGCGTCGTACAGCGGTTCGTACTCCTTTCCGTCCTTTAAATGCGCAAATCCCTCCCGTATCGCCTTATCCGTAACCGAGGATATCCAGAGCCGCTTCAATGGTTTTTTGCACTCGGCCTTCTTTAAAATCAGCCGTGCAACCAACTCCCCTTCTCTTCCCGCATCCGTGGCAATGATCACCTGATCGATATCCTTCCGGTGCAGCAGGGCCTTCACCGCCTGATACTGCTTTGCCGTCTGTCGGATAACTTCCAGGCGGAAGGTTTCCGGAAGCATGGGAAGATCTTCCATCTTCCACTCTTTATAGCGTTTATCATAGTCCTCCGGGTCGGCCAGGGTCACCAGATGTCCAAGTCCCCAGGTCACGACATAATTTGTCCCTTCGATTCCCCCGTTAATATTTTTCGTACACTTTAACACCCGCGCAATATCCCTGCCCACCGAAGGCTTTTCTGCCATCACTAACGCTTTCATGTTTTTAATCATTCCTTTCGCTTTGCTCAAGGCACAAACAAGTTATGAAAAATGCTGTGCCCATGTACGCTTTACTTCTCTGCACTATTTACCCATCAAAAAGCTGCCCATCCTGAACAACATTCAGAACGGACAGCTTATCTGCCGTTAGTTTTTCATCGCTGCTTACTGAGCAGACCCTACATTCGTTACCTTAAAGTTGAAAATGCCGTTTATCATCGACCACTCATAGGAAAATCCCTGCGGGAAGGTGTAAGCTGCCTTGGCAAAAACCGTATTCAGTAAATCCGGCCGTGTAGCATACAGATCGTAGGCACAGGTCATGCTGAATGAACCGTCGGCGTTCGCCTGGAATTCCTTATCCATCAGGTTATATTCAATCAGTTTTGCCGTCCAGTAAGTGGTATCCTCCGGTGTAGCCGTGGTTGAAGAAGTCGGCGGAATCTTATCCGTTACCCAGAGTCCGTTCTCGTCCAGGCGGCCTCCATTGCAAACCAGATTCGACATCCTTACGCCGTTGGTTTCAAAATAATACCAGTTCTGATCAATGAAGCGCCATCCGGTAACGGTGAAGCCGTCCTGATCAAAGTAATAAACATTTCCGTCAATTTCCTTCCATGTACTGGTCGGATAGGTTCCGTCAGCTTCCACATAGCGCTTCTGCCAGAATTCTCCGCCCTCTAACTGTGCCCACTCCCCAGCCATAGCCGGGATTACGGACAATACGGATAAGCCTGCGGCCAATCCCATCGCCAATAACTGTTTCTTATGCAATTTCATGATTCTATCCTCCTGCAATGCTTCTGTAAAATTCTGTTTTGGACTACAACCGCGGAAAAACTTCCTTGTATTCTCTTCCGCGGATACAGGACAGGGAAACCCGTCCATTACTACAACGATTATACCCTGTTTTTCCAAGATATGCAACTAAAAAACGGGTTTCTTCCTCTTACAGCTTTCTTACAAACAGAATTTTTTGTAAATATTATCTTAGGATTCTTTATTGACAGACATATTTATACGTGTTATGGTTTTATCAAAAGTACAACAAGAAAAGAGGAAAAGCTATGGGGATAAGCGATGTTTTTAAGACAAAGCAATTTAAAACGGATATTGAACGGCTTACGGCAGAAAATGATTATTTAAACGCTCTTCTCACACCGGAAATGAAAACTGCTGTATCCATAAATGCTGAAATCCAGCGGCTTATCGCTGAAAAAGAATCCATTCAAGTAGAAATTGAAAATCAGAGGGAACAAAAGCAAAAAATCATCCAGGAAATCTTTTCTTTAAACAGTGAAATCCGAGAGAAAAGAAAATCGATTATCTTTTTAGATGACGAAATATTATACCAGGACTTTGGACTTTACACGCCTGTCTACAATTTGATGAACTCCGAAATCTATAAAGACAAAATTGCGGTAGTTCGGGAAAAGCAAAAAGCAATGATAAAAAATAACACTGCTGCGACATTTCCCAATAACTTTACTTACAACAACAGCCTCGCGCAGGGCAAAAAGCTGGTGGCGGATAACGTAAAGCAGATTTTACGTGCCTTTAACAATGAATGTGAAGCCATTATTGATAAGGTAAAATTTAACAATGTTGAATCCATACGTAAAAGAATTATCAAATCCTGCGAAGACTTAAACAAATTAAATTCCAAAATGCAGATTTCCATCACGCCGTCTTATCTGGATTTGAAATTACAGGAAATGAACCTTTGTTATGAATATGCGATGAAAAAACAGGAGGAGAAGGAAGAACAAAAGCGTATCCGGGAAGAACAGAGGGAAGCGCAGAAGCTGCAAAAAGAAATCGAAGAAGCAAGAAAAACAAGCGAAAAAGAAAGAATGCATTACAAAAATGCGCTTCATCGCATTGAAGTGCAAATGCAGTCCGCAAATGAAATAGAACGCACGATTTTAGAAGAAAGACGCCTTGAAATGCAGCAGCAGCTTAACAGCATTGAAGAAGAAATAAAGAAAATCGATTACAGAGAAGCAAACCAACGCGCCGGCTACGTTTATATTATTTCAAATATCGGTTCATTCGGGGAAAATATTTACAAAATCGGAATGACAAGAAGATTAGAGCCAATGGATCGCGTGGACGAACTTGGCGATGCATCCGTTCCTTTTGCCTTTGATGTACATGCAATGATTTTCAGTGATGATGCCCCGGCGCTTGAATCCGCGCTCCACAGAGCATTTGATGACAGAAAAGTGAATATGATTAATACACGAAGAGAATTTTTTCATGTAACGCTTGAAGAAATTGAAGCTGTTGTAAAAAAGAATTTTGATAAAACGGTTGAATTTACGAAAATTCCAAACGCCGAACAGTACCGTGAATCTCAAATGATGCGCCGCCAATTGGGGCAGGGCGAACTGCTAAGGCAGGAAGCGACCACAGCGCCCCAGGCAGCCGCCCCCTCATCTGCCCGCACAATTTCATCAAAACCCGCCAAAAAAGCCAAACTCGATCCGTCAAAAGAATATTTACATACGAAATGGGGGATTTATGAAATGCCGGAAGTTTACCGCATAAACCTCCGCAAAGGCCCCCGCAGCGACTTAAAATTAGTGAAAACAATTTAAAATAACACAAAAACTCCCGAAACCCCGCCTTTCCTCAACATTCCGGCGTTTTCAGGAGTTTTTCTCTATGGACCCGATGGGACTCGAACCCACGCTCTCTGCGTTGCGAACGCAGCGCTTTCCCAACTAAGCTACGAGCCCTTTTCAATCACGGATTACATTATACCGCATTTTCCTGGCAATTACAACCAATTTTTTCAATTTCCGCAAAGATTTCTGCAAAAAACACCCCCGCCGCTTTCCCGGCAGGAGTGTTCTTTTGTTTATTTTCAGATTTTCGGTTACTGCCTAACGCCGTGCTTCCAGCCTCACCAGCGCCCTCTTAAGCGCTAATTCGGCTCTTGCCACATCAAGTTCCGCACCGCCGCCGGAAAGGCGCTTTTCGGCTCTTCCTTTAGCTTCCTGTGCACGTTTTTCGTCGATTTCCTCCGGCCACTCGGCAACTTCTGCCATAATTGTGACCTGTTCGGGCATCACCTGGATAAAGCCTGCCATTAATGTGGCCTTCTTTACCTCGCTGCCCTCATGAATCTTCAAAATCCCCGGTGCTACAATCGCAGTCAGCGGAATATGCCTGGCATAAACACCGATCTGCCCTTCGGTGGTGGTTAATTCCACCATCTGGGCTTCCCCCTGATAAAAAGTTTTATCCGGGGTAATTACTTCTAATTTAAAGACATCTGCCATAGCCTTCCCCCCTATTTCACACGGGCGAGAACGTCATCGATATTACCTGCATTTAAGAACAGATTCTCCGGGATATCATCGTGCTTGCCTTCTAGAATCTCCTTAAAGCCCTGGATAGTTTCGCTTAATGGTACATAACGTCCTTCCAGACCGGTAAACTGTCCGGCAACGAAGAATGGCTGGGACAGGAATCTCTGGATCTTACGCGCACGGGATACGGTCAGCTTATCTTCTTCGGAAAGCTCGTCCATACCTAACATGGCGATAATATCCTGTAATTCCTTATATTTCTGCAATACTTCCTGCACACCGCGGGCTACCTTGTAATGGTCCTCACCGACGATACGCGGGTCAAGGATACGGGAGGTGGACTCTAACGGGTCAACCGCCGGATAAATACCTAATTCCACGATAGAACGGGAAAGTACCGTCGTCGCGTCCAGATGGGCGAAGGTATTTGCCGGAGCCGGGTCGGTAAGGTCATCCGCAGGCACGTAAACCGCCTGTACAGAGGTGATGGAACCGCTCTTTGTGGAAGTAATACGCTCCTGCAGTGCACCCATCTCCGTCTGCAGTGTCGGCTGATAACCTACTGCGGAAGGCATACGGCCAAGCAGTGCGGACACCTCGGAACCTGCCTGGGTGAAACGGAAAATATTGTCGATAAACAGCAGTACGTCCTTTCCGCCTTCATCACGGAAATACTCTGCCATGGTAAGTCCGGTAAGACCTACACGCATACGTGCCCCCGGCGGCTCGTTCATCTGACCGAATACCATGGTCGTCTTATTGATAACGCCGGATTCCTTCATTTCATAGTATAAGTCATTGCCCTCACGGGTACGCTCGCCTACGCCGGTAAATACGGAGTAGCCGCCGTGCTCAGTAGCGATATTACGGATAAGCTCCTGGATTAATACCGTCTTTCCTACACCCGCGCCGCCGAACAGACCAATCTTACCACCTTTCTGGTAAGGGCAGAGAAGGTCTACAACCTTGATTCCCGTTTCCAGGATCTCGGTTTCTGTGGACTGTTCCTCAAATGTCGGTGCTTTTCTATGGATAGGAAGATGCTTCTCCACCGTTGGAGCGGGCTGGTTGTCAATCGGATCGCCCAGAACGTTAAAGATACGTCCCAGGGTTTTCTCACCTACCGGAACGGTAATGGGTGCGCCTGTTGCTACAGCCTCCATCCCTCTTACCAGACCGTCGGTAGAACCCATGGCGATACAACGAACCGTATCATCACCCAGATGCTGGGATACCTCTGCCACAAGCTTTTTGCCGTCCTTCATGGTGATGTTAATTGCATCATTGATTTCCGGCAAATGCCCCTGGCTGAACTTAATATCCAACACAGCACTGATAATCTGTGTGATTTTACCTGTGTTTTGTTCTGCCATCTTGTTTCTTCTCCTCTTTCTACATCGTTTACAGCTTCCGGAAAGCCTCCCTAAAGCTGTCTTGGGTTACTGTTTCCTTGCGTTTACAGTAACCGCTTTTATTTCTACCAGGTTAAGCTAACTGATAGCATTCGCCCCGGCAATAATTTCTGTCAGCTCCTGGGTAATGGAGCCCTGACGCGCCCGGTTGTACTGCAGGCTTAACGCCTCGATCATTTCCTCTGCATTGCTGGTTGCCGAGTCCATTGCCGTCATACGTGCGCCGTTTTCGCTGGCTAATGCCTCTAAAAGACCGCCGTAAATCAGGCTGCTCATATATTTAGGAATGATAGCATTAAGAACCTCATCCTCATTCGGCTCATAGTTCATCAGCAGATCCTTGCCCTGCCCTTCTCCATCCTCTGTGGTTGCCTCCACCGGAAGCAGCTTAACAAGCTTTGGAATATGGGTAACGGTGTTCTTAAAGAAGGTGTAGGCAAGGTAAATCTCGCCTATCTCTCCCCGGGCAAATGCTTCGAGAAGCTCTGTGGTTATCTCCGATGCGTCCTGGTAGGTCGGCTCGTTGATAACCTCCGAATAATCCGCTTTAATGTTATAACCCTTCCGCACCAGGCCGTCCCTGCCCTTGCGCCCGATAGCGTAAACTTCCGTTTCCGCCGCTGGCAGCTCCTCGCTTCCCGTAATCAGCCGGATAATATTGTTATTATAGCCACCGGCTAGACCGCGGTTCGAGGTAATGGCAATGACCGCCTTTTTCTTCGATGCCCCCGCCTGGAGATATTTATGTTCAATATTTCCCGAACGGCGCAGAATCGAACAGATGGTATCATACATCATATTAAAGTAGGGTGCCGATTCCTCTGCCCTTGTCTTGGATTTTTGCAGCTTAACCGTGGAAACCAGCTTCATGGCTTTGGTGATCTGTTCCGTGCTCTGAATACTGGCGCGTCTTCGCTTTATATCTCTCATGGATGCCATGATGGTTCACCTGCCTTCTAGCGCTGTGCTTTATACTCGGTAATCGCCTTAACTAATAAATCCTCGGTCTGCTGGTTCATCGTCTTTTCTTCGCGGATAGCCTTGGGAACCTCCGGATATTTCTCGTCGATAAACTTAAACAGTTCCTTCTCAAAGGAGAGAATCTCTGCCACAGGAATATCCAGCAGATATTTCTTTGTCGCTGCGTAAATAATGATTACCTGGTACTCAACCGGCATGGGCTGATACTGCGGCTGCTTTAATACTTCGCGAAGCCTCTCGCCCTGTGCAAGCTGCGCCTTCGTGCTTGCATCCAAATCCGAACCAAACTGCGCAAAGGAAGCCAGTTCTCTGAACTGTGCAAGTTCTGTACGGATAGGAGAAGCAATCTTCTTCATCGCCTTAATCTGCGCCGCACCGCCTACACGGGATACGGACAGACCTGCATTAATTGCAGGGCGGAAACCCGAGTTAAACATTTCCGTTTCCAGATAAATCTGACCGTCGGTAATGGAAATTACGTTCGTCGGAATATAAGCGGAAACGTCGCCTGCCTGCGTTTCGATAATCGGCAGAGCAGTTAAGGAGCCGCCGCCCAAATCGTCGGAAAGCTTGGACGCACGCTCAAGCAGTCTGGAATGTAAGTAGAATACATCACCGGGATAAGCCTCACGGCCCGGCGGGCGCTTAAGCAGCAGGGACAGTGTACGGTAAGCGGCAGCGTGTTTACTTAAGTCATCATAGATAACCAGTACATCTTCGCCGTTCTCCATCCACTCCTCACCGATAGCACAGCCGGAATACGGAGCAATATACTGCAGCGGAGCCAAATCCGATGCGGTGGAAACAACGATGGTGGTATAATCCATTGCCCCAAATTCATCTAAGGTCTTTACAATATTGGCTACGGTCGAAGCCTTCTGACCGATAGCAACATAGATACAATGTACCCCCTGCCCCTTCTGGTTGATAATGGTATCAATGGCAATGGCCGTCTTTCCGGTCTGACGGTCGCCGATAATCAGCTCACGCTGTCCGCGTCCGATAGGAATCATGGCGTCAATCGCCTTAATACCGGTCTGCAGCGGGGTATCTACGGATTTACGTTCAATAACACCGTGCGCCACACGCTCGATGCGGCGGAACTTGTCGGTCTGTATGGGGCCTTTGCCGTCTACCGGCTGACCAAGTGCATTTACTACACGGCCAGTCAGGGCATCGCCCACAGGAACCTCTACTACACGTCCGGTTGTCTTTACCAGATCGCCCTCGTTAATACTTCCGGTATCACCAAGAAGTACGGCACCGACATTGTCTTCCTCCAGGTTCAATACCATGCCGAAGATCTCTCCCGGGAACTCCAGAAGTTCACCCTGCATAGCATTTTCCAGACCATGGATTCGCGCAATTCCGTCTGCCACCTGGATAACCGTACCTACGTCCGATACCTCCAGCTTCGTGGAATATTTTGCAATCTGTTCTTTAATTACCGAACTGATTTCTTCTGGTCTTAAATTCATAACTAAGGTTCGCACCTTCTTTCCTCGTTATTGGTGATAAGGCAGTCCTCTGCCCTATCGGTGCTTCTCTATACTAAAGCACCCCGTCCCGGACTATGCAAGCTGAATCCGGGTAAGCTCTTTCTGCAGTTCATATATCTGGGTCTTAATGCTGGAATCCACTACCCGGTCACCGATTCGGATAACCATACCGCCAATCAGAGAAGCATCCACCGTATAGTGAATCTCAAACTCCTTATAGCTGGTCGTGGACAGCAGCCGTTCTTTTACCTGCGCCTTCTGTGCGCTGCTTAATTCCACGGCACTGCTCACAAACGCCGTACCGATTTTTTTCATTTCCTTTACCTGGCCGATGAAATACTCCAGGATGGAAGGAATTTCTTTGTGCCTGCCCTTTTCCACTGCAATGGTCAGGAAGCCCAGCATATCCGGGGAAATCCGGTCGCAGAAAACCCGCTCCAATACACCCAGCTTTTCTTCCTTGACAACCTTGGGATTGTCCAGAAGAACTGCCAGATCCGGGTTTTCCTTCCAAACTTCCATCAGGGCTTTTGCCTCGTCAAATAAGACATCCACCTCCTGATGTTCCAGGGCGGCTTCCATCAGGGCATCGCCGTATACCTTTGATACTAGCTTAGCCATGTGCTCTCACCCATCTCCTTTAATGTTTCATCAATCAGGCTGTTCTGAATATTGGTATCAATAGAAGCAGCAACCACTTTTCCGGCCATTAAGGACGCGATCGAAATCATTTCCTGCTTCATCTCGTCTAATGCCTTCTTGCGATCCAGCTCAATCTGGCGGTTTGCACGCTCGATAATTCTGGCTGCCTCGGTTCTTGCCTCCTCTAAAATATCGGCTTCCTTCACCATGGCTTTCTTTCTGGCCTCTGCCAGAATCGCATCTGCTTCCTTGTTTACCTCTTTCAGTTTGCTTTCATACTCTGCCTTCAATTCCTCCGCTGTCTTTTTGTCCTCAGCCGCCTCAGCCAGTTCACCGGCAATCTTCTGGCGTCTTTTCTCCAAAAAGGCTCGCGCCGGGTTAAACAGCAGATAGGACAGCGCAAAGAACAGGATAAGAACATTGATGCCCGTTAATACCGCATCATGGATTAACTGAAAGTCAAATCCTATGATTCTTAAAAATTCGTCCAAGACCTTGCCTCCTCTCCTGCACTATTATTCTGTGCCAAACCTTGTCCAAATCAACCGAAAGGCTTAACGAACATTAAAATAATAGCAACAACGAGGCCGTACAAACCTGTAGTTTCGGCAACTGCCTGTCCTAAAAGCATGGTGGAAGTAATGTCCGACTTTGCGCCCGGGTTACGACCTACAGCCGATGCACCGTAACCGGCAGCGATACCCTGTCCAATACCAGGTCCGATACCGGCGATCATCGCCAAACCGGCACCAATTGCAGAACAACCATAAATAAAATCCTGTCCAGAAAAATTCATACTAAATTTCCTCCTATTAAAATATAAAAACTTCTCAAAATAAAAATAACTTACGATTCTGTGCGGGGTGTGAGGCATACTGTTTCAGCCCGCAGTGCTCCAGCTCGAATCCGCTTCGCTGCTTCTCGCTGACGGGCTTCGCCCTATAAAAGATTCCTGAACCAGATGCTTACGTGCAAGCACGACGCATCTTCTTCCGTAATCTTTTGCACTGCTCATTGCTACTCCAATTTGTCATTAATATAAACCATCGTCAGCATACAGAATACGTAGGTTTGGATGCAGCCCGAGAACAGGTCGCAATATACATGCAGGGCTGCGGGAATTCCTATGTTTACAAAGATTGGCAGCATACCGTACCAGAGTGCCATGATAATCACACCAGACAGCAGGTTTGCAAACAAACGGAGTGAGATTGATACCGGGTTCGCTACTTCACCGATTAAATTGATCGGGAAGAGAACGGGAATCGGTTCGAACAGGCTGGTAAAATGACGCAGCTTCCGGTTCTTCAGTCCCTGATACTGCACAATGGCAAAGGTAAACATACCAAGCAGGAAGGTGACACCAAAGTCTGCTGTGGGTGCCCGAAGTCCCAAAAGACCGCTCAGGTTGCAGAACAGGATAAACAGGAAAATCGTTCCGATATAATTTGCAAATTTTTTCGCACTCGGCCCTAAAATTCCCTGTGTCATCTTCTCCAGCATTTCTACACCAAGTTCAATAATGTTTTGAAATGTCCCCGGTACATCGGTGGCATTTTCCATCGTCCTTTTCGCCTTAAATGCCAGAATCAGGATAATAATGGAAATAATTACCATTCCTATCGTCGTTGTAGTAATCCAGACTTCCTGACCGCCGATACTGTATTTTAAAACACCGTGTATCGAAAAGTCAGCTTCCGGTCGGATTACCAAATTCATCCCCATACGCTTTCCTCCTTTCTCCATTATTTCCTTCATTTTGTGCGCATTCTGCGGCATGGCATCCTCGGTTTTCGTTAGATGCAATCCGCCAAATCCGGCACATGCACAGGATTATGCAAACATTTTTGGCCGCACTTGTTTGGCTCCGGCCTGCCTTATCTTCATTTTTTCACCGCGTGGTTTATAGCGCGGTGCAAAAGGGGCTGAAGATATGCCCCTGCCTTAAGGCCCATACTTCCCAGAACAACTGCCAGTGGATTAATCTGCGGGAATTTCCATAAAAGTAAAATAAGCAAAATAATATAGACAAACTTACGAATCATGGAGTGGATAACCGTCGTCTTATTCGCGTAACTCTGATCGGCAGAGTCCAGCACCTTTTCCGTAATCACTGCCATATGGATTAACATAACAACGGCAGCCGCCATGCCGATAACCACACCCAAAAGCATCGAAATCCGGCTCCAGCCCATCAGCGGGGCAAATACGCAGCCTGCAAAAGCCAGAAACAAGTTCCAGATAACGATACCCGCAGACATTTCCACAACTAAACTTTTTGTTTCACTGGTCATGGCACTCCTCCGCTGTCATCTTTACTTCCTCCTGCACAGACAAACCCTCTACCGGCGCAGATGATATCACATGTTCAGAAGTTTTTACATTTCCGAAAACGCTTACGATATCAGAAGTTTTTGCATTCCCGGAAGTTCTTACCCGGCTCATCGGTTTAGGACGGCTCACCGGCTCGTATTTTGGTTCCTTCCGGCTTCGGTTCTGCTCTTCTCTTTCCTTCCTGTCATCCTTTTCCCCGGCTAAAAAAGTAATCTTAGCCATATGATACCCGCACCGGCCTCCCGCCAGCACGCCAAGGAGAAGAAAGAGGAGCACCGTCTTCGTCCCCAAATGATTGTCTATCCAACAGCCTGCAAATATACATAGAAAGATCGGCGTCATCACACTGATGCCAAGCTGTGTCACCATAGCCAGGCTCCGGAAAACCTGTTTCTTGTATCCCATAAAATCACCTGCTTTCCATGCTGCTGCACATAGTGTATTATATACAAATATTCAAGGGTTTGTCCAGCAATTTTCATAAATTCAATGAATTACTTTTAAAAATACATTCCAGGGCTATCATTTCCTCAAAATAAGATGATTTGTTCATTCCTCAATCTTCTTTGCAACCACAATTAATCGCCCGTCTTTATGGGTATATTCGCAGGTAATCAGCGTTAATAAATGATCTCCCCACGCTGCATCGATTCCCGTATCCGTTCCCATCTTATATACAGAATGTTCTTTAACGTAAGAAACATATTCTTCAAATGCTTCCTGAGTTCCCCCGGTAATCCATTCATACAGCGGATGGTTCTGATCGGCGGCGCTCATCGTAAATATCGCCATCACTTCATAATCCCCATAATCTTCCAGTGTATCAAACTCGACCACCGGATGCGCATCACGAAACTCCGGCGAAAGATAATCTTCAAGTCCGGCAAACATACTTCCGTTCTTCATATGATGCCCATAGATAATAATATTCTTACAGTCCTCCGATAAATCGCACTCTTCCGCCACATAGGGCGCTCCATAAGAGCTCTGCTTCTTATCAAAATCGTGCTTTAAATAAAAATTCGGGTTGTCCGGCGTCTGGAGAACCGGATAGTCAATTTTTGTCCCTTCAATTCTAATCCATCCGACCAAATCCGAATTTTCCTCTTTAACCTTGCTGTATGCCTTCACCCTGGCTTCCCGCACAGCCCGGATCGCCGCTGCCTCGGCCTCCTCGGCACTTAAGCCAGAACCCTCAGCCTCCGTTTCTGCGGCCTCCATCTCCCCAAGTTCCTCATTCACCAGACCAGATAAATCTTCCAGCCGACCGTCATTTTTCTTCTGACCAATCATTTTTGCGGCAAGCACTCCTCCGCTGCCTAAAAAAACAATAATACAGAGAACTAAAAGAATATCACCCAGCAGATGCTTTTTGTTCTTCATCGGACTCCTCCATTCTGCCTGCATCTTAGTCCCTCAGTTACCGAACGCTACCGTTCCTGTAAGTTCACGGACTACCAGATTCCTTATACTATTATAAAGTAATTGGGTATAGATGGCAATAGGTCTGTAAAAAACTAATATTTTTGCATTTTTTTATAAAAATTCTGAAAATAACTTTTTTTCAAAAAACCATTGACATTTGATCGATTCTTTAGTAAAATATCACCGTTGCTTCAAGAGAGCAGCCGATGCCCAGATAGCTCAGTTGGTAGAGCAGAGGACTGAAAATCCTCGTGTCACTGGTTCGATTCCGGTTCTGGGCACTGTTTAAAAGCTTATTTGTTTGTTAAAATTTTATACGTACTGATTATGCAGGTGTAGTTCAATGGTAGAACACTAGCCTTCCAAGCTAGATACGTGGGTTCGATTCCCATCACCTGCTTTTTTCATTTGTAAAAATAGTTACCATTCATATGTATTCCCTGGAGATCTGCTATGCTGAATCGAAAAGAAAAAACCGTTTTATTTTTCTTTGCTGCCCTGATTCTTGGTGCAGTTGTTTATTCAATAGACCGCCTTTTGCTGAACAGCCTTCTAACCTGGCAGTTCCTGCAAAAACCTTATCTGTTGATGTTAGGAGAACTTGCCCTGGTCTTTATCCTGTTTTTAATCCTTGGACTTTTTGGGCCTGCAAAAATAAAATTCCCTGCCATAATTGCCGTATTATCCGTTTTTTTATGGCTTCACCAGGTTCTCCTCCCTATTGCCGCTTCCGGGCTTTATGCGGCCTGGTTATGGCTTTGCGGACGCTGGCTCTGCGGCCGTATCTTTGCCTGCAGCCGCAGTCAGTCACAAAATACGCCTGCCTTTCTGGATGAATTTCCAGGAAAAGCTTTTAGCCGTGAATTTCTTACCGGATGTCTGTTTGCCCTCTGCTGCTTCTGCCTGATGTCAGCTTTGGGTATTGGGAAAATTGAAAATCTGTGGATTTTTATCTTTGATGTTACAACGGTTCTGGCCCTTGACCTGCGCTTTTGGAAAAAGCAGCGGGCAGCACTTGGACAAACCATATCTGTCCTGCTTTCACCGCCCAAAACCATAAACCAGAAGACCTCACGCTATCGGAACTTTCTCATCCTCGCCGCCATTCTGACGCTCTTTTGCATCCAGGCCGGAAGGATGAATATTGCCGTGGACTTTGACAGCCTGTGGTACGGTGCCCGTTCTCCCTATATTTTAAACAACGGCGGCGGGATTTACGAAAATCTCGGAACCATCGGCGTTGTCTATACCTATTCCAAGGGACTTGAAGTCTTAACCATGCCCCTTTCCGTCCTGCCCTCCTACAGCTTTGTTATCGCATTCAACCTGTGGCTGGCTGCCGGCGTTCTGATGCAGGCATGGATGATTGGCAGGTTTTATCTGCGAAAATCTGCCGCCCGGTTCATGCTTCTTTTCCTCGCCTCCCTGCCCGGCATAATGAACATGGCCGTTACCGCAAAAACAGATATGGCAACGCTTTACATTCAGCTGATGATGCTCTGTGAACTGATCTGCTTTCTTAAAGGAGAACAGCAGGCATTCTGGTATGCCTGGGGGGCATTTTTCTTTAGCTGGACATTAAAACCCACAGCCATGGTATTTTCCACGGCCGTAATGGGCATGAGTACACTGTATTTTATCGTTGTCCGGAAATTCCCTGCATCTGCATCACCAAAAAACTTCCGGCCAGCCTTTTTTACCTTCATCCTTTCCCTATTTGCCCTCATCGGCATATGGGCCAGGACTTTTTTACTTACCGGGCTTCCTGTTACCTCCGTATTTTCCTCGGTTCTTACCCGGATTGGCTTTCAGATGAACTATCCCTTTAACAGCAAAACCATCCCAAACAACAACGCAGGAACAGCCCCGTCAGAAGTCCTAAAAAGCATTGGAAGCCGCATTTACGGCATATTATTTAACCCGCAGGGAAAAGACCTGGATCATGTCATTATCGCCTGGGGAAGCCTTAGCACATGGTTTTTTATCTGTGTCCTCCTATCCTGGTTCTTTTTGGACAAAAAAGCACGCACAGACAAAGAACGAATGCTCGACGGCTTCTTTAATACCATGTTCCTTCCCCTCTCACTCTGCTGCCTGTTAAGCTTAATCATGCTTTACCAGGTGGACGGCAATTATTTTATGCTGTTTTATGTCCTGTCAGCCCTCTGTGCCTTCCGCCTTACCGAACGTCTTGCCAACCAAACATTTGCCGGTCTTATCCGCGCACTGGGACTGCCGGTCATCCTGTTTTCCGTCATTATCACCACACTGACCAACTGGGCCTGGGCAATGGGCTTTACCCCGATATCCTTGGCACATCAAGGCTATTACCCGCACCAGGAAGAAAATTATCGGGTTATGGCTGCTTCCGGAAACAGGCAGATCTGGGAAATCCTTGCACAAAACCCCAGAACCCGTTTAATTTCCATCGGTGACCATCCGCAGTCCCTGTTATTTCCCTGCTGTTCCCAGTCCTACCGCGAAATCACCAAAAATGCCTGGGGAAATCCTGAACTGGTCGAAACAACGGATAATTTTATTAAATTTCTGGAATATGCCAAAACCGACTATATCTATGCCCAAGCCGATTATCTTTCGCTGGAAAACCCTGCATGGAACCTGCTCTGCGACCTGATTGCAAGGGGAGTCCTCACTCCGCTTTGCTATGAAGAAGGAAATATGCTTGCCTATGTAGACAGCAGCGCCTCAAACACTCCGCCCAGTGAAAACGGTCAGGCTCTCCTTGAAGAATTTAAAGAAAAGTACAATGCCTGGACAAAAGAAGACGAAAGCGGGATGAGCAATCCTTAATCCCGCTTTCCAATCCCGTTTTTACATTTTTTTACAATCCTGTTTTTCACAATTTTTTCTTGACAAATGAAAAATAGCATGATAGAATAAATATCGTTCAAGCAAAATACTATAACATTAATTATCTTATGCGCGAGTGGCTCAGTTGGTGGAGTACGACCTTGCCAAGGTCGGGGCCGCGGGTTCGAGTCCCGTCTCGCGCTCTTATTTTTTGCCTAGGAAAATCAAGGGTTATCGGAATTGTGGGGAACTCTTTTTTTGTTTACATAAAATAGAATTGCCATTGCTATTATGGCTGTTATCTGTGGGATGGACACCTGGAATGCGATTGGGGCGTGTAGTTCAAAGGTAACGGAAAAAGGAAGCACAACGGAAAGCAAATTTTTGATAATACATCTGATGACGCACATATAGGATGATTAAAAAATTCTGTTTATTATCTGGCAAATTGAAATTCGTGAGGTATCAGCGATGAACTATAATAAAGTGATAATGTTAAAAAATGGTACGGAATGTTGTTTGAGAAATGGAATGGAATCTGATGGGCAAGCTGTATTTGACAACTTTAATTTAACACATGGAGAAACCGATTATTTACTTACCTATCCAGACGAAAATTGCTTTGATGTTATGCAGGAAAGTCAATTCCTAAAAGAGAAATCTGAAAGTAAAAATGAAATCGAAATAGTTGCCGTAGTCGATAATGTAGTTGTGGGAACCGCTGGGATTGAAGCAGTAGGGAAAAAATATAAGATACGGCATCGTGCCGAATTGGGCATCAGTGTTGCTAAAGAATTTTGGGGACTTGGGATTGGACAGGCATTAACTCTAGCATGTATTGAGTGTGCAAAGGCTGCAGGATATGTCCAGCTTGAACTGAATGTAGTTGCCGATAATGTAAGAGCATTATCCATATATAAAAAAGCTGGATTTGTTGAATATGGCAGAAATCCTAAGGGCTTTAATTCTCGATTAGCAGGATTTCAAGAAGTTATTTATATGAGATTGGAATTATGATAAACATATAAATTTCCGTTTGTCAAAACAACCATTACCACAATCACAACCGAATAAATAATACAACACAGTGTCAGAGCGTATAGAATAAGTCTATGCGTTCTATTTTTATGTAAAGGAGCAGAGAATATGGCAGAAGCCAAAAACAAGCAACAGCCCCACAGTTTCAAAAGGAAACCTTACCCCGGAAAAATTTATGGATGGGATTATTCAGATGGTGGAAAACCTGGTTCACACTTATCCAACGGCTGTGCCGGAAAAAAGGTGTCCCTCTCTCTGCCGGAAAGGGAACCTATAGAGAAATTTTTATTATGGGGTAAGGACATCATAAGATTTAGAAATATTGTGTATTGGAGATAGTTTTAAAATTTTTCTTGAAAATGTGTGAACAAAATGCTTCTATAATAACGTTTCAGATTTGAATGATCATTATTGGGGAGAAAATATATGGAATAATGATTATGAACCAAATACAGCAATGGAAGGTGGCGGAATCAGAAATTATTCCTTGATTACTGCTCTGAAACGTTTTATGCTGAATTTTTAGCAGCTGTTTTTCTTAATCTATATTAACCGACTGAATCCAAAATTTCATGCTCTGATAATCTCCCTTCACTATAGGAAGGAGAATTCCGCCATGCATCAGCGCGCGTCCTTCGTAAACTTCCTCACCGCCTTCAGCGATCCGGTAAAATCCATCTTCTTTCAGCCCGCGAAGCCGCAGCCTGAAAAACGGAGAATTGGATCTTGCCCTAAGCATAACGACAAAAACCAGGGACTCCGACTTTGTTTCATCCACAAACTGCCAGGCAGTAAATTCCCTATCTTGTTGAGCATTTGTCAGCCGATAATAATCGCCGTAGTGAATCAGCGGATACATCTGCTGAAATTCCCGGATTTGCTCCTTTATCGCCTCACGTTCTTCCTTACCCAGTTTCCGCACATCCAGTTCATAACCAAAACTCCCTGCCATAGCGGTGACTGCCCTGGCTTGTATTGGGGTGCTTCGCCCGGTCTGGATATTTGGGCTGGCAGAAACATGGCTTCCCATGCTGCTTATCGGATAGCCAAAAGAAGTCCCATACTGAATCTGAAGCCGTTCTATCGCATCTGTATTATCGCCGCACCAAATCTGCGGCATATAATACAATATTCCTGCATCAAAACGCCCTCCTCCCCCAGAACAGCTCTCCCACAGAATATCCGGGAATGCTGCAACAAAGTGTTCCATCAGCGCATACACGCCCAAGACATAACGGTGGTATACTTCTCCCTGCCGTTCCTTAGGCAGTGCCTTCGACCACACATCGGACAGATTCCGGTTCATATCCCATTTTACATAATCAATTTCTCCTTCTTTTAAGACTGCTGAAATCTCTGTAAACAGATATTCCCTTACTTCTTCCCGGGTAATATCCAGCACAAGCTGTTAATTTAACCATATTCAAACCGTTTGACTTATTCTTGTTACTCATCCTAAATTCTATACTCTGACATTAATTGCTTCTGAAAAGCAGCATCATTCACAGATCGTTCTAAATCTTGAAAGCGCTTATCATTAATCAGCAAAGTATTCAATTTATTTACACGCTCTATTCCTTGTGCTTCTCCCCGTGTTTCTCCTATTGCTTCTCCCTCTACTCTTCCCCGTTGCTCTGCTTCCAGCATAATCTGGTTATAATCTCGAATGGCCTTTGCTCTGGCTTCATATTCCAGCCGCTTTTCTTCATCCTGACTAATCACCTGCAAATGCTGGTAAGCACTTCCGATATACATATTTTTCTCTGCCAGCATGTCAAACTCCTCCTTTCGCTCTGCACGGATAAACCTTTCCCATAACTCGATATCGCTGCTGTCCTCTTTCAATTTCCTTTTAATTTCTATTTTTTGTAATTTTTCTTGTCCAAAATGCTGTTCTTTCTATAATTAAAAGTATAACACATATTACCTGTAAAAGCCATGCAAAACCCAATAGAAGTGTACAGTTCTCTCTCAAATAAGATTACTTTTTTTCACTTCTTTTAATTCTTCACTTTCTTTTACAACAAAAAAAGGAACCACATTTCTGTGATTCCTAAGAGGCGACAACCAGATTTGAACTGGTGATCAGGGTGTTGCAGACCCACGCCTTACCGCTTGGCTATGTCGCCAAAATGACCCCAACGAGATTCGAACTCGTGTTACCGCCGTGAAAGGGCGATGTCTTAACCGCTTGACCATGGGGCCTCGCTCTTTCATGATTTAACTTTTAATGGTGAAGCAAACTCCCCGAGTAGGACTCGAACCTACGACAGCGCGGTTAACAGCCGCGTGCTCTACCGACTGAGCTATCGAGGAATATTATTCCGACAGTCTTTCCTTCTGCCTCTTCCATGTACCCTCAAAACCACATATTGAATTCATCCGATTCTGTTTATCAACCACTTTCTCCTTCGCCCTCTCGGGCGAATAACCCTACCTGCCTTCTTGGATAAGCCCTCGACCGATTAGTAACAGTCAGCTCCATACATTACTGCACTTCCACCTCTGCCCTATCTACCTCATACTCTCTAAGGGGTCTTACTCTTACGATGGGATATCTCATCTTGAGGGGGGCTTCACGCTTAGATGCCTTCAGCGTTTATCCCTTCCCGACTTGGCTACCCGGCCATAGGTTTGATAACCTAACCGGTACACCAGAGGTCAGTCCATCCCGGTCCTCTCGTACTAAGGACAGCTCCTCGCAAATATCCTACGCCCGCGCCGGATAGGGACCGAACTGTCTCACGACGTTCTGAACCCAGCTCGCGTACCGCTTTAA
>ERZ808037.759-NODE-759-length-26239-cov-9.747649_pt1 | contig 26239 bp, 28 predicted proteins | sample MGYA00380190_ERZ808037 | MGnify/ENA primary metagenome ERZ808037 (study PRJEB31490, sample SAMN06133399) | mouse gut metagenome | isolation source: J9 | host: mice | place: China: Chengdu | collected 2015-05 ... | reverse complement strand
GCCCAGGACGAGCTCACCGGGGAGCAGTTCAAGCAGCTCCACACCCGGGTGCTGGAGATCAGCCGGGAGACCCGGACAGCCAACGCCATTGGCGATCTGAACGGCGCGGTGGACGATATGCCCCGCTGGTGCGTCACCATCGGCATGAATGAGATCTACAACGCCCGGAAGGTACGCTTGGGCGTGTTCCGGGACTGGCACCGGGCGGTGCTCCGCCATACGGCCTACGGCGAGGTGTCCGGTCACTTCCCCGCCACCCTGATGCAGACCCACCCGGACGCGCTGATCCGCACCACGGAATTTGTGGCCAACCTGCCGGACTGAGCCCGGGAGGAGGGGACATGAAGGATACCTATCTCATCAACGGCCAGGTCTATCTGGGCCGGCGTTTTGAGGAAAAGACCTTGAAGCTGTCCGGCGGACGGATCCAGGTGCTGGACAAGGACGCCCCCGTCCCACGGTCGGAGGAGGTCATCGACGCCGCCGGCAGGCGGGTGGTGCCCGGCTTTATCGACGTACACACCCACGGCGGGGTGGGCGTGGATGTGAACGGCGCCACCGCGGAGGATCTGGAGAAGCTCAGCCGCTTTTTTGCCGGCAACGGCACCACCGCCTGGCTGTGCTCGGTGCTCACCGACACGGAGGAGCAGACCCGGTGGTGCATCGACCAGTTCAAGGCCCACCGGCAGGGGGGCCAGCCCACCGCCGAGCTGCTGGGCGTCCATTTGGAGGGGCCCTTCCTGGCCAGTGCGTACAAGGGGGCCATGCCGGAGCATCTGCTGCGCAAGGGAGATCCGGAACTGCTGCGCTCCTACCAGGAGCAGGCCGAGGGCGGCATCCGCTACCTGACGGTGTCGCCGGAGGTGGAGGGTGTGGTGGAGCTGATCCCGGAGGCCAGGAAGCTGGGGATCATCCCCGCCATCGGCCACTCCGGGGCGGACTACGAGACCTCCATGGCGGCCATCGCCGCCGGGGCCCAGGCCGCCACCCACACCTTCAACGCCATGGGGCTGTTCCACCAGCACAGACCCGCCATTATGGGGGCGGTGCTGGAGTCGGATGTGTACTGTGAGATGATCTGCGACGGGCGGCACCTCCACCCCGGCTCGGTGCGGCTGCTGATCAAGACCAAAGGGCTGGACCGGGTGGTGGCCATCACCGACTCCATTATGGCGGCGGGGCTGCCCGACGGCAAGTATCACCTGGGCGTGAACGAGGTGGTGGTGGAGGACGGGGACGCCAAGCTGGCCAGCGACGGCACCCGGGCCGGTAGCACCCTCACTCAGGACGTAGCGCTGCGCAATCTGCTGGCCTTCACCGGGCGGCCCATGGAGGAGCTGCTGCCCGCTCTGACGGAGAATCCCGCCCGGCTCATCGGGGTGTTCGACCGGAAGGGCTCCATCGCCGACGGCAAGGATGCGGATCTGGTGGTGCTGGATTCGGAGAACCGGGTGGAGCTGGTGTTTACCCGGGGCCGCCTGCTGGATCGGTGAGGGCGGTGCCCCGGCGCAAGCTTCGCGGGAAGCGGCCTGTGCTTTGACCCATGAAAAAATAAGCGGAGACGCTGTTAGCAGCGTCTCCGCTTATTTTGAAAGGCGTGGATAGGTTAGTAAGCGATGCTCCCGTTATGCTTTTCGTTTACCACATAGTAGGCCATGCGCTCCTCCGGCTTGACGTACAGCTTCAGCTCGGTGATGGGCGTGCGCTTCTTGGCCTGCCGGAAGTCGGCTCTGGCCGCCTCCACCAGCGTGTCCAGATCCACCTCGGTGCCCTGGAACTGTAGGACGACCACGGGCTTAAGGCTGTCCTCCTTGGGCTTGCGCTCCTTACGGGCCTTCGCAGCGGCGGGCTTCTTTTCCGCGGCGGGCTTTTTCTCCGCTGCCGTAGGCTTCTTGACGGGCTCCTGTGTGGCCTCGGGCTCAGCGGCCGTGGCAATGGTTTTTTCCTTATCCATGAGATTCACCCCTGTTTTATAATTTGCCGGGTCAAGTTTCTACCCCATTATATATGGTAATAACCAAAAAAGCAAGAGAATATGCGGATTCTTTCTTTCCATAAAGGTGCCTGGTGGACAGACCCGGGCACAGATGGTATAATCGACAAAATAGTATGGGGATGGGGGTGGCTTTTGTTATGCAAAAAATCGAATGCGCTGCCGGCCGGGCCGCCGCCGGCTGGCCCAGGGCTCTCTTTTACCTGATCCAATTCACCTGGGGGCTGCCGGTGAACCTGGTGGGCTTAGCGGTGTTCCTGTGCTGCCGGGGCCGCTGTCCTGTCCGTCGGTTCCACAACGGCATTGTGACCCTCCTGCCGGGGAACCGGGGGGGCCTGTCCCTGGGCATCTTCCTGTTCCTCAGCGTCCCCAACGCGGACGAGCATCCCGCCCTCTGGGCCCATGAATATGGGCACACCATCCAGTGTCTGCTGCTGGGCCCACTGTACTGGCCTGTGGTGGCGCTGCCCAGCCTCATCTGGTGCCATTGTTTTGCCGGCTGGCGGAGCAGGCGGGGGCTCCCCTACGATGCGCTGTACTGTGAGCGCTGGGCCACGGCCTGGGGGAGGCGCTGGAGCAGTCCGCCGCCTGGGGAGCGCCCCGACCTGGGGGCCTGATCACAATTCTATGCCGCCCCCGCCCCCCGGGCCAGCGGGAAGTTCCACAAACGATCTTTACAGCGGCCTGCAATTATGATACAATATGGCCAACTCAATAGGATACCAGCCGCGGCCGCGTCGGCGGCGCATGGAATGGGGTGAGAGTCCCCGCGAGTCGGTCACTGTGATGCCCTCCCTGAAGGGATAAGTCAGATACATGGCGGTCTGGAGCTTTTCTGCCGAAACCGGAAGCACAGCAAGCGGTTCGTCCCGCCCTCCTGGGCGGGGTTAGTACGCGCCCCTGGTGAAGCAGGGGCGCTTTTTTCATGGAAGGAGGCGGCTGCCGTGGAGGGCGGCGGGTTCGCGCACTATGTGCGCAGCGGGCAGTCCATGCTGCGCTGCGGCTATACCACGGGCACCTGTGCGGCGCTGGCGGCGGCGGGAGCGGTCCGGCTGCTGCTGACGGGGGAGGCTCCGGAGGCCCTCTCCCTCACCACACCCAAGGGGCTGGAGGTGGCCGTCCCCCCGGCGGGGGTAGAACTTTTGGAGCCCGGGCGGCGGGCCCGGTGCGCCGTGCGCAAGGACGCCGGGGACGACTACGACGTGACGGACGGGATGCTGATCTGGGCGGAGGTGACCCGCGTTCCCCAGCCCGGAGTGCGGATCGACGGCGGCGAGGGGGTGGGCCGGGTGACCAAGCCCGGCCTGGATCAGCCCGTAGGGGCCGCCGCCATCAACCGGGTGCCCCGGCGGATGATCGAGGAGCAGGTGCAGGCCGCGTGCGCCCAGCTGGGCTGCGCCGACGGCATGGAGGTGATCGTCTCCATCCCCGGCGGGGGGTCGCGGGCGGCCAGGACCTTCAACCCGGTGCTGGGGGTGGAGGGGGGCCTGTCCATCCTGGGCACCTCCGGCATTGTGGAGCCCATGAGCGAGCAGGCCATTGTGGACACCATCGCCCTCCAGCTGCGGCAGGCGGCGGTGAGCTCTACGGAGCTGATCCTCACCCCCGGCAACTATGGGGAGGATTTTCTCAAAAGCACCGGGCTGGACGGCCTGGGCGTGCCGGTGGTGAAGTACTCCAACTTTTTAGGGGACGCGCTGGACATCGCCGCGGGGTCAGGGTTCCAGCGGGTGCTGGTGGCGGGCCACATCGGCAAGCTGGTGAAGGCAGCGGGTGGGATCATGAACACCCACTCCAAATACGCCGACTGCCGGACGGAGCTGTTCTGCGCCCACGCGGCCCTGTGCGGGGCCGATGTGGAATTGTGCCGGAGGCTGATGGACGCCGCTACCACCGACGCCTGCCTGGAGCTGCTGGACACTGACGGGCTGCGGCGGGCGGTGCTGGACAGCTTGCTGGCCGCCATCCAGCTCCACCTGGAGCGGCGGGCGGCGGGGGCCTATGCCGTGGGCGCGGTGATCTTTTCCAACGTATACGGCCCCCTGGGCCAGACGGATAAAGCAAATGAGATTTTGGAGGGATGGAAGTGAAGCGCGGCGTATGCTATGGCGTGGGGGTGGGCCCCGGCGACCCGGAGCTGATCACTCTGAAGGCGGTCCATACTCTGGAGCGGTGCCCCGTCATCGCCGCCCCCCAGACCAGGAGCGGCGAGATGCTGGCCCTGGACATCGCCCGGGGGGCGGTGGATCTGACGGATAAAACCATCCTGCCCCTGACCTTCACCATGTCCCAGGATCCGGCGGTGCTCCAGGCCTCCCACCAGGCGGCGGCGGATGCCATCCAGGCCCATCTGGATCGGGGGGAGGACGTGGCCATGCCCAACCTGGGCGACGTGTCCATCTACGCCACCTGGGGATATCTGATGGAGCTGCTGAACCGCCGGGGCTATGAGACGGTGATGATCCCCGGCGTGCCCAGCTTCTGCGCGGCGGCGGCCCGACTGGGCGCCACCCTGGTGCGCTGGGGCTCTCCCCTGCATATCATCCCGGTGGGCAAGGGGCCGGTGGCCCCGCTGGTGGAGCAGCCCGGGGGCAAGGTGCTGATGAAGGCGGGCCGGGGCCTGCCCGAGATCGTGGAGGCGCTGAAAACCACCGGCCAGCTCTCCCGGGCGGCGCTGGTGGAGGACTGCGGCCTGCCCACCGAGCGAGTGTGGACGGAGCTGGAACAGATTCCCGGGGACGTGGGCTATTTTGCCACCGTCCTCGTAAAGGAGGAGCAATAGCATGGTACATTTTGTAGGCGCGGGCCCCGGCGGGGCCGACCTCATCACCCTGCGGGGGGCGGAGCTGCTGAAGGGGACGGACGTGATCATTTACGCCGGGAGCCTGGTAAACCCCGCCCTGCTGGGGTTGGCCAAGGAGGGCTGTCGGATCTACAACAGCGCAGAAATGACGCTGGAGCAGGTGCTGGACGTGATGAAGGAGGCCGACGCCCGCGGCCTGGAGCTGGTGCGGCTGCACACCGGCGACCCCTGTCTGTACGGGGCCATCCGGGAGCAGATGGACGAGCTGGACAAGCTGAACATACCCTGGGACGACACGCCGGGGGTATCCAGCTTCTGCGGGGCTGCGGCGGCCCTGGGGGCGGAGTACACCCTGCCCGGGGTGAGCCAGAGCGTGATCATCACCCGCATGGCGGGCCGCACCCCGGTGCCCGAGGGGGAGACGTTGGAGAAGCTGGCCTCCCACGGGGCATCCATGGCCATCTTCCTGTCCGCCGGGATGCAGGAGCAGGTGCAGGCGGCGCTGCTGGCGGGCGGGGCGTACACCGCCGATACTCCCGCCGCCATCGTCTACAAGGCCACCTGGCCGGAGGAACAGATCGTCCGGTGCACCGTGGGCACTCTGGCTCAGGCCGGGAACGCGGCGGGCATCTGGAAAACCGCCATCATCCTGGTGGGGGGCTTTTTGGGGCAGAGCTACGAGCGCAGCAAGCTCTACGACCCCGCCTTCACCACCGAGTTCCGGCAGGGGACGGATTCCCCCGCCCAGGGAGGGTAAGGCCATGGCAAAGCGGCTGTACGTGGTGGGGCTGGGCCCCGGCGATCAGAAGTATTTCACCGCCCAGGCCCGGGCGGCGCTGGAGGACGCCCAGGTGCTGTGCGGCTACACGGTGTACGTGGAGCTGGTGAAGGGTCTGTACCCGGACAAGGACAGCTACACCACCCCCATGACCAAGGAGATCGACCGCTGCCGCTGGGCGCTGGAGACGGCGGACAGCGGCAAAACCGTGGCCCTGGTGTGCAGCGGGGACGCGGGTGTGTACGGCATGGCGGGGCCCGTCCTCCAGCTGGCCCCCCAGTGGCCGGACGTGGAGGTGGAGGTGGTGCCTGGGGTGACCTCCGCCCTGTCTGGGGCGGCCCTGTTGGGGGCCCCCATCGGCCACGATTTCTGCGTCATCTCCCTGTCCGACCTGCTCACCCCCTGGGAGGCCATTGAGAACCGCCTGCGCTGCGCGGCGGCGGGGGACTTCTCCATGGTGATCTACAACCCCGCCTCCCACAAGCGGCCGGACTATCTGCAGCGGGCGTGTGACATCCTGCTCAGCGCGGGCGTCAGCCCGAAAACCGTGTGCGGCTACGTCCGCAACACCGGCCGGGAGGGCGAGGAGGCCCGCGTGCTCCCCCTGGGCGAGCTGCGGGACACCCAATTGGATATGTTCTCCACCGTATTCATCGGCTCATCCACCACGCTGGCAGAGGGCGGCCGGATGATCACCCCCCGGGGCTACGAAAAGAAACAGGGCCTATGAACGTCGTACTATTTAGCGGCACCACCGAGGGGCGGCGGCTGTCCCGGGCCCTGGCGGAGCTGGGCGCCGGGGTGACGGTGTGCGTGGCCACGCAGTACGGCCGGGAGGAGCAGGGGGAGGCCCCAGGCGTCACGGTACTGACCGGCCGGATGGACGAGGAGGAGATGGCCCGGACGGTGGCGGGGGTGGATCTGTGCGTGGACGCCACCCACCCCTACGCCGTCCAGGCCAGCGAAACCATCCGGGCCGCCTGCGAGGAGACGGGCAGGCCCCTTTTGCGGCTTCTCCGGGCGGCGTGCCCCGTCCCGGCGGGGGCGGAGGTGTTCGCCTCTGCTTCCGACGCGGCCCGGTGGCTGCAAACCACCCAGGGAAACATCCTGCTCACCACCGGGGCCAAGGAGCTGGCCCTGTTCGCCCCCCTGGGCGGGGAGCGGCTGTATCCCCGGGTGCTGCCCCTGGCCGCCAGCCTTGTGGCCTGCGCCGCCGCCGGTGTGCCCAGCAGCCACATTCTGGCTCTCCAGGGCCCCTTTTCCCGGGAGCTGAACGAGGCCCTGATCCGGCAGTACCACATCGCGTACCTGGTGACCAAGGACGGGGGAAAGGCCGGGGGCTTTGAGGAGAAGGCGCTGGCGGCCCGGGCCGCGGGGGCAAAGCTGATCCTGATCCGCCGCCCCCAGGAGGACGGGCTGAGCTATGAGGACGTACTACAACAATGCAGGGAGATGATGGGATGCGGGTGACGTTGGCCTCGTTGGGCGGGGGCTGGGAGAACACCATGACGGCGGAGTGCGCCGCCGCCCTGAAAAGCGCCGGGTGCATTTTAGGGGCCCGGCGGCTGCTGGAGCACCTGCCCCAGGGATGCACGGACAACCGGATCGCCGCCGTGAAGTCCCAGGAGCTGCTGGACGGCATCCTGTGCCAGAGCTGCGACTGCGCGGTGGTATACAGCGGGGACGCCGGGTTCTATTCCGGGGCCCGGGGGCTGTTGCCCCTGCTGGAGGAGCGGCAGATCCCCGCCCGGGTGCTGCCGGGTGTGTCCAGCGTGCAGCTGCTGTCCGCCCGGCTGGGCCGGCCCTGGCAGGACTGGAATCTGGTGTCCGCCCACGGCACGGACTGCGACCCGGTGGCGGCGGTGTCCGCCGGACGGCCCGCCTTTTTCCTCACCGGCGGGGCGTTGGGGCCGGGGGAGATCTGCCGCCGGCTGACCCAGGCGGGGCTGGGGGCGCTGGCCGTCACCGTGGGGGAGAACCTGTCCGCGCCCGAGGAGCGCGTCACCTTCGGCACGGCGGCGGAGCTGGCGGGGCGGGGGTTCCCCTCTCTGTCCGTGCTGCTGGCGGAGGCCGCCCCCCGGTACGGGCCCCGCTGTCCCGGCATCCCGGACGGGGAATTCATCCGGGGGGACGTGCCCATGACCAAGCAGGAGGTGCGCTCCGCCGCCCTGGCCAAGCTGGCCGTCCGGCCCACGGATACCCTGTGGGATGTGGGGGCGGGCACAGGCAGCGTCAGCGTGGAGCTGGCCCTGGCCGCGCCCCAGGGGCGGGTGTTCGCCGTGGAGTGTGAACAGGACGCTTGCGCCCTCATTCGTGAAAACAAACAGAAATTTTCTGTCTGGAATCTACAGCTGGTAGAGGGTCGCGCCCCCCAGGCGCTGGCGGATCTGCCCGCCCCGGACGGAGTGTTCCTGGGCGGCACCAAGGGGGAGCTGGACGCCATTGTGGGGGCGGCGCTGGACAAAAACCCCACTGCCCGGATCTGCGTGTCCGCCATCGCGTTGGAAACCCTGTCCGCCGCCGCCGCGGCCCTGACCGCCCGGGGGCTGGAGGCGCAGGTCACCCAGATCGCCGTCAGCCGCACCAAGCCGGCGGGCAGGCTCCATCTGCTCATGGCCAACAATCCCACCTTCCTCATCGCGGGGAACTGCCATGGTTGAGCTGATGATCTCCGCCCCCGCCTCGGGGAGCGGCAAGACGGTGCTGACCTGCGCCTTGCTGGCGGCGCTGAAGGAGCGGGGGTTGAACCCCTGCGCCTTCAAGTGCGGCCCGGACTACATCGACCCCATGTTCCACCGGGCGGCTCTGGGGGTGGACAGCCACAACCTGGATCTGTTCCTGGCGGGGGAGGACGTGGTGCGCCGGCTGTACCGCCGCTGCGCCGCTGCCCACGGCTCGGTGGTGGCGGAGGGGGCCATGGGCTTCTACGACGGCCTGGGCGGCTCCACCCACCGGGCCAGCGCGTGGCACGCGGCGGACGCGCTAAATCTCCCTGTTCTGCTGGCGGTGCGGCCAAAGGGGGCCAGCCTGACCCTGGCGGCCCAGATCAGGGGGCTGCTGGACTTCCGCCGCCCCAGCCATATCGCGGGCATTTTTCTCAACGACTGCTCCCCCATGCTGGCCGGCAGCCTGGCCCCCATGCTGGAGCGGGAGACGGGCTTGCCTGTGCTGGGCTGCCTGCCCCATGTGGAGGACGCGGTCTTGGAAAGCCGCCACCTGGGCCTGCGCACCGCCGGGGAGATCGGGGATCTCTCCGCCCGGCTCCACCGGGTGGCGGAGGCGCTGGACAAGGGCATGGACTGGGACAGGCTCTTTGCCCTGTTTGACCGGCGGGAGGGCTGGACGGCCCCTCCCCCGCGCCTCAATCGGGGCGGCATCCCCATCGCCGTGGCCCAGGACGAGGCGTTCTGCTTCACCTACGCCGAGACGCTGGATGCCCTGCGGGACGCGGGAGCGGAGCTGCTGTTTTTCAGCCCCCTCCACGATAAGGCGCTGCCGGAGCGGGCCTGCGGGCTGTACCTGCCCGGGGGCTACCCGGAGCTGTACGCCGGGGCGCTGGCGGACAACGCCTCCATGCGGCGGTCCGTCCGGACAGTGGTGGAGGGAGGTATGCCCACCGTGGCGGAGTGCGGCGGATTTTTGTACCTGGGCCAAACGCTGGAAGGGATGGACGGGGCAAATTACCCCATGGCCGGGGCCCTGCCCGGGGACGGGGTGCGGAAGGAGCGGCTGGTGCGGTTCGGCTATTCCCAACTGAGGGCAGAGTCGGACAGCCTGCTGCTGCGCGCCGGGGAGTCCCTCCCCGTCCACGAGTTCCATTACTGGGACTCCACGGACAACGGGGACGGCCTCACCGCGGTCAAGCCCCTGACAGGCCGGAGCTGGCGGTGCGGCTTTGTGAGCGGGCGGCTATACGCCGCCTTCCCCCACCTGTATTTCGCGGGCCGCCCAGAGCTGGCGGAGCGGTTTGTCCGGGGGGCGGAGCAATACCGAGAGGAGCGGATCACCCATGAGATTTGAGACAATTCAGGCGCTTTTGGACGCCATCCGGCCCGACCCCCGGGAGGAGGCGGCCCGACAGGCGGCCCACCGCCAGTGGGCGTCCATCGCCAAGCCGCTGGACAGCCTGGGCCTGCTGGAGACGGCGGTGGAGGATATCGCCGCCCTCACCCTGAACCACAACATCGACCTGTCCAACCGGGCCCTGCTGCTGCTGTGCGCCGACAACGGCGTGCTGGCCCAGGGGGTGGCCCAGAGCGACCACACCGTCACGGCGGCCATCGCCCGGAACGCGGGGGCCAAGCGCTCCTCTGTGTGCAAGATGGCGGCGGTGGCCAACTGCCGGGTGGTGCCCGTGGACATGGGGATGAAGGATCCCGGCCAGATCCCCGGCGTGCTGGATCGCCGTATGGGGAACGGCACCGGGGACATCACCCAGGGCCCCGCCATGAGCCGGGAGCAGGTGGAGCGGGCCGTCCTCACCGGGGCGGAGCTGGCCCTGGAGCTGCACAGCCAGGGCGTGGGCCTGCTGGCCACCGGGGAGATGGGTATCGGCAACACCACCACCAGCTCCGCCGTGGCCTGCGCCCTGCTGGGCCGGCCCGCCGGGGAGCTGACGGGCCGGGGAGCGGGCCTGTCCGACGCGGGCCTGCGCCGGAAGGTGTGGGCGGTGGAGACGGCGCTGGCGGTCAACCGCCCCGATCCGGCGGATCCCCTGGACGTGCTGGCGAAAGTGGGGGGCTTCGACATCGCTGGTATGTGCGGCATATTTCTGGGGGGCGCGGCGGGCCGGGTGCCGGTGCTGATGGACGGGTTCATCAGCACTGTGGCGGCGCTGTGCGCCCTGGGGCTGTGCCCCGGATCAGGCAAGGCCATGCTGGCCAGCCACGTGTCCGCCGAGCCGGCGGGCCGTCTGATCCTGGACGCCCTGGGCAAAAAGCCCCTGATCACCGCCGGGATGCGGCTGGGCGAGGGCACCGGGGCGGTGGCAGCCATCCCCCTGCTGGACATGGCGCTGGCCCTGTACGACCACGGCACCACCTTCGACGGCACCGGCATCGAGGCGTACACGCCCCAGGGGGGCTGAGCGTGTTTACCCTTGTGATCGGCGGCGCGGCCAGCGGTAAGAGCGAATACGCCGAGGGGCTGATCCTGGCCTCCCCCCACCGGCCCCGGATCTACATCGCCACCATGGAGCCCTTCGGCCCGGAGGGACAGGCCCGGATCGCCCGCCACCGGGAGCTGCGCCGGGGGAAGGGGTTTGAGACGGTGGAGCGGTACACCGATCTGGCCGCCCTGACGCTGCCCCGGCGGGGGGCGGTACTGCTGGAGTGCCTGGGCAATCTCACCGCCAACGAGCTGTACAGCCCGGACGGGGCGGGGACGGTGGAGAGGGCCGTGTCCGCCGTGGCGGGCGGCGTGGAGGCCCTGCTGACCCAGTGCGCCGACCTGGTGGTGGTGGGCAACGAGGTCTGCTCCGGCGGCCGGAACTACGCCGGGGACACGGAGCACTACCTGCGGGCCCTGGCGGAGGTCAACCGGCTGCTGGCCCAGCGGGCCGGCCGGGTGTGCGAGGTAGTCTGCGGCATCCCAATTTGGCATAAGGGGGCGGAGGTATGATTGTCATTGAGACGGTGCTGGTGGCCTTCGCCATGTTTTCCGCCATCCCCCTGCCCCAGGTGGAGTGGAACGGGCGCAATATGCGCTATGCCCTGTGCGCCTTCCCGCTGGTGGGGGCGGTGTGCGCCGCCCTGTGGTGGGGCTGGGCCTGGGTGTGCGCCTTCTTTGCCGCCCCGGAGCTGCTGCGGGGGGCGGGCTTCTGCCTGATCCCGGTGCTGGTCACCGGGGGCATCCACCTGGACGGCTACGCCGACACCTGCGACGCCCTGGCCAGCTGCGCCCCGCCGGAAAAGAAGCAGGAGATTTTGAAGGATCCCCGGTGCGGGGCCTTTGCCGTCATCCGGTTGTGCGCCTACTTTGTGGCCCACCTGGCCCTGTGCGCCGCCCTGCGGCCGGACGGTCGGGCCCTGTGGGCCATGGGGCTGGGCTTTGTGCTGGAGCGGGGGCTGTCTGGGCTGGCCATCGCCCGGTTCCCTTTGGCGAAGAACACCGGGCTGGCCCACACCTTTGCCACCGCCGCGGATCGAACCGCCGCAGGGCGGATCCTGATGGCCGTGTGCGCCCTGACGGCGGCGGCGATGATCGCCCTGGGGGGCGCTGCCGGCGGGCTGATGGCGCTGGCGGCGCTGCTGGTGTTCTGGCGCTATCGGGTGACGGCGGACAAGCAGTTCGGCGGGCTGTCCGGCGATCTGGCGGGCTGGTTCCTCCAGCGCGCAGAGCTGTGGATGCTGGGGGCGCTGGTGCTTTGCCAGCTTGTGGAGGCGAGATTTTTATGATTTTTATCACGGGGCCGCTGTACAGTGGCAAGACTGAGTACGCCTGTTCCCTGCTGGGCTGTACGCCGGAGGAGCTGGAGGGCCGCGCCGTCCGGGACGCCCAGGAGCTGGCCCGGAACCGCGCCGATCTGGAGGCGCTGGCGGACGAGCTGGCCCGATCCGAGGTGGTGATCGCCGCCGAGGTGGGGGGCGGCGTGGTGCCGGTGGATCCCCAGGAGCGGGCCCACCGGGAGGCGGCGGGGCGGCTGGCCTGCCTGCTGGCCCAGCGGGCCCAGCGGGTGATCCGGGTGTTCTGCGGCCTGCCCCAGGTGCTGAAATGAGGGTCTGGCTGCTGCGCCACGGGGAGACGGACTACAACGCCCAACAGAAGTATCTGGGCCGCACCGACCTGCCCCTGTCGGAGCGGGGCCGGAGGGCGCTGGCCCGGGCGGAGCTTGCGCCGGAGGTGGTGTACGTCTCCCCGCTGCGCCGGACGGCGGAGACGGCGGAGATTCTCTTTCCGAGGGCCCGGCAGATCGCGGTGCCCGGCCTCCAGGAGATGGACTTCGGCCTGTTCGAGGGCAAGAGCTGGAAGGAGATGGAGCGCCTCCCGGCCTACCGGGCCTGGGTGGACGGGGGCTGTGTGGACGCGCCCCCCGGCGGGGAGTCCAGGGCCCAATTCTGCCATCGGATCTGCGCCGCTGTTCAGGACCTGCTGGACGGGGCGGCCGCTGCGGGAGCGGAGCGGCTGGTCATTGTGGCCCACGGCGGCACCCAGATGGCGGCGCTGGAGCGGTTCGCCCTGCCCCGGCGGGACTATTTTTCCTGGAACGGCCCCCTGGGGGGCGGCTTTGTGCTGGACGGCTCCCGGTGGGGAACGGAACAAATTCTAACTGTGCTGGAGACGGTGCAGTATACGAGAGGCGAGAAACATGAAATTTAACCCTGCCATCCCCTGCGGCTTCGCCCTGGATCTGCTGCTGGCCGATCCGGAGCGGATGCCCCATCCGGTGGTGTACATGGGAAAGGCTATCTCCGCTCTGGAGGGCTTTCTGCGCCCCCGCCTGCCTAAAACGCCCCAGGGGGAGCTGCTGGGCGGGGCGGTTTTAGCGGCGGCCCTCCCGGTGGGAACGTACGCGGTCACGGCCGGGGCGTGCCGGGCGGCCAATAAGCTCCACCCCGCCGCCGGCTTTGCCCTGGAGACGCTGTGGTGCTGGCAGGCGCTGGCGCTCAAAGGGCTGGCGGTGGAGAGCGGCCGCGTCCAGGCGGAGCTGGAGCGGGGGGATCTGCCCGCCGCCCAAAGGGCCGTGGGCCGGATCGTGGGCCGGGACACCCAGGTGCTGACGGCGGAGGGGGTGGCCAAGGCCGCGGTGGAGACGGTGGCGGAGAACTTCTCCGACGGGGTGGCCGCGCCGCTGTTCTATATGCTCCTGGGCGGTGCGCCCCTGGCCCTCACCTACAAGGCGGTGAACACCATGGACAGCATGGTGGGCTATAAAAACGACCGCTACCTCTACTTTGGCAGGGCGGCGGCCAAGCTGGACGATGCGGCCAACCTGATCCCCTCCCGGCTGGCGGCGCTGTGCTGGATGGGCGGGGCCTTCCTCACCGGGCAGGACGGACGGGGGGCGTGGCGGATCTGGCGGCGGGATCGCCGGAACCATGCCAGCCCCAACTCCGCCCAGACGGAGTCCGCCTGCGCCGGGGCATTGGGCGTTCAGCTGGCGGGGCCCGCGTCCTACTTCGGCAAGACGGTGGACAAGCCCACCATCGGTGACCCCGGCAGGCCGGTGGAGCCAAAGGACATTACCCGAGCCAACCGGATGCTGTACGCCGCCGGCGGGCTGGCCCTGGGGGCGGGGCTGCTGGCCAGAGCCCTGGCGGCCAGCCGGAGGCGGAAGCCATGACGGAGGGGCGGCGGTTGACCCATGGCGGGGACTGGGCGGGCTATCAGGCCCGGTATGGGGGGCAGCCCCTGGATTTCTCCGCCAACATCAGCCCCCTGGGGCTGCCGGAGGGGGTGCGCCGGGCGGCGGCGGACGCGCTGGCCAACGCCCACCGCTACCCCGACCCCCTGTGCCGCGGCCTGGTGGCGGCCATCGCCCGGGCGGAGCGGGTGGAGCCGGACTGGTGCCTGTGCGGAAACGGGGCGGCGGATCTGATCTACCGGGCGGTGCTGGCCAGACGGCCGGAAAAGGCCCTCATCACCGCCCCCGCCTTCGCGGAGTATGAGGCGGCGCTGGAGCTGATTGGATGTAAAACGGATCGCTTCCCCCTCCGGGCGGAGGACGAGTTCGCCCTGGGGGAGGACTTCCCGGACGCGATTTCCCCGGAAATAGACCTGGTGTTCCTGTGCCAGCCCAACAACCCCACCGGGCGCACCATCCCCCGGTCCCTGCTGGAGCGGGCACTGGAGCGCTGTCGGGAGGCGGACGCCCTGCTGGTGGTGGACGAGTGCTTCCTGGACTTTCTGGACGAGCCGGAGGCGTTCACCATGAAGGGCCTTCTGGGCCGGTATCCCAACCTGCTGATCCTGAAGGCCTTCACCAAGCTGTATGCCATGGCGGGGCTGCGGCTGGGGTACTGCCTGTGCGCCGATGCCGCCCTGCTGGGGCGGATGCGGGAGGCGGGCCAGCCCTGGGCGGTGTCCGGCCCCGCTCAGGCGGCGGGTATGGCCGCGCTGGAGGAGACGGCCTATGTGGAGGCTGTCCGGACGTTGATCCGGACAGAGCGGCCCCGGCTGGCGCAGGCGCTGGTCCGGCTGGGCCTGCGGGTGATCCCGGGGGAGGCCAACTATCTGCTGTTCCACTCCCCCGTGCCCCTGGAGGAGCCCCTGCGGGAGCGGGGGATCCTGCTGCGGGACTGCTCCAACTACCACGGGCTGGGCCGGGGCTGGTATCGGACGGCGGTGCGGGACGGGGCGGACAACGGGCGGCTTATCGCCGCGCTACAGGACGTTTTGAAGGAGGGGACTTTATGAGCCCAGCCAAATGCATCATGATCCAGGGCACCATGTCCGGGGCGGGCAAAAGCCTGCTGTGCGCTGCCCTGTGCCGGATCTTCGCCCAGGACGGATACCGGGTGGCCCCCTTCAAGAGCCAGAATATGGCGCTGAACAGCCACGTCACCCGGGACGGGCTGGAGATGGGCCGGGCCCAGGCGGTGCAGGCCCAGGCGGCGGGGGTGGAGCCGGACGTGCGGATGAACCCGGTGCTGCTCAAGCCCAGCAGTGACACGGGCAGCCAGGTCATTGTCCTGGGAGAGGTGCGGGGGCAGATGTCGGCGGCGGAGTATTTCCGCTATAAGAAGCAGCTGTTCCCCGAGGTGCTGGCGGCCTACGACAGTCTCGCCGCCGAGAACGATATCATCGTCATTGAGGGGGCGGGCAGCCCCGCGGAGATCAACCTCCGGGCGGACGATATTGTCAACATGGGGCTGGCTCTGCGGCTGAACGCGCCGGTGCTGCTGGCGGGGGACATCGACCGGGGGGGCGTGTTCGCCCAGCTCTATGGCACCGTGGCCCTGCTCCAGCCCCAGGAGCAGGAGTTGATCCAGGGGCTGATCATCAACAAGTTCCGGGGGGATCCGGAGATTCTGCGCCCCGGCCTGTCCATGCTGGAGGAAAAGACGGGCAAACGGGTCTTAGGCGTGGTGCCCTACCTCAAGGTGGACGTGGACGACGAGGACTCCCTGGCCCCCTGCCTGGAACAGGAGGCCGCCCACAAGCCCCTGGACGCGGCGGTGGTGCGTCTGCCCCGGATCTCCAACTTCACCGACTTCACCCCCCTGGAGGAGCACCCGCAAATCGGGGTGCGCTATGTGGACGACCCCCGGAAGCTGGGCTTGCCCGATCTGGTGATCCTGCCTGGGACAAAGAGCACGGTGGGCGACCTGCTCTGGCTGCGGCAGTGCGGGCTGGAGGCCGCCATTTTGAAGCTGGCCGCGGCGGGCACGCCGGTGCTGGGGGTGTGCGGCGGCTATCAGATGCTGGGCGAGGCCGTCCACGACCGGTCAGGGGTAGAGCACGGCGCGGGAGGCAGCGTCCGGGGGATGGGCCTGCTGCCGGTGGAGACCACCTTCCTGCCCGAGAAGTCCCGCACCCGGGTGGGGGGCCAGGTGGTGTCCGGTCCGCTGGCCGGGGCCAAGCTGGAGGGATACGAGATCCACATGGGGCGCACTCAGGTGCTCGGGGAGCCCTTCTGCCGCCTGGAGGACGGCCGGGAGGACGGCTGCGTCCGGGACAATGTGTGGGGCACCTACCTCCACGGGCTGTTCGACAGCGGGGAGCTGACCCAGAAGCTGGCGGCACTGCTGTGTGAGCGCCGGGGGCTGCCGGTGGAGCGCACCCGGGCGGTGTCCCACGCCGCCTATCAGCAGGCCCAGCTCGACCTGCTGGCGGACGGGGTGCGGCAGGCCCTCGAGCTGAGGGAACTCTATGGAATGATGGGGATGAATTGAATGGAACGGGAATTGACCTATCAGCGTCCCTCGGACATCGAGGGGGAAAGTATGCGCATCATCGCCGCGGAGCTGGCCCAGATGGGGATTGTCCTGCCGGCTGACCGGGAGCCGGTGGTGAAGCGGGTGATCCACACCACGGCGGACTTTGACTACGCCCACAGCCTGCGTTTCACCGACGGTGCGGTGGAGGCGGCGGTGAAGGCCCTCCGGGCGGGGGCGTCCATTGTGACGGACACCAACATGGCCAAGGCGGGGGTGAGCAAGACCGCGCTGGCCAAGCTGGGGGGCGAGGTGTACTGCTTCATGGCGGATCCGGAGGTGGCCCGACAGGCCAAAAGCCGGGGCGTTACCCGGGCGACGGTGTGCATGGAGAAAGCGGCGGGAGAGTACCCCGGCGCGGCCCTGGCGGTGGGCAACGCCCCCACGGCCCTGCTGAAGCTGTGCCAGCTGATGGAGGGCGGGCTGCGCCCCGCCTTTGTGGTGGCGGTGCCGGTGGGCTTTGTCAACGTGGTGGAGAGCAAGGAGCGGATGGTGGCGGCCTGTGAGCGGTACGGCGTGCCCTGCATCGCGGCCATGGGCCGCAAGGGGGGCAGCAACGTAGCCGCCGCCGTCTGCAACGCCCTGCTGTACGCCACCCTGAACGCCACCGATCCCGCGGGGCGGCAGGAAAAGCTGTCATGAGCGGGGAGCGGGGCCTGATCCACCTCTACTGGGGGGAGGGCAAGGGCAAAACCACCGCCGCCATGGGGCTGGCCCTGCGGGCCCTGGGGGCGGGGCGGCGGGTGGTGATCGTCCAGTTCCTCAAGGGGGGACACAGCGGGGAGATCCCCCTGCTCCAATGCCTGGGGGCCCAGGTGCTCCGGGGGAAGGCGGGGACGAGGTTTTCCGCCCGGATGGACGAAACGGAGCGGGCGGAGACCTGGGCCCTCCACACCCAGCACCTGCGGCAGGCGCTGGAGCTAAACGCCGATCTGCTGGTGCTGGACGAGGCGTGCGCCGCCCTGGAAAAGGGGCTGGTGAACGAGGCGCTGCTCCGCCGGGCGGTGCTGGAAAAGCCGTCTGGGCAGGAGCTGGTGCTCACCGGGCGGCGACCGGCGGACTGGATGCGGGACGCGGCGGACTACAGCACCGAGATGCGCTGCCATCGCCACCCCTTTGCCCAGGGAATCCCCGCCCGGGAGGGCGTGGAGTTCTGAGCGGCAAGCAAAACGTCAAAAGCCGGCGGTGGGATGGACATCCCGCCGCCGGCTTTTTGCTGGCTGGCTCTATTCCCCTGCTTAAACACCATGGCGGGGATCTTTTCGTCGATGTACTCGTCCGGATATACCCGGTCAAAGAACTCGCCGATGAAGGTCTGAGGGGGCATCCCCTGATCCCGCATGGCCCGGCGGCCTATTCTAAGAATTAAGGGTTGCGTTCTCGGGCCGCAGGTAACCGCTCAGGCCCACGCTGATAAACTGGAACACCGTGTCCTCCGTCTCCTGGGTGTTGGGCAGCGTGCCCTCCACCACGTATTTGGCATACATCACGGTGGAGGTGAGCACGTGGAGCCACAGTAGATCCTGGTTGATCCTGCGCAGGCTGGGGAAGGTGTTCATAAAGGCCCGCACCATGCCGCCGAAGGTGTTGAAATGGCTTCCGTCGTAGTGCTTGTAAAATTCGGGGAAGGCGGCGCTGTCCCGGAAGCGGTGGTAGAACACCGTCTCGTCCGGATGGGCCACCCAGAAACGGAAGTAGGGCACCCACAGGCTCCTGACCGCCTTCATGGGGTCGGTGAACATGATCAGGGGGTTGAACTTGAGATGATCAAAGATGGCGGCTGCCTGCTGATCCACGCTGGCAAAGCAGGCCACCATCAGCTCGTCCTTGCTTTTGAAGTAGCGGTACATGGCCCCGGGGGAGATGCCGGCCAGCTCGCTGATGTTCTGTACCCGGACGCCTTCCAGCCCATACTGCCGGACGGCCTTCATCGCCGCGGAGAGGATCCTTGTTTTGGTGTCGTCCAAGTACGGCCCCTCCTCTCAATTTGCGGGCGAAGGTTTCTTAATAAGAGTATTATATACTATTGGGTCCACAATAGCAATAGCTTTTTGTGCCCAGCGCCGAACTTCCCATCCCGGCGGGGGGATCCCCTTGACAATCCGCCGCAGCCCTGCAATAATCAGGGGGAAGAAAGGGGGCGGGCGTGATGAAGCTGGCCATATTTGCCTACAGCCGCCGGGGGCGGGAGACGGCCCTGCGGATCCAGGACTGCCTGCGGGGCCCGGGGGACGAGTGCCGGTGCCTGGCCCCGGAGCGGTACGCGGACGGGACGTTTGAGGTGCTGGGCTCCCCCTGCGCCCAGGCCACCGGCCCGCTGTTTGCCTGGGGGGACGCCCTGATATTTGTGGGGGCGGCGGGCATCGCTGTGCGCTCCATCGCCCCCTGGGTGCGGGACAAGCGCACCGATCCGGCGGTGCTGTGCGTGGACGAGCTGGGGCAGTTTGTCATCCCCCTGCTGTCCGGCCATATCGGCGGGGCCAACGCCCTGGCCCTGCGGCTGGCCCGGGGGCTGGAGGCAGAGCCGGTGGTTACCACCGCCACCGACGTCAACGGGAAATTCTCTGTGGACGCCTGGGCCGCCCGGCAGGGTCTGTTCCTCGACGACATGAAGGCGGCCAAGGCGGTGTCCGCTGCCATTTTGGAGGGCCCGGTGCCCCTGTGCTGTGACTTTCCCGTGGAGGGGGAACTGCCCCCCGGCACGGAGTGGGGAGACAGCGGAGCGGTGGGCATCTGCATCTCCTGGCGGAAAAAGGCCCCCTTCCGGGAGACGCTGCTGCTGGTTCCCCCGGTGCTCCACCTGGGCCTGGGCTGCCGGCGGGGGACAAGCGAGGCGGCCATCCGGGCGGCGGTGGAGCAGGTGCTGGAGGAGCATGACATCCACCCCAGGGCGGTGAGCTGCGTGGCCTCCATCGATCTGAAGCGGGATGAGGAGGGCCTGCTGGACTACTGCGCCGCCCAGGGCTGGCCGGCGGCCTTTTACAGCGCCCAGGAGCTGGCGGCGCTGGCGGGGGACTTTGCCCATTCTGAGCGGGTGCTGCGCTTCACGGGGGTGGATAACGTGTGCGAACGGGCCGCCAGAATGGGCGCCCGGCGGCTGGTGGTGGGCAAAACCATCCGGAACGGCGTCACCGTGGCGGTGGCGGAGGAGGACTGGGCTGCCCGGTTCCCCGGATAGCCCGGGCCAACACGGGCCAACACGGGCAAGGAAATGCTTGACAAATCCGTTCCGCCGTGTTAGCCTGTATTTGTCAGTTCAACTGAATAGCTGGAAGCCAACCGCGGCCGCCTGTGGCGGCGCACAGAATAGGGTGAGAGTCCCTGCGAGTCGGTCACTGTGATGCCCCCGTTGAGGGGATAAGTCAGATATGTGGCGGCTGGCTGCATTCTGCCGAAACCAAGAGTGCGCTTTTGATTCGGCCTCACGGCGGTGTTCCGCGCGTGAGGCATTGTCGCGCCCCGAGGCCTTCGGCCCGGGGCGTTTCCTTTTTACGGCGCCCCGCCCGATCCGGTTTCCCACGGCGGGCTCAGCCCGTCGGGAAATTTAGAACCTGTATTCACAACCTCAAACGCCGTCTGGACGGGTCTTTTTCCGCCATACTGCGTTGCATTTTCTTGAAATACACAAAGTATTCCTGCGAAAATGCGCCTTGTCTGGCGAAAAAATCCCTCGCCCAGCCGGCATCTTCGGCTGTGAATACAGGTTCTTAGAACAAATGAGACCGTAAGGAGGAAAACGAGACATGAGAAAACGGAACAAGCTCACCGCGCTGCTGCTGGCCCTGGTGCTGGCGGCGGGATTGACCGGCTCCGCCTTCGCCGCCGACGCAGCCAAGTACACCGACGTGCCCGACTGGGCCAAGGAGTATGTGGCCGAGGTGACGGAGAAGGGCTTGGTGGACGGCAGAACCGACACCACCTTTGGCTCCAACGAGCCCATGACCCGGGCGGAGCTGGTGACGGCGCTGTACCGTCTGGCCAACTCCCCCGATGTGAAGGGCGTGGACAACCCCTTCCAGGATGTGAAGGAGGGGGATGCTTACCGGGACGCGGTGGTCTGGGCCTTCTCCCAGAAGATCGTCAACGGCAAGACCGCCAACAACGACACCTTTGACCCCAATGGCACCGTCAAGCGGCAGGAGATCGCCAAGATCATCTGCGAGTTTGCCGCCCGCCAGGTGGGCAAGGACGCCCTGAAAAGCCGCAAGGACGAGACGTCCGCCTATCCCGACGCCGCCGAGGTGAGCGATTGGGCCAAGGGTTACATGAACTGGGCCGTGGCCAGCGAGTTCATCACCGGGGATCAGAACCGGAAGCTCAACCCCAACGGCACCGCCACCCGGGCGGAGGTGTCCGCCATCCTGTGCCGCTACATGGCTGACGCCGCCACCGGCGACGCCTCCAAGGATAACCCCCGCAACCAGGACAGCATCGGCAAGAAGGAGCTGCTGGTGGTGAGCTTTGGCACCAGCTTCAACGACAACCGGGTGCTGACCATCAAGGCCATCGAGGACGACCTGGACAAAGCGTTCCCGGACTATGATGTCCGCCGTGGCTTTACCGCCGACATCATCATCGAGCACGTGTACCGCCGGGACGGCGAGCTCATCGACAACGTGAAGGAGGCCCTGGAGCGGGCCAAGAAGAACGGCGTGGAGGAGCTGCTGGTGCAGCCCACCCACCTGATGAACGGCTGGGAGTACGGCGATCTGGTGAAGGCCCTGGAGAAGGTTGAGGGCAACTTCCAGTCCATCAAGATCGGCGCCCCCCTGCTCACCACCGACGACGACTTCGACCAGGTGGCCGACGCCATGGTGGCCGCCACCCAGGACCTGGCCAAGGACGGCAAGACCGCCGTGTGCTACATGGGCCACGGCACCGAGGCCGCCTCCAACAGCATTTACGCCAAGATGCAGCAGGTGCTCACCGACAAGGGCCACAAGAACTACTTTATTGGCACCGTGGAGGCCTCCCCTACCGCCCAGGAGCTGGTGGAGCTGGTGAAGGCGGCCGGATACACCAAGGTGGTGCTGCGCCCCATGATGATCGTGGCGGGGGATCACGCCAACAACGACATGGCCGATGAGAACGACCCCCAGTCCTGGTACTCTGTGTTCTCCGCCGCCGGACTGGAGGTCCAGTGTGAGGTGAAGGGCCTGGGCGAGCTCCAGGCCATCCGGGATCTGCTGGCCGCCCATGCCAAGGCCGCCAAGCCCCTGGGCGACACCGGCGTGGACGTGGAGCCCAACCCCGAGAACCCCGACGGCAAGGAGGGACTGGCCGACGGCGTGTACGCCATCGAGGTGGAGTGCGAGCAGTCCATGTTCAAGATCGACAGCTGCACCCTCACCGTGAAGGACGGCAAGATGACCGCCCAGCTGGTGCTGGGCAGCGAGAGCTTCGACAAGATGTTTGTGGGCACCGCCTCCGCCGCCGGCCTGGCCCAGGAGGGCGTGGTGGACGGCGTGAAGGCCGACGGCAAGACCACCTTCACCCTGGCCGTGGCCGAGCTGGACAAGCCTCTGGACTATGCCGCCCACAGCGCGAAGAAGGACACCTGGTACGACCGCACCCTGACCTTCCAGGCAGACACCGCCAAGGCGAAATAACGTTCTCTGAGCGCCGCGGAGCCAAGCGCTCTGCGGCGCTTCTTTTGACGAGGAGGAGAATTAGATGAAACAGAACACGATAGCACGTCTGGCGGCGCTGGCGCTGACCCTGACGGTGCTGGCCGGCTGTGCCGCGCAGCAGCCGCCGGAGCCCACCCAGACCCCCAGCCCCGCTCCGGAGCAGTCCCAGCCCGCCGCCACAACCGAGCCCACGGCCACCCCCGCCCCGGAGGCCACCGCCACGACCGAGCCCACAACAGCTCCCACCCCGGAGCCCACGGCCACCCCGGAGCCCACGGCAAAGCCCACTGCCAAGCCCACTCCGGAGCCCACAACGGCCCCCACCCCGGAGCCCACCCCCTCCGGCCCGGAGGACGGCAGCTACACCGCCAAGGTCACCTTGTCAGGGGGCACCGGACGGGCCACCATCCAGTCTCCTGCGGCGCTGCGGTGCTCGGGCGGGAAGTTTTACGCCACCATTGTGTGGAGCAGTCCCAACTTTGACTACATGAAGGTGAACGGCATGCGCTACGACCTGATCAGCGCCCCGGGCAGCAACTCCGTCTTTGAGATCCCAGTGGCCGCCTTTGACACGCCGCTGACCGTCATCGCTGACACGGTGGCTATGAGCGAGCCCCATGAGGTGGAGTACACCGTAACCTTTGATTCCGCCAGCCTGACGAAGCAGTAAGGGGACGCCTATGAAATTGTGGAAAATTGTTGTGCCCCTGCTGGCGCTGACGGCGGCCCTGTGTGCCTGCGCCCCTGCTGGGGAGACCTCCGCGCCGCCCGCCCAGGAGCCCTCCCAGGGGTCGGAGCCCGCCAACACAGAGCGGGTCGTGCCGGCCTGGGGCGAGATGGACTGGAGCCGACACCTGGAGCTGGACTATGCCCAGATGTTTTCCGTGGATTATTCCCCGGAGGGCTATCAGCGGATCGCCATTGATACGGAAACCTATCTGGTGGTGCCCGAGCTGGATCCCATCCCGGAGGGCACGCCGGAGGACGTCACCGTTCTGCGCCAGCCTATCCAGAATATTTACCTACAGGCCACCGCCGCCATGGACTGCTTCCGGAAGCTGGACGCCATGGACGCCGTCACCCTGGTGGGCACCGACGCGGCGGGCTGGTATCTCCCCGAGGTGAAGGAGGCCATGGAGGCGGGCCGGATGGTTTACGCCGGGAAATACTCCGCTCCGGACTACGAGCTGCTCCAGTCCAAGGGCTGTGGCATGGCCCTGGAGTCCACCATGATCTACCACAACCCCGAGGTGAAGGAGCAGCTGGAGCGGCTGGGCATCCCGGTGCTGGTGGAGCGCTCCAGCTATGAGAGCCACCCCCTGGGCCGGATGGAGTGGGTGAAGCTGTACGGCGCCCTGCTGGGCCGGGAGAAGGAGGCCGACGCCTACTACGCTGAGCAGCTGGCCAGGCTGGAGCCCGTGCTGGAGCAGGAGAGCACCGGAAAGACGGTGGCCTTCTTCGCCGTCACCGCCAACGGCATGGTGACGGTGCGCAAGTCGGGGGACTACATCGCCAAGGCCATCGACCTGGCGGGCGGGGTCTATCTGCCCGAGGGCCTGGGGGAGGGGGACAACGCCCTGTCCACCATGAACATCCAGATGGAGAGCTTCTACCACGAGGCAAAGGACGCAGATGTGCTCATCTACAACAGCACCATCGAGGGCACGTTGGAGACGCTGGAGCAGCTCATCGCCAAAAGCGCCCCCCTGGCCGACTTCAAGGCGGTGCGGGAGGGAAATGTGTGGTGCACCGGAAAAAGTATGTTCCAGGAATCCCAGTCCGTGGGCGAGATGATGCTGGACATCCATAACATTCTGACGCAGGGCCATGGGGCGGATGGGTCGCTGACCTATCTCTACCGGCTGACGTGACGGAGGGGATGACGATGAAAGACAACCGGCCGCGCTGCGCCGCAGGGCTGGCGTTGCTGACGGCACTGGTGCTGGCGCTGCTGGTGTGGAATATCAGCGCCGGCAGCGTGAGCATACCGCTGGAGGAGGTATTTTCCGCCCTGCTAAAGCCGTCGGAGAGCGGCATCATCTGGGGGATGCGCCTGCCCCGGCTGCTGGCCGCCGCCATCCTGGGCGGGGCGCTGTCGGTGTCCGGCTTCCTGCTCCAGACCTTTTTCGCTAACCCCATCGCCGGGCCCTTTGTGCTGGGCATCTCCTCCGGGGCCAAGCTGACGGTGGCCCTGGTGATGGTGACCTTCCTGAGCCGGGGCATCGTCATCAGCTCCATGGCCATGGTGGCGGGGGCCTTCGCCGGCTCCATGATCTCCATGGGCTTTGTGCTGCTCATGTCCCGGCGGGTGCGGAATATGTCCATGCTGGTGGTGTGCGGCATCATGATCGGCAACATCTGCTCCGCCATCACCGACTTTGTGATCACCTTCAGCGACGACTCCAACATCGTCAACCTCCACAACTGGTCGCTGGGCAGCTTCTCCGGCACCTCCTGGGAAAACGTGCGGCTCATGGCCTGGGTGGTGGGCGTGGCCCTGGTGCTCACCTTCCTGCTGTCCAAGCCCATTGGGGCCTACCAGATGGGGGAGGTGTACGCCCAGAGCATGGGGGTGAACATCAAGCGGTTCCGGGCAGAGCTGATCCTGCTGTCCAGCCTGCTGTCCGCCTGCGTCACCGCCTTTGCCGGGCCCATCTCCTTCGTGGGCATCGCTGTGCCCCATCTGGTGAAGGGCCTGTTCCGCACCGCAAAGCCCATCGTGATCATACCGGGCTGCTTTTTGGGGGGCGCAGCCTTCTGCCTGTTCTGCGACCTCATCGCCCGCACCGCCTTCGCCCCCCGGGATATGTCCATCAGCTCCGTCACCGCCGTGTTCGGCGCGCCGGTGGTGCTCTACCTCATGGCCTCCCGGCGGGGCGGGAAGGGGGCCCGGGCATGAGCGAACCGCGTCTGCGCACAGAGCGCCTCAGCGTGGGCTACCACAAAAAGGCCCTCATCAGCGGCATTGAGCTGGAGCTGCGCCGGGGGCGGATCATGACCCTCATCGGCCCCAACGGGGCGGGCAAGTCCACCATCCTGAAAAGCCTCATCCGGCAGCTCCCCCTCATCGGAGGGGCGGTATACCTGGGCAGGGAGGACATGGCGGCCCTCAGTGAGCGGGACGTGGCCCGGAAGCTCAGCGTGCTCATGACCGCCCACGTCCGCCCGGAGCTGATGACCTGCTTCGACGTGGCGGCCACCGGGCGGTATCCCTACACCGGGCGGCTGGGGATCCTGACCCAGGAGGATCGGGACAAGACAGCCAAGAGCCTGGAGCTGGTGCACGCTGCCGACCTGGCGGATCGGGACTTCTCCCGGATCAGCGACGGGCAGCGCCAGCGGGTGCTGCTGGCCCGGGCGCTGAACCAGGAGCCGGAGGTGCTGGTGCTGGACGAGCCCACCTCCTTCCTGGACATCCGCCACAAGCTGGAGCTGCTGGCCATCTTGAAGGACATGGTGCGCTCCCGGAACCTGGCGGTGGTGATGTCCCTCCACGAGCTGGATCTGGCCCAGAAGATCAGCGACTGGGTGGTGTGCGTCTCGGGGGATACCATCGCTCGGCAGGGCCCGCCGGAGGACATCTTCACTGCGGAGTATATCACGGATCTGTACGGCGCGGCCCGGGGCAGCTACAACGCCCTGTACGGCTCGCTGGAGCTGGAGGCGGCCTCCGGAGCGCCGGAGGTGTTCGTCATCGGCGGCGGCGGGGCGGGCATCCCGGTCTATCGCCGGCTCCAGCGGCAGGGGACGCCCTTTGCCGCCGGGGTGCTGGGGGAGAACGACCTGGACTACCCCGTGGCCCGGGCACTGGCGGTGGAGACCGTCTCGGAGAAGCCTTTCCGCCCCATCGGGGAGGAGGCGCTCCGGCGGGCCGCTGCCCTGATGGAGGGGTGCACCCGGGTGCTCTGCCCGGTGGAGGACTTCGGGGAGATGAACGAGGGCAACCGGCGGCTGCGGGAGCTGGCCCGGAGCCAAGGGAAGCTGGACGAGTCCGGCTTCTGAGCTCCGGCCTGTCCGGAGCGGCGTAAAAAATAGAGGAAGGTCGGGGGGCAGCCCGGCCTTCCTCTATTTTTCCCGAAAGTTGTCGGGAAGCCCTTTACTTTTCCCCCGTCCTGTTATACAATGCCATTATAGAACCTGCACAAGACAGGAAAGAGAATC
>ERZ808037.758-NODE-758-length-26254-cov-4.533522_pt1 | contig 26254 bp, 32 predicted proteins | sample MGYA00380190_ERZ808037 | MGnify/ENA primary metagenome ERZ808037 (study PRJEB31490, sample SAMN06133399) | mouse gut metagenome | isolation source: J9 | host: mice | place: China: Chengdu | collected 2015-05 ... | reverse complement strand
TATGTTGTCGGTCATCCGTTAAGGCATCAATGATTGGCGCATTACCGTAGCCCGTAAACTTATCTCTTCCAAAGTCGACTCGATTTTGCCGGATGACCAGTCACTGTCAGTTTTATACCAATAAATCATCAGGAGGTTATTTTGTGTCTTTTAAAATTCTAAAAAACAACTGCTGTGGACTTGATGTCCACAAAACATGGATCTTTGCCTGTATCGGTATTACTGATTCTCACAGCCGTACAGAGTATAAGCAGGCTCGCTTTTCTTCCTTTTCCAAAGGTTTGCAGGAGTTGTGTGACTGGCTTGCAAAATATGACTGTACCGATGTCTGTATGGAATCAACTGGCAAGTACTGGATCCCTGTTTTTAATATTTTAGAGAAGAATAACATCTGGGTTACTCTATCCCATCCCAAATATACCAAGCCTCAAAAAGGCAATAAGACAGACCGTAAGGATGCAAAATGGATTTGCGACTTATACATGTGCGGAATGGTGAAACCTTCCTTTATTCCACCCGCAGACATCTGTGAATTAAGGGATTTGGTAAGATACCGGTATAAACTCACCTGTATGATTATCGGCGAAAAAAATCGTGCCCAAAACTGCCTTACCGTATCCAACTTAAAACTGGATGATGTCTTTTCTGATGTATTTGGCAAATCTTCCCGTTCTATTACAGAACAGATTTTACAACACCCCGGGGAAACCTTTGATGTGGCGCCTTTTGTTGATGTCAGATGTAAAACTCCAATCGAAGAAATACAGGCCGCTGTTGATGGTGCAATCTCTGCAGAACAGGCTGTGAAACTCAGGCAGTGCCTTAACCACATCGATGAATTAGAAATGCACAAAGCAGAAGTAGAACGGGAAATCTTTCGTCTCAGTGATAAATACGAAGATGCCCTTACTCTTATCCGAACCGTACCGGGATTCGATAAGAACCCAATCACTGCCATTCAGGTGCTCTCTGAAATCGGAGGTGATATGTCTGTATTCCCCACAGCTAAAAACCTCGTCTCATGGGCTGGATGTTGTCCCCGTAATGACCAAAGCAACCGCAAAATCAAATCCACTAGGATTTCCCGTGCTGGTTCTTATTTTAAACCAGTTTTGGTGCAAGTTGCAAATGCTTTAATCAAATCCAGGAAACATCCTGAAATTACTAACCGCTACCGGCGTATAAAAGCACGGCGTGGTCACAAGAAAGCTGTCATTGCCATCTGTCGTATGCTCCTGACCGCTATCTGGCACATACTTACAGATTTAAAACCCTATACACCAGAAGGCTTTCTTGAACAACGTCCTGTGAACGAATCAAAAGTCTTGACTACTTCACAGGCACTTAATCTGCTTAAGCAACGAGGATATATCATCAAAGATGATGGAGTTCCTGTTTCCTGATTAGGTGTTGTGTCTATATTTACTTTTCAAATCCACCTTTTACGATGGTTTATTTCCTATGCTCTATCGTTCTTGGGTAACCTCTACTTCTTTGTTTCAAACTTATACCTCTGTTATTTGTTTCCAACACATGATTGTGTTTGATGGATTGAGTATATAAGATTATGGTGGAGATTTCAAACGGAATGTGTGAAAACGTTCCCAGCGGCTGATTTCCTTATCCTCCTATCTCAAGCATCCTCCGCAACGGCTTTGCTGCTGCCTGGCGGATATCCTCCGGCAGCTCTATAAAACCAGATGGGTTTTCCAATGCCCGAACCACCTTGTCTATCGTGACTTTCTTCATATTGGGGCAAAACTGCCTGTGTCCTGCGGAATAAAATTTCCTGCCGGGATTTTTTTCCTGCAATTCAAAGAAAATTCCCATTTCCGTACAGATAATAAATTTCTCCCGACTGCTGCCACACACATACTGAATAATCTCTGAAGTGCTCCCGACAAAATCCGATAGCTCTATCACATCCCCTGTACACTCCGGATGGGTTAGTACCAAAGCGTCGGGGTGCGCCTGCTTTGCCCTCAGAACGTTCTCTTTTGTAATACTTTTATGGACATGGCAGAAGCCGTCATGAAATATAAAATTCTTTTCGGGAAGCAGTGATGCCACATATTTTCCAAAATTATTATCGGGTATGAAAAATATATTTTTTTCCGGTAAATTTTTGACCACACGCAATGCGTTGAAAGAAGTGACATAGATGTCAGAAGCAGCTTTGATCTCTGCGATTGAATTGACATAGCAGACGGCTGTCACATCCCTATAGGCATGCCGCACCTCACTGATTTTCTCAAGATCAATCATATGCGCCATCGGACAATCCGCATTGTCATCTGCCATAACCACTCTTTTTTGCGGGTTAAGGATTTTTTCTGTCTTTCCCATAAAGGAAAAAATAAAATAGTGCCCTGCGGAACCTTCGTGGCTGCCTTGCTCAAATAGTAGGAATCTCCCACATAGTCTGCTATCCGCTGCACTTCGCCATCCACATAATAATGTGCCAGTATAACAACATCCTTTTCTTTAACCTGTCTATATACGCTTCCTCAATGCCCGCCGTTTCTGTCTTGGACATCTGTTCTCCTAAGGCTTTGATTGTGTTCTCTTCATTCGCCATAATGATGACCTCCTGTTTTCTTATTATTTTATGTGTAATCTGCATTCTACCCCGTGTCAGATCACCTGCGTGCTGACATCTTTCAAATGCTGACATTACCGATGCTGGCTGGATTCGAACCAGCAACTTCGGTTTTGCAAACCTATGCCATTCCAGCGGCTACAGCATCTTAAATTAAACAATTTTCGCCACTGTCAAAAATCTCCGAACAGTGGCGTTGACAAGTATCTGTCAACGGAGTTTCGCATAACCATTTAGTTTCAGTAATCATGGTGATAGATTATTCCTTTTACACATAATAGATATTGGCTATGGTTTGGAATGAACCTGGCATGTCTGTAGAAAGTATTCATGCAGTCTGGTACATCCTGTAACCTCCGGATGAAAAGAAACGCCGATCTGGTTATGATATTTTACCCCGACGATATTTCCATCCACCCTTGCAATAATTTCTGTATCTGCCCCTGCACTTTCTACAAAAGGAGCCCGTATAAATGCCATAGGGATTTTGCCCACGCCGGTTACTTCTTCTTCCGTATAAAAACTGCCAAGCTGCCTTCCGTAAGCATTCCGTCTTACAATAACCGGAAGCGTTCCAAAATATGTATTTGCATCATTAGAGAGCTTTTCTGCCAAAAGAATCAATCCGGCACAGGTTCCCAGTACCGGAAGTCCTTCTTTTATTTTTTTCTCCAATGGTTCAAATAAATCCAGTTCCTTTAACAGGTTACCTATAACCGTACTTTCCCCGCCCGGCAGGATCAATCCGTCAAATTCCTGCTCCAAATCTCTTTTCTGACGTATTTCAAAACTCTGTACGCCTAACAGGGAGAGCATTTTTTCATGCTCAATAAATGCCCCCTGTACAGACAATACCGCTATTTTCATTTTCTATTTTCCCCTTTCAGCCATGAGAAGCCCTATTTCCTGCTCATTGATTCCCACCATAGCTTCTCCCAGGTCCTCGGACAATTCTGCTAAAAGCGTTGCATCATTAAAATTGGTAACTGCCTTTACAATCGCTGCGGCACGTTTCTTTGGATCTCCTGATTTAAAAATGCCTGAGCCTACAAATACGCCTTCCGCCCCAAGCTGCATCATCAGCGCCGCATCTGCCGGTGTCGCAATGCCTCCCGCCGCAAAGTTCACAACTGGCAGCCTGCTGTTTTCATGGACATATTGTACAAGGTCATAAGAAACCCCCAACTCCTTTGCCGCCTGAAATAATTCATCCTCCCGCATGGACGTAAGCCTTGCAATTTCCTGATTCATTTTCCGCATATGGCGGACCGCCTGCACAACATCCCCCGTTCCCGGTTCTCCCTTTGTCCGGATCATGGATGCCCCTTCGTTAACTCTCCGCAATGCCTCGCCTAAATCCTTTGCCCCGCACACAAATGGAACGTTAAATCTGGTTTTATCAATATGGTAAACATCATCCGCAGGTGATAAAACTTCACTCTCGTCAATATAATCAATCTCTATCGCTTCCAGAATCTGCGCTTCTGCAAAATGCCCAATCCTGCATTTCGCCATAACGGGAATGGAAACAGCTTCCTGTATTCCTTTTATCATTTTCGGGTCGCTCATGCGGGAAACACCGCCCGCTGCCCTGATGTCTGCAGGTATCCTCTCTAATGCCATGACCGCACAGGCTCCGGCTTCCTCCGCTATCTTTGCCTGCTCCGGTGTTGTTACATCCATAATGACACCGCCCTTTAACATTTGTGCTAATTCTTTGTTTAATTCATATCTGTTATCGTTCATTTTTGCATTCTCCTTTTATTCTGTATTGCTTTCCAGATTCTTTCCAATGCTTCTGACAGCACTCATTTTGCCGCAAACAGGAATTTTCTACTCCTACGTCAATGATCTTATCCAATAGCTTACCACTATAACGAAACATATCACGCTCGGAATCAGAAATAGAAATTTTATAAACTTCAATTTTATTTTTATAAATACAAATCCTAACGAATTCGCTATCAAAAGCGGAATAATGCCAATGCCAAAATTGCAACTTTTTTATATGACATACTGATCCGTCATCAGTTCGTTCTGCCACTCTGCCATGTCTGCCAGCGTGATGCCCTCCAGCACCTCGTTCATTGCCTTGTCCAGCTTTTCCCACAGAATAAAGCTCACACAGGTGCTTTTGTTAATACAGTCAACTCCCTGTTCCCCCACGCAGTCCATGGGTGACATATTTCCCTCCACTACCCTGAGAATCTGTCCCGCCGTATATTCGCATGGCGGAAAACTGAGACAATATCCGCCATGCGAGCCCCGGATGCTTTTGACCAGCCCCGCCTTATGCAGGGCTGAAATAATCTGTTCAAGATACTTATCAGACACATTCTGTCGTTTTGCAATGTCCTTAAGTGATACCGGACCTCCATTATAATATACCGCCAAATCCAGCATCAGCCTGATTGCATATCGTCCCCTTGTCGATATCTTCATGTATTTACTCCTTGTTCCTATGGCATGATGCCTGTAACGGTCTAGCCTTTGGCTTCCTGTTACAGGCATCATGCCACGTAAAATATGTCAGACCTCTGTATATGAAATCTCTGTATACGAAATCTCTGTCTGTGAAACCTCTGTATGGTTGAAAATCCGGAACGCGTTCAGCACCGGATGCTCCTTGTCCTGCAGAGACAAAATCAGGTAATCCGCCCCAGAGTCATGGGCAAGTCTCTTGTCCTCCTCGGAAGGACGGGACGGCGATTCCGGGTGCGAATGCCAGTTTCCAAACATCACATATCCCTTTGCACGGATATCCCTGACTGCCGCCAGCTGCTCTTCGGGTTTCATGCTGAAGTGCTCCCTGCTGGCGTCGACATTTGTCAGCAGGTACACTTCCCTGACAACCTTCACTCCGTCCTCCACCGTTCCCGCAATCAGACCGCACGCCTCATTTGGCAGCTCGCTGACCGCATGGTTTAAAATCTTCTGATAATCCTTTTGCGTCATCCGCAGCATCATATATCCGCACTCCTTTATTTCAAGTCGCAGGCTGCCTGTTCATAGTCCACCAGCTCCGTAATCGTCGGGTGGTCGCCGCAGACCGCACAGTTATGGGTATCTTTTGGCAGCTTTATCTTGTGGAATTCCATTGTAAGCGCATCGTAGGTAAGCAGATACCCTGTCAGGAGCTGTCCCTTCCCGATTATGTACTTTACTGCCTCCATTGCCTGAAGGCTTCCGATTACCCCGCCCATTGCGCCGATCACGCCCGCCTGCCTGCAGGTTGGCACCGCATCCTTTGGCGGCGGATTTTTGAACACACAGCGGTAACACGGCCCCTCCCCCGGCACATAGGTCATCAGCTGTCCCTTAAACCTTATGATACCGGCATGCGAAAACGGTTTTTTCTCCATGACGCAGGCATCGTTTATTAAAAACTTTGCCGGAAAATTGTCCGTTCCGTCGATGATGAAATCATAATCCCGAATCAGCTCCCAGACATTTTCCGACGACACAAAGGTACGGTATGTATTGACCTTGACGTCAGGATTCATATAGGCAATTGTTTCCTGTGCCGATTTCACCTTTGCTTTCCCCACGTCCTTTGTGCCATGAATAATCTGTCTTTGCAGGTTCGATAAATCCACTTCGTCCGCGTCCGCTATGCCGATGGTTCCGACTCCTGCCGCCGCCAGATACATTGCCGCGGGCGCGCCAAGTCCGCCTGCCCCGATAATCAGCACTTTTGCCTCAAGCAGCTTTTTCTGCCCTTTTGCCCCTACTTCCTTTAAAATAATATGGCGCGAGTAGCGCTCAAGCTGTTCATCTGTCAGCGCCATCAGCATCCACCTCCCATAAAATAAAGAAATTCTACATTGTCCCCTTCTTTGAGTATGGTGGATGATCTGTCATCTGACGATACAAATTCCTCATTGATCGACACGGTAACATATTCCGGCGTCTCTACCTTTTCCAGTTCGATTAATTCCGGAAGTGTCAGCCCTTCCTTTACCTCTTTCTTTTCTCCTGAAACTGTAATTGTCATTTTTCACATGCTCCTTTATCATTATTATCATTCATGCCGCTTTGCGGCTGCGATTGTGCGCATCCAATGATACTGGTCCGTTTTTTCAACCGCCAGTATAACGGTCCAGCCATTCTGTCAACACTTCCTTTTTCTGCATACCGCTTTTCCTGTCCACAGGCTCTCCATTCTGAAACAAAATCAGCGTCGGTGCACTCATGACACGGTACTCGGCCGACAGGGCTTCCTCATAGTTGACATTGACCTTATAGACTGCGGCTTTTCCCGCATAGGCTTCCTCTAATTCTCCTAAAACCGGGGACAGCTGTTTACATGGTATACAGCTGTCGGAGTAAAAATCAAGCAGGACAAGTCCGTCCGCATTCTTCACTTTTTTATCGAAATCCGCCCCGGTGATTCTCTCCGCCATCAGTCGTCCTCCTCCACTTTCCGCACATAAAGCGTGTACGTGCCGTCCTCATTGTCCTCCAGCTTTAAGACCTGATGGCCTTCCTCCTTCATGCTTCTCGGAACATTCTGTACCGGCTCACCGTCGTTGAGCCGGATTGCAAGCACTTCTCCGTCCTCCAGTTCGTCCAGACTGACCTTCGCCTTTACAAAAGTCAGGGGACACACCTTATCCGTAATATCCACTTCCGCATCTACTTTTATATCTTCCATTGTACACCTCCTGAATTTTTTCCTAAAATTTTATTTGTTTTAAAGCCTGTTCAAAATCCTCCTGTAAGTCTTCGACATCCTCGATACCCACGCTGATGCGGATTAAGTCGTCGAAGACGCCTGCGTTCTCCTGCTGTTCCTTAGTACTGTGCAGGCTGATTGTCGATGCCGGATGAATTGCCAGCGTCCTCACATCACCGATATTTGATAAGATATATGGCAACTTCAACGCATCAATCAGACGGAATGCGCTTTCCTTGGAGCCTGTGCGCAATGTCAGTATTGCCCCGTATCTGTCATGAAACTGCTCCCTGGCTATTTCATGACACGGACTGTCCGCCAGTCCGGGATAATTCACTGTTAGTTCCGGATAAGATGACTGGAGCCATCCGGCAAGCGCCGCCGCGTTGTCACATTCCCTCTGCATGCGCAGACCCAGCGTTTCCAGGCCAATCTGATTCAAAAAAGCATTCTGCGGCGCAAGACAGGCTCCGGTATTACGAAATAATCCGTTCCGCAGCTTTGCCGTGTATGTATATGGTCCAAACTTTTCATATTCCTTCAATCCCGGATACTTTTCATAGTCCCACCTAAACTTTCCTCCGTCTGTCAGCACACCGCTGATTGCATTGCTGCTCCCGTTGATGTATTTTGAGGAGGAATTGACAACGATATCCGCACCCAGCTCAATGGGACGCACCAGATAGGCTGTGGCAGCCGTATTGTCAATGATTAATGGCAGTCCTCGCCCATGCGCCAGTTCGGAAAGCTTGCGTATGTCTGTCACGTCCAGCCTGGGATTTCCAATTGTCTCCGCAAAAACAAGCCTGGTACGTTCATTGATTGCCGCATCAAAAGCATCCCAGTTATTATTTTCCACGTAGACCGTCCTGATGCCAAACGCCTCAAAATCCCGGAAAAGGTCGATGCTGCCGCCATACAGGCTGGCGCTTGCCACAATCTCGTCACCACTTTTTAATATATTGAGAAATGCGTTTGTCAGCGCCGCCATGCCGGAAGCGCACGCCACAGAGGCAATTCCTTTCTCAAGTGTTGTAATCCTTGCCTCAAACGCCTCTACGGTCGGATTGCCAAGGCGCGTATAGGTATATCCCGCCGCCCTGTTTGCGAAAATTTTTTCCAGTTCGCCCGCCGACTCATGTCCAAACGCGCTTACCTGATAAACCGGCACCTGCGTCAAACCGTTTTTATCATTTCTTTTTACGCCGCCATGCACTAACGAAGTATTAAATCTCATTATGAATCCTCATTTCTGCCAATACCCGCGAATTTGTGCCCCTGCACAAATTTGCCGTGTGAAATCTCTGATTTCACACTAACTAAATGGAATAACTCCAAAACTCATCCTGTTCCAGGTCTTTTTTCTTTAGAATGGTCTTAGTATCGTATTTAAATTGCAGTTCCTGGTTCCGAATGCTCACCCGCGTCCCCTCCGCGATAGATTTCGTGATAAAGGCATTGCTGCCAATCACGGTGTTTCTGCCAATTACGGTATCTCCGCCAAGAATCGAGGCACCGGGCTGGATGTCTATACCCGTGATACTGTGGGCATATTCCGTCATGATTCTGGGAATCAGGGGTACGGAAAGCTGGTACAGCTCATGGGCAATACGGTTGACCGTGATTGCAAACATTCCCGGATAGGATAAAATAATCTCATCTTTGTAATAGGCCGCAGGATCGCCGTCATAAGCCGCCTGCAAGTCCGTTTCCAGATATTCCCGTACCCGCGGGATACTTTCAAAAAACTCCACTACAATGCCTTCTGCCTCCTTGTCAGTTTCCACTGCGCTTTCCTTCTCTTTTTCCGGCCGGAATTCCAGGGCGATTGCAATCTGCTTGTGCAGGCGGTAGATGACATCCTCTATCAATGTAGACAGGTGATTCGCCGCATGGTATATGCGGTAAGACTTATCGCGGTAATAACCCGGAAAAATAATCTGGATCAGTTTTTGTACGATATCAATTACGACCTCCTTGTCCGGCTGGTGAAACAGGTCAATCTTGTCAATTGCCCTGTCCGACTGATAATCCCGCAGGATATCCTGTACAATTCCCGCTACTTTATTTTCAATCGTATTTTCCATAACACTCACTGCTTCCCCTTTCCACAATATTTTCCCATGAACTGTCAAGAGATAACTTCTTGATGCGTTCTTAATGCGTTATTTCTTAACAGCTCCTCAATACGCAAGACTTCTAAGCGCCTTTGCGAGTGCGTCAATGTCCTCCGGCGAATTGTAAAGAGCCAGTGTTGGTCTCACGACGCTTTCCAGTCCGAAGCTTCTCAGCACAGGCTGCGCACAGTGGTGTCCCGTGCGGACTGCAATCCCGTACTGGTTCAGATATTCCCCCACTTTTTCGTCTGGTATGCCGTCCATCACAAAGGACAGGGCGCTTGCCTTGTTGGCCGCCGTCCCGACAAGATGCAGCCCTCTGATTTTGGACAGCTCTTTCGTTGCATACTGTAAAAGCTCATGTTCATGGCGGTTGACTGCCTCCATTCCAATACTGTCAAGATACGTCAGGGCGGCGCCCAGACCGACAGCATCCGCGATGCTCGCCGTTCCTGCCTCGAACTTGTTTGGCGCGGGATTGTATATCGTTCTCTCAAATGTAACGTCCGCTATCATATTACCGCCGCCGTGATACGGCCTTGCCGCCTCGAGCAGCTCCTTTTTCCCATACAGGACGCCGATGCCCGTCGGTGCAAAAATCTTGTGCCCGGAAAAGACAAAGAAATCCGCGTCGAGCGCACTGACATTGACAGGAATATGCGCGACGGACTGCGCGCCGTCAATCAGAATCCTGACGCCGTGCCTGTGTGCAATCGCGATCAGCTCCTGTACCGGCGTTACGGTTCCAAGCGTGTTGGATACGTGCGTGGCTGACACAAACTTCGTGCGCCGTGTAAAGAGTTTTTCATACGCCGACAGGATAATCTGCCCGCTCTCGTCCACCGGCGCCACTTTCAGAACGGCCCCGGTCTCCTGTGCAATCAGCTGCCAGGGCACAATGTTGGCATGGTGTTCCAGAATCGTGACGATGATTTCATCTCCTGCACGCAGGGTCGGTTTCACATAGGCCTGCGCCGTGAGGTTGATTCCCTCTGTTGTCCCGCGCACGAAAATGATGTTGTCCTTGTCTGGTGCGCCGATAAAGTCCGCCGCTATCTGCCTTGCGCCCTCGTATGCGTCCGTGGAGCGCGCCGCAAGTTCGTGTGCCCCCCTGTGTACATTGGAATTTTCATGCTGGTAAAAATAACTCAGCCTGTCTATGACCGCCCTGGGTTTCTGCGTCGTCGCGCCGTTGTCAAGCCATACAAGGTTATGTCCGTTCACCTTTTCTGACAGAATCGGAAAATCCCTGCGGATATCCTCCAGGGACTTTGTACCCACGATAATGCCACTGTTTCTCGAAAAACCACTTTCTCGGGCGCCATTAGACTGCTGGACGCGGATTTCACGGTTATTCGCCGCTTGATTTTGCGACACTACAACCGGTGCAAAGCTCTTTTCCTCGTGTTTTGTCGCTTCATTTAAAATATTGGCGTAGTCCTGTCCGCCAAATGTAAATTGATCCAAATAATTTCCTGCCTTATCTGCGGCAGTGTAGAACACACTGGGATTTCCATCTTCCACCAGACTTTGAACCCCCTCCCCGCAGGTCTGCGCATCAAATTCCGGGAAATAGGCATTTGCCCATTGTTCCACTTCCCCGGCGCTCGGAAGTCCGAATGGCAGGCTGTCCTGATATTCGGTTTTACCGATATTATCAATAGTCATAGTATTCACCTACCTCTACATCCTCCAAAACCGCAATCGCGTCATCCGCCAGAATGGCAGCAGAGCAGTATAAAGATAATAGGTAAGATGCGACTCCCTTGTCATCAATTCCCCGGAACCTTACCGACAGTCCTCTGGACTGTTCATTCTTAAGCCCCGCCTGGTACAGCCCGATTACGCCGCGTTTCGTCTCGCCGGTACGTATGAGCAGGATGTTGGTCTTGCCGCTCTGGCTCTTGGGATTTTTGAGTCCGTCAACAAGAAGCTTATCCGTCGGAATGACCGGGATTCCACGCCACAGGATAAATGTGCCGCCCGCAATATTTGCCGTCACTGGCGGTACGCCCCTTTTTGTGCATTCTCTTTCAAAAGCCGCGATAGCCCTTGGATGCGCCAGGAAAAAGGACGGCTCTTTCCATACTTTCGAAATCAGTTCGTCCAGGTCGTCCGGCGTGGGTGCGCCTGTGCGCGTCTGGATTCTCTGCGAATCCGCTATGTTTTTCAAAAGTCCGTAGTCATCATTGTTGATCAGCTGGCTCTCCTGCCTCTCACGGAGACTTTCAATTGCCAGCGACAGCTGCTCCTGGACCTGATCATATGGCGAGCCATAAACATCCTCAATGGCCGTGTTCACATTGACAATGGTCGATATGGAATTGAGGCGGTATTCCCTTGGTTCACTTTCGTACTCCACATACCCCTGCGGGACAATATCCGATTTCTTTGTCTGGCTGCACAAAACGTCCAGCGGGGTATCTCCCTCAACGACCTTGTTCACGCGGTAAATACCTGTTTCAAGTCCTTTAAATTCAAGCAGCTTTGTCAGCCACTTCGGGGTGATTGCCGCAAACTGCGGTCTCGTCTTGGTGACATTGGCGAGATTATAGGCCGCCTGTGCCCCTAATGCATTGATTCCATTTACTTCATTTGCCATATGAATGACCTCCTGTTTTGTAATATATTCTTTAAAAAATCTATGTAAACATTTCCATTTAGAAACTGCTCAGAAAGATACAACCGTTCCTTGTCATGAAAATGTTACAGCCATGCCCCTTCATTAGGGAAAATAACGCTGCGGGCTGCCTCCATACCGCCTTTGAGATTGTACATTGGACCTTTGTATCCTGCCTCGCGCAGCGTATTGATTGCAAGAATGCTCCTCTTGCCCTCCTTGCAGATAAAAATGGTGTCAATATCCGGATTAAGCTCCTTCTGGCGCCGCTCCAGCTGCCCGATTGGAATGACAATCGCACTGGGAAAGCGCACAATCGCCCGTTCATGCGGCTCCCGGACATCGACAATAGTCATTTCTTCTCCGCGCGCAATCCTTGCCGCAAGCTCCTCCACTTCGATTCCCTCTACAGGTATAGCATTCTCATCCTGCCTTAGTCCGCAGAAGTATTCATAGTCAAAGTCCTCCACATGGGATATGGACGGATGTTTCCCGCATATGGGACATTCCGTGTTTTTCGCGACCTGTATTTTCCTCGGGATATTATTCCATGTGTCAAACACAAACATCTCCCCTGTCAGGGAATCCGCCCCGCCAATAATCAGCTTCAGCGCTTCGTTTGCCTGCATGCTCCCTATGATTCCGGGAAGTGTGCTGATAACGCCGCCCTGTGCACAGGACGGCACCAGTCCCGCAGGCGGCGGCGCCGGAAACTGGCAGCGCAGGCACGGACCAATTTTTGCGTCATACACGGTGACGTATCCTTCAAACTGATACATCGCGCCAAACACGACGGGCTTTCCCATGAGGACGCACGCATCATTAATCAGATAGCGTGCCGGATAGTTGTCCGTGGCATCCACCACTACGTCATAATCTTCGATAATGCCTTCAATATTTTCAGCGCCAAGCTTCTCCTGATAGGTCTCCACCTTTACAAGCGGGTTGATGGCGCGGATGGAGTCTTTCGCGGATGCCGCCTTCGGGCGGTTGATGTCACGCGTGCCATGTATGACCTGACTGTTCAGGTTTGTGACGGATACCTCGTCGAAATCAGCGATTCCGATGGTTCCGACTCCTGCCACAGCCAGATACAACGCAATGGGGGATCCCAGCGCGCCCGCACCGATCACCAGCACCTTTGCCGCTTTTATTTTTTTCTGTCCCTTCACGCCGATTTCCCGCAGCATGAGGTGCTTTCCATAGCGGTCGATCTCCTTGTCATCCAGTTTTATTTCTTTTCTTCTTTCCTTTGGTATGATGCTCTCCGATAACGCTCCCCCCGCGATGACCGGAAGCAGCAGAAGCTCGTCACGGTCCCCGAGCTTTGTCTGCAGGCCATCCAGCACATTTATATTCTGGTCGTTGACGTACACGTTGACATACGGCCGCAGCTGCCGATCCTCGTCAAACAACGCTTTTCTGACATCGGGATATTCATCCGTCAGGACATTAAAAACTTCTTCCACGGTTGCGCCATCCAGCTCCATTCTGGGATTGTGGTTCGTGAATGAACGCGCTGTCGCGGCTATTAATACGGTTACTGCCATCTTGGTCTCCTCTCTGATTTTCCATCGTTTCAGGAACTTTGATGCTCCAGACAAAAAACCAGAGATTTTGCCTGTATTCAACAAAACCTCTGGTTTTCCAGTCAGTTCCTTTTTCATTAATTTTTCACCTTTTTAATTGATTCTGATTTTTTCTGTTTTATCAATCTGAATAATTTTTCCATCCTGCACGATGATTGTCACACTTCCATACCGGATACTTTTCACCATGTCTGCAATTGTCTTCAGATTGAAATCGCTTATGATCGTCCTGTTTTTTTCTTCCACAATTCGTGTACACCTCCTTTTGTGCTGCCGGGTATCCGTCAGCTACTCGTAATCGAACGTCTTCAAAAACGCCTTTGCCCGCTCCGTATCGGGATGTATGAAAAATTCCCCGGGCTGGCTGCTCTCTTCCACGATTTTCCCGTGTTCCAGGAACAGTACCCGGTCCGCAATGGCTTTCGCAAACGCCATTTCGTGCGTCACAATCAGCATCGTACTCCCAGCTTTTGCCAGCGAGAGGACGACTTCCAGCACCTCATGCACCATCTCCGGGTCCAGTGCTGCGGTAATCTCATCCAACAGCAGGATCTCCGGATGCATGATCAGTGCGCGGACGATCGCGACGCGCTGCTTTTGTCCCCCGGAAAGCTGACGCGGATAAGCGTCCTTCCGATCTGCAAGGCCAACCCTTGCCAAGAGCCCCATGGCCTCCTTTTCCGCTTCCGCGCGGTTTCTTTTCTGTACCTTCAATGGCGCTAACAGAATATTTTCCAGGATCGTTTTATGCGGAAACAGGTCATAGCTTTGAAATACCATCCCAATCTTCTGCCGCATCAGAGAGATATTCTTTGCTTCCCGTCGGATCGGTTCCCCATTCAGGAGAATCTCACCGCCCTGAATATCCTCCAACGCATTGACACACCGCAGAAGCGTACTTTTCCCGCAACCGGAAGGCCCGATGATCACGACCACTTCTCCTTTTTGAACCGTGAGACTAAAATCATCAATAATCTCATGACCGCCAAACGCTTTCTGTATATGATTGATTTCCAGAAGCACCTGTTCCATACTTATGACCACCTCTTCTCAAGATATCCTGCCAGTCTGCTGACCGGCCAGCAGATCAGGAAATATAGCAGAAAAACGACTGCAAACACGCCAAACGCCGCATTCGGCGAGGTTCTCCGGTTTGCCTCGATAATCTGCTGCGCAACCTTCAATACCTCCACAATCCCGATCATCATGACAAGGCTTGTCGTCTTGATCATTCTCGTAATCAGGTTGATGGAAAGCGGAATCAGCCGCCGTACTGTCTGCGGCAGAATGACATACAGATACATCTGCGGCCTGGTCATTCCCAATGCCTGCGCGCTCTCATACTGAATCCCCGGAATGCTGATGAGCGCGCCGCGCACCAAGTCGCCCATCTCCGCCGCGCCCCAGAAACTGAACACGATCACGGCGGCGTATTCCGCGGACAGATCCCATCCGAATACCCTTGTCGTGCCGAAATAAACGATAAACAGCAGCACCATCTGCGGCATGATACGGACAATCTCCAGATAAGTGCGAAAAAATATTTTCAGTACTACATTTGGGGACGTCATCAGCATTCCCATCACAAGTCCTGCTATAATACTGATCATGACGGAAATCAGGCTGATACGGACTGCAATCCAGAGACCGCCCAGCAGTCTCAGAAAATTTGTTCCTTTGAATAAAACATCAATTCCCAAATTCAGCATGACGCAGCCTCCTCTCCACGAAGCTGCCCAGTATGGACACCGGAAGCAGCATGATCAGATAAAAAATGACCAGCAGGGTTAAGCATTCCATGGTTTTGGCATACATTCCAATGAGGTCTTTTGCAGTAAACATCAGATCCATCAGGCTGATCGTGGAAAACACGCTTGTTTCTTTTAACAGGAAAATCACATTCGCAAGAAGCCCGGGTACACTGGAAGAAACAGCCTGCGGCAGAATCACATACCGAAATGCCTGCACCCTGTTCAGTCCAAGACTCTGCGCGCTTTCCGCTTGAATCGGCGCTATATTTTCCAAACCACTCCGAAACGTTTCCGCCATGTAAGCGCCGCCCAGCAGTCCAAGTCCCAGACAACCGCATGCCTGCGCAGAAATGCGGATTCCTATTTTAGGAAGTGCAAAGTATAGAAAAAACAACTGTACCAGGAGGGGCGTATTTCTGAACAGCTCAATATATACACCCGTAACCTGACGCAGAACCGGCAGTTTCAGATGAATTGCCACCGCGCAGAGCACACCAATGATCAATGCCAGAAAAACCCCCTGCCATCCGATTCTGACCGTGAGCAGCAATGCCTCTCTGTATAGCGGAAAATATGACATCATCACTTCCCAATCCATAACCTGCCTCCAATCTGTCTGTCCCTATTCTTTGTTTCTGTGATCGAGCTTTTTTGCCGCAAACATCCCTGCGCCCTGCATGAGCTGCACGATGGCTACAATGAATACCAATGTCACCAGCATCACTCCTGTGTCATAGCGGTAATATCCATAGCGGATGGCGATATCACCCAGTCCGCCGCCGCCAACCACACCTGCCATGGCAGAATAGCCAAGAACCGTCCCCAGAACGATCGTTACCCCAACCAGCAGTGATGTCCTCGCCTCGCCAATCAGCACTTTGAAAACAATCGTTCTTGTCCTGGCGCCCATGCTGACAGCTGCCTCGATCACGCCCTGCCCGACTTCTTTCAGGGAAGATTCCACCATCCGCCCAATCAGCGGTGCCGCCGCCAATGTGAGCGGCACAATGGTGGCTGCGGAGCCATAGCTTTTCCCGACGATCAGTTTCGTCAGCGGCATTACCAGGATCAACAGGATCAGGAACGGAACGCTTCTGGTAATATTGATCACGATATCCAGCATACGGTAAACCGTCCTGTTTGGCGCTATCCCGCCCTTATCCGTCAGCGTCAGCACAATTCCCATGGGCAGCCCGATCACATATCCGAAAAAAGTGGAGGCAAGCGTCATATAAAAGGTATCCCGAATCCCTTCCAACAGCATTATAATCATCGTCTTATCCCACATCTGCCATTTCCTCCGTATCCCGTATCAAAAGCAGACGCTTTGCCGCTTTTGATTTCGGATGATTAAAGATTTTTGTGACACTTCCGCACTCCTGGACAGTGCCCTGGTCCAATACAGCCACCTTCGTACAGATCTCCTGGATCACCCTCATTTCATGGGTGATGATGACCATGGTGATTCCCATGGTGTCATGAATGCTTTTCAACAGGTCTAAAATCGTTTTGGTCGTCTCCGGGTCCAGTGCGCTGGTCGCCTCATCACACAGTAAGATATCCGGTTCATTTGCGAGCACTCTTGCGATGGCAACCCGCTGCTTTTGTCCGCCGGAAAGCTGAGATGGATAGGCGCCTGCCTTATCCTCCAGACCAACCTTTTTGAGCAGTTCCATCGCCTTTTCTTTCCGCTGCCTTACCGGAACTCCCCGAATCTCCATGGGAAAGCAGACATTTGCCAGGACATTCTGCTGTTCTAACAGGTTAAAATGCTGGAAAATCATGCCGATCTTCTGCCGGCGGAGCCGCAGCTGCTCTCTGCCGAGCGTCAGCAGATTCTGTCCGCCTATGAACACTTCGCCCGAATCCGGACGCTCAAGCAGATTTAAGCATCTGACCAGTGTACTTTTCCCCGCGCCGGACAGCCCGATCACGCCGAAAATATCATTTTTCAGAACGGAAAGTGACACTGATTTTAGAGCCTCCACATTCCCGTTTTTTGCAGAATATGTTTTTGTGAGATTCCGAACCTCTATGTATGCTGTTTCCATAAAATATCTTCTCCTTAATCGGGTCGGGGATTATTCTCCTCCCCGGCCCGCGCGCCGGGCACCCGTCAGCCTCTGCTATATATGGTTTTTCACATTGGTGCCCGTATGCTTCCGCAAGGCATCCGACGCTGCCTGCTATTTCCTAAATCCTGTTTCCTTAATCCTCAAATGGTACAACCGCTCCGTCATAACCGTCAACAATATACTGCCGAATCGCATCCGATTTCAAAACTTTGACAAGCGCCTGAATCCCTTCCTCGTTCTCATTTCCTTTTTTTACAACCAGGACATTCACATAGGTCTTTGCCGCCTCAGATTCGCTGGTCTCATAAGCCACGGCGTCATGGGCAACAGAGAATCCCGCTTCTAATGCATAGTTGCCATTCAGCACGACAAACGCCACCTCGTCCTTCACCCTGGAAACCTGCGCCGCCTCCAACTCCTGAATCTTAATATTCTTGGGATTATCCGTGATATCCTTCACGGTAGCCTTCAGCCCTGCGCCGTCCGCCAGTGTAATGATGCCATTATCCTGAAGCAGAAGCAGTGCTCTTGCCTCGTTGGTCGTGTCATTCGGCACTGCGATCACGTCGCCCTCTGCCAGATCAGAGAGGGCTGACTTTGTACCCGGATAAATGCCAAACGGTTCGTAGTGAACGCCTCCGACAGATACAAGGGAAGTTCCCTTTTCCTCATTAAAGTCATCCAGATACGGGACATGCTGGAAATAATTGGCGTCAATCTCACCGCTGTCCACTACCAGGTTTGGCTGTACATAGTCTTCAAACTCAGTAACTTCCAGTGTCCAGCCTTCCTTTTTCAGGATATCCGCAGCCGCTGCAAGAATTTCAGCATGCGGGGTAGGGGAAGCTGCCACGGTGATCACGCCCTTGTTTTCCACCTCTGCCGCTTCTGTACCTGTCTCTGCGGCCGCACCGCCTTCCACAACCAGTGTATCCTCATAATCCGCGCCATAGGTATCAAGCAGCGTCGCCTCATAATCGGCGTGGAAGAATTTTTCCGTGCCGAGAGCCTTGATCTCATCATTCAGCCAGTTCAGAAGGCTTTCATTTCCTTTCGTCACAGCGGGCGCGATCGTGTCCGCGCTGCCAAGGGAGGGAATGCCGACTTCATAACCGGGATTCTCGATGGCAAATGCGATGACCTCCGTATTGTCGTTTGCCCATGCCACACCGTTGCGGTTCTCAAAAGCCGTCTTCGCTTCCGCGTAAGCGTCATATTTCTGCAGTTTAATGTCAGGATAATTCTTCGTCAGATAAGTCTCGGCAGTCGTTCCCGAAATAACGATCACTTCGTCGTCCGCGCCAACCGCATCCAGGCTGGTGATCACTGCGTCCTCAGGAGACACGACACCGAGCGCCACGTTCATGTACGGCAGCGCGAAATCGACTTCCTGCGCGCGCTCCTCTGTCACTGTAAAATTCGCCAGGATGATGTCAACCTTGCCTGTCTGCAGATACTCAATGCGGTTTGCGGCTTCCGTGGATACATAATTAATCTCCACGCCAAGATCTTTGCCGATCCGGTTGCCGAAATAGACATCATATCCCTGATACTCGCCGTTCTCATCTACATATCCAAACGGACTTTTGTCGGAAAACACACCGATATTGATCGTGCCGCTCTCTTTGATTTCGTCCACTGTCCTGTATACAGTATCCGTATCGCTAGCTGCCTCACTGTTCCCCGTTTCCTCCGTACTTTTGGGGCCTTCCGCTGTGCCGCTCGTGGGCGTTTTGGCACCGCATCCGGTCAGCACCGATATCAGAAAAGTAAAGACAAATAAAATTGCTCCGAACCGTTTCAACACAAAATGTTTCATAATATAGTTCCTCCTCTTTCTGTCATGTAACTGACAAATTTGATTATAAAATAGAATCTGAGCAATCGAAATTTCCTTTGGGTGACTGTGTGCATAAAAAAACCTGGGATACCATTCAGTTACCCAGGCAGACGGCAATACAACATTCCAGATCGAAATGTCCTATGTCAGTGCATTGCAAAGCAGACGAATGCACCTGGCCATACAGATATGCCCGGGTATACAGCATTCGGCAACAACATGCAATAGCAAAATAAGAATCGTTTCGTCTGTCCATAGCATTTCTCTCCTTTCTGAAATAAATCCCTGCTCAAATTCCATAATATTACATTACACCTATTTACCTACTTTGTCAATAGGTTAGTAGGTGATTTAAAAATATTTTTTTGTCTTGCTTTCCCCTGATACTTTACGCTAAAATAAAACAAGGAGGAATGCCATTATGATTTCAACAAAAGGACGCTATGCAATCCGCTTCATGATAGACCTTGCAGAACAGCCTGCTGATACACCTGTTCCACTTGACGAAACAGCCGCGAGACAAGATATTTCAAAAAAGTATCTGGAGATTATTGTAAAGATTCTTGTAAAAGGCAGGCTGGTGAAGGGAACAAGCGGAAAAGGCGGCGGATACCGCCTGATACGCAAACCAGAAGAATACACAGTGGGTGAGATTCTGGAACTGACGGAGGGAACACTGGCAACAGTCGCGTGCCTGGGCATGGACGCTGAACAATGCCCGAGGGAATCATTCTGCAAGACCCTTCCCATGTGGAGAAAATTTGATAACATGTTACACGATTATTTTTTCGGCATCACACTGGCGGATCTTGTGGATGGGGGACAACGTCCAGGATGCCCGTTTCCATGATGGCCACAACGGCTACGTCATCTTGATTTTAGAGCTATAATGGGGGATAAAGAAAATGCCAGAGGCCTGTTAATCTTTTTAACAAAACCTCTGGTTTTCCATGTAGCATTTTTTGTATTTTTCAGTTTTATCTGTTTGGGTAAATTTGTTTCATATCGCTTAACAGTTCTTCTTAATCATTATTAAACAATGGGGTAAACAAATATCTGTCGCCGGAGTCCGGGAGCAATACCACAATCGTCTTTCCTTTATTTTCCGGCCTGTTCGCAAGGATTACTGCAGCCTTAAGCGCAGCCCCGGAAGAGATTCCCACAAGGATTCCTTCACTGACCGCAAACGTCTTACCTTCTGTAAATGCATCCAATAGATATTGGCTATGGTTTGGAATGAACCTGGCATGTCTGTAGAAAGTATTCATGCAGTCTGGTACATCCTGTAACCTCCGTATGAAAGGAAACGCCGATCTGAATTGCATCCCCCTTCTATTTCTGTATTGCTTTACGGATTCTTTCCAATGCTTCTGACAGCACGCTCCGGGGACAGGCGACGTTGATTCTCTGAAATCCCCTTCCGCTCTCCCCAAATATTTTGCCACTGTCAAGCCACAGCCTTGCCTCATATCATGCTGCTGTCTCCCTCCCCTGCTGCATCATAAAGTGTTGACAGGCGGTTTTTCATGTCATGCTTGATATTCTGAATCTCCTCCTGATACCGCTCCATATCTTTATAATATTCATCCTGGTAGGTAATCTCCCTTAAAACCATTTCTTCCTCATGCTGCTTCTCTGCCATGTCCGTGTAGCTTTCCATCATCAGGAACACCATGTAATCCGTTAAGATGATTGTAAAGATAATACAGATACACAAAACGCCGGTCCGTGCCGACAACTGCTCCCGTACCACTTCAATCAGTAGAAAACACCCTACCAAGCTTGCAAATGGAATCAGTACCAGCATATAAATGACTTCCCTGGGCATTGCAGACATACGCAGAATCTTTCCCATCTTAATCCGGCAGAACACCTCCACCAAAACAGCACGGAAAAGCTCCATTACAAACACTGTAATATAATATACAGCCTGCTCGTTTGCCAGCAGCTTTCCCATAAATACCCTGTAAATGATATATCCTACCGGTTCTGCGACTACTACCAGCCCCATATACATCATCACTGCAACCACTTTCGTTGATATGTTTCCCTCGTACTGACATATAAATATTCCTAATATTGCCGCTAATGTAATAAGGTTCAGCCAGTTTATCCCTTTTAGGTTGATGATACTCCCCGCTGCCTCACATACTACAAGAATCACTACGGAGATTTCCACGGAAGTTCTTCTCTTCCCAAGAAAGACCTCCAGAAAACGCCAGAAAATGCACAGGTCAAATATGTTTATTGCAAAACGGATTCCGTACAGCGCCATGTCACATTCCTCCCTGCACAAACTCCATATGTTTTTCTGCGAGGCTCTTACGATATCTTCTGGTGACTGCAAGCTCCTGCCCATTGAACATGCGGACACCCCCGCTGGAAACTGTCTTTACATGTTTTAGATTAACAATAAAGGAGCCATGTATGGTGGCAAACATCCCCTCATCAATGGATTCCCATATTTCTTTCCTTGTCATGTTGGTCTTGTATATGTTATCTGCTGTATGTATAAGCGCCTGACGACCTTTTTTCTCAAAATAAAGGATTTCGTCAAACTTAAGACTGTAACGGCTTTTGCCGTAACCAAAAGAAAAACTCTGATTTGTCATTCCAAGATAGTTTTCTGCCTTTTCCAACAGGAGCCGCAGCCGCATATCTGTCAAATATCTCAACAGCCTTTGGATCATCATCACAGACTGCTATTTTCATTCATCCACCTCCATACACACATATCTTAAATTTACAGAGGGGGAAATGCTTACATCTGCCCTGTGATCAGCTTTTCTATGTACGAGAGTGCCTGCCCGACAAACTTGTTCCGTTCTTCCTTGCTACAATTTGAAAGAAACATCTCCAAGTCAAAAATATGGTTCTTTTCCCCCGTAATCAGGTAAGTAGGATCTATCCTATATTTTTTGTACAAAATCAACATCTTTTCCGGCAGTAGTCCATAAACTCCACTTTCTAATTTTCGGTAGTGTTCTACACTTACCTCCAGCGTTTCCGCAAATGCTTCCTGTGTATAGCCGCTATTTTCTCTGACGCTCTACAACCGTTTCCCTATCTGCATATTAATTTCTTTTTTTTCTGTTTTCATGCTTTGTACCTCGCTTTTATGCTAATCATAGCAATGCGAGATATCTGAAAACAGATTGCAATGTGACTTTTGTCATGTCGCATTGCTCCTTTTTTCTATGTATGAAAAGGGAGCAATGGGCATATGACCATTACTCACCTAAAATATTATACAATATTTATTGCTTATAAATTCTACATGTAAACACTACTATTTCATCTTTTAATTAACTCGACTTTTTGACAGGCAGAGTATCAACAATGATTTCTTCCGATACATCAATGTCATCAAGTTTATATTTCCAGTGGAACACAATCGGTTCTTCGTTTATTTCTGCAAAATAGTTGTAGATGCGATTAGTAAGTTCCTCCTTAGATTTGACACGGATGCCTTTAAGCATCTGACGAGTCATCTTGCTGAAGAAACCTTCAACCATATTAAGCCATGATCCATGTTTGGGAGTGAATACAAATTCGAATCTTCCTGGTACGGTTGCCAGGTATTTTCTGGTTGCCTCCGATGTATGAACTTTAAGATTATCGAGTACTATGCGGATTTTGTCTCCCTTTTGGTACTTGTCGTCTAACAGCTTTAAAAATTCTATGTATTCCCTGCTGCTGTGCCTGTCTCTTACAAGCGGAATCGCTTCTCCTGTTTGGAGATCGATTGCAGCTAATAATGAAAGAGTACCTAAACGTTTGTATTCGTAATCCCTACTGATGGTCGGATGCCTTTCGTCTGGCATTAAATCATCCGATGTTGTTGCAACAGCCTGTATTCCAGGCTTTTCATCATAAGACAGCACATGTACAGGTGAATCATCAGATACAATAAGTTCTCCGGATTCGTTAAACTGCATTTCAAGCTGCTTATACACAAGCAGTACATTATGCATTTTGGAATCAAAATCAGGATCTCTGTTCTCACAATAATAAGTTATTTTATGTGGTTTTATGTCTGCCTCGTCAAGAATCGTATTTACTGTACTTTTATGAATGGTGGAAAGTCTTGTGTATCCAGCTGCTTCAGCAGTTTTATTAATATGTGAGGTCAGCCCTGCATAAGTCCAGGTTTCGGCAGCATATCCAAAATCAACTGGCTTCTGGCAGGCAGTGTTAATGATCCAGGCTTTTTCTTCGTCTGTAATCTCAGCATTTCTTCCACGGCCGGGAGCATCAAAGAGTGCATTTTCAATGCCTCCTTCTTTATATTTTTTAAGGCAGAGCATGACGCTGCAGCGGTTGAGACCTACTTTATCAGCAATCGCATCTATTGACATGGCATCCGCACGTAATAATAAAATTCGCGCTCTTGTAACGGTTTGAGCTTGAATTGTTCTGGCACGAGTTTGAAGTTCCAGATATTTTCTTTCTTCATTGCTAAGTTCGATTGATGATGCTTTTTTGCCCATGAAAATGTTCTCCAAAATTTTTATAAAGACATTATAGCACAGGTCTTAAATATAGTCGAGCTATTAAAAAGATATTATACTACACGAGTCTTTTCTTAATTTTATACAAGATTTTGTATAATAGAACCAACATTGCATCCATCTTTTTCCCTTACCAATTTTTAAATATTTACCTTAATCCGTGAAGCTTAATTATTATTCCATGCTATAATCGCTCTGTTTATGCGGCCTTCCGATATTTTTTTAAGATGAAATAATTTCACCCATTTGGTGATGTTTTCTGATACAATACTCCATAAGAAAACTATGGAGGCAGTCATCATGAAAAAGATAAAAATTGAGTTTACCAATGAGCGGATCATCCCAGCCAGTGGCCTTGCAGTTGTCGGTGCTATTCTCGGCAAATGCGACTTTGTAAAGCGCTGCAACCGTATGGATGTAACCCCTAACCGTTCACAGCACCAAATCAAGAACGGCGATGTCCTGCTCACTTATATCGGGCTCCTCACGATGGGAAAACCTGCTTATGAGTCCGTCCATGAGTTTGATGACGACCCGGATTTTTACAAATACGCACTTGGAATTGTCAGAAGCATCCCTTCTGGGGAAACCCTGCGCCAGCGGATGGATGACATTGGCTCCTCCATGCGTTCTTATATCCTTGCGGAAAACATCCGGATGCTAAGGGAAAATGGCATTGTACCGGGAAAACTTCCAAATGGTTATGTGCCAGTGGATATTGATGTTACGCCCTTTGATAATTCCAAGACGAAAAAGCAGGGTGTCTCCAGAACTTATAAAGGATATGACGGCTACGCGCCGATCATGGCATATATTGGAACGGAAGGTTATCTGGTCAACTGTGAGCTCCGGGAAGGAAAACAGCACTGCCAGAAGCATACCCCTGAATTTTTACGGGAAACCATCCGTATGTGCAGGGAGATTACGGATGAGCCGCTTCTGGTCCGCCTGGATTCAGGAAACGATGCCGCAGAGAATATCGGCATCCTGGTGTGAAGTGGTATACTAAAACTGGACACGGAGGGGGTGGAAATTAGACAGCAAAAAGGGTAAGATTAAACACGGTCTATATTACACATGAACATCTCTCCCAGCAAAATGAACAGGAGGTTTACCAATGGGCTACACAAGAGAAGAAAGACTGGACATCGGAAAACAGATTTACAACAATGAAATAAGCAAAAGCGACGCAGCCATAAAATACAAAATAAGCGAGGGCACAGCCAGGGATTACATGAGGCTTTACCGAGATGTAAACGGACTGCCGCCCAAAAATCGGGTTCACAAAGAAGAAAACACCGTGAAGATAAGCGTATATTCCTCTGAACCAGATTTGTCTGAATATGAATCCATGACAAAAGAAGAGCTGGTTAAGGAGCTGGTGAAATCCCGGATCCGTGAGGCGCGGTTAAAAAAAGGATACGAAGTGAAAGGAGTTGGTGCAGACAGGACAGTCACAATCTTCGACAACTGGAATATGAAATAATTCTGGAGCTGTCCGGCGAATTTCCGGTTCAGATGTTATGTGAAACAATGGGAATGCAAAGAAGCAGTTTCTATTACTGGAAAAAACGCCTTGCAGCTCCGGCACCGAAAACAAAAGCGCTTGCAGACAATACCACTCTTTTCCGGGAATACCACATAAAATATCCATCGCACGGCTACCGGTGGCTGAATGCAAAGATAAAACTCGATACAGGCCTTTCTGTTTCAGATCCGTATGCGCACAAGTGCTGTAAACTGGCTGGAATCAAAAGCAGGTCGAAGCATTACCGGTACAAAAAGCCTGGTGAACCGCGTAAAGTATATCCGAACCTGATACTTGCCGGGATTGACATTGACGGGCCGATGCAGTGTATTGTAAGCGACATGACAGCATTCCGTGTAAAAGGCATTTATTATGAACTGACTCTGTACATGGATTTATGGAACAATGAAATACTCAGCCATTCGCTGTCTGCAAAACGTGGAGACAGGATGACATATATAAGCGGGCTAAATGACCTGATAGAGCTGAAAAAACAGCATCCAGAATACCAAATGGTTCTGCATTCAGACCAGGGTTCGGTGTACGCGTCAAAAAACTACAATGATCTACTCGGCCCCTGCGGCATCATACATTCCATGTCACGCGCCGGAACACCGACAGACAATGCAGCAATGGAGTCAATCAATGGATGGATAAAGTCAGAACTGTTTACAGATTTTCATCTGCAGGGCGAAAACGTTCCAGAAGAGATGGAGGCATATATAAAATTTTTCAACGAGGAAAGGCCAGCATACGCACTGGGATATCTGACGCCCAAACAGTACAGGGAAACATATGCAACCGTACAGTAATTGCGGATTGTATGCAAAAAAATACAATTTAAGTGTCCAATTTTTGTTGACCAGTGCAGCCCCCGAAAAGGTGGCTACCAAAGATGCGGAATTTGCAGAGGTGGCATTGGAAGCGGCGGAGTGATTAACGCAAATCT
>ERZ808037.757-NODE-757-length-26255-cov-4.752617_pt1 | contig 26255 bp, 21 predicted proteins | sample MGYA00380190_ERZ808037 | MGnify/ENA primary metagenome ERZ808037 (study PRJEB31490, sample SAMN06133399) | mouse gut metagenome | isolation source: J9 | host: mice | place: China: Chengdu | collected 2015-05 ... | reverse complement strand
TAAAAGGAAAACAGTAAAAGGTTGTAGCACGGCGCATCAATCTGCAAAGACAGTTTTGCCGCTTCCTCGTAGATTTCCTTAACGGACAGCTTTCCGTCCAGAATCTTTTCAAAAAACCGGCGCAGAGAAAACTGTTCAAATTCCTGCATCTCATCCTGAAACCGGGTCTGATAATCTTTTTGTTCCATATCCTGTTCAATTTTTTCCTTGATCTCCAGCAGGACATTTCTAAGGGCGGCGCGGGTAATCGGCTTTAAAAGATATTGATCCACCCCGGCCACAATCGCCCGGCGGGCATATTCAAAATCGTCGTAGCCGCTGATAATAATGATTTTTGTCCGCGGAAATTCCTCCTTAACCATCTCGCTTAAAGACAGTCCGTCCATAAAAGGCATCTTAATATCCGTAATCAGCACATCGGGCTTGAGTTTGCGGATCATGGGAAGAGCCATCTCCCCGTCGCTGGCTTCCCCAATAAAGCGGTAGCCGTACTGCTCCCAGGGGATATTATCCCGCAGCCCCTCTCTTATCACACGCTCATCTTCAACCAAAAATACTTTTAACATAGTCTTCCTCTTTCTCTATTGCTTTTTTGTTCTGTGCTTCCTCTATGCTTTTTACACTTCTATTCCCCGCTTTCCTTCAGCAGATGTGCACTTACATTTTCCCGGGTAAACACTCTTTCCGGGACAAAGTAAAGCTTTGCCACGGCCTCCCCGCTTTCCATCTTTTTAATCACTTTTTCCACATATTCTCCCTGGTTGGGATTACACTCCACATCTGCGGCTATCAGCCCTTCTTCCACCAGTTTCAGCGCATTTTTTACCGCATCAAAAGAAATAATAATGATCCCGTCTTCTCCGCCGATGGGAATTTTCTCTTTTTGCAGCGCTTCGATAGCGCCAAAGGTCATATCATCGTTCTGAGAAATCAGCACGTCAATCGTTTTATAGCGCTTAAGCAGGCGCTCCATCTCCTCTTCCCCCTTGGCCGTGGTAAACTGTGCATCTGACGCTTCCAGAATATTCCAGTTTTTATGCGTTTCGGCCACAGAAGCAAATCCCTGCGTCCGCCCAAGGGTTGAGGTTGCGCCCTTCGTTCCCTGAAGTATAGCAATATGAACCGTGTCCTTTGTATTTTTTCGCTGCGAAAGACACTCTTCCAACGCTTCCCCGGCCATCCTCCCCTCATGAATAAAATCCGAACCAATCCAGGTCACATATAAAGAATCATCCTGTACCTTAACCTTTCGATCAATTAAAATCACCGGAATATTCGCCTCCTTTGCCTCCTGGAGCACGGTATCCCACCCGGTTTCGGTGATGGGAGAAAAGACAATGTAATCCACGCGCTGGGAAATAAAGCTGCGGATCGCCTTGATCTGGTTTTCCTGTTTCTGCCTTGCGTTTTTAAAAATCAAAAAGTATCCGTTTTCCTTGGTAAACACCTTCTGAATGGATGCCGTATTTGCCGTGCGCCACACAGATTCACTTCCCACCTGGGACACCCCTACCACAATCAGGTTTTTATCCATCGGCGTTATCGCATCCCCTTCACTGCTCTCAAAAGAAACTTTCCTGCATCCAAAGAGCAGATACGGAATAAGAAAAAATACCAAAACCGTCAAAAAACACCGTATCCTGTTTCCTGTCCAATCCTTCATCCTTCTTCCGGCTCCTCTCTCCTGGTTATCGCAGGGATGGTTAGTTCCACCCTGGTTCCCTTTCCCTCCTCCGACCAGATCTTCATTCCGTAATCCGGGCCGAAACGCATATGTATCCGCTCATTGACATTGGCAAGCCCAAAACCGCGGCTGGTTTCACTGCATGGGCGTTCGATTTCTTTCTGCAGATGCTCCAGACTCTCCCTATTCATCCCCACCCCGTTATCACAGACTTCCAGATACAGATTTTCTCCCTCTTTCTTTCCGGTGATATAAATAAAGCCCCGGGCACGTTTATACTTGATTCCGTGATAGAGGGCATTTTCTACCAGAGGCTGCAGGGTCAGCTTTAAAATCTGGTAATCATACAGGGAAGGATCGATACGGATTTCATAGTCTAAGATATCCCGGTAGCGCACCTCCTGAATTTCTAAATAACTGCGAATATGCTGCCGTTCTTCCCGAAGAGAAATAAACTCCCTGCCCCGGCTCAGCACCAGGCGGAAAAAGTCCGAGAGCGCAACCACCATTTCCACCGCTTCCTCCTCCTTATTTCCCTCAATCAGCCAGACAATGGTATCTAAGGTATTATATAAAAAATGCGGGTTAATCTGCTCCTGCAAAAGCCGGAGATCCAGCCAGCGCATCCGCTGTTCATCCTCCTTGGTTTTTGTAATCAGGGTCTGTATCTTTTCCGCCATATCATTAAAACTGTGCGCCAGCGTTTCGATTTCATCGTTGGAATTAACCTCGGCATGGGCATCAAAATCTCCTTTGGCAATTTTCTGTGTGGCATCATACAAGACCTTAATCGGGCGGAGAATTCCCGAAGTAACAAAAAAAGTTACCGCAATAACCGCCGCAGCCAAAAGCGCGGCAAGAACACCGCAGATAATAATAAAGCTTTGTATCCGGCGGTGCAGATTTTCATTAACCTCCTCCATACTCCGGGTCTGGTAATAAATATAGTACTGGATATTTTCCTGAATCAGTTCGGTGAGGATGTAAATATTATTATCCAGTTTTTCGATATTTTCATCATAGCGTCCGCCGATGCGGATATTTTCCAGGACATCATCGACACGTTTTTCCAGAGTATCAATATTCCGGTTTAAGTTTTCCAGCCAAACCCGGCTTTCCGGTTCCGTCGTCACTGCAATCAGCCTGGTAAAATCATCTCGAAGATCGCCAATCAGCAAATAGGGGTCTTTTAAGGTTTCATCCTCATGAATATCCTCATAAGCAATATAACCCACCACCAGCTTATAGAGGCTTTCATCGACTTCTTCTTTAAAATTCAGATTGTAGTTATTGGCAATGGTCATGCTGCTGACAATCTGGTCATAGGTGCGGCTGTAATTTGTCATGGAAAGCAGCAAAATAACGGCAAGGATGAGGAAGGGCAGCGCTGCTCCGGCCGCCAGCATCAGAATTTTATTTTTAATCGAAAACCGGACAACGGACTCCTGCACGTCCTCTTTTCGGAAAATGGGCTTTTTCATCAGCAACTCCTATTTGACAGATAGTAAAAATATCTTTATAATACTCCTAAAAAAAAAAAAAAACAACCAAAAACAGAAAATTTTCTGAAAACGATGAGGTGAATCCATGGAAAAAGCAAAAGTGTATTTTACAAAAGAAATTACGCCGGAGGCTGTAATTAAGATGTACAAGGCACTGGGAAAGGAACTGCCGGGAAAGGTAGCCGTTAAAGTTCATTCCGGCGAAAAGGGAAATCAAAACTATCTTCGTCCGGAATTTATGCGGCCCATGGTCGAAGCCGTAAACGGAACGATTGTGGAATGCAACACCGCCTACGACGGTGCCAGAAATTCCACAAAAAAGCACAGACAGCTGATGGAAGAACACGGGTGGAGCAAGTACTTTAAGGTCGATCTGATGGATGCCGAAAAGCCGGATCTCATCCTCCCGGTTTCGGGCGGAAAAGTGCTGAAAGAAAATGCTGTTGGCAAAACGATGGCAAACTACGATTCCCTGCTTGTGCTGTCGCATTTTAAGGGGCATCCTATGGGCGGCTACGGCGGCGCGTTAAAGCAGCTTGCCATCGGCTGTGCTTCGAGCGAAGGAAAATCCCTGATTCACTCCGGCGGCTTTACCGACGACCAGACAATCGTGTGGGATCATGTCCCGGCGCAGGAAGTCTTCTGTGAAGCCATGGCAGACGCCGCAGGAAGCGTTATGGAGTTCTTTAAAGGCAACACCGCCTTTGTCAGCATGGTCTGCAACCTGTCCGTAGACTGCGACTGCTGCGCCGTAGCCGAAGATCCCTGCATGAAGGATATCGGCATCCTCTCCTCCCTCGACCCGGTAGCCTTAGACCAGGCATGTATTGACTTAATTTACCAGTCCAAAGATCCGGGACGCGACCACTTTATTGAACGTGTGGAAACCCGCCACGGCATCCACACCATTGAAGCTGCGGCAGAACTGGGGTACGGCGTGCGGGAGTATGAATTGATTTGTGTTGATTAATATTTTGCTATCATAAAAGCCCCTGTCTTAGCATAGGACAGAGGCTTTCTTTGTTCTTATACTCCAAAATACTCCTTTACAATCCCGTCAAGCTGTGCCCTAATCACCCGAAAATCCGCAGATAAATCCAGTGTTTTTGCGCCAATCTTATTCCCGTCGATGGTAAAAGCACAGTCCGGGGTAATGGCCTCATCGGTTTTGGCATAGAGCAGCAGCCCGGACACCTCACCCGTGTGTTTCTTATCCTGGTTCTTTACATAGGCAAAAATCTGGTACAGATTTGCGGAATGCAAGGTCTGCTTATCAAAATAGTTCTGCAAGGTTCTCCCATAATATTTCGCGTCGATAATCAGGATTTTTTCTCCCAGACGCAGAAAAATATCCGACTGCATCGCCGGAAGAAAGGAAAGGGCCGCCGGGTCGTGCTTTCCGGTTAAGTTCCAGGTAATCCGGGCAGATTTTATCTCGGTAAGATAGCCATGGTGCTGTCGGTAATATTCCAAAATAAACCGCTCATACAGCCTTGCCATGTGCTCATCGGAAAACGCCGTCATCTTATAATTCCCGTCCTCCGTCGTCTGCAGCATCCCTTCCAGAACAAAAAAGCAGAGGTTTAAAAGCATCTCATAGTTTTTATTCCCTTTCTGATAATACAGCCGCTTCCAGGGAATGACTAAAGGATTTAAAAGGCTGACCCCGTCAAAAAACAGCCCCAGCTTCTGCAATGCCTTTTTTTGCCGGCTGTCCACCCCGGGATCACGAAGCAGATAATATATGGTTGTCTTTAAGATCTGATTGTAGATGTTATCTTCCGTCAGTTCATCAAAAACACAGGCCAGCTTTTGCTTTTTCTGCACCCGATGCTTAAAGGTCTTCGGCAAATCCAGCTTTCCCCGCATTACCGTAAGATCCTCCTTTTGCTCACGATACTCCCGGTAAAGCCCCTGCTTTATCTGCCGGGCAATTCCCTTAGCAAGAATGGCGGCAAATAAATCCTGCACCTGTTTAAACTCTTCCGCCGCCACTTCCTCAATATCCGTCTGTTTCAATACCTGAAAGGCATAGGAAAGCATATAATAAATATTTTTGATATAAATCCCCTGTCTATTCGTCATCAAACACCCCGCGCAGTTTCTTTTCCCAGTTTTTTAATTTTTCCGGCTCGTCAAACCAGTATTCCGCCAGGGTCGGAAGGAGATCAAAGGCAACCACGGCACGCATCCAGTCCTCGGTGCACTCCCCTGCCTTTCTCCCGCAGAAATAGCTGTGACCGATGCAAAAACCCCGGCCCAGAGAGTTATCCCGGGAAATTTCTTTATTCAATGCCTTTACCTGATCAATTAAAGCATCAAAGGTTTCATTGGCAAATCCTTTCTGATACTGCAAAAAACCATCCGAGGTAAATCCCGGTTCCAGTTCAAAAAAGCCAAACCGCCTGCGCAGGGCATAGTCAATCATGGCAAGACTGCGGTCGGCCGTGTTCATCATACCGATAATGTAGAGGTTCTCCGGGACAAAAAAGGGCTGTCCGCTGTAGGCTAACGTCATCTTGCTCCCCCGGTAATCCTTTTCCATAAGCATCAGAAGTTCTCCGAAAATCTTACTTAAATTTCCCCGGTTAATTTCATCGATAAGGAAGAAATACGGCTTGTCCGGATAAGCTGCTGCCTTTTGACAGAAACGGTAAAAAATCCCCTCCGTCAGCTTAAATTCCGCCCCGTCAGGCCGATAGCCCATAACAAAATCCTCATAGGAATAGTTTTGATGAAACTGCACCATCTCCACCCGGTCGTCGTCCTGCTCTCCCATCATCACATAGGCAAGTTTTTTTGCAGTAAAGGTCTTCCCTACCCCCGGCGCTCCCTGGAGGATGATATTCTTTTTATTCCAGAGAAGGGCTTCTAAAACCTCCAGCCGCTCTTTCGTCATGAAAACAGTGCGCAGAAAATCTTCCTTGCCGTACTTGGGAATTCTTACCCCGGGATCTCTTTGTCCGTCTGCATTAAGCCACCAGTAGCCGTGCCCAAAAGCTTCCCTGCTAAACAGTTCTCCCAGGCTCATCTGAAAATAAGGTGATAAAATCAATTCCTCAAACAGAGGTTCCTCGCTCTTATCCACCTTGATGCAGGTAGAATTTTCATTCGGTGTCCACCATTTCTTCGTCCCGGTATAGGCGGCCTGGGATTTTGCCCGGGCAATGAGCCGGTACTCCCGTTCATACCAGCCTCCCTGCAGTTCCGGATTCGGAAGGGCTTTATCGCCGGTAAACTGCCCTAAAAGCTGAACATGCTTTCCATAACAGAGATAAAAATAATCGCCCCGGTGAATGGCATCCATAAAGGCCTGTCCCTGCGTCGTCCTGGAAACCGCCTTGGCCTTAGTCGCACTGTGCACAACCACAACGCTGCGGTTTTCAAAGATGATTTTCTTTGCATCTGAAATCCCTGTATTTTCCGTACCGTGGCTGATTTTCCAGATGGCGGGCGTGCGATCCACATACAGTAAAACATCCGACAAATCCGTCTGCTCTAACGCCTCCAAAAGTTCCGGGCGAAGCTTCCACGTAAAACTTCCCTCTGTCGGACTTTCCGTCGTCTTTCCAAGATAGAGAACGGGCCACCATTTGACGGTTTTAGGGTTTTTTGTATTGTCCGTCATCAGCGGACAGTTGGTCTTTTCCGCTACCCTGCGGGCTAAGGAAGAAGAACCGCTGTTGTAAAAATTGCTGCTCTCACCGTACTGGAGAGAAAGCTGCTTGCAGGTCGCCTGCCCGCCGTAGTCCTTTATCCTCTTCATAATCTGAAGAGCACTGGGCGTAAATACCGATGCATCCTGTAAAAGTTCCATCCAGTCCGAAACCGTAAGCTCTGGGGAATAATCCGTGGGAAACCATCCTTCGTCCCGGGGATTTTTTTGCTCTTCCTGATAAAAGCGGCTTAAATAAAAGCCAAAATCCATCGTCAGTGTTTTCCGTTTGGGGTCAGGGTAGCAGGATTCTTCCAAAGCAGCATCCAACAAAGAAGCAAGTTCGCTGTCCCTGCAAAGCACCGCGCAGAGTTCATCATACATCCGATAGCCGGCAAGCATACTTTCCGCCAGCCCGTCCCGCCGGGGCACATCATCAGCTTCCAGCACCAGGGCAACCTCCCGGAAAATCTCATATTTATAGATATAATACTTGTCCGGGTAGCGCAGCCAGAGATAGGTGCTGATGGCATTGGTATTCTGATAATGGCTTCTCCAGGTGCCGTCATCGTGCTTCACCCGCAGAACTTCCGCCGCATTCTGAAACGCCTCCACACGCTCGCTAAGGTCGCTTCCCTCATAAAAAAGGTCAGAAAACATCTGCCGGACGTATTCATCGTCAGCCTTGGCAAAATGAAGAATCATAGTTCGGGGATAAGCGTAGCCGGAAGCCAAAAGGTTAAAGGTCTTACCTGTAGCCTGCTTAAACATCTCGCCGAAATTTTCGGCATCCATATCCCAGTGTTTTTGAAAATGCAAAACCGCTTCCCATTTATACTTTTCATCCTCCCAATGCTTTGGAAAATAATCTTTATATCCCGTAAGCACCGACTGTAATTTTTCCAGATTAATCATAGGTAGTTCCTCTGCTCTTCATTGCTTCTTTGTAGGTATTTAACAGCATTTAACCGGCAGACATCAACATCTGCCGGTACATGAATCAATCGAACACAAAAATTATATCAGAATATACTTCAAAATAAAGAACCCTGCCAAAAAGTACATCAGTAAGCTGATTTTTTTCTTCTTCGCATGGCCGCTGATCAGGTTAATGATGATGTAGGAGATAATTCCCATAGCAATGCCTTCCGAGATGCTGTACATAAACGGCATGGCAATCAGGCAGATATAGCAGGGAATGGCTTCGGTGTAATCATTAAAATCCACTTTCAGGATGGAAGTAACCATCAAAAACCCTACCACAATCAGCGCCGGTGCCGTGGCAAAGGAAGGAATCGCCAGGAAAATGGGTGATAAGAACAAGGACAGACCAAAAAGCACAGCAGCCACAACCGCCGTCAGTCCGGTACGCCCGCCCTCGGCCACGCCGGAAGCACTCTCCACAAAGGTTGTCGTCGTCGATGTTCCAAATACCGCACCCGCCGCAGTACCCACGGCGTCAGCCATCAATGCGCCTTTAATATGCGGCAGCTTCCCGTCCTTATCCAGCATGTCCGCCTTGGAGGCAACGCCAATCAAGGTTCCTAAGGTATCAAACATATCCACGAACAGAAAGGCAAACATAATGGTCAGGAAATTTAATGTAAGGAATCCGCTAAAATCCATCTTTAAAAACGTGGGTGCCATACTGGGAATCCCAAAGCCGGAACTAAAATCGGGGAGCACACTGAACATCCCCAGCTCTGCATTGGGACGGTATAATCCGGTCAGCTCACAGAGCATTCCAAGTGCCCAGGTAATTAAAATCCCCCACAAAATATTTCCCTTGATGTTCTTTACTAAAAGCACTGCCGTAATTAAGATACCGATAAATGCCAGAAGTACGGTAATTCCCTCAGAAGAAAAATTCCCGGACTTTATCGAAGCAGTAAAGGAATAAACCGATACCAGCGTGGCACTGTCCACAACAATTTTTGCATTCTGTAAGCCGATAAATGCAATAAAAAGTCCGATTCCCGCAGATACCGCATGTTTTAAGTTCATAGGGATAGCATTAAATATGGCTTCCCGCACATTCGTCAGCGAAAGAACGATAAAAATTATTCCTTCGACAAATACCGCCGCCAGAGCCATTTCCCAGGAATAACCCATCTGCAGGACAACCGTGTAGGCAAAATAAGCGTTTAATCCCATTCCCGGTGCCAGAACAAACGGATAATTGGCCAGGGCAGCCATTAACAGTGTGGCAACCAACGATGCCAGGGCTGTCGCGGTAAATACGGCTCCCCGATCCATACCGGCAACACTGAGGATATTCGGGTTTACCGCCAGAATATATGCCATCGTCATAAACGTCGTAATTCCTGCAATAACCTCAGTCTTTACGTCCGTGTGGTGTTTGGAAAGATGAAATGTCTTTTCCAGAAATGATTGATTTGTGTTATTATTCATTCTCGTCACCTCCTATTCTATCATTATACCTCAGGAGATGAAGAAAGGGAAGCCTTAATCTTTGCATTTGTTTCTTCGACGTTCATCTGAGAAAGTACCAGCATAATCACAAGATTAATCGCCAGGGGAAGCCATAAGTACATCACATGCAGCATACGGATACAGGAATCCGGCTGAACAGCCAGTTTTCCGTCAAACTTACTGAACTCCAGCATCCATCCCGCAATCGCTGTTCCGATACCGCCGCCGACCTTCACTCCAAGAGAAGTACAGGAATACATCGTTCCGTCCACCCGTTTCCCTTTTGTTAAATACGTATATTCCGAACAGGAGGCAATCACCGCATTCATATCCCCCTGCCATGGCCCCTGCCCCAGCGCTGCCACCGCCGTAAACAAAAGCATCAACGCCACACTTCCCTGGTAGGCGGCAAAGACCACAAGCCCTCTTCCGACCACCGCCAGCATATAGCCTCTTAAATTCAGCTTATACATCCCTTTCCACCGCCCGACAAGGGTTGGCGTAAAGATTAATGCAATAATCAGAGGAATATTGATGGCCCAGGAAAATACGCCGTAGAGGTTTTCATTTTTCAGTACATAGGTCATGTAATAAATACCGGCATTAATCATGGCCCCGTAAAGCTGCTGCAGGATATAGACGCCGCAGATCATCAGGTAAAACTTATTGGCAATCAAAAGCTTAAACGCCTCTGCCAGGCCAAATTTCTCGCCCTCGGGTTTCTTTTCCTCCCATTCTTTTTCATAGAGTTCTTCTTCCGAAAGTTCCTTAACCGAAAATACGGAAATCGTATTGACAATCAGTCCAATCACCGCATAGACGATGGCAACCGTCCTCCAGGCCGCCGCTCCTCCTTTGCACATGGCAACAAAACCTATGGTTACGGACTGGATAAATAAACTGGTGGAAAAGGCAAAAATAAACCGGTAAGAACCCATCTGCACCCTTTCCTTGCTGTTTTTCGTTACCAGAGAAGTAAGCGCCGAGTATGCAATATTATTGGCCGTATAAAACACGCCGTTTAACAGGGTATAAGCGATAAAAAACCATATATACTGTGCCGTGCTCCCCCAGCTGGTGGGAACGGCAAAAATCGCCGCAAGCGTAACCGCACAGCCGATATAGCCGTAAAGCATCCACGGCCTGGCCTTCCCCAGTTTAGAATGTGTACGGTCAATCATCGAGCCGAAGAAAATATCGGTAAACCCGTCAAATAATTTTGACACAGCAATCAGGGTCCCCACAATACCTGCCGAAAGCCCGATGGTATTGGTCAGATAAATCATAACAAACGAGGACAAAAACGCATACACAACATTGCCCGCAATATCCCCCGAGCCGTATCCGATTTTATTATACCACTTTAAATAGGTCTTCTCTCCCACTTTTAATCCCCTTTCTTTAACCTTCTTTATTTTTTATCCTTCCTTGTTCACAAGGTTTAATCCCTGCAGATAAACGGTACAAGCTTAAACGAAAAACAAAATGCAGCATCATCAAAGCGGTACTTGTCCAAAAGTTCTGGCCCGCAGCTGTTGGAACCGATTCCATTCATCGCATAATCCAGGCAAAATACCGTGTTTTTTGAGCGCTCTAATGCAAAATGATGGGCTTTTTCCTCCAGTTCTTCCTGGGTGTAGACCGATACGTTAAAAGAAAAACGCTGCTCTGCCACAGCCGCAAACCCCAACTTCCCGTCACAGATTTCCACATAATCACAGTCAAAATGACTTCCGTTTTCCTGCGGACGAAGATAGTCTTCATGCATCGAAAAAACCTTTCCGCAGTATAAGCCATGGCTTGCCGCCCTGTGCTTATCACGGTAGCTTTCCATCGGCCCATAGCCGTAATAGGAAACATCTTCAAAGCTTTCCGGAAGAAATAACCGCACCCCAAACCGCGGAAGCTCCGGAAATTCCGTATTCCGCACCACATCCATAACGACCGAAATTCCTCCGCAGTAATCAATCGTCCAGACTGCTTTTATTTCCATCATGCGGGAAACGGATGCTGCCGAAACTGACATTGTGCTGGTTAAGATAATTCCTTTTGCAGACTGCCTTACCTGCGTATCGTAAGCCCGGACATAAGCCTCATGGTAATGCGCCCTCTTCCACTCCGCCTTAATGTACATATCATTATCCACAGGCGCCCGCCAGAGATTGATCTCCATAGGCTGTTCAAGATATTCTTTTCCGGCATAATTCAGGCGTTCAAACAGTCCGTTTTTCTTATTGTAGGTGTAGAAGAAATTTTTTCCCTTGATCGCTGCATAAGTGTCGGTTTCTTTTATCTGCAGGATGCCGTCCTGATCCGTTCCGGAATTCATCCACTTTAATGCCGTCTGGTTCCTTTTATCGTTATTTTCAAGCAGGATTTCATCAAAGCCAAGGATGTGCCCCGCGGGAATCATGGGTGCTTTTGCTGTCTTTGTATAGATAATTTTCAGATAAGCCCTTCCTTTTTCGGGAACATCCATCTCCAGTTTTATTGATGCCTCGCCGTGAGGCTCTGCCGAAAATGCGGGAATTGTTCCAAAGGCAATACAGACCCCGTCGCAGCTTACCTCATAGCTGATAGCTGCATAATCCTTCAAATCCGTAAAGTCCAGATAATTATGAAAGGTCAGTTCCATCGTTTCCTGGTTAAAGGCAACAACCCTTGCCGGACGGTGCACATTTTTATATTCCAAAAGCCCGGTGTGCGGTGTGCGGTCAGGGTAAACCAGGCCATCCATACAGAAATTGCCGTCATGAATCTTTTCTTCAAAATCGCCCCCGTAGAGCAGCTTTGTCTTTCCGTCTGCGGTCTTCCCGGTATCTATCCCGTGATCGCACCACTCCCACACAAAACCGCCGCACATCTTATCCCGGCTGTGTATAAGCTGAAAATAATCTTCAAAATCGCCGGGGCCATTGCCCATAGAATGACAGTATTCCACAAGAAGAAACGGCTTACTCCCGTCTTTTTCAAAATATTCCCCGATTTCTTCCAGCTTTGGATACATCCTGCTGTATAAGTCCAGATGGGAATAATCATAGGTTTTATCCTTATTTCGATACCTTGCACTCTCATAGTGGGTGATGCGTTCCGGATCAAAATGCTTCGTCCATTCCAGTGCTTTTTCAAAATTGCATCCGTAAGCGCTCTCATTTCCCATTGACCAGATAAGAATACTCGGACGGTTTTTATCCCGCTCGACCATAAGCTGCACCCGATCTAAAATCGCCTGCTCCCATGCCGGATCATCGGCAATTTTCTCATTCCACCGATGGAAACGGTTCTCATCCGTATCGTCTTTGTAATACAGCATATAGGGTCCATGAGCTTCGATATCCGCCTCATTCACCACCATAAATCCGTACCGGTCGCAAAGCTGATAAAAATAAGGAGCATTTGGATAATGGCTGGAACGAATGGCATTAAAATTATGCTGTTTCATCAGGGTAAGATCTTTAAGGATGTGTTCTTTGCTTACCGTAAAACCGGTTACCGGGTCAAAATCATGGCGGTTTACCCCGTGAAACTTTATCTTCTGTCCGTTAAGAAAAATCACCCCGTCCCGGATGGCTAAGCTTCGCAGACCTATGTAATCGGTAATGGTTTCCTCCTTCGTTTCCATCACCAGCGTATATAAATAGGGGTTTTCAGCATTCCACAAAACAGGATCATGGATGGTCAGAAGAAGATCAACGGATTTGCATTCGGTTTTCGCTTTACCTTCGGTTATCGGCTGGACTTTCGCTTTACCTGCGGCTGTCGGCTGGGCTTCCGCTTTACCTGCGGCTACTGGCTGAGCTTCCGCTTTACCTTCGGCTACTGACTGATTTTCCTGATTGTAAATCGAAATGACGGTATCTGTCGGCTGGTTAAAGTAAGAAAGATGCAGCCGGACTTCGGCTTCCTTTTCACCGATCCTCGTGGTTACACGATAGTCATAGATAAACTGCTGCGGGCGTTTTAAGAGGTAAACATCCCGGAAAATACCGCTCATGCGGAACTTATCCTGATCCTCTAAATAACTGCCGTCACACCATTTTAAAACAAGGACAGCCAGGGTGTTTTTCCCTTCGCACAGCACATCCGTTACATCAAACGCACTCGTTGCATGACTTACCTGGCTGTAGCCCACATAGCGGCCGTTAAGCCATACATAAAAGCAGGAATCCACCCCCTCAAAATGCAGATAGGCCCTGGGAGCACGCTCATCCCTCTGATAGCAGAAATTACAGACATAGGCACCGCACGGGTTATCCTGCGGAACATAGGGCGGATCAAAGGGAAAGGGATAGCGGATATTGGTGTACTGCGGTAAGTCATACCCTTCCATCTGCCATACGCCGGGGACCTGAAGATCCACAAAACCGGAATTTATCGAAGCCTCATATTCCGGCGCAAAGAACTGGTCTTTAACTTCATGGATACTGGGGAAATACTTAAACTTCCAGATGCCGTTAAGCATCTGCATACGATCCGAGTCTTCCCTGTGCTCAACCGGATCAGCCATTCTTTCGGATGCCGGAATATAATAGGCCCGGGCCGGCATCGTTTTGTCATGGAGAACCTTAAGGTCCTCATAGTACCTTGGTACAATCATTTTCTTCCTCCTTTTTATGCACTTTTTTGTCTGAACATATTTTTCTTCTGCACGCCATTGGAATAATCTTCTGTATTTTCTCCTTTTTTATGGCATAATTCTATAATTTCTTCCAAAAAAAGTCTATAAATAGGATTGGACAGAATATGCACAAAATGATACAATAAGGGTACAATAAAGATGAACGGCATTTGCCAAGGAGGGATTATGTATCTGAACTCGGGTTATCTGAATAATTCGCACCTGGATTTTAAAGATAAGAGCAGACCGCTTATCGTGGGAAGCTGCGGCACTTATCATCTTTTCACGCGCCCAAAGCTTCCCACCTACCGTCCGCGGGGAAGAGTTGATTTTCAGATTCTCTATGTTGCTTCCGGAATTGCACATTTTCATTTTGATCATGAAGAGAACGAAACCATTGTAACCGCCGGAAACATGGTCATCTACCGGCCAAAAGAATTTCAAAAATATGAATACTACGGCGTTGACCAGACCGAAGTGTACTGGGTTCATTTTACGGGAAATAATGTAAAGAATATTCTGAGAAGCTATGGCATAACCGACGATCTGCGCGTCTTTTACACAGGAACCTCTCTGGAATATGAACGGATATTTAAACGAATGATCGCCGAGCTTCAGCGCTGCCCGGCTAACTATGAAGAGATGCTCACCCTTCTTCTTCGCCATCTCTTTATCTTGATCCACCGGCGGATTTCCAAACCCCGCGTGTTAAAAGACGAATACTTAGACAACGAAATGGATCTGGCTGCCCAGTATTTTAATGACCATTACCACCTGGATATCCAAATCGAAGACTACGCCGCTTCCCGCGGCATGAGCGTAAGCTGGTTTATCCGCAATTTTAAAGCCTATACCAACACCACACCGCTGCAGTACATCCTCTCCATCCGCATCGCCAACGCACAGGTGCTTCTGGAAAACACGACCTACAGCGTCGCTGAGATTGGACGTATTGTGGGATATGAAAACCCCCTGTACTTCAGCCGGATTTTCCGGAAGCAGAAGGGGATATCGCCTTTGGGGTATAGGAAGAGGGTTGGGAATTATCCCCTTTCCCAATATCACTCTCCGGAAGATTCTGCTCTCCCCAGGTTTTCATATAGCGAATAACCTCCATACTGTTTCTTTTACCTGGTGGGAATCTCCGGTGCCGGACAGGGAGAAATAAGCGCAAAGGCAACAGCTGATGTCTGCAACCGGCTCCACCCGTCACTGATTGGCGTCAATATGCTGACCATTTACCCGGATTCCGAACTTTATCAGGAAATTCAGCATGGCAGATGGGAGGAAGAAAGAGAGATTGAAAAATACAGAGAAATTCGTACCCTGCTTAAACACCTGGAAATCCCTACCCAATTTGCAGCTCTGGGCGCTTCAAATGCCTTCCAGTTTCATAGAGATTTGCCGAAGGATAAAGAAGCCCTGATCAAGGCACTGGATAAGATTATTGAAACCGTAAAGGAAGAAGATTTGCGGGAATATCGTGTTAATCTGAATCATTTGTAAAAATTTTCATGGCAAAAAGCTGGTTATTATGCCATAATCAAAGAAGCAACCAACAATTTTCAGAGAAAATGGTTGAACATGATGAAAACAGGGCATTATGCTATTTTTAATACATCCTACAATGAAATCCGTCCTGAATTGCAGGGAAGCATCCTGCGGGGCATTTTAGGCAGCCTTGCAGGAATGGTTATCTGCACCCTGGTTCTGCTGTTTGGCGGGGTATTTCATACAGGAAGGTTCAGTATCATACTTCCAAAAGCACTGTACCGATAATGATTTCTGACTTTTCCAACACGATCCGAAAGTAACGCTGTGCTCCGTTGTTCATCCTGGTGGTAATAATACAGTTCTCCTCCTATCTGAGCCGCTTTTATGCCACTCCCCAGATAGTAGTTTACTTTTTTTCCATCACTCCCTTCATAATAATTCTATCACTATTTAACATTGTACTAACAATCCTGCATTTTTAAAATCACTTGATATGAAAACAAATAAAATGGGCATTGCGCCTAAATTTAAAACAAATGGCTGGAAATTACAATGAAGTTGTAAAAGAAGTTTCCACTCTCCTTCAGGCCATTCATCACCTCGAAAAAAATTAGGCGTTCCTCCTATTTTATCTGTATCAACTAATTCATTATACCTAGATCTTTCATTGTCATCTAATTTCTGATATTTACTGCTTGTAATAAACTCGGGATCACTTCCTTCTTTTAAAATTGGAATATATTCAAATCTTCCATTGTTACTATCAAATAAAGTAGGACCTTCTATACATTCTTCATTATATACTTCTTCTAATGGCTGAATAATAACTGCATTTTCTCCACCACTCCACTCAATAGCATCAGGGTCGAAAAAATCATCTTCATAATTATCTGAATGTGTTATAAAAATATATATCATCAAATCTTTCTTATTTCCCAACATACCTTTTTCTAATAAAATCTGGCCAACAAACATCATTTTTCTATTATTCCACCCCTCACTTATTGGCCATTGACTCTCCTTAATTCCTATTGGTTGTCCACCAAATTTAGTGATTAGTTTCGTTATCTTTTTTTCAGCCTTTTCAAATCCTATTATATCATACTTTTTTATCATCTTATTATTTATGCCTTCTCTCATATATTTTTTTAAATCACTTTCCAATCGTTCTTCTAAATTTAAAATACTAGCCCGATCAATCTTCTACATAAAATATACAATCCTCTTTTAAATCTATTTTATTTTCTAAAGTTATTAATTCACAAGTCATGCCTTCACATATTTCATCAAGTTCATGTCGATAAGCACTTATTTTTTCTATAATAAATTCCTGAGCCTTTACAGGATTAGCGTAGTCTAAAAGAAATAAAGCATCACCTAGTTTTAGATCTTTTAAAACACGACCACGTAATCTCAATTTTCTTTCACAAATATTATAATTAGACATAAGAAACGCTTTTTTTAAATCCATTCTATTTTCCTCCCTTAGATTTTTCAACAAAAACAATTATTTCATCAGCATTTAATCTTGGTGTACTTCATTGTCAGGCAATACGCAATTAAGAAAGCAGTGATAACCAGCAATTCAGCACATTTTTGCACTATAATCTTTCTACCATAAAGTTAATAGGCTGAAAATTCAAAGACATATTTATTTAAACTATTATCAAATATGCTTTCTATATTTTCAAGTTTAAAACCGAAAACTTGAGAACACCAGTTTAACATAGCAACCACCATAGCCTCCTCTTGATAGCAACATACATCATATTGTAAACTGCATATTTGAATAACTATTCCATCATGACATTGGGTATGCAATACAATATCTTCTGCTACCATATTAAGTGCCTTAAAAATAGCGTTCCGATCTTCTTCGCAAAACAATTCATTTTTTATTAAAGGATCTTTAGAAAATGAAAGATAAATATTATCCCTCACAACAATACAATCTTCTTTAAAAACTTTTTTCTCAATTACTTCACCATATATAGTTATACTTATTCCCCATCTACCTTTAAACAATTTATAATTATATTTTTCCATTTAGTTCTCCTCATTTTTCAATCTCCTCTATTTAATGTGTAAAAACTTTTGCAACTTTCCCCTAAAATGTATATATACCAATATCGTACACTATTTTCCCCATACCCGTTTTCGTATCAAACTGGTACCATAACGTTCATCCTTTCATATCTTGGATTCCTATTCTGGTTAATATACAAATAAAGGTTTTCGCTACATCTTTTTCCGCTACCAACGTCTATAATCACCCTAACAGTAAACAAAGGTTATCTTTTTTCTCTGTATTTCTAAACAAACACAAAAATTCTTACACTATCTCACTGATAAAGCTTTAATCCGTATTTTACTAATGCTTGTAAAAAATTATCATTTCCATATTTCTTAAGATTATCTTCACCATGAACAAAAACATAAACTAAATCTTCACACATCCTGTTGTCCACCTTAAATACTCCTAAATCGCCAGTTTCAAAATCAATAACAGGAAACAAATGATACTTATCAACCCACTCTTTCGTTACATTTTTTTTAACAAAAAATTTTCCATTAGTATCACAAGAGTATACTACAGTATACGCAAAATATCCGCCACCATATTCTTTCAAAAACAATTTATAACTTTCAGGTAATTTTAAACAATAATAATTTTCTATTTGATTTATATCATTATCAGATGCAATTCTATCACTATTTAACTCAAACAATATGGGATTCTCTTTCTCAACTTTTTTTACTAAACTAATAAAATCTTTAAACTCCATACCAAGTTCTTCCTTACTAATATTTATATTTTTAATTTCTGTTCTATTTGCAAAATAATTATTGAAATATTTTTAACTACTCCTTTAATAATTTGGCAACCAGTCTGACTAGTCTTTGCTAAACTTTTTATAATCCCCTATAGAATTAACCGTTGCACTATATATCTGATTATAAAACTCTTTTAAGATTAATCTATCTACCCCTGAAGCTTTATGTCAATTTCTTTCTGTCACGGCCAATTTGAAGAGGTATTTATTTTATTTATTTCTTTTTGTAAATTTCTTTGGAGTTGTTCATCCACCTTCTCTATAAATATTTTTTTCCTTCATGCATAATTTCTAAATTTTTACATAAATTAATTTCTCCTTTTACTTCATACCAATTTACATACTTAGGTAATATTTAAAATTGTGTATAAGAAAACCCTTCAATTAGCATATTTTCATTTGTTAATGCAGGCATAATCTTACATAAATACCAATTCATGTCTAATATATTTAAACTAAATAATAACATCTTTTTTGTAATATCATCTGGTGATATCAAAATATCAAATTCTGTGGTAATGATAACATCTATTCGATATCTATAATATTCTTCAAAATCAAATATCCATTATACTCTCTTATATTTAATCATATAGCCAATCTGGTATATTCTTAGGAAATGGCTTCAAATTCGTTATAGTATAATTTTGTGCATAAGTTAATTCTTTTTTATACTTTTTCAATAAAGAAACACTAAACAAGGGTATAATTCTCGCTGCTGAATATCTTGAATCATTTGAATATTTTTCATTTTCATCTAACAACACTTTCAAAAGCGTTTTTAACAATTCTTCATCATCTGTATTTTCTTTAAAAAACTCGAACAATTTTTCTCCTTTTTTAACTGATAAAGAATATATTAAATATTCTCTAATAATTTCTTCATCATAAATTCCATTAGACTTTACATTTATATTTAATAATTCATCAATTTTTTTACTTATCCACATATTGTAATCAAAATTATCCATTTTAACTTAATACTTCCTATCATGATATCATCTTAACAGATTCAAAAAAATATTGTTAACAAATATTTTCATTTTTATAAATATACACCCTTCGTTTTTATAACTTCATATGATTTACCAAAAAGCTTATTATGTTTTCAATCCATTCTTCTATGTTATCTCTAAATAAATGAATAGATGATATGATTTTTTCATTACTATCAATCAATATCAATTCAAGCCCTAGATTTTCTCTTTCTACCCCTGCAATCACAAAATGTGGTTCCATTAAATTAATAATACTAAACATTTTTTGACTTTGATATTCAAAAAATTTTCTATTCTTTGCAGGCAAAAATGCTATGAGTAATCGTGAAAGTATAATGTCCAAAGAATCTGCTCCTAACCGAATATTATTTGTTTCATCTACCAAAAATAACTCACACCAATAGCTTTCACTGCATGGGTGCTTAATAACAAACTGCAGCGTTTTATCTTTAACTTTTAAATTTAATTGTTCCATGGTACTGAAACCTCCGTTCCTCCATAATAAAATTTCACAGACGGACTAAATCTTGACCAATTATCTCTTATATATCTTAACTCTCCTGCTGTCATAAAAACCCCCCTTTATTTTCTCCGCCATACCCCAAACAGGCTTTTCTTATAATGCTTCAGAGCCTCGACTGCCGGTCCGTAATTCCCCGCCGCTTTCAGATACTCCACGCCCTTTTCAATGTTCTCCCGCACACCGATCCCCTCGGCATACATCATCCCCAGACCATAGCTTTTATAGGGCGAATCCTGGCTTTTCTCCAAAAATGCTTTTCCCTGCGCCGGGTTTTGCTGGCAGCCGCGCCCCAGCAGGTAGCAGATTCCCAGCAGATCATATTTGATACCTTCCGGCTCCTCATCCCTCTCCAGCCACTGAACCGCCCGCGCATAGTCCACTTCCGTACCCCAGCCGTTGAAATACAAACGTCCCAGCTGGCGGCAGGCATAGCTGTCATTGCCATAACTGGCGGTTTTTTCGTAGCACTCCAAAGCATAGGGCAGATTGCGCTCCACCGCCCTGCCGTTCCAATAAATATCCCCTATAATATGCCAGCTCCAGAGATGTCCTGCCTCTGCCGCTTTCAGTGCCCAGGGAAGAGCTTCTTTATCATTATCCTCTGTATAAGCCAGATAATGGGCATAGGCATACATCCACTCCGGGTAGCCCCGCTCGGCCCCCTGGCGAATAATGGGAACTTCCTTTCCCGGCTCTGGCGGAATGTATTCTCCCCGTCCATACTGGTAATAATGACCGTAATTCCGCCCCGCCAGAATCATACCGCCGGAAAATGCTTTCTCAAACCAGGGGAGGCACTGTTTTATCTGCTGGCGTTTCCATTCGTTCCAGGCTCCCTTGTTTGCAAAGTCACTTTCCTTGCGATCTTCAATCTCTATGATGTCCAGAAAATAATAGGTGTTCCCAATCATGTACTGGCAGAAAGCACAGCCATTTTCGGCTTTTTCATAGATGACATCCCATGCTTCTTTTATACTCTCAAAAGGCATGATTTCCCGCAGTTCCGGTGTCAGCATATCCATACGCAGCGCCCCTAAAACCGCAGCGGCGCTGCCTAAGGAGATCGCCTGATGGAGCATGGCATAGGCTGCTGCCTCGTTTTCTTCAAAGGGATGGTATTCCCAACTGTAACAGGAACCGGAAAAGCAGCGGGAGAGAATATAGCAGGCATCCCCATCGTCTTCCTTTGCCGCAAGCAATAATGCGTCCGCCGCCGCTTTTGCCTTGTCGTTATCACAACAATAATAGAGATCCTCAATGGCCTTATCCACCACATCGCTAAAATATTTTCCCATGTTTCTTCTCATCCCTTCTCTTTGCGTTTTCTATCTGGGCGGTAATATCAGCCCAACCGCTCATTTCTTCAAAGAAACCGTGGTTCAAATAATTGACCAGCCAGAATTTTACCTGTGTCACAGTTCCTTCTCTCGCCAGAAATCTGGTGTTCCCGTTCTTTGTATTATTGGTACACCAGATAACCATTAGGTCATTTTGGACGCCGGGAAACAAATCAAAGGCTTTTGTTCCCCATTCCAGAACTACCTTTGTATATTTTCCCTCATAAATGCCTTCAACGGCCAGTTCCACATCCCTGGAAGAAAAAAATTTGTGTTCATCATGCCAGCTTTCTCCAAAAATGACCAGGAGCTGGTGCCAATACGCCATTTGCCCTTTCTGATTGACTAAAAGCTGTTGCCAGAAAGTTTCCACACTTTCTGCTAGGGTATCTGCCTCGTTTGGGCAGGTATATGCTTCATCTGGGCAGGTATATGCTTCATCTGGGCAGGTATATGCTTCATCTGGGCAGGTATATGCTTCATCTGGGCAGGTGTATGCTTCGTTTGGGTAGGTATATGCTTCATGCTCATGTATGGAAGCCCTCGAAGGTACTTTCTTCCATCCGGTATTATCCTCATTTTGGTCGGTATCACCTTCGTCCTGCGGGGATTTAGGTTCAATGTTTTTCCACTTGGAAAAATTAGGGCTGCCCGCTAACAACTGTTTCAGCCATTCCACTGCCATATCCGGCTCTGTGTTTTTCTGGTATATCCGATATCCGCCCTTTGGGATTTCAAAAAATGCCACCAAAATGATATTGCCATGATAAATACATAAAAGCTGCTTTAACAGGCCATGTTCTCCGACAGGAAGAGGTGGTAGTATCTGGATATCAAAACGTTTGGGCTCTTCACTTTCTGCAAGAATACCCATCTGTTCCCTCAAAACTTCCGGTGTAACCAGAGAACTTCTGTTTCCGGATGTATCCGTAAGAATAAACTGAATTGTTGGTGCCTGCCCCGGCTTTTTCCCGGGCTTAACCAAATCGCGGACTCCATCCCATATTCCCAACAAACCAAAGCCTGCCATACCAATCCCCATCAGGAACCGGGCAATGCCAATCCCTTCCTTTATTTCAGCAAGACCTATAACTGCCAGGCCAAGGCCGAGAAATGCCCCATAACCTCCCAATATAAGAGGTACCAGCCGCAGCCGTTTTCCTGTTCTATTCTTTTTTCCCATCATCTGCCTCCTTGCAGCCCTTATCATTTTTTACCCAGCCAGCCTGTTCCTAAAATCCGGTATGAAAAAGCAGACCGGTTTATTTTTGAACTCTCTTAAGAAGAAGGCACCTGGTCGCCGCCATTATCTGCATCATGCAATAGGTAAACTCCTTCTTCATCTACTTTTGATTGGAAATTATGAATCATATTTTTAAAAGTTTCGTGGTGTACGGTCAACCGGTTCCTGTTCATTGCTTACCTCTGTTGCTTTATTGGACAGGATTAGCATAAAGGTTATTGGCAAAATCCTGAATACTAGGGGGTTTTATTTTCCTACCTATATTCCATCCCTAAGGCGGGTCAAGCGCCTTTGGTAGAACCGCAGGAACCGTTAACTGTCTGGCCCTTATCTGCCAAGCCTTGACAAATAGTATGTATGTACAGTTCCAGAAGTAAAAGATTTTCAAAAGCCGTAAATGACTGCTTGTGCCTGCAAAGGAATTTTCAATCATATCCTGAAAACCCCATAATCCAGTTGGCAGCCTTTACTTTTTTTATTATACGTTTTTTTCAGTGACCGTTCAATATTCGTTCCATTAAACTGATAAAAAAGTGTCTTCGACACTTCATAATTTATGTCCTTCTTATGAAGGGCTTTCTTATAAGGCAAAAATAGAAACAAAGCTACAATTTATCCTTGGCGGCTTTGGCTGAAAGAGTAGAATATTGTGTCTAAATCGAAAACGTGCGATTCTCAGATAAGGACTATTTAGAAGCGGATTATTGGTTTTGTGGAAAAGTATATTCAGAAAGTTTATGGCATGAATTTGCCATATGTGTGGCATGGGGCATCTTGGTTGGAGGGGAGCCTGTCGAGGTGGAATTAAAAATCGTAGTTTGATAATCACTCTGTTCATTATTACAAAGAATGCGGTAGCTGCCATATATTAGTGAAAAAAGCAGAGTTGGCGATTAAATAAAATGAAATTATGATTTGAATTATAAAATAAGTTGATGCGTATCAATTATTGTAGTATACTATTTCAAAATACAATAAGAGGAAAAATATGAAAAAACTGTATAAAAATATTTTGGATAATATTCAGTCAATAATCAAATCGGAAAAAAACTGGATAGAAGAAGAATTTTATAGGGAAGTAGTAAGAAATACTTTTATTATCAATATGGGATATGAATGTGATAATTTATTTAAGAAGGAATGGAGTAACGCTTTCCAAAAAAAAGATTTATTAATTCTGGGCTCTATTGAAAATAGATGGCAAAGAGGTATCTCTGCGCTTGATAGTAAAATGAAAGAAAATGGATGTGTATGGGGAATACTGGTACATTTGTCAGGCATATGGCTCTTAAATGCAGAGATGGCGTCTAATCGTGAAAGTTCGTTCAAAAATTCCAAAATAGTTTTAGAAATCCAGTATGGGATGAATACGGATCAGAAATATTTTCGATATTTTTCAGCAGAAAATATAATCGGAGAGAAGAAGAATGCCTGTTTTTTCAGAGACATTATTGATTATAAAAACAACGAATATAAAGGAAAAGAAAAAAGTTGGCCAGCGTATGAATCGGCATTAAAAAGATTTTTGGATTTTTATGTAGAATATAAAGGAGATTATGGATATGAGGAAAATGTATATGACAAAATAGATTATCCATTCTTTGTTGAATTTATAAGAAAGGGTACTAAATGTAAGTCTTTAATGAGTGCGAGAAATTCTTTTTTTTATATAAAGGATTTTATGAATAGGAAATCTGGAAAAGGAGAGTTTGAGAATACTGAGCAGATAATAAAAAGTTTTTCAGAATTTCGTCCTAAATGTGAGATGCAGAATATTATGCATATGGATAAACTGAGGATTGCTTTGAGGTTTTTGGATAAAAATAGGAATGGAATTAGAAATAAAGCAATACTTTTAATGTTTCTTTCATACGGAATGGAGCGTAGAAAATTGTGCGTATTGAAATGGAATGATATTCATTTGAGGGAAACATTATTAGAGATGGGTCAGAAGAAGTATCCGATACCGGATTATCTTATGGACATGTTAATTAAACTTAAGGGGCAAAATATGTCAAGCGAATATATATTTTGCAATAATAATGGAGAAGTGTTAAGTGACGGGGCAATAAATAATATCCTTTCGGGTATTGCGAAGGTAGATGTGAGTGATGGTTTTTATAGCCAGTTGACTCCGGCAAATATCAGAAGGTGTCTTGCCAGATACTTGTTGGAGCATGAATATCCTTTGGAAAGGATTTTTTATCTAATGGATATAGATGGATACAAACTTGATAGTTATATTTCTATGGAGGATATAAACAGGAAATTTTGGAGTATATGTGAAAATCCTATTGTATGCAAAAGAGTACAGCATCCAATGAACAATTTTTTGGAAGAGTTGAGAGCATTAGTAGAAGAGGGGGGGGAGAGAAAATGACATTGGGAGAGATAAAAAAAGGTGAATCAAAAAATATAGAGTTTAAAGTGCAACTTCCGGATGATAGTAAAAAATATATGAAGACGATTGTTGCTTATGCGAATACATCAGGCGGAAAAATAATCATTGGAGTAGATGATGTCGCCAGAAAAATTATCGGTGTTGAACCAAGTTCTGTATTTCAGATTATGGACAAGATTGCCAATGCGGTTTCCGATATGTGCGTTCCTCAAATTGTTCCGGATGTTACCTTTCAGACAATAGAAGGGAAATGTATTGTTCAGATAGAAATATATCCGGGACAGAACAGACCATATTATATCCGGAGTATGGGAAAAGAGAACGGCACTTATATTCGGGTAGCAGGAACCAGCAGACCGGTGGACGAGGCGCTATTAAAGGATTTGGAATATCAGGGAACAGGCAAATCATTTGATGAAATTGTTAATGTTGAAATTGATTATGATGAGAAGCAGGCTATAAAATTATGTAATGATATTCAAAAGTATATCGCAGAATCAAGAGGGCTGCCAATAAATAAAGTAAGGAATATAACAGTTACTAATTTGGAAAACTGGGGGATTTTAAAGAAAAGTGGTCAAAATTATTTTCCGACAAATGCTTTTGTACTTTGTACAAATAATACTTTTCGATTTGCTAAAATACAATGTGCATTGTTTAAAGGAAAAGACCGGTCAGTATTTATTGATAGGCGGGAATTTGCCGGTTCAATCTATAATCAGATTGAAGAAGCATACCAGTTCGTATTAAAGCATATTAATCTTGGTGCAAAGATTGATGGAATTGTTAGGAAGGACAAATATGAATTGCCGCCGGAGAGTATTCGGGAGGCAATTATTAATTCCGTATGTCATAGATGTTACATGGATCATTCTTGTGTTCAGATTGCGATTTATGATAACAGAGTGGAGATAACTTCTCCGGGGATGTTATATGGCGGATTAACGCTGGAGCAGGCTATATCAGGACGTTCTAAAATTCGCAATGTTTGTATCGCGGAGATATTCAGCCGGATGGGCATTATCGAACAGTGGGGAACAGGTCTCCAAAGAATGATTCAGGGTTGTAGAGAATACGGAGTACGGGAGCCAGAGTTTATTGATATGGGGGATGCGTTTCGGGTGAATTTTTATCGTTCAAGTATAAATACTAGCATAGAAAATATAGAAAACTTTGCGGAGTCTGGCACAGAAATGGCAAGTTCTGGTATGGAAAATCGAGAAACTGACATAGAGAATATAGAAACTGGCATAGAAGTGGTAGAAGATAAATTAGTATCAGTTCTATCAGATACAGAAAAGAAAGTAGTGGGTCTTATTTTAAAAAATCCGGAAATTACGCAGGATAAAATGGCAGAAATTATGGGAATGTCAAAAAGTGGAATTAGATATATCATGAACAAGTTGAAAAAACGAGGAATCCTTGTGCGAGTAGGGGCTACCAAGAGAGGAAAATGGTCTATTAATCTATATTGAAAAGACTGGGAAGAAATAGAAGTAATAGACTAATGAAAAATAAGTTACAGATGAAAAT
>ERZ808037.756-NODE-756-length-26268-cov-8.071589_pt1 | contig 26268 bp, 16 predicted proteins | sample MGYA00380190_ERZ808037 | MGnify/ENA primary metagenome ERZ808037 (study PRJEB31490, sample SAMN06133399) | mouse gut metagenome | isolation source: J9 | host: mice | place: China: Chengdu | collected 2015-05 ... | reverse complement strand
CGTGTACCGAACGGTACGCACGGTGGTGTGAGAGGTCGGAAATTTCTCAATTAGAGAAATTTCCTCCTACTCGATTGTCCGCTGCGCTTCATACTTTTTTTATAATTATTTTCCATTCAGATGTTGACAATGGAAAACAGAAGTGATACCTTACTACCAGAAGGTGTTAGCACTCTAATAAGTTGAGTGCTAACAACCGGTGTGAAGGGACTGAACAGTTACAGAGGGAAATGGTATGCATCTGGACGAAAGAAAATATATCATATTGCAAGCCATCATCCGAAACTACCTTGAGACGGGGGAACCGGTGGGCAGCCGCACAATCTCCAAGTACACTGATCTGAACTTAAGCTCCGCAACCATCCGCAACGAGATGGCGGATCTGGAAGAGCTGGGTTACATCTTACAGCCCCACACCTCCGCGGGCAGGATTCCTTCCGACAAGGGCTACCGCCTCTATGTGGATAAAATGATGGAGGAGAAGGAGCGGGAAGTGGAGGAGATGAAAGAGCTGCTTTTGGAGAAGGAGGATAAGATGGACCACCTTCTCAAGCAGGCCGCCAAGGTGCTCGCCAACAATACCGAGTACGCGGCGATGATCTCCGCGCCCCAGTACCACCGCAATAAGCTGAAATTCATCCAGCTTTCCAGGGTGGATGCCGGACAGATTCTGACGGTGATCGTGGTGGAGGGAAATGTGATCAAGAACTCCATGCTTACGGTATCGGAGGAACTGAGCGACGAGACGCTTCTAAAGCTGAACATTCTCCTGAACACCCATTTGAACGGCCTGTCGCTGGAAGAGATCAATCTGGGCATGATAGCGGCCATGAAGCAGCAGGCGGGCATTCACAGCGAAATAGTGGCGGATGTCATAGACGCGGTGGCGGAAGCGATCAAGGCGGACGAAGATCTGGAGATCTATACAAGCGGCACGAAAAACTTTTTCAAGTATCCGGAGCTTGCGGATCACGAGAGAGCAAGCGAGCTGATTACCACCTTTGAGGAGAAACAGCTTTTAAGCGAGCTGGTGCAGGGAAATCTTTCGGGCGACAATAACACGGGCATACAGGTTTACATCGGTGACGAGACGCCTGTGGCGGGCATGAAGGATTGCAGCATCGTGACGGCGACTTACGAGCTGGACGCGGGCATGAAAGGAACCATCGGCATCATCGGTCCCAAGAGAATGGACTATGAGAAGGTTGTGAGCAATCTCAGGCTGTTAAAGCATCAATTGGATGATTTATATAAGAAGTAAACAGAAAGCACTATTAACCCAGGGAACGAAAAAAGAAAGGGATGAGTACCGTGGCAGCAGAGGAAAAGGATAAACAGGAAAAAGAGCTGGAAGAACAGGATATGACGAAACAGGAGACAGAGACGCCGCAGACGGAAACAGCCGGTGAACCTTCGGCCGGGGACGGGGAGAAAGCTTCGAAAAGCGATAAGAAGGAAAAGAAGAAAAAGGACAAAAAGCAGGACGCCCTGAAAGAGAAAGTGGAAGAGCTGGAAGACAGAGTAAAACGCCAGATGGCAGAGTTTGACAATTTCCGCAAACGGACCGAGAAAGAAAAGACGGCTATGTTTGAGACGGGCGCAAAGAGCGTGATCGAAAAGATTCTGCCGGTGGTGGATAATTTCGAGAGAGGGCTGGCCAGCGTACCGGAGGAAGAAAAGGACGGGGCCATCGCACAGGGGATGCAGATGATCTATAAGCAGCTTATGACAGAGCTGGAAAATCTGGATGTAAAGCCGATCCCGGCAGTCGGGGAGGAATTTAATCCCGAGTTTCACAACGCGGTGATGCAGACGGAGAGCGAAGAGTTTGAGTCCGGTACGGTCGCGCAGGAGCTGCAGAAGGGATATACTTACAGGGACAGCGTGGTCAGACACAGTATGGTGGCAGTTGTCCAGTGAGAAGAACTTTTAATCGCTCACAGCAGGGGCTGTTTTGCGAGGAAGTTCCGGATCTCACGCCGGAGAATGTCTGAAAAAAGGCGTTCCTGGCATATGGCAGGGAAATAGTTACAAAATCATGCATAGAAGTGGAAGGAGAAAAATTATGAGTAAAATTATCGGTATCGACTTAGGAACGACAAACAGCTGCGTGGCAGTTATGGAGGGCGGCAAGCCCACCGTGATTGCGAACACGGAAGGCGCAAGAACCACACCGTCTGTCGTAGCATTTACGAAGAACGGCGAGAGACTTGTGGGTGAGCCGGCGAAGCGTCAGGCGGTTACCAACGCCGATAACACCATCGCTTCCATCAAGAGAGATATGGGTACGGACAAAGGACGCACGATCGCGGACAAAAAGTATTCCCCGCAGCAGATTTCCGCAATGATTCTGCAGAAACTGAAAGCGGACGCAGAGAATTATCTGGGCGAGAAGGTTACCGAGGCTGTTATAACGGTTCCCGCATACTTTAACGATTCCCAGAGACAGGCGACCAAGGACGCGGGCAAAATTGCCGGTCTGGACGTGAAACGTATCATCAACGAGCCTACGGCTGCTGCGCTGGCTTACGGCCTTGACAACGAAAAAGAGCAGAAGATTATGGTATACGATCTGGGCGGCGGTACTTTCGATGTGTCCATCATCGAGATCGGCGACGGCGTGATTGAGGTGCTTGCCACAAACGGCGACACCCGTCTGGGCGGCGATGACTTTGACCAGAAGATCATCGACTGGATGCTTTCCGAGTTTAAAGCGCAGGAGGGCGTGGATCTGTCCAATGATAAGATGGCGCTCCAGAGACTGAAAGAGGCGGCAGAGAAGGCGAAGAAAGAGCTTTCCTCCGCGACCACAACGAATATCAACCTTCCCTTTATCACGGCGACGGCGGAAGGCCCTAAGCACTTTGACATGAATCTGACAAGAGCGAAGTTTGACGAGCTGACAAGCGACCTCGTAGAGCGCACCGCGATTCCGGTACAGAACGCGATGAAGGATGCGGGCCTGACCAATGCGGATATCGGGCAGGTGCTTCTGGTAGGCGGTTCCACCCGTGTGCCGGCAGTACAGGAGAAAGTAAAACAGATTACCGGAAAGGAGCCGAGCAAGTCCTTAAATCCCGACGAGTGCGTGGCTTTGGGCGCGTCTGTGCAGGGCGGTAAACTTGCGGGCGACGCGGGCGCAGGCGAAATCCTTCTGCTGGATGTAACACCGCTTTCACTTTCCATCGAGACGGCAGGCGGTATCGCTACCAGACTGATCGAGAGAAATACCACCATCCCCACCAAGCACAGCCAGGTGTTCTCCACCTACTCCGACAACCAGACGGCGGTGGACATCAACGTATTGCAGGGTGAGAGACAGTTTGCGAAGGATAACAAGTCCCTCGGCCAGTTCCGTCTGGACGGTATTCCGCCGGCAATGCGCGGCGTACCGCAGATCGAGGTAACCTTCGATATCGATGCCAACGGTATTGTTAACGTGTCCGCTAAGGATCTGGGCACAGGCAAAGAGCAGCATATTACCATCACCGCAGGCTCCAACATGTCAGACGACGAGATCGAGAAGGCGGTAAAAGAGGCGGCGGAGTTTGAAGCGCAGGATAAGAAGCGCAAAGAGGCCGTTGACACGAGAAACGAGGCGGACTCCTTCGTGTTCCAGACCGAGAAAGCATTGAACGAGGTGGGCGACAAGATCGACGCTTCCGAGAAGGCAGGCGTGGAGGCTGACCTGCAGGCAGTAAAGGATATTCTGGAGAAGACCAAGGATCAGGAGCTTACCGACAGCCAGCTTGACGAGCTGAAAGCGGCGAAGGAGAAACTGACCAACTCCGCGCAGGCCCTGTTTACAAAGATGTACGAGAGTATGCAGCAGGCACAGGGCGGCCCTGACATGAGCAATATGGGCGGCGCGCAGGAAGCGGCACCGCAGGATAACGGCGGAGCTGACGACGTAGTTGACGGCGATTACAGAGAGGTTTAACCAGTTCAACCAGACCACAGCTGAGTGAAATAAAGGGAAGGATATAAGTCATGGCAGAACAAAAACGGGATTATTATGAGGTGCTTGGCGTAGAGAAAAGCGCTGACGACGCCGCCATAAAAAAAGCATACAGAGTTCTTGCTAAGAAATATCACCCCGACATGAATCCCGGGGATGCGGAGGCGGAGAAAAAGTTTAAAGAAGCCTCGGAGGCATATGCCGTTTTGAGCGACCCCGAGAAGAGGAGACAGTATGACCAATATGGTCATGCTGCCTTCGACGGTGCGGGCGGCGCAGGCGGTTTTGGCGGCTTTGATTTCAATGGCGCGGATTTCGGGGATATCTTTGGCGATATTTTCGGGGATCTTTTCGGCAGCGGCAGACGCGGCGGCGGAAGAGGAAACGGTCCCATGAAAGGCGCCAATATCAGAACGAGTGTCCGGATCAGCTTCGAGGAAGCGGTTTTCGGCGTGGAGCGTGAGATTGATCTGACCCTTAAGGACGAGTGTACTTCCTGCCACGGCACGGGCGCGAAGCCGGGAACCAGTCCCGAAACCTGCAGCAAGTGCGGCGGTAAGGGACAGGTGGTATTTACTTCGCAGTCTTTCTTCGGCACGGTGCGCAATGTGCAGACCTGTCCCGACTGTCATGGCACGGGTAAGGTGATTAAAGATAAATGTCCCGACTGCCGCGGCACGGGCTATATAGCAAATAAGAAGAAGATAAAGGTTTCCATCCCTGCGGGTATCGACAACGGACAGTGCGTCCGCATTCGCGACAAGGGTGAGCCGGGGACGAACGGCGGCCCCAGAGGCGATCTGCTGGTCGAGGTGGTAGTGGGAAGGCATCCCATCTTCCAGAGGCAGGACGAAAACATTTATTCCACCGTGCCGATGTCCTTCGCCATTGCGGCGCTGGGCGGTGATATCGTGATCGATACCGTGGACGGCAGGGTAATTTACGAGGTGAAGGCCGGAACGCAGACTGACACCAAGGTCCGTTTAAAAGGAAAAGGCGTGCCTTCTCTCAGAAATAAGGATGTGCGCGGCGACCATTATGTGACGCTGGTGGTGCAGGTGCCCGACAAGCTGTCCCACGAGGCGAAAGATCTGTTAAAGCAGTTTGACGAGTGCACAGGCGACAGCCTGAATGCGGCAAAGAACATAACATCCGACACACCCGAGGAACCGGCGGGCGGCGGGAAAAAGAAGAAAAAATTTAAGTTTTAGGCAGCGATGAATAGAAGCGGTTACAGGAGCGATTCCTGTAATCGTTTTTATTTTGTTGTAAAATACAATATTTTTACTGTTGTGTGTTTTTGGGGTTTTTTTAGGGGGGGGGGTGTGGTATAATGAGAATGATATGTAAATTGGCTGGATTTTGAAAAGGAAGGAGACTGATGGGGAAAAGAGCGTTGACTATTGTAATCGGAATTGTAGGAATTATTGTGCTGGTTATCGTGGGGTGGTATGTGATGTTTGTGCATTTTGGCAGGGGACCGACGTTTCCGTTTTTGCCAGTCAGTGACAGAGTTTTAAATGCGCAGGTGGATGGGCTTGCGGAGGAGCAGCCGTTGATGGCGATGGTTGAAACAGAAGACGAGGCAGAAAAAATTGCGGAACAGTATGGGATTGAGTTGGTTTCCTTTTCTGATGGAGTGGCAGTATATCAGACGGACGAGAAAATTGCAGATGTGATTGATCGTGGACGGGAGAAGGGGTACCCGCAGCTTTACATGAATTTGGAAAGGACAGCAATGGAAGCGGCGGAGTAACTACTACGTATACGAGATCCTGGAGAGTAACAATGTGTTAAGGTAGGGAAGGAGAAAGTAATGAAAGCAAAGAAGAAAGTTAGTAAACGTATGCTGGCACTTTTGCTGTCTGCAATTTTGATTGCAGAGCCTGCATTTGGGACCATACCTGTTTATGCAACAGAGCAGAATGAGGAGCAAATGCGTGTAGAGGGTGCTGGAGAAACGCAGGAAAACGCTGAAGAAAAAGAAGAGGGTGATATCTCCGGCGGTCAGGAAGGCGGAGAGACCAGCATTGAAAAGCCTGATGAAAATAAGAATCCGGATAATCAGGAAAATGAGAATCCGGATGATGAAAAACCTGGGGAAAATGAGAATTTAGAAGAGGAAGAAAAACCTGAGGGAAATGAAAATCTGGAGGAGGAAGAAAAACCTGAAGGAAATGAAAATCCGGATGATCAGGAAAATTCCGGGGGAAGCGATTCGGATCAGGATGAGATAATAGATGATACAACTTCGGATCAGGAAACCGAAGATGAGAACGGAAGTGATGTGCCGGATCAGGAAACCGAAGATGAGGAGGAAACATCTGTCTCTGATAATACATTAGAAGAAGAGGAGAGCCAGGAAGAGGACGGCTCCGATAAGTTTTCTGAGATGCCGGCAGACTACAAATTATCTTCTGAACAGAAGGCAATGAAGTCAGCTCTTTCTGCTTCTATGGGGCAGTTCGACGTGTCGCAGGAAGGAAAAGCCTATGTGGAAAGGCAGGTATTTGCCTTTGCAGAAACGAGAGAAGAGGCAGAGGCTATTGCAAATGCATATTGCGCGGAACTGATTGAATTTGATGAGGGTGTCGCAGTATTAAAATTGAAAAAGGATACTTCTGTCGGAGAAGCCTTGATGATGGCTTCTGATATGAAGAATAATTTTCCGGCGGTTTATCCGGATTACTATCGTTATGCCTGTGAGGAGGAGATTTCTCAGGGCAATGCTTCGCTGACGGTTGTCGAGGAGGAATACGAGTTAGAGGATGGCACTTCGGATGTGCCGTTGTCAGAGGAACCGACGCTGGATGCGCAGCTGGAGGTTGTGAAGGCTGTGGGCGACCCTAATATGAGCTATGACAGTCCGTATTATCAGTGGCAGCATGTTAATGTTGGCTCTGTTTATGCTTGGGATGCCGGGTACAAAGGAGCGGGAGTTAAAGTTGCAGTTCTGGATAGTGGGGTAACTCCCGATAATAGTGACTCTATAAATTGTACTGTTCATGAGGACAAAACAGAGGAAAACAATAATATAGATGGGAACGCGCACGGAACTCACGTAGCCGGTATTATTGCTGCGCAGCTGAATGGCAAGGGTGGTGCTGGTATTGCACCGGAGGCTGAGATAATCGACATAAAGGTGTTAGATCGAAATGGATCGGGACATGATTCTAATATTATACAGGGTATCAATTCAGCAATAGATAAAGATGTAGACATTATTAATATGAGTCTGGGTGGTATTAGCTATAATCCTGCAACTGAGAAAGCAGTTAATGATGCTTATGAGAAGGGCATTGCAGTTTTTGCGGCGGCGGGTAATGACGGTGGAACTAACATGTCTTATCCTGCGGCACTGGAAAATGCAATTTGTATTGGAGCAGTAGACAATAATAATCAGAGAGCATCTTTCTCCAATTATGGCTCGTGGGTTGATCTGAGTGCGCCTGGTGTTGACATATGGTCTGTTGCTATCGCTGACGATTCTGAGGCTGTGGACGGCTATAGAAATATGTCCGGTACTTCTCAAGCGACTCCCGTGGCAGCAGGTGAGGCGGCAGTTATCCTGTCAGCAAATCTGGATGCTATACCGGCGGAAAAGAATAAGGATAAAGTTAAAGCTTTAAAAAAGGTGATGCAGGATAACACTGTGCCGGCTGGATCGGGCATGGGTAAGGGCATTACAAGTTTGACGAAGGTATTTAAGCTGTCAGTGGCAGCGGCGAAACCGGGTGCACCGACAATTAGTGCGGTGGATACTTCAAATAATACTGCGCAGTCGATGACCATAACGATTGAAGCGCAGGCGGGTATGAAGATCTGCTATACCACTAACGGTAAAAATCCCAGTTTTAAAAATGGTGAGGCAGGTACGGGTTCAACGCTTGAAGAAAATAACACAGTAACATTTTCGGTTGATGGTGAAAATGCCGCAAAGGGAACTGTGAAGGCGATGGCTGTGAATGCGTCGGGAGTGGTCGGCCCTGTTAAATCCTTTACATATACCCTTAAACCATATGTAAAGACAATTGTGATATCAGGACCCACACGAGTGGAAAAGAAAAAGGCAATCCAGCTTACGGCGTCCATCACACCGGCTTACGCGTTTAAAAAGGATGTTGAATGGAAATTACTTACAGAAAACAACCAGCCGGTTGATGAAACCCAAATCAAGATTGATGCTAAGAAAGGGAAAATCACAACAACGGATAAGGCAGTCGCGGGTAAATATAAGGTAACTGCGACAGCGAAGGATAATCCGGATGAGAGTGCAGCGGCAACAGCGACGTATAATATTGAGGTTGTTGAGGCAGATACTGCGATTCAGAAAATTGCGTTTAACGGACAGGTGAAAAAGGAGCTGTGGATTAAAGAAACACCATCGAATGCAACTTTATCACTGTTTGAGTATGTGACAGCACAGGACAAAGGTGCAGATAAAAAACTGAAAGATATCACTGACAGAGAAGGATTGGCGAAACGGCTGCAATGGACAAGTAGTAAACCGGCGGTTGCTGTTGTGGACTCTGCTACAGGTGTAGTCACTGCAAAGGCAGTAGGAACTACCACTATTACTGTGAAAGCAGATGATAATCTTGGTAAGAAGGCGACTGTTAATATTGCGGTTAAGCAGGCTGTTACAGGAATTACAATCACGACAGATAAAGGGGAGACGGCAGAGAAAAATTTCTCAGTTGCACTGGGAAAGAGTATAGCTCTTAAAGCGGTTATATCCCCTGTAAAGCCAACTAATAAAAAAGTAAATTGGAGTATTGCACCGGGAGACGGTAATAGTGCAACTGCAGATGACATGAAGAATGTCACAATTAATAAAACAAGCGGAAAAGTTGCTGTAAAAGCGGCGGCGAAAGAAGGAAAATATGTTGTAACGGCGGAGGCTGCAGATGGGCAGGGCGCGAGTGCAACGAAGACAATTACTGTATTCGGCGGGGCTATCGGTGAGATTGCGTTGAGCGCATCAGATAAGAAGGTTACGCTTTATACAAAGAATGTGGATGCGACTAAAACTGATACAAAAACCATCACAGCCACCATTAAGGGGGTAAAAGATAAGCAGGGGAACGAAGGGAAATTTGATCCCAATGCCTATATGGTTACGAACAGTAATCAATCTGTTGTAGAGATAACAAGCATAACTGATTCAACGCCAGGTACGGTTGCAATCACGCTGAAATCTACGGGAAAAATGTTTGGAAAGGCAAATATTGTGATTGCGGCTACTGACGGAAGCAATAAGAAGGCAACTTGTGCCGTAACTGTCAGCGGTGGTATCAGTAAAGTAGAGATTGTTGATGGACAGAGCAGTAACAAAAAGGTGAGCAAGCTGACATTGTTCAGAAAAGGAACGGCAGATTCTGCTCCATCCACTGCAGAATTGTATGCGAAGATAACCAGCCTGGAAGGAGCAAATGTTGAGGCATACGATGTAACAACCAATAATTCGTTGGTTAAAGTTAAGTCGATTGACCGGACAACAGGGAAGATTTCGCTTGAAGCAAGCGCAATCGCTACTGGAAAAGCGACAGTTACAGTGATGGCCACGGATGGCAGTAAGAAGAAGGCGACATGTACAGTAACGATTGTTAATCCGGTTTCTAAAATTAATATTGCACCAAAAGGCGGTAATAGCAGCTACGTGGCGCAGGGAAAATCATTACAGCTTCAGGCAACCCTGGAATCTGAGTATGGCGTAGTTTCCAATAAGAAAGTGACTTGGGAACTTAGTGGTGGAACAAATATCGCTATTAATGGATCTGGAAAGGTTACTGCGAAAAAGAATGCCACAGGTTCAGGCGCAAATAATAATATGGTGACGGTAACTGCAAAGGCGTGTGATGGTAGTAACGTACAGGCAACATATACAGTGTATATTTCGGATCCTGTGAAATATCTCTTTTTAGCAGATGATGGTAGCCTGCTAAATCCCGGATTTAGTTATAGGGTATCTCGAATAACTCAGCCGGAAAGGGTTTATGCGTTCGATCTTGCATGGTTTGATGAGGAGTTAAAGGAGTGTGGGCTTTCAGGTGGCGTATCTGTTGCTTCTTCTAATCCGAGTGTAATGTCTGCAGCGGTAAGTTATCCGTTGACGGGAGGGATTGAAGTGAGGTTATCTGCGGATAAAGTGGGCAGCGCGACGATAACGGTTAAAGCGATGGATGGTAGTGGTGCGCAGGTTAAATATAAATTTAAGGTGGTATAGCCTATATCATACGTCGTTTAGGAGTTGTTGCTCCGGCAGATTATTTGCCGGAGCAATAACTTTTATTGTGCGCCTTGCGGCGCACGTTTCTAACGGGTGATAGTTTCCAATCCGCCTTGGTAGTTGGAAGAATACAGCCAGAACCAAGGGTGAACAACGAATGGCGAGAAGTCAGCACCCGCGGCTTATAGGAGAAAGAACCGATGAGGAAGAAAATGCTATTGATAATCATATCTGTGTCGATTATTATATTGATTATGTCCGGCTGAAGAGGAGGGCGGCAGATTTTTAATCTTACTTTGTTTTTTAATGTCTTTATGAATCGTCGCAAATTCCGAGCAAATCCAGTCAAAAAACAGTTGACAAATCATTTTCTCACCATTATGATTAATACATCAGAGAAATTCTAAACAATGTGCGTATCCGCACATTCAGACAGTTTCTGTCAGATTTTTCTTATACGAATTTAATATGGCAGGAACGATGGTTTTGCAGACGATATCCTGCCGGAAAGCGGAGGAGAACGGAACAGAGTCTCTATGGATCAAAGCAGATTCCGCTGCCGACACCTCAGTGTGTCGTATTTTATAATGGAACGCAGGCAGAGCCGGAAGAGCAGATTTTAAATCTTTCAGACGCATTCATTTGTAAGAACCGTGAATCGGACTTGGAATTACGGGTCAGAATGCTTAATATCAATTACGGGTATAACAGACAATTAATGGAAAAGTGCCGTGTTTTAAAGGAGTACGCGATGTTTGTGGATATATCGCGGCAGTACATGCGGCGGGGCCTGCCAAGTCAGGCGGCTGTGGAAGATGCGATACAATACTGCATCGAACAGAAGATATTAGTGGAGACGCTTACGAAGTATCGGGCGGAGGTGCTGGGAATGATATTGGAGGAATTTGATAAGGACAAATACGAACGGACGCTCCGAGCAGAGGGAAGAGAAGAAGGAAGAGAAGAAGGGGAGGAACGTGTAAACAGACTGATCAGGGCTTTGCTTGAGGAGAACCGCGTGGAAGATTTAGAGCGTTCGACCAGTGACAGAAACTATCGGGAAATGTTATACAAAGAATTTCATATCTGATTTTAATCCCCGCATTCATCGGCTTACATCCGTTGAGGCGGGGATATGTTTTTGAAGTCACTTTACCAATTGTAAATTATTTGGTAGCTATGGTAGTATTAATTATAATTATATCAGATTGAAAGATTTGAGGAGAACGGTATGAAGTCAGGAAAAAGGATTTTAGCAGGCATACTGGCGGCCATAATGGTAGTTTCTGCGGCACAGTTTCCGGGAGGCGTTTCCTATGCGGAAGAACTGCCGGCTGTACAGGCGGGCATAACAGGGGAGATATCTGCCGCGCAGGAGGATGTGCTCCGGCAGGAACCGGTACAGGAAGGCGGGGCGGAAGAGACGGTGAAGCAGCCGGAAACAGGTACGCCGGAGAACGATTCCGATGAGCACGGGGAAGTGGAGGAAAATGATCCGTCGCAGCCGGAGACGCCGGAAGGCGGGGAAAGCAGCGGAGAGCAGACGCTGGGGAACGGAGAGAGCGGGGAAGCGTCCGGAGAGCAGACACCAGAGGATGGAGAGAATGGGGATCTGTCCGGGGAGCAGACACCAGAGGATGGAGAGAACGGGGATCTGTCCGGAGAGCAGACGCCAGAGGATGGAGAAAACGGGGATCTGTCCGGAGAGCAGACGCCAGAGGATGGAGAGAATGGGGACCTGTCCGGAGAGCAGACGCCGGGAGACGAAGAGAACGGGGAAAATGCCGGGGATGAGAGCGGAGAGCCGGATGAGGAGATACCTGCTGAGGATGCGACGGTTTCCGAAAACGACCTGCAGGTTTCCGGCAATGACTTAATGTCTGTCGGAGAGCCGGAGGTCTGGGCGGATGTGGAGATTGAGGGCGCGTACCAGTTTGGCGGCGCGCCTTCCGCAGACGAGAGAACTGCGTCTTATGCAGCGTCCGCGTACACTGACGAAGAGATCATGGACTATCTGTATCAGCAGATGAAAGCCCGCGTTACACCGATTGATGTCTCTCGGTATGACATACCATATGAGACAACAGAGCCGAAAAAGATTGGACTTCTGGTCAGCGGGGTATTAAATGAGCATCCGGATCTTTATTATGTGAGCGGCCGGTATAGCTATAACTATAGCCCGGTTACGTCGACAATCATGCAGCTAGGCATTACCTACAACACCACGTTCAACGATGCCGAATGTCAGAAAGGCGTAAGTGCGGCGCTTGCGTCGGTGGAGCAGGGCATGAGCGATCTCCAGAAAGCAATCGTTTTGCATGACTATCTGGCGGTTAACTGTGAGTACGATTATGATAATCTGAACGCGGATACCCTGCCGCCCGAATCCTTTAACATATACGGGGTTTTTGTAAAGCGTACTGCCGTATGTCAGGGATACGCGCTTGCCTATAAGTATCTGCTAAATCAGGTGGGAATCGACTGCTATATGGTGACCAGCGATGTCATGAATCACGCGTGGAATCTGGTCAGGCTGGACGGACAGTACTATCAGGTGGACATCACATGGGACGATCCGGTACGGGACATTGTCGGCAGAGTGACGCACAACTACATGCTTTGCAGCGACGCGGCTTTTCAGGATGAAAAACATAAACACCGTGACTGGGTTGTGACAAAGGGCAGCAGCGTGGTGGATTATCAGGCGACGGACACGCGCTATGACAATGCCTTCTGGACGGACTGCACGTCGCCGATGGTGATATCAGGAAGCGACTGCTATTATATATCACCTAGCGGCGGGCCGGGCGGGCAGCCTGCGCTTATGAAAACCAACCTGAATAATACTGCGACAGACGGAATGCCGCTGCAGGCGATTGACAAATGGTTGTCGTGGCCGAATGGTCCGATGGCATGGCTGGGCGCCTATTCAGGGCTGTTTCGTATCGATGACCGACTGTATTTCAATGATAAAGAGAATATTTACAGTGTTCCCATGGATGGTATAGGCAGAAAGACGGAGTTTAGCGCCGATACCAAGTACGGTTATATTTACGGCAGCGCATATTACAGGGGAGCGGTGCGCTACAGCCTCCACCAGTCGCCGAACCTGACGCAAAAGGAGGAAGTGCTGAGGGCGGATATCGGTGTGGGCGGCGCCGATCCGGCCCCGCTGCCGGAGAGCGGTGTAGCGCTGGATCTCGAAAATCTGTCCCATGACTATACGGCGCTGGACGACAGCAGGATCAGCTCTGCTGCGGATGGCAGGCCAAAGCTCTTGGTTTTCTACCGTAATTCCTGCGGTAATTGTCGGAATACGGTTAATAGTATTGCCAGAGCGATTGACAGATTTACCGGTACAGACGTCTATGCACTGGAAATAGATGGTGCAGCGAAGGAAGCCGTCGCAGCGTTTCAGAAGCAATACGGCTGTGAACAGATTACCTTTTCTTATGACACGACAGCAAAGAACAGGGAGAGTATGATGCTGTACCTGCTGGAGACAGGTATTTACGACACGGCGGTGGCTATGCCGGTGATCTGTTATATTGACGCCAACAACCGCCTGCAATACATCACACGGGGGTTGAAGACTGCGGACGAAGTGTATGCCAATCTGACGAAGTACTGCAGATACTCGCAGGCTTATAAAGTCACTCCGCCTGCTGTCACCACATACAAAGTCGGACAGAAGATCAGTCTCAGGGGCGGAACCGTCACCTATCCGTCCGGCAGTGGTACGAGAACCGTGGCGCTCTCGACGGGCATGATCAGCGGTTTCGACTCCTCGAAGCCGGGGATATGCAAGGTGAATGTTACCGCTGGCGGCTATTCGGGAAGTTTTGACACGCTGATCGTGGAGGAGCCGAAGCTGACGGCTTCTGCCGGGCAGAGTCTCAGGGAGATTGCTTTCCCGGACAATCCGCATGGGATGTATATATGGCGGGAGGATGATACGCAGACTGTCGATAAGGTGGGTGTTTACAGATTTTTGGCGGCGTTTATACCAAACGAGGCGGAAAAGTTTCAAGGACTGGATGTAGAGGTGCAGGTGACGGCACAGGAGACGTTCGGGAATGACACAAGTGTCACTTTAAAGGCGAACCGGTTTATTTATAATGGTTCGGAACAGGAACCGAAAGTTGCGGTACTGTCATCCGGCGTGCTTCTGGCAGAAGGGAAGGACTATACACTGTCCTATGCGGACAACAAAAATGCGGGAGCAGCGACTGTGACTGTGGACGGCACAGGCTGCTATCTTGGCAGGATCAGCAGAACCTTTCAGATTCAACCGGCTCCGGTTTTAATCCGGGCGAAGGATAAGACGATCCGGGTTGGGGACGGCATTTTGCCAAACAGCGCATACGAGTATGAGATAAGCGGGCTTGCGGGAACGGATGAACTGCTGGCACAGCCTCAGTTTACCTGCAATGCCGCGGATACGGATGCGACGGGACGGTATGTTATCGTTCCTTTCGGGGCGGACGCGGGAAGAAACTATACGATTGCCTATGAGAACGGTACGCTGACCGTGGCGCACGAATATGTTTCCTGTACGGTGTCTTTTGACGTGCAGGGGCACGGAACGCCGCCAGAGGCCCAGATCGGTCTGCGGGCGGGGGAAACGGCTGAAAAACCGGAAGAGCCGTCCGCCGCCGGATATCGTTTTGACGGCTGGTATCGGGACGACGCCTGCACAAAAGTGTGGAATTTTGAGACGGATATCGTGCCGGCGGACATGACGCTTTACGCAAAGTGGCTTGAGGAAGGCAGGGAGGAAGGCGGTTTCGCCTTTCAGGAGATAGGCGACGTATATTATACGGGCAGGGCGTGTAAGCCGCCGGTATCTGTGTATGACGGGGATGTGCTTTTAAAATCCGGCAGGGATTACCAGATCAGATACTATAACAACACGAACGCCAATAAGGACGGCGTGCTGAAAAAGGGAAATGGTGAGGGCGCAGACTTTAACCCGGAGCTGCCCTATGTGGAGATCATTGGCAAGGGCAACTATACGGACAAAATTAAGGACGGAGAAAAAGATACCGTCAAGGTGAACTTTAATATTCTGCGGGCGTCAATCGGAGACGGTACGGATCAGCCTGCGGCGGGTATTACGCTCAGGGTATCGGATCAGCTTGCGGTGGCGAAAAAGGCGCAGAAGCCGTTTTCTTCCATTAAGTATAAAAAGGGCATGAAAAGGGATGTGGACTTTTGTCTGCGGCTGACGGTGGAAAATGCCCGCGATGAGGCAGGGCAGAGTCTGGCGAAGGACCTGGAGCTGGCCAATGCAGAAATTCCCAAGGGGTATGAAGGCGCGTTTTTGCTGACGGTGGAGGGTACCGGCAATTATACGGGAAGTATCTGCCGGACGATCTATGTGGCGGATAAAGCGCACCTGATGAAAGGCGCAGTGATTACGCTCGGAAAAAATCTGAAAAATGTAACGTTTACAGGCAATGCGGTGAGGCTGACCCCGTCGGAGGAGAACTCGCCGGATACCTTTACCGTGAAATACGGCAGGACGTTCTTAAAACCCGGGCGCGATTATGTGGTGAGCTACCGCAATCATGACAAGGTCGGCAGGGCGGAACTGGTCATCACCGGAAACGGGGCGTATGTCGGAACGAAGACGGCCGCTTTTCAGATCAAAGGAAAAGCCTTTTCGGCAAGAACGGTCCGGGTGAGCGGTATAGAAGATAAGGTGTACACGGGCAGGGCGCAGACGCAGAATCAGGTTGTCCTGACATATGCTGCGAAAAACGAGGAGCCGAAAACGCTGCAGTACGGAACGGACTATACCATAAGTTATAGCCGGAATGTGAATAAGGGCAATGCGACAATGACCTTTAAGGGTATAGAGAAGGCGGGCTACAGCGGCAGCTTTAAGAAGACATTTCGGATTGCGGCGGCCGATATTGCCGACGTGAAGCAGGTAAGCTGCGGGGACACGATGAAAAACATGAGTTTCCAGTACTGCAAAGCAGGCGCAAAGCCTGTGGAGGAGATCCGCCTGACAAACGCGCAGGGGTTTGTGCTGCAAAATGGCAGGGATTATACGCTCAGGTATAAGAACAACAAGGCGGTCGCGGAAGCTTCTGACGAGAAACCGCCCACGGTCACGGTGCAGGGAAAGGGCAATTACACGGGGAAACTCGACGTTGCTTTCCAAATCACAAAGAGAGAATTAAAGCAGGCTGTTGACAGCGGAAGCATACAGGTTAAGACGACGGCGACGGCTTATAATCCGAATAAGGCGGAGGACTATGCGTACCGGCCGGCGGTGAAACTGATGGATGGCAAGAGCGCGATGCGCGTCAATACGGATTATGAAGTGACATATCTGCGTAACACGCAGGCGGATTACCAGGCGTATCTGGAGGCATACGCGGCCGCTGTCCAGAAGGCCGAAAGCGGGGCGGCAGATCCGGAAACGGATAAAAATCTGCAGGAACTGAGACCGAAAGCTGTCATTACGGCGAAGACGGACGGCAGCTATGAGGCGGACGAAGCGATTGTCTGGCCGCTTGCGGTCTATCAGACGAAGCTGACAAAGAGCGGCATACAGATAGATGTGGCGGAAGCGGTGTACACGGGAAATCAGGTGACGCCTGCGGTGACGGTTCGTGACGCCGCCGGTGAGAAAACGCTTGTGGCCGGAAGGGATTATACGGTTTCCTACGGCGCAAACAATAAATCCGGTAAGAATAAGGGAAGCGTGACGATTACCGGTATCGCACCGGAATATGGCGGGAGCGTAACGGTGAAATTCGAGATTGTGAGAAAAGCGATTATTTATTAATTTTCCAGCGGGACGCCCCAGGGTGTCCTGCTGTTATTTTCTTTGATTTTTCTTAGTCTTCCAATTTTTTGAGTGTACAGCCTTCCATTTTTCGGTTATAATAAAAGTGTTTATGCGCCATATACTAATTCGTGTATACGCATCGGCATGATGTGCGATTCATCAGAACAACCAAAGAACGTGGGATCCAGCGTGGAATCCGGAAAAACGTAGGAAAGAGGCAAAGATGATTCAAAAGAAGACGACATTACTGAGTATGATAATTTTATGTATGATAATTTGTCTGGCGGGCTGCGGCAAAGAGAAGGAGGAGGCGAAAGAACCGCCGAAACTGGAGATTGAGCCGATCGAACCGGAGGAGCCGGAAGAGGAACCTGTCGTGGAGGAGGAGCCGGAAGAGGAAGAACCGGAATCTTTCGTGATTGAGGAGCGGGTGGAGAAGGATGGTAAGATTCAGAGTTATCTGACCGGCCAGTGGACGGACGTGGAGCAGGCGAAGAGAAGGCCCATTGCCGTGATGATACCGAACAATACGCCGGCGCTGCCCCAGTACGGTCTTTCCCGTGCGGGAATTATCTACGAGGCTCCTGTGGAAGGGCGGATTACCCGTCTGATGGGTGTGTTTGAGAATTTTGACGATCTGGACCGGATCGGGCCTGTGCGGTCGAGCCGGGATTATTATGTGTATCAGGCTATGGGATATGAGGCGATTTACTGTAACTGGGGTCTGGCAGTACCTTATGTGGAAGAGCTGATCAACCGTCCGAACTATTACAATGTCAGCGCGGCGGTGGTAGGTATCCACAATCCGGCGGACGAGGCTTTCGGCAGACATAAGCGGCCGGGCTACGCGACGGAATTTACAGGTTATCTTTTTATTGACGGTCTTTTCAAAGCGGTGGAAAGACTCGGTTATGACTGGAATTATGATGATGCGTATGTGCCGCCATTCCTCTTTGCGGCGGACGATGTGAGAGCGGAATACGCGGACAATGAGGACGCTTTTTACGTTTATCCGGGCGGGAAGACGGCAAGCAATGCCGGAGGTTACGGCGCCTACCATCCTTATTTTGAGTATCACGAGGACGACCAGCTCTATTACCGTTATCAGAATGGCAAGAAGCAGATCGACGAACTTACGGGCGGCCAGCTCACAGTCAGCAACGTGGTGTTCCAGTACTGCACCGGAGAAGTGAGGGACGATCATGACTATCTTGCTTTCGGTGTACACGGAGAAGGGGAAGCCATTGTCTTTACAAACGGTAAGGCGATAAAGGGCACATGGAAACGCTTTGACGGTGACTTTACGCCAGCTAAGTTCTATGATGAGGCGGGAGAGGAGATCGTCTTTAATCAGGGAAGCACCTGGATTTGCAATATCTGGGATGAGTATGGAGAATTCGTGGAATATGGACAAGAATGAGTGGTACCGGGCCGGTGAGGATATCCGGGATCAGGTACAGCAGGCGGTGGACACGGGCAATTTTACGAATCTGGGAAAGAACATTGGCGAGACGGTGAATGAAACCATCAACCGCACCATGCGGGAAGTAAACCGCACAGTCGGGACGGTGGGCGAGAGCGTAAACCGGGCAGTCAACGATGTGGGAAACGGCATAGGCCATGCGGTGGAGACGGTCGGTGAAAGTATCAGCCATGCGACGGGCGGCTTCGGTGGAAATCCGGGCCGTAACGCGCAGGGCGGCTTCGGCGGGAACGCAGGTCATGGCGCGTCAGGCGGATGGGGTCAAAACGCGGGTCATGCGCAGATAAGCCCCTATGCGTCCAGTCCCCTTTATAAACGGCCCAATGCCCGTCTGGATAAGCGGCTGTTTCAAAGCACGCCGAAGGGAACTGTATCTGGCGTCGTGTGTATGGGAGCAGGGTATGGCGTGGCAGGCATATCCGCGCTGGCGCTGATTGGCGCGATTGGGGAAATGGTCGCTTACACGATGCCCGGAAATATAGTTCCTGTGGGTATATCGGGGATTTTTACCGCGGCAGGTCTTTGGCTTGGCATTCATGGGTCGAGACTGGCAGGACGGGCGAAACGCTATAAGAGATACGTCGGCATGGTCAAGGAGAAGCTGTACTGCTCCATTCAGGATATGGCGCAGCGCACGGGCAAAAGCGAACGCTTTATTGTGAAGGACTTACGGCAGATGATTCAGCTTGGCATGTTTAAGCAGGCGCATCTGGATCAGAAGCAGACCTGTCTGATTGCCAGCGACGAAATGTACGACCAGTATATGCTCACGCAGAAAAATTTCGAGGAAGAGCAGAAAAAGCTGGAGATTGAAAAGCTTGCCGACGAGCGCAGGCAGCAGGAAAGAGCGCGGCTGGGAGAGGCTGCGGAGGTAATCGAGGAAGGAAAGCGTTATGTGCGTCTGATCCGACAGTGTAACGACGAGATTCCCGGAGAGGAAATGTCGGATAAGCTGGACCGGCTGGAGCTTCTGGTCACGAGGATTTTCGATCAGGTAGAGAAAGAGCCGGAGCTTGCGTCGGAACTGAGAAAGATGTTGAGCTTTTATCTGCCAACCACGAAAAAACTGCTGGAGGCGTACCGCGATCTGGACGGGCAGCAGTTAGACCTGTCCAATATAGAGGAGACGAAGCGGGAGATCGAGGCGGCGGTGGACAATATAAACGAAGCTTTTGAAAAGTTTCTGGATGAGTTATTCCGGGAAAAGGCGTGGGATATCCAGTCGGATATTTCAGCCTTACATACCATACTGAAACAGGACGGATATTTATAGTAACAGTTCAGCCGGAACGATAAAAAAGGAGGGGACTATGAACGAAATTGATGTAATGGAGCAGCAGGCGCCCGCTTTGGTGTTTGGGGAAGTGGAGGATGCGGTGAAGGACAAGCAGACTTTGGCGGAGATTCCGCAGGCGAAGGAGATTACGGAGGATCTGGATGATTCGGTGCTGAGTGAGGAGGAAAAGCGGCAGGTGGATGAATTTGCGAAGCAGATTGACCTGCACAATTCCACGGCGATTTTACAGTACGGCGTAGGCACCCAGAAAAAGATGGCGGATTTCTCCGGCAATGCGCTTGAGAACGTGAAGACGAAGGATCTGGGTGAGGTCGGGGAAATGCTCACCAGCGTGGTGACGCAGCTTAAGAGCTTTGACGAGGAGGAGAAGGGATTCCTCGGTATCTTTAAGAAGCCGGCGCAGAAGCTGGACACCATGAAAACGAAGTACGCCAGGGCGGAGACGAACGTCAATAAGATCTGCGAGGCGCTGGAAGATAATCAGGTGCAGCTTCTGAAAGATATTTCGATTCTCGATAAGATGTACGAGCTGAATCTGACGTACTTTAAAGAACTTTCCATGTACATACTGGCCGGCAAGAAGAAGCTGGCGGAGACGAGAGGAACGGAGCTTCCGCAGCTTCTGGAGAAAGCAAGGACAAGCGGTCTGCCGGAGGACGCGCAGGCGGCGAGAGATCTGGAAGCGCTCTGCGACCGTTTCGAGAAGAAGCTGCACGATCTGGAACTCACCAGAATGGTTTCGATCCAGACGGCGCCCCAGATCAGGCTGGTGCAGAGCAGCGACACCATGATGGTGGAGAAAATCCAGTCCACGCTTGTGAATACCATTCCGCTCTGGAAGAGCCAGATGGTGCTTGCCCTGGGCGTGACCCATGCGGAGCAGGCGTCGAGGGCACAGAGGGAAGTGTCCGATATGACCAACGAGCTTTTGAAGAAAAACGCGGAAGTGCTTAAGATTTCCGCTATCGAGAGCGCGAAGGAGTCGGAGCGCGGCATCATTGACATGGAGACGTTAAAAACCACGAACGCGAACCTGATTTCCACGCTGGACGAGGTGATGAAGATTCAGGCCGACGGCAGGGAGAAGAGAAAACTCGCCGAGGAAGAGATGCGCGTGATGGAGAACGAATTGAAGACGAAGCTTTTGGAGCTCAGTGAAAGGAAGTAAAGCGATCCATGAAATGGATGAAATTCAGAATAAAGACGGTCGTGGAGGCGGAGGATATCATTATCAGCGAGCTCTGGGACAGAGGGCTTGAGGGGGCGCAGATTGAGGACAAAGTGCCCCTTTCGCCGTTGGAAAAAGAGCAGATGTTTGTGGATATCCTGCCGGAAACAGAGGCGGATGACGGCGTGGCGTATCTGAGCTTTTTCGTGGAGGAGCGGGAAGACGGCTCTCTTAGGACCGGTAATGAGACGACAGATGCAGAGACGACGGACAAAGAGAGCGTGCTCGCGAAGATAGAGGAGGCGCTGGCGGAAGTCCGTCTGTTTATGGAGATCGGAGACGGGACTGTCACCGTGTCCGAAACCGAGGATATCGACTGGATCAATAACTGGAAGCAGTATTTTCACCAGTTCACCATAGATGACCTTCTCGTGATTCCCTCCTGGGAGGAAGTGAAGGAGGAAGACCGGAATAAGAAGATTCTGCACATTGACCCGGGTACGGCCTTCGGCACGGGTATGCATGAGACGACAAGGCTGTGCATCGGGCAGATTAAAAAGTATGTGACGCCGCAGACGGAACTTCTGGATGTGGGGACGGGCAGCGGTATTTTGTCCATCATCGCGCTTATGTACGGTGCGAAACACGCCGTGGGCACGGATTTAGACCCCTGTGCGGTGGAGGCGGTTTCGCAGAATAAGGAGGCCAACGGCATTCCGGACGAAGATTTTGAACTGCTCATCGGCAATATCATTACAGAGAAGGAAGTGCAGGAGAAAGTCGGTTATGAGTGTTATGACATTGTGGCGGCGAATATTCTGGCGGATGTGCTTGTGCCGCTGACGCCGGTGATCGTGTCATGCCTGAAACCGGGCGGCGTCTATATCACTTCGGGTATTATCGAGGGCAGGGAAGCGCTGGTAGTGCAGGCCTGCGAGGCGGCCGGGCTTACGGTCGTGGAAGTGAAGGAACTGGGCGAGTGGCGGTCTGTGACGGCGCAGAAAAAGGGAACGCGCTGACTGCAAAGAGGATGCAGGAGACAGCGCGGGTATTCAGATAAATAACACATGTTGTTGACGAGGCGGAATATGAGGAAAGCGGAAGAAAAATTCGGTATGGTGCTGTTTAGAAATCTGGCGGGTGTGCTTGCGATTGTGTGGATGTGCGTTATTTTTGCATTCTCCGCCCAGCCCAAAGAGGAGTCCGGTGCGGTGAGCGCGAGCTTCACTTATCATATGGTAAGCTCCACCAGAACCTTTTTCCATCTGGATTTAAGCGATGCGCGGGTGAAGGAAATTTCTGACGCGATAGAGGGATTTATCAGAAAGGCAGCCCATATGGCGGAATTTGGCATTTTATCCGTTCTTCTTTACATATGGATCGGACAGTGGGAAATGAGTCTCCTGCGCAGGGGCCTGACGGCCGCCTGTGCCACGTCCGTCTATGCCGCCACGGACGAGATTCATCAGCTATTCGTGCCGGGACGTTCGGGGCGGTTTTCGGATGTATGCATTGACAGCGCGGGCGCGTTTGCGGGTGTGATCGTGTTTGCGCTGTTTGTGAAGCTTGTGCAGTATGTATACAGGCGTAAAGTAAAGCGCGCGATGCGCGGGGAGTGATGATTGGGCAATGTATCAGTTTTTTGTAGAGCCTTCACAGATTCAGGGGAAAAAAGTGATTATCACGGGCAGCGATGTCAATCATATGAAAAACGTTCTGCGCATGAAGACCGGCGAGGAGATCGCAGTCAAAAACGGCGTGGACGGAAAGGAATATCGCTGTGGCATTGAGGCGTTTGCGCAGGATCAGGTGATTTGTTCCCTGCGCTTTGTCAGGGAAGAGGGAGTGGAGCTGCCCTCAGAAATTTATCTCTTTCAGGGGATTCCCAAGGCGGATAAGATGGAGCTGATCGTCCAGAAAGCCGTGGAGCTTGGCGTGTTCGAGGTGATTCCCGTGGCGGTGAAGCGCTGTGTGGTGAAGCTGGATGAAAAGAAGGCGCGGGCGAAGGTGAACCGCTGGCAGGGCATTGCGGAGGCGGCGGCCAAACAGTGCAAAAGGGGGATGATTCCCGCAGTGAGAGAGCCGCTGACCATGAAGGAAGCGGTCGCATACGCCGGAAAGATGGACGTCAGGCTGATTCCCTACGAGCTGGCGGAGGATATGGCCCATACGAAAAAAATAATTGAGGCGATACGTCCGGGCGAGAGCGTGGCGGTCTTTATCGGACCGGAAGGCGGTTTCGAGGAGAGCGAGGTAGCGGAGGCGCTGGCGGCCGGCATAGAGCCGGTCACCTTGGGAAAAAGAATCCTGCGCACCGAGACGGCGGGCCTTACGGTGCTTTCATGGCTGATGTACCATTTGGAGTAACAGTTCAGCCATGCGAAAATGATAGTATTATATGACCGTGGGAGCTTGCTCACTAAGGGCAGATTATACTATCATTTTCATAGGGCGGACGCCCGACATGAAATAAGTCACCAGCCAATTTGTGACATGATTAGCAGAAACGTATATTCTGGTGACTTATGAATGAGCATGGCTGAACTGAAATGTGCATGGCTCAACTGTTATGATGAAGTGAAATCGGGCTGGCACTGCCGGAGATAAAAAACATATATTAGAGATATAGGGTTTAGGAAGGAATAACGGCAATGGAAGTATATCTGGATAATTCCGCGACGACCGCCTGCTTTGAGGAGGCCGCGCAGCTAATGCACAGAATTTTGTGCGTGGATTATGGAAATCCTTCCAGCCTGCACCATAAAGGAGTGGAGGCGGAAGCCTACTTAAGATACGCGAACGAGACATTTTCGAAGATTTTAAAAGTTAGTGAAAAAGAAATTTTCTTTACCTCCGGCGGGACGGAATCCGATAATATCGCGCTGATCGGCGCGGCGATGGCAAACCACAGAACGGGGCGCCATCTGATCACCACGGGAATCGAACATCCAGCGGTGCTCCAGCCCATGTCCTATCTGGAGAAGCAGGGATTTGAGGTGACTTATCTTTCGGTCGACAGACAGGGAAAAATTTCTCTGGAAGAGCTGGAACAGGCGGTCAGGGAGGACACGATTGTGGTCTCCATCATGCATACAAACAATGAGATCGGAAGCATACAGCCCATAGCGGAGGCGGGTGCGCTCATTAAGAGGAAAAATCCGAAAACGCTTTTCCATGTGGATGCGGTGCAGGGCTTCGGGAAGGCGCGTATTTATCCTGCGAGAATGCATATCGACATGTTAAGTGCAAGCGCCCATAAGATTCACGGACCGAAGGGCATCGGCCTTCTCTATCTGCGGGAGGGCGCAAAGGTCAGCCCCGTTATGTACGGCGGCGGCCAGCAGCGCGGCCTGCGCTCCGGGACGGAGAATCTGCCGGGCATCGCGGGTTTTGCCAAGGCGGCTGAGATGGTGTACCAGGATCTGGAGCAGGACATCGACAGGATGTATGCGCTGAGAGAGGAATTGACCAATGGAGTCGAAATGATTCCCGACGTGGTGATTAACGGCTGTCCGGGCAGGGAGGGAGCGCCCCATGTCGTGAGTGTTTCATTCAGGGGCGTCCGTAGCGAGGTGCTGCTGCACGCTTTGGAGGAGCGCGGGATCTACGTCTCCGCAGGAAGCGCCTGTGCGGCGCACAAACCACAGCCCTCGGCGACTTTGCGGGCGATAGGCGTGGAGAAGGAGCTTTTGGAGTCTACGATCCGGTTCAGCCTTTCGGGATTTACGACAGAAGAAGAGATTGCCTACACCTGTCAGACATTGGAGGAGCTTGTGCCGAATCTGAGAAGATATACGAGACATTGAACGGGTGATCGGGATTTTGCGGGGGAGCGCCGCAAAGTCTGCGGAGGCGGGCAAAACGGAGTATTCCGGTTCTGCCCGCATTCCATGGAAAAACGCTTCGGAATGGAGAAAATATGTACAAGTCATTTCTTATCAAATACGCGGAGATCGGCGTGAAGGGAAAAAACCGCTATCTCTTTGAGGAGGCGCTGGTCAGACAGATCAGGTATGCGCTGAAAAAAGCGGAGGGTGAGTTCGCCGTGCGCAGGACGGACGGGCGCATTTATGTGGATGCGCAGTCCGACTTTGATTTTGACGAGGTGACAGGGAGCCTGAAAAAAGTATTCGGCATTTCCGGCATCTGCCCTGTGGTATATGTGGAGGATGAGGGCTTTGAAAAGCTGGGACAGGATGTGGTGCGCTATATCGCTGACGTGTACCCGGACCGGAACAAAAGCTTTAAGGTGGCGGCAAGGCGTGCGCGGAAAAACTATCCGCTTAATTCCATGCAGATCAATGAGGAGCTGGGCGGCGTGATTCTGGACGCGTATCCGGAAATGCATGTGGACGTGCACAATCCGGACATCCTTATGCATGTGGAAATCCGGGACAGGATTTACCTCTACTCCGGGATTATACCCGGCCCTGGCGGTATGCCTGTGGGGACGGGAGGCAAGGCCATGCTTCTTTTATCCGGCGGCATCGACTCTCCGGTGGCGGGCTGGATGATCGCAAAGCGCGGTGTGAAGATCGACGCCGTGTATTTTCACGCGCCGCCCTACACCAGCGAGCGGGCGAAGCAGAAGGTGGTGGATCTGGCGAAAAAGGTGGCTGCCTATGCGGGACCGGTCTGGCTGCATGTGATTAATTTCACGGATATCCAGCTTTATATTTATGACAAGTGCCCCCACGACGAACTGACCATTATCATGCGCCGCTATATGATGCGCATTGCGGAGCATATTGCGAGGGAGACAGAGTGTCTGGGACTGATTACGGGCGAGAGCATCGGACAGGTGGCTTCACAGACCATGGCAAGTCTGGCGGCGACGAACGAAGTGTGCACCATGCCCGTCTACAGGCCGCTGATCGGTTTTGACAAGATGGAGATTGTGGATATTGCGGAAAAAATCGACAGTTACGAGACTTCCATTCTGCCTTACGAGGACTGCTGTACTATTTTTGTGGCCAAACATCCCGTGACGAAGCCGAACCTGAATATTATAAAGCGGCATGAGCAGAATTTGCAGGAGGGGATTGAGGAGTTGGTGGCGAAGGCGCTGGAGACGGATGAAGTGATCGTGGTGCAAAGTTAGTATTGGTAAAAGCTGGTATTGGTATAAGAGATAAAAAAACAGCCCGGGAGTTTTCCCGAGCTGCTCTTTACTCTCTAATGTACGCGCCGAAGCCTGAATTACATGATGTAGGGCTTCAATGTCTCCATAACCTCATCCGTGCCGTCCTCAGCGTGGATGTTCAGGTCGATGGGCTTGGACAGATCAAGACTGAAGATGCCCATGATGGATTTCGCATCGATAACGTA
>ERZ808037.753-NODE-753-length-26342-cov-3.615800_pt1 | contig 26342 bp, 24 predicted proteins | sample MGYA00380190_ERZ808037 | MGnify/ENA primary metagenome ERZ808037 (study PRJEB31490, sample SAMN06133399) | mouse gut metagenome | isolation source: J9 | host: mice | place: China: Chengdu | collected 2015-05 ... | reverse complement strand
CGTAGTGAATGACCCACGGCGATTTGGAAGCGTATCACATTCGGTGTCCTCCTTACATGAACGCCAGAATGACGAGGTTGATTCCGCCGAGCGCAAGCGCGACGGCCCATGACCACTTGAGCATGGCTTGCCACTTCACGCGGGCGAAATTGTTGTCGATGAGAATCTCGAAGAACCACGCTGCGAGCGCAGCGGCGATTGCGAGGATGATCGAAAGCGGATTGCCCCAGATGAAGAACATGCCCGTCCAACCGAGGAAGAGCACCGTCTCGCACCAGTGCATGACTTCGACCTTCGCGAGCGTCTTGCCGCTCATCTCCGTCGTGGTGCCGCGGACGATCTCCTGATGCGCGTGATGCGATGTTGAAATATCGAACGGTGACTTGCGCAGCTTGATCGTCAGGATGAAGAGGAACCCGATGAATGCGGGAATCATGTGGCAAATGACGGGCGCGTCGATGAGGAAGATATCGCGCACCATGAACGTCCCCGTCGTCATGAAGAAGCACACGGCCATGAGCAGCACCATCGGCTCGTAGGACATGACCTGAATCGACTCGCGCGCCGCGCCGATTTCAGCGAACGGGCTGCGAGACGAATAAGCTGCCATGATGAAGAACAGCGCTGCCATCGTGATGACGAAGGCGCTCATGAGCAGGTTGTCGCCAGCGAAGAAGATGCCGCCTGCGAACATCGTGAAGACGAGGCCGCAGGTCATGTATATCCCGTCGACGCCGCTCACCGTCACGTCGTCTTTCTCGATGAGCTTGCGGATATCGTAATAAGGCTGCAGGATCGGCGGGCCGACGCGTCCCTGCATGCGCGCCGAAATGATGCGCTCGATTCCCGCGAGGAGGCAGCCGGCGATGGGCGCCAGAATCGTGAACGCCACCATGGCGATCAGAACCGCTAAGAAATTCATGGTCGATAGCATTTGCTTCCTCCTAGAGCACCGGCAGCGCGAACCCGCTTGCCAGGAGCGCGATAATGATGATGGCTGCGCAAAGGACCTCCCCCACCGGGCGGATGAGGTTCTCTCCGAAGATCGATTCGAGGTACATGTTGCGCGAAGTGGCAGCCGTCTCGCCCGAAAGGCTGTTGCGGTAGCTTCGCGCACCAGGGTCGATTCCGACGCCGCTCAGGTAGACGGTCCCCCGTTTCGCTTTCGAGCCTCCAAGACCGGTGAACATCACGATCACGACGAACGTCGCGAGGATCGACGAGATCCACAGATCGTCGAGCAGGATATCGCGGCCGAGCTCGCCGAACACGCCGGCGATGTAGGGCTCGATGAGGTAATGGGACATGAGCGGAAGCGCGATGCAGGCAACGACTGCGATGATGGCCATGAGCGCTTGCGACACCCATTCGGATGGATGAACCGTGAGCTCGACGTTCTCGGGCTGGCCGGCGATGCCGGAGAGCTTGCCGAGCCATTTGCCCCAGAACATGAAGGTCGCCGCCGAGCCGAACGCCAGCAGCATCACGAGCAGCAGCTGCCCGTTCTCTATGAACGACACGAGCGTCGCCCATTTCGCGATCAGCATGCCGAATGGGGCAATGAACATGCACATGATGCCGAGCATCATCAGGCGCGCCAGGCGCGGCATGCGCTCGAACAGCAGGTCCATGTCCTCGATGTCGCGGCTGCCGATGTGGTGCTCAGCCGTGCCGACGCAGAGGAACAGCAGCGATTTTGCCGCCGCATGGAAGATGATGAGCAGCGTGGCCGCCCAGACCGCCTCAGACGTTCCGACGCCGGCGCAGGCGACGATGAGGCCGAGGTTGGCAATCGTCGAGTAAGCGAGCACGCGCTTCGCGTTGCTTTGCGAAATCGCCATGAAGGAGCACAGCATGAACGTGACGCCGCCGACGAGGATGACCATCTCGGCGGGCGCCGTGCACACGAGGAACAGCGGCGAGAGCTTGACGAGAAGGAACACGCCGGCCTTGACCATCGTCGAGCTGTGAAGCAGTGCCGATGTGGGCGTGGGCGCGACCATGGCGCCGAGCAGCCACGTGTGGAACGGCATCTGCGCCGCTTTCGTGAGGCCGGCGAGCGCGAGGGCGCCGACCGCGATTCCAACGAGCTCGGGATTGGCTGCGCCTTCCATGACGAACCGCTCGAACGAGAGCGTCCCGAGGTTCACGACGGAGACGTAGAGCGCTACGAGAAACGCGATTCCACCGATGAGGTTCATGATGATTTGACGGAACGCGTTGCGAATCGCCTCTTCGGTGCGCGTATAGGCGATGAGCAGGAACGAGCAGGCTGTCGTGACTTCCCACCCGGCGAACATCCACGTCATGTTGTTCGAGAACGCGATGACGTACATCGCGGAGAGGAACAGGAACATGAGCGCGAAGAACGTCGGGCGGCGATCCTTGCGTTGCAACTCGGTCTGGCCCTCCGCTTCGCCATGCTCGTCGAGGTGCGCCTGGAAGTCCTTCATGTAGCCAAGGGCGTAGACGCAGATTCCGCTGCCGATGATGCCGATGATGAGCGTCATGATGACCGACAGCGAGTCAACGTAAAGGCCCGTTGCGACATGTGCCCGAGGAGCGAAGCCGAACTCAAACACAAGGTCGCCGACGATTTGAATCACGGCGAGCGCGACGACGAGGGGGTTCTTGTATTTCGCGCCGAAACCGATGATCACGCAGGCGAGCACGACGCTAACCGCACACGAAACATAGTCGATGATGTGCGACGAGATCTCGAAGCCCGTCCACGACGGTCCGAGGTATTGCGTCGCGAGCACGACCGAAGCGACGGCAATCGCCGCTGCTGCGACGCACACGATGGCATCGCGCGCCTTATCTGCTTTCACCAGGAGCAATATCCCGGCGATCACCAAGGGAAACAGTATAAGAAAAGCCATGAGTTGCACTGCAATCTCCCTTTCTACCCATTTGGTTTCGATGCTCCCATTTTAGGGAAAAGGGCGAATTGCGGGTCGCCTCGCACGATTTCCCGCTCACTTGTTCGGTAATCGGCACGAAGCCGTCCATTCGCCGTCAAAAAAGGCCGCTCGAGAGAGCGACCTTGGATTCCTGGTCGGCTGGACAGGATTTGAACCTGCGACCCCTTGACCCCCAGTCAAGTGCGCTACCAAACTGCGCCACCAGCCGTATTTGCAAGAAGCAATAATAATGATTGCGGCACCGTTTTTCAACAGGTGATTTTTCGCATCACAAATTTTGTATCGATATGGTAGCCTGCGAGGTGCAGGCCGAGAGAAAGGCGGAGCCATGAAGCGTTCTACGTTTTACCGGTGCGAAGTGTGCGGGAACATGGTCGTCAAGGTTGCAGACGGAGCAGGTCAACTCGTGTGCTGCGGGCAGCCGATGGGTGTCGTCGAGGCGAACTCGACCGACGCGGCCGGCGAGAAGCATGTGCCAGTCGCGGTGCGCGAGGGGGACGTCCTGTCGGTAAATGTCGGGTCGGTCGACCATCCCATGCTCGACGAACATTTCATCCAATGGGTTTACGTCGTGACGGAAGAGGGCGTCGTGGCCCGTTGCTTGAAGCCAGGCGAGGCGCCGCATGCCGACATAGTCCTCGGCGGTCAAACGCCGATCGAGGTCTTCGAGTATTGCAATCTCCATGGCCTTTGGAAGGCCGAGGTCTAAACCGCGCTGGGAACTAGACTGGGCAGGTCCTGAGAGGGCCTGCCCAGTTTCGACTTCAGCGACTTGCGGAAGGGAACGGGTTTGGGAGTATATGCGGTGTGTTCCGTCGCCGTCGTCGTGGTTTCAGTTATACGCCCGAAACCTTAAACCTTCCTGAAGGAATTATCTATAGTCCCTTTTTGAGGACACCGAGCAAACCACGGGCGGCTGCAGTGCCAAGGGAGCGGCTCGCAGAGGTCAGCGCTGCATCGAGGAATTTCTTGCGCTCTTTTTCTTCCTTCTCCGCTTTCCTCTCTTCGGCGATCCTCTCCTTTTCGGCGGCCTTCTCCTCGGCGATGCGCTGCCGTTCGGCCTCTTTGGCTTCTTTTTCGGCTGCTTTCTCGTCGGCGATGCGCTGTTTCTCGGCTTCCTTTTCCTCGAGGGCCTTTTGCTTCGCTTCCTCTTCGGCGGCTTTCGCCTCCTCGGCGGCTTGCTGGGCGGCGATCATGGTTTCGTTCAGGATTTCATAGGCGCTTTCGCGGTCGACCGCTTCGCCGTATTTCGCGCGCAGCGCGTCGTTGTCGATAATGTAGGACTTCGCATCTGCCGGCGCAGCATCCATCGAGCAGGTCGGGGCGATGACCATCGCGCGCTCGACGATCGATGGAGTGCCGTCTTCAGCGAGGAAGCTGATGAGCGCCTCGCCCGTCGCTAGTTCGGTGATGGCGCTCTCGGTGTCGAACGAGGGATTGGCACGGAAGCTCGCAGCGGCGGCCTTGATCGACTTTTGCTCGGCGGGCGTGTAGGCGCGCAGGGCATGCTGGACCTTGTTCGAGAGCTGCGAGAGCACGACATCGGGGATGTCGGCCGGGTTCTGCGTGATGAAGTAGACGCCGACGCCTTTCGAGCGGATGAGCTTCACGATCTGCTCGATCTTGTCGAGCAGCACCTTGGGCGCGTCGTCGAAGAGCAAGTGCGCCTCGTCGAAGAAGAAGCAGACTTTGGGCTTCTCGAGGTCGCCCACTTCCGGCAACGATTCGTAGAGCTCCGAAAGCATCCAGAGCAAAAACGTCGAGTAAAGTAGCGGCGACTGCACGAGCCGCACGCAGTCGAGGACGTTGATATATCCCTTGCCGTCGGCATCGCAAGCGAGCCAGTCGGCGATATCGAGCGCAGGTTCGCCGAAGAACACGTCGCCGCCCGCATCTTCGAGCGTGAGCAGCGCGCGCTGGATGGCGCCGACCGACGCGGAGGCGACGTTGCCGTATTTGATGGTGTAGTCGGCCGAATGCTCGCCGACGTAGCCGACGATTGCGCGCAGGTCTTTCAAGTCGAGCAAGAGCAAGCCCTCGTCGTCCGCGACGTGAAATGCGATGTTAAGGACGCCTGCTTGCACGTCGGTGAGGCCCAGGAGTCGCGCGAGCAGAACCGGCCCCATTTCGGAAATGGTCGTGCGGCACGGCAGCCCGGCTTCGCCGTAAACATCCCAGAAGCGCGTCGGGCAGCCGTGGAAGTCGTAATCGGTGATGCCGAGATTCGCGAGCCGGGCAACGAGCTTCTCGCTCGCCTCCCCCGCCACCGCCACGCCGGAAACATCACCTTTGACGTCGGCGAGGAACGTCGAAATACCCGCGTCGCTCATCGATTGCACGATCGTCTTCAACGTGACCGTTTTACCGGTGCCCGTCGCGCCCGTGATGAGCCCGTGGCGGTTTGCGAGCTGCGGCAGCAAGTAAACCGGATTCTCCCCTTTAGCGATCTGAAGCTTCCCGTCGATGTACATAACATGTCCCCTTCGTTCGACGCGGGTTCGAATTGTTATCATTTTAGCTCGAATCCGACTGCAAAAGATTGAAGGAGAGCGTTTCATGGACAGCAAATGCAACCTCATCGTGGACTCGTGCTGCGACTTGCCTTATGACCTTGTTGACCGTCCGGACGTGCAGCTTGTCGAGTTTCCCTATTTCTTCGGCGACGTCGAAGATAGCGACGACATGTGGCACTCGTCGGACCCCAAGGTGTTTTACGGTCGGATGCGCAAGGGCGAGCAGCCGACGACGGCACAGGCGTCGATCATGGCGCTAAGCGGTGCGTTCGCCAGGGCGGCCGAGCGCGGCATCCCGACGGTTTACCTGTGCTTCGCTTCGGCGCTGTCTGCGAGCTATGACCAGGCGTGCCTTGTCGCCGACCAGGTGCGCGTCGATTATCCGGATTTCGAGCTGCACATCATCGACACATGCCTCGCCTCCGTCGGCGAGGGGCTGCTCGTGTTCGAGGCTCTTCGTCAGCTCGATCGGGGCCTCACGGCATCGGAGATGGCGGAATGGGCCCTCGAGGCGCGCAACTTCGTGAACGTCTATTTCATGGTCGAGGATCTCGACTGCTTGAAGCGCGGTGGGCGCATCCCCTCGTCAGTTGCCGTCGTCGGGTCGAAGCTCGACGTCAAGCCCGTTCTCATGATTCCGGAAGACGGGTCGCTTTCCGTCAAGGGCGTCGCGCGCGGGCGTAAGAAGGGGCTCCGCCAACTCGCTGACCTCTTTCTCGAGAACGCCGACCATCCGAATTCGCAGCAATATGCCTGCACGGGCAATGCCGATTGCGCGAAGGACATGAAGCGCCTTCAGGACATCATCAACAAGGAACTTGCCAAGGACGGTCACGAGGCGGTGTTCATCGAGAACATGATTGGCCCGGTGATTGGCAGCCACGTTGGCCCCGGCATGGTAGCCATCGCTTTTTGGGGACCCGACAAGCGTGACAAGATGTCCGTTGCCGATCGCATCGCGAAGAAAGTGCGGGGCAAGAACTAGGGTTCACGCCCTGGCATCGATTTGGGTAACAATAGTCTGATGAGGTCGTGACCTGTGATTTTCCGTGGTTACATGTTGCATGATGACCTAATCGGCCGTTAGAAACGGATGAGCTTGATGAAGAACGCGAACATAGCGAGAAGAGCGGCATCGGCGATGCTCTCGCTCATGCTGGTGCTTCCCGTGGGGCTTGCGGCGCCCGCGGAAGCGCACGCGGGCGAGCTTGAGGCCGGTTCCCCTTCTGCGCAGGTTGTGAAATCGACCCATGCCAAGAAGGCGAAAAAGCCCAAGAAGGTTTTCATCGGCAAGGCGAAAGCCGCTGACGTCAAGAGCCGTGTCTACACGGGAAAAGAGATCAAGCCTGCTGTCAAGTTGACCTATAAGGGCCGTAAGCTCAAGAAAGATCGCGATTACACTCTCGAGTATTCGTCTAACGTGAATGTCGGGACTGCGAAGATCGTCATTCGGGGAGCGCAGCGCTTCAAGGGCAAGAAAGTCATCAAGTTCGACATCGTCAAGGCCGAGATCTCGAAGGCCAAGGTAGCCAAAATCGCGTCGAAGTACACGACCGGCCTTTCAGCAGTGAAGCCTGCGCCTGAGGTCACCCGTTTTGGCTTGCCGCTCAAAAAAGGTCGCGATTACACCGTTGCCTATAGAAACAATGTTATGCCCGGAAAGGCTATCGCCACGATCAAGGGCAAGGGAAACTACACGGGAAGCGCTGTCGTCACATTCAAGCTCATCAACATGGGAGACAGCCTCGCCCGCAAGGCATGCAAGCTGTCCTATTCGCAGGAAAGCCTGGTCAGTGATGGTTTCAAGGGGACAAACTCTTATCTTTCGGCTTACGAGAAATATAAAGCGAAAGGCGTTTGGACGCCGATTTCATGTTCGGTGGGAATGCATATCGCAATCAGGGCGGCGAAATATGATGCGGACTTCACCATCAACACCGAGAAGGATTGCAAATACCTCAACTTCTGGTCTGATGAGCCGGGAAACGACAAGTGGGCGTGTTTGGGCTATTTCTATTCCGACATGGAGCTCTTGCCGGGCGACATCTTGCTCGGCGACAAGAAAAAGGGCGTGAACCACATTTTCATGTATGTCGGAGATGACATCGCCCAGAAGGTCTATAAGACCAATTTGAAAGGCACCGATGCTGACAGGGGGTCCCCCGCGGGCCCTTGGGTGAGCTCTCATGTTCGTTACCGCGGGGGCAGCGCGCTTTGCATGTGCGACTGGAGACGCGCGAGCTCCGGCCATAAAAGCTTCAAGGTGTTCAGGTGCATCGACCCTGATTGCAGGTAGGCTTTACCAATTCCCGGATATAACGCGCTGGATGTCTTGGTGCAGCATGACGATGAAGAACAGGGTGAACAGAGCGATTCCGGCGAAGCTCAGGTAGTTCATCGCGCGCACGCCGACCGCTTTGCGGCGGATGCGTTGATAAACCTCGATGACGAAGAGCCCACCGTCAAGAGGCGGGATGGGCAGCAGGTTCATGATGCCGAGAGACACCGAGAGCATGGCCGTGAACGAAAGCGCCGTCGAGAAACCCGATTCAATCGCCGTCTTCGACATGACGGCGATCCCCACGACCGATGTCGACTGCGATACCGTTTCTGCAGCAGTTTGCGGGTTGAAGAGGCCGGCGACCGCCTGGATGACCATTCCGATATAGCCGAAACCAGCCTCGATGGCGCGAAGGGGCGAAACGGTTATGTGTTGAACCGTGCCGTCGCTGTATTGGTAGTCAAATCCTATGAGCGAGTAGATGACAACGAAGGCGAGCATCGCGAAAAGAAGGTTGACGCCGGGACCCGCGAGCAGAATGATCATCCGTTTCCATGCGGGCAGCGAACGGTATTGCTGGTGGTATTCGCGCTCGAACGCCGAATCCGGGTCGTCCAGACGCGCCGGCTCGCCCTCTGCGCGAGGCGGGATCGCGAAACCCGCCCGCTCCGCTTTGAGTAGCATTCGCCTCGTCGGTTTGAGCTCCGTCGTGCGGTAGACGTTGAACTCGTCTGATTTCTTCGGGCCAGTGATAGCCCCCCATTCGACAAGCTCTTCAAGCGCCTCATAGGCTTCATCGTCGGTTATGCCGCAATCGGCGGCAACGTCTTCCATGAGCGCCGTCCCGCGTGCATAGACGCTTGTCATCGCCGCTTTCAGGTGCGGCGACATCTCCCCCGGCTCCATGCCGCACACGCGCGCGTAACCTCCGAGGGGAATCGCCGTCAACCCGAATTTGGTCTCGCCGCGCCGAACGCCGATGCAGGGGCCGGGAAGCCCGATCATGAATTCCGAAACGCGCACGCCGAAGGCCCGGGCAGCAAGAAAATGCCCGCCTTCGTGAATGAACACGAGGAATCCCAGCACGACCGTTGCGGCCAATATCATCAATAAAACGTCCATGGGCGGCATTATAAGCGCATACGCCGCGTATCACAGAATGGTTGCAAAGATGTCATAGTGGCGCTAGCCAACAAGGCCTGGCGGGGCGGCGCCTCAATCCCGTAACCTCATCTGCCTACGGTTGGCTAGCGAAGGTTCTTGCGCGCCGTTTCGCGAGCCCATGCATCGATATCCTGGAGCTGTTCGATGCTTTCGACGGGCTGCACGTCATGGGAATCCATCACGGCCTCGACGCACTCGGCGATTCCGAGGTAGGACCCCTCGCCGGCAAGGAAAGCTGCAACCGCGATTTCGTTCGCCGCATTCATGACGCACGGCAACGTGCCTCCCCGCTCTCCCGCCGCGCGCGCGAGCGCCAGGCAACGGAACGTGTCGGTGTCGGCTGGCGCGAACTCGAGGCTTCCGAGCTTCGTGAAATCGAGCGGCTCGACAGGCGCATCCCACCGCTCGGGATAGCTGAGCGCATATTGGATGGGGATGCGCATGTCGGTCGTGCCGAGATGCGCTTTGACGGAGCCATCCGAGAACTCAACCATAGAATGTATAGCGCTCTGCGGCTGGACAACCACGTTAATTCGGTCGTAAGGCATGTTGAAGAGGTGATGCGCCTCGATGACCTCGAGCCCCTTGTTCATCAGCGTCGATGAGTCGATGGTGATCTTCGGCCCCATGTTCCATGTCGGATGCGCGAGCGCTTGCTCCGGCGTGATGCCGCGCAGTTCGTCGCGTGTGCGGCCGCGGAAAGGACCACCGGAAGCCGTGACCCACAGGCGGGTGACTTCACGGGAAGACTCGCCGATAAGGCATTGGTAAATTGCACCGTGCTCGGAGTCGATTGGCATAAGCCGGCCGGGTTCGGTCGCGAGGGGCATGATTAGGTCACCGCCCACCACGAGCGATTCCTTGTTCGCAAGAGCGAGAACCTTGTCTGCTTTCAGCGTCTCGTAGCTTGCGCGCAAGCCAGCAGCCCCAACGAGCGCATTGACGACGACGTCAACTTCAGGCAGCCTGACGAGCGCCTCGACCGCGTCTGGCCCGACCTCCAATTCGATCCCCTCGGGGATGTCGATGCCGTCAGGGTCGCTTCCGAGCGCGATAGTCTTAACGTCGAATTCTGCGGCTTGCTTGAAAGCGGCTTCCGAGCGCTTGCCTGCAGCGATGGCGACAATCTTGATCTTGTCGGAATGTCGGCGCGCTACATCAAGCGTTTGTGTTCCGATTGAGCCAGTTGACCCGAGAACGGCGATCTTTCGCATGTTGAATCCTTAAAACGGCATGGGCAGGCAGCCTGCCCCGAACAGAAGTAGAGCCGAAGCGACAGCGGTCGGCATGAGCGAATCGCAGCGATCGAACAATCCACCGTGGCCGGGCATGATGTTACCCGAATCCTTGAAGCCGACCGAGCGTTTGATGCGGCTCTCGCAGAGGTCGCCGAGCACGCTCGTCAACCCGCACACGAGCCCGAACGACAGGCATTCCCACACGTTGATGTTTACGCCGGGGACTGCGAGCAGAATGCACCAGAAGCACATCGAGGCCATGATGCCGGCGATGAAGCCTTCCCAGCTCTTGTTCGGTGACGTTCGCGGCGCAAGTTTGTGCTTTCCGAACTTGCATCCGAATACATATGCTCCGGCGTCGTTCGCCCATATGCTCGCGAAAATCACGAGCACGAGCACGCCGCCCCAAATGCCATCGACGGCCATGCGAATGAATACGAGCCCCGCAAGTTGCATCCCCGTGTACATCGCTCCGAAAATGCAGACACCGACATCTGAGACGCGGGCGCGCAGCCAATAGACATACCAGACGGTCACGGCAAGGAGCAGGATAAACGTCACGTAGACGAGCCCCATGACGCCGAGGAAGAAAGCGGCAACCGGGTAAGCTGCGGCGGCGATAACGCCGATAACCTCGTTGGGCATCTTCGCGTCAGAGCGAAGCATGTAATAGAACTCCCCCGCGCAAACGGCTGCGGTTGCCGCCAGAATGACCATAGTCGAAACGTCGCTCGCTAGGATGCAGGCTATGTTGAGGGCGATGTAAATCACGCCCGTGCGCAATCTCACCTGGAAGGAGCTTGCGTTCTTGAACCGTTCGGGAGTCTTCTCGTAGGCCTTGACTTTGGCGTTGTAAGCGCGATGCTTCGTTTCTTTCGGCTCGCCCGTTCGCGTCGTATGAAGTGGCGCGGGAGTCAATTGCGGCTTATCGGATGCGGCTGAGGACGTGTTCACATTGCACGCATCGTCTTGCCGCCCGCGATGATTCTCATGAGATTCGAGCGCATCCGTCGTCGCATCGAGTTCCACCATTAATCAGACACCCCCGAAGCGCCTGTCGCGCGATTGGAACGACAGCAATGCGCGCAAGAACTCATAGCGGTTGAAATCAGGCCAAAGCACATCAGTGCAGTAAAACTCGGTGTAGGCAAGCTGCCAGAGCAGGAAGTTTGACACGCGCATTTCGCCCGATGTGCGGATAAGAAGCTCGGGATCGGGGATCCCAGCCGTGTAAAGCGCGTTAGAGAAGGATTCCTCGTCAATCTCTCCCCCCTGCTCGGCTAATGCGCGCACAGCTTGCAGTATCTCTTGCCGTGAGCCGTAGTTGACGGCAACGATGAGCGTCATCCCGTCGTTAGTTCGCGTCTTCTCCCAAGCTTCCTCGAAAGCCTCCCGCGTTTCAGCGGGAAGCTTCGACAAATCGCCGATCGTCTTCACGCGGACATGCTCCTCGTGAAGGCCGTCGACCTCGGCGAGCATGGTTTTTGCGAAGAGCTCCATCAGACCCTCGACCTCGTCGTCCGGGCGCTTCCAGTTCTCGGTCGAGAAAGAATAGATCGTGAGGAAGCGCACGCCGGAGTCGCTTGCAGCCCGAATGGTCTCGCGCACGGCCTCGATGCCGGCCTTGTGGCCGCGCAAGCGGTTGAGAGCGCGCTTCTTGGCCCATCGCCCGTTGCCGTCCATGATGACGGCAACATGCTGGGGGACGCGGCTTTCGTCAAGCGTCAAAGGATCGAGCCCGACAGGCGGGTTCGGGTAGATTTCTGTAACAGGCTTCGCGAACATGACGGTTCGCTACACTTCCATGAGCTCGGCTTCTTTAACCTTGAAGGCGTCGTCGATCTTGGCGATGTATTTGTCGGTGAGCTTCTGCACGTCGGCTTCGCCGCCACGCAAGTCGTCTTCAGTGATCTCGCCGGCTTTTTCGGCTTTGCCGAGCGCTGTGTTGGCATCGCGACGGGCGTTGCGGACGGCCACTCGAGCTTCCTCGGCGTAGGTCTTGCACTGCTTGGCGAGTTCACGGCGTCGATCCTCGGTCAACTCGGGGAACGGCAGGCGAATAACCGAACCGTCGTTGTTCGGGGTAACGCCGAGGTCGCTTTCCTGGATTGCCTTCTCGATGGGCTTGAGGGCCCCCTTGTCCCACGGCTCGATGACGAGCAGGCGGGCATCGGGCGACTTCACGCCGGCGATCTGGTTGATCGGCGTCATGGCACCGTAATACTCGACCATGATGCGATCGAGGACTTTCGCGTTCGCGCGGCCCGTGCGGACGCTTCCGAACGAAGTCGCGAGCGAATCGAGCGCATGCGTCATGCGCTCCTCTGCCGTCATGATAATCTCGTCAAACTCCATGATCCCTCTCCCCTATTCAACGATTGTTCCGACGCTGTCGCCCTGCAGGGCGCGTTTGATGTTTCCGTTTTCCGACAGGCTGAACACGATCATCGGCATCTTGTTGTCCATGCAAAGCGACGTCGCGGTCGAGTCCATGACATTGAGGCCCTGGTTCAGAACGTCGAGGTAAGTCAGTTTGTCATACTTCACCGCATCGGCGAATTTCACCGGATCCTTGTCATAAACGCCGTCGACCTTCGTGGCTTTCAGGAGACAGTCGACGTTGAGCTCGCATGCGCGCAGCGCCGCCGTTGTGTCGGTCGTGAAGTAAGGGTTGCCCGTGCCAGCAGCGAGGATTACGACGCGCCCCTTCTCCAGGTGACGCTCGGCGCGCAAACGGATGTAGGGCTCGGCCACTTCCTGCATCGTGATGGCGGATTGCACGCGGCTCGCGATGCCGTGTTTCTCGAAGCCGTCTTGAAGCGCGAGCGCGTTCATGACCGTGGCGAGCATGCCAATGTAGTCGGCCTGGGCGCGGTCCATGCCGTTCGCTGAAGCTGAGAGGCCGCGGAAAATGTTGCCGCCGCCAACGACGACCGCGACCTGGATGCCGTCCTTGACGATTTCCCCGATCTGCTCGGCAAGTTCGTCGACGACCTTCGGGTCTATCCCGTATCCCCGATCGCCTGCCAGCCATTCGCCGGACAGCTTCAGCAAGACGCGCTTGTACTTGTATTCATCAGCCATGGGCATAAGCCTCCTCGCCCTCGAAATTCAATCATATCCATATTACACGAAAACGGGGCGGCTTTCGTGCCGCCCCGCCCGAGTTTGCCATGTTCGCGCCGACTACATGCCGAGCATCTTCAGAAGGTCTTCGAGCTGGTCCATGTCATAGCCGTTTCCATTTCCTTGCCCCTGGCCGTAGCCTTGACCTTGCCCTTGCCCTTGATCGCGATTATTGCCATTACCAGACGAGTTGCTCGAGCTGTTCAAGTTCTCGTCTGAGCTGAGGACGACGGGAATCTCCTTCGTCTCTCCATTGCGGTTGACCGTCACGGTGACCGTGTCGCCTGGGTTGTGCTCGCGGACCTCGAGCGTCACATCAGTCGTCGAGGTGATCTTTGAATCGTCGATTTGGGTGATGATGTCTCCAACCTGGAGGTCGGAATCGGCGGCACCCGTTCCCTCCGAAATCGAGCTGATATAGGCGCCGGTCGAGGACGAGAGTCCGTAACGCTGGGAGTTGCTCGAGTTCACCGAGGAAATCGAAACCCCGAGCAACGCATGCGTCGGCGTCTTGCCGTCGATGACCTGCTTTGCGATGCCCATTGCGTAGTTGACCGGGATGGCGAAGCCCACGCCGGCGTAATCGCCCGAGTAAGACGAGATCATCGTGTTGATTCCGATGAGCTTTCCATCGGCGTCGACGAGCGCGCCGCCTGAGTTGCCCGGGTTGATGACCGCGTCTGTCTGAATCATGTTCGGGTAATAGGTGTAATTGCCCGCGGAAGTCCCGTAGTAGCTGTAGAGGTCGCTCGAGCTGCTGTCGCTCATGATCGTGGAGCGGTTCGTTGCCGAGACGACGCCCGTCGCGACACTCTGCTCGAGACCGAGCGGCGCGCCGACGGTCATAACCCATTCGCCGATGACGAGATTGTCGGAGTCTCCGATGTCGGCCGCTTGCAGCCCGGAGGTGTTCTCGACTTTGATGACCGCGATGTCGGAACTCTCATCCCCGCCGACGTATGTCGCGTCGCGCTCCTCGTCGCCAACTTTGACGGTGAGCTTCGTGGCGTCGTCGACGACGTGGTAGTTCGTGATGATGTAGCCGTCGTCGGAAATGACGACGCCCGATCCCATGCCAGACGCCTGCAACCCGTTGGTGTCAGCCGTAGTGCTCAGGCTTGCGCCATAGCCCATCCCATAGCTGCTCGCAGAGGCCTTCTGATAGTTGTAAACAGCCACGACCGACGGAAGCGCTTTTGCGGCAACAGCCTCGGCGAGCGTCTGCCCTTCTTCGACGGCGTTGATGACGCTTGAATCGGTCGTGCCGATCGTCGTGGAAGCTACGCTCTTTCCGAAGCCGCTGAAAGCGGCGAAACCTCCGAACGCGAGAGCACAGGCCAAAAGCGCGCCCAGGAAACCCGCGAAGAACGTCTTGCCCGCCCCGCCCTGCTTCTTCACGGGAGTTTGGGCGGGAGCCGGAGGCGCGTAAGGCGTTTGGGTCTGCATGGGAGCCGCGGTTGTGGTTTGCGGCGCTGCATGGCGTGCCGCATATGGCGGCTCAGGCGGTCGAGACGAAGGCGTTTGGTAGTTGCCGTATTGGTCGTTCGTCATTTCTGATGCGCTCCTTAGTCGTGGCCTGCATATCTAACCATGCGAACACGATAGCACGTCATAAATGGCGAATCTAAACTTTGCGAATTCCGTCACCCGGGCGTCATTCAAGGGCGTTTTCGTAACCTTCGCGTTACCGGATTCGTTATTCCTCGCTTTGCAGGAAAGCGCGGGTTCGCTCGTGCTGCGGGTTGTTGATGACCTCGGTTGCGGGGCCTTGCTCGACGATAACGCCGCCGTCCATGAAGATGACATGGTCGGCCACGTCGCGGGCGAACGCCATCTCATGGGTCACGATGACCATCGTCATGTGCTCCTCGGCGAGGTTGCGGATGACTTTCAGGACGCCCTTCGTGAGCTCGGGATCAAGCGCGCTCGTCGGTTCGTCGAAGAAGAGAACGTCGGGGTCGAGCATGAGCGCTCGGGCTATTGCGACGCGTTGTTGTTGACCGCCGGAGAGCTCGCAGGGAACCATGTCCTCCTTGCCCGCAAGGCCCATCTTGTCGAGCAGCGCGAGCGCTTTCTTCTCGGCCTCCTCCTTTGGCATCTTCTGAACGGTCACAGGCGCATCGCAAAGGTTTCTCATGACCGTGTAGTGCGGGAACAGATTGAAGTTTTGAAAGACGAGCCCGAAATGCGCTCGGGCGCGTTTGAGGACGTCCTTGCCCTCGTAAATCGCTCGGCCGCCCTCGTCTCGGGCAACGACGCAGTCTCCGAACGACAGCGACCCGCCGTCGAGGGATTCCAGGAGCGTGCAGCAACGCAGCAACGTTGACTTGCCTCCACCGGAAGGGCCGATGATCGCGAGCACCTCGCCCTTCTCGACCGTGAGGGAAATGTCGCGGAGGACTTCCGTGTCGTTGAAGCTCTTGCGCGCATGCTGAAGGCTGACGAGCGTGGTCGGATTAGTCATGGTAGTAGTCCAGCTTCTTCTCGATTCGGTTCAGGATGAACTCCACCACGATGGTGAAGCCCCAGTAAATCGCCGCTGCGATGACGTAAGGCATCATGCTGACCTGACTCGCGGCGATAGCTTTCGCTTGCGTGAACATCTCCATGATGCCGAGCACGAACGCGAGCGAGGTGTCTTTTACGAGCGTGATGACCTCATTGCCCATTGCGGGGAGGATGCGCTTGATGACTTGCGGAAGCACGATGCGCATGAATGTCTGCGTGCGCGAATAACCGAGCACCTCGGCTGCTTCATATTGCCCGCGCGGGATCGACTGGATTCCCGACCGATAGATCTCCGCGAAATACGCTGCGTAATTCAGGATGAACCCGATGTCGCATGCCCAGAATTTCCAATCGGGACCAAGTTGCGCGTGGAACAGGTAATAGGGCCCGAACATGAGGGCCATGAGCTGCAGCATGAGCGGCGTTCCGCGCATGAACGAGATGTAAGCGCGCATCACCCAAGCCAGCGGCTTGAATTTGCTCATGCGTCCGAGCGCGATGAGGACGCCCAGCGGAAGCGACCCGAGCAACGTCACCACGAAAATCTGCCCCGTCAGGACCAAGCCTTGCCCGAGCAGCCCCATCATTGTTCCGAAATCCACATCTTTCCTTTCACGCAAGAGAGCGCCCGACAAGCGGGCGCTCTCAAGTTATGGTCGACCTGGCTTAAAGGACCCAGTTGGAATAGTCCATGCCATATTCGGCGTATTTCTCGCAGAGCTCCTTGACCTTGCCGCTCTTGTCGAGCACCTTGAGCGTCTCGGTAACCTTCTTGGCGGTGTCTGCGTCGCTCTTCGCGAAGCCGACGCCGTAGTGCTCGGAGCTCAGCGCGGTGTCGAGCTTCACGTATTTGTCCGGGTTGGCTGCGATTTGGTACTGCGCGATCGAGAGGTCACATGCAACCGCGTCGACCATGCCGGAATCGAGCTGCATGAATGCGTTGTTATAATCGCCGATGGTTTGCAGGCTCGCGAACGTGTCCGCAAGGGCCTTCTGCCCCTCCTCGTCTTCCAGCACCTCGAGCGCGGCGGAATCCGCTTGCGTCATAACCGTTTTTGCGGCCAAGTCGGCAAACGAGTTGATGCCGCTGTCCTTCTTCACCACGATGACCTGCTCGTTGAGCATGTAGGGATCGCTGAACGCGTAGTTGTCCTCGCGGCCCTCGATCGTGAACCCATTCCAGATGCAGTTGATCGTGCCGGAGTTGAGCAGCGCGTCCTTCGCGTCCCAATCAATCGGCTCGGCCTTGAAATTCCAGCCGTTTTCCTCGCAAACGGCCTTCGCAAGGTCGAGGTCGAAGCCGGTGTATTCGCCGTTGTCGCCGACGAATCCGTAGGGCGGATATTCCGCGTCGAAGCCGACGACGAGCGTGTAGTCCGCCGAGGTGCTGCTTGATGCGCTCGTCGAAGTTGCGCTGCTCGACGAAGCCGAGCTGCCGTTCGAGCAGCCGGCCAGCACGAATGCTGCAAGGGCGAACGCGGCCGCCACTGCGACAATCTTGAGTCTCTTCATCATGTTCCCTTCCCCCCAAAGATTCTTCTTGCTGCTTTATCACGATAAAGCGATGGAGAGTATAACATACTATGCTTGCAGCCGACTCTGATCGTTATCGGAGGTTGAAGGTCACCGGTTCAAAATCATACAGCTCGTCTGTTTTCACGGTCGCGCTCACTTTTACGGCATGTTTCATGCACACATCGGCACACAAGCCGCATTGTACGCATTCGGACGCGGAGAACTCGAAGTAGCGCAGCATGTCTCCAGGCTTTTCGGGAGTGTCGCGACGCAAGGCCCCAGTCGGACAGAACGTTGCGCACATCCCGCACGAGTTGCATCTTTTGGTGTCGATGGTCACGGAACCGAAAAGGCGCGATTCGATTTCATCCGCAGTCGGGCCGCCGAGGGCGTCGAGCGCGTTGATGGCGACCTCGTGCTTGCGTGCGCCGATTTGCGGGAGCGTGCCGTTCTCGCCAACGCGCAAGCGCTCGCCTATCGCGATTTCATCGAGGTCATAGCCGAATTCTTGTGCGACAGTGACTTTCGCGGCCGTCATGGCGGCCTCCTTGGCGGATCCGACCGCGTCGGAGAAGAAGCCCCGGCGCGTCGCTCCGAACAAGCCTTTCGTGTCCTCGACGCGCATGTCGTCCGGGAAGCCGGTGACCCGCTTCACCTCGAGCGACGAGCCATGGGCGGCCAGCAGGGAGTTGGCCCTTTCGACCGTTGCGTCTGTAAGGGGCGAGCAATCGTGGAATTTGCACGTTTCGCAATTGCCGTCGACGAGGATGATGCTGTCTGCCCCGCGGGATGCGAGCGCGAGCATCAGGGGCTCGTCGACGCGCGGGAGGCATGGAACTTCTGCATAGGTTTCGGGATCGGCGATGTGCTTCGAGGCAATACGCGCGCATGCGAACACTGCACGACCGTTGTTTGCGCTTATCGCCGTTTCGATCGACGTGGAGAGTGCCTCGTCGGCGGGGTTGATGGGCACGAGCGCCTCGGTCGGGCATGCTGCAGCGCAGGCACCGCACGCGATGCAGGCTTTTGCGTCGAGCGTGAGCTCGTTTCCGCCGACTTCAATTGCTCCAGCTGGGCAAACGTCGATGCAGCGGCGGCATGAGGCCCTGCGGTGACGCACTGCGACGCAGCGGTCTCGGACGACCGCGATTGATTTCTTGCCGAGCGACTCCGCGACGGCGACTATGTCGTTTACCTTCGGCATCTCGATCCTAGTTCGTCAGGAACGCCTCTTCGTAGGCGTGAAGCTCTTCAGGCGTGTTGGCATTGATGAAGCAGCCGCCCATGGGCTCGGCGGCAAGCACCTCGTGTTGCGGGAACTCGCGCACGTTAACGCGGTCGAAGAACGACTGGGCGCGCTTGTCTCCGCTCGCGATGATCTCGCGCACGGCAGGAAGGCAGCCTTCGCGGCGGTAAATCGAGTGAAACGGCTCGAAGCCGTGCTTGTTGACGGGCACGACCGCATCGGCGCCCGACTCCTTCATCGCGATGGCCTCGGCCACGATGAGGCGAGGAGACGCGAAGAGCATGTCGCAGGCAACGATGGCGACATAAGGGTTGGAGGCCGCTTCGAGCGCCGTGTGGATGCCGGGCAAAGCGCCGCGATAATCGTGGAGGTCGGCAACGAGCTTGATGTCGATGTCGGGATAGTCTTCGGCCAGGAACGCGAGGCGGTCGGCCTCATTAGTCGTGATGATGAGCTCGTCGGCCACCGGGGAGAGACGTTCGACCATGCGGCGGATGAGCGGACGACCCTCGAATTGGACGAGCGCCTTGCTCTGCCCCATGCGCCGGCTCTCGCCGCCCGCCTGAATGACGACCGTCACCTTAGGACGCAAGAAATGGTCTTCGAGGAAGTCCGCCAGAGTTTGGATGTCATCGAGGCTCAATGCGGGAATATCATAGGATCTCGCGGCTTCAATCGCCTCTGGGATATCGGTCACGACGGCGATCGTGTTCGCCGTCGGCATCTTTGACGCGACGTCGGGGTTCATCTCGAAGGCGCCTTCGCCGCGCGACGACTGAATGAAATCGGTCCCAAGCGAGGCTCCCGAACGCGCGCCTTCTGCGAACGCCGCCGCGACTTTTGCGTCGGATTCGTTCGCCGCGCGCATCACTTCGATGGTCGGCAGGCCTGATTTGCGGTAGCCTTCTACGATCACGAGATCATGGCCGGGCATCTTATGCACGAGCTCGGCGCATTCGCGCTCTCGGTCAATGGTTTTGATGACCGCGATTTGGTTCGGACAGCTGATGATGGTTTCGGAGGCCCCGGCTGCGCGGTGTCGATAAGAGTCTTTGCCGGGAACGTCGATGTCGAAGCTCTCGCGATGATGATGTTTGATGCTGCCGATGTCGTGACCGCGGGAGACGAGCTCCTCGATCAGCTTCACGACAAGCGTGGTCTTTCCTGAATTGTGACGGCCCACCACGGCCACGGCAGGACTTGGAATATCTATCATGCTCTCCCCCTTCGAAGTGGCAAGTATAACGCAATTCCCGGGGGTTCGAACGGCAGTTGGCATAGCGGACGAAACGATATGAAGCGTGATGGCCGGTGGTTCTACGCGAAATCGAAGAAACGGCGGTAGAGATCAATTGCTCGTGGGTCGGAGCTGCTCGATTGAAACTCGACGGTGCCAGGGCCGGCGCTCTTGGTCAGGAGATTTCGCTCCGCGAGCTTGCGATGGAGCTGACGGGCGGTGCCCTCCGCTCCGTCGAAGAGCGGAATCTCGCCGAGAACCGTTCTAATCGCGCTCGAGACGAAGGGGTAATGGGTGCATCCGAGTACGACTGCGTCGACTTCGCCGCGATAACGACCGACAAGCTCATCGATAAGTCGAACGACATCGGCTTCGTCGAGGTCGCCCTGCTCGATGCGGGTAGCCAGACCGGGACAAGGAGCGTCGATCACCACATGCCCCCCGCCCCAGCGCTCGGCGAGTTGCTGGTATTTGTCAAGGCGAAGCGTGATGGGGGTTGCCATGACCAGGATCCGGTCAGCTGCGGCGCAAGCTGGCTTGAGGGCCGGCTCCACGCCGATGATGGGCATGTGAGCGTAATCGGCGCGCAATTCGGCCGCAGCGGCTGAAGTGGCGGTGTTGCAGGCGATGACGATGGCCTTTGCGCCGCTTTCAACGAGCTCGTCGACGATATCGTGGCATCGTCGGGAAATCCAGTCGCGCGGCTTTTCGCCATAGGGCGCGTTATCGGAGTCGCCGTAATAGACGAAATCCTCTTCCGGCAGCTCCTTGACGAGCTGGGACAACACGCTGACGCCGCCAGCTCCAGAGTCGAACACGCCTATAAAATCGCCATGACGCCGAGCCATGTCGCTACCTCGCGCCGTATTGCTCGTAGTAAGCGTCGATGGCGGCGGCCATCTGGTCGTCGATGACGACGCGGCCATGGCATTCGCGGTTATGCAGGTGAGCGCGCACGTCTGCCATGGTGACGATTGCGGCGGTCGGCATGCCGTAAAGCTCGCTCACCTCGTCGAGGGCGCATTTAGCGCCGCCCTTCCCCACTTCCTGCCGGTTAAGCGAGACCATGAGGCCAACGACTTCGACGTCGGCCTGGGCCTTCAGGAGCGGATAGGTCTCTTCAATCGACTTGCCGGAAGTCGTGACGTCTTCGACCATGACCACGCGGTCGCCGTCATGGAGCGCGGAGCCGAGGAGGATGCCGGCGTCGCCGTGGTCCTTGGCTTCCTTGCGGTTAGAGCAATAACGCACCTCCTTGCCGTAAAGTTCGGAGAGCGCCATAGTCGTGATGACCGACAACGGGATGCCCTTGTAAGCAGGGCCGAAGACGACGTCGAAGTCGAGGCCGAAGCAGTCATGGATGGCTTGCGCGTAATAGAGTCCGAGACGGTGGAGCTGGTCGCCAGTGACATAGGCCCCCGCGTTCATGAAGAACGGTGACTTTCGGCCGCTCTTAAGCGTGAAATCGCCGAATTTGAGGACGTCAGACTCGACCATGAACTCGATGAATTCTCGTTTGTAATCTTGCATGCGTCCTCCTAGAAGAAAGGGGAACGCGGCCGTTCCCCTCGGTTATGCCTGGAGCCACCGACAGGAATCGAACCCGCAACCCACTGATTACAAATCAGTTGCTCTACCGTTGAGCCACGGTGGCAAATCGCTGAGAAATTGTATCACAGCGGGGCTGCATCTCGGGAAGGTTGCGCCAGAGCCGCACAGGCATGAAGCTACGCCGCAATTCGGGGTTATAGCGGGCGTCGATCGAGAGCGCATTGTAGAAGCGTTTCCACGCTTCCTCCATGAGGGCGTCGTTTTCCGCACACGGACCGACGTTTACGGCGTCACCCGAGACAAGCGACCAGGTTCGGCCGTCATACACGCCGGCGACATGATGCCTCTCGTCGTAAATGATGAATGGCTGGTCGTTCAGGCGCGCCGCGAAATAGCTCATGACAAGTGGGATGACGTTCGCGTTCGGGTTGCAGCGGGCGAACCAAACTCCGTTATCGAGATGGCTGAAGCGAACGAATTGGCGCATCCGTTCCGTTTCGTTCATGGCGTGGCGCTCGAGGCGCATGAGGTCGGAGACAATGGGGTTTGCCAATTCTTCGAGCACTGGTTTCTTGCGTTCGGCGGCTGTGCGCGCCATGGTGTGCCTAATGAAGCGGTAGACGATGGTTCCAGTTTGATAATCCTCGCACGTCGATGCTCGCATGACCGCAACGAAAGCATAGCGACCCGCAGCTCGCTCGATGCCCCGCCTAACGCGTTGCGCGCGGTCGAAATCAGTTGGAACATCCAGGGAATCTTGCCCGAAGCGCGGCTGCCACTCACCTGAGCGAACGATCTCGATGGGGTTCTCATGACGCTCATACGCCGAGAAGACGGCTGACAGGAGTCCTTCCAGGCTCCCGTCGTAAAGGTAGGCGATTTCCTGTTCCATGATCACCTCCCAAATCGGCGGCATCGAACAACGAAAGCTGATTCGGCAGGACCTTGCCCGCGCATCGTCCATGCCGCCCTCCGTCGATTGGCTGCGCGAGTTGAGCTCTTAGCGCTTCTCGGGAAAATTGCGTCCCGGTGCCTGCGTAGAAGCCATTGCAAGTAATGAAGAAGCGCGCCCTCTTATATGCAATCCCGAGCTTTCGCAGCTCAGCCTCGCGCAATGTGGCGCTCTTCCGCGCTTTTATAATTGTTTGGGCGCCTTTCACGCCGATTCCCGGCACACGCAAAAGAACTTCGAAGGGAGCCGTGTTCACCTCCACGGGAAATTGGTCGAGGTGGTTTAGAGCCCAATTTGCCTTCGGGTCGAGCAGTGGATCGAGGAACGGATTGTTCTCGTCGATGATCTCGCTCACGTCAAACCGATAAAACCTCATGAGCCAATCCGCTTGATAGAGACGATGTTCGCGATTTAGTTGCACCGCTCCCTTCGGGAGCCGCGCGTCGTCGTTCACCGGTAAATATGCGCTGAAGAAGACGCGCTTGAGGGAGTATGTTCGATAGAGCGAAGCAGAGAGGTTGAGGATATGGTGGTCTGATTCCGGCGTGGCGCCGACGATAATCTGAGTCGATTGCCCTGCGGGCGCGAACGAGTGGAGCGATGATGCCCTCTGGATGCCGGTCGAATAGAACGTCGTGCGTCGATGCGCGAGGGCCTTCGCTTCTTTGTCCTCGGAGATGCTGTCAGCGATTTGCCGCATCGGAGACATTATGGCTTGCTTGCTCTTTTGAGGTGCGAGGAGCGCGAGGCTTTCTTTCGAAGGCAACTCGAGGTTGACTGACAGCCTGTCGACGAGTCGACCCATACGGTCGACCAGCTCGGGCGATGTTCCTGGCACTGTTTTCGCGTGAATGTAACCGCGGAAGCCATATTCGCAACGCAGAATCTCGAACACCCGAATCATGAGTTCGGTAGTGTAATCGGGTGTTTTCAAGACACCTGAACTGAGGAACAGGCCCTCGATGTAGTTTCGCCGGTAGAACTCAACCGTGAGGTCGGCGAGCTCGCGCGGCTTGAAGGCCGTTCGCGCAATTTCATTTGAGCAACGGCTTGCGCAGTAAGCGCAGTCGTAAGCGCAAACGTTGGTCATGAGGACCTTGAGCAAAGAAATGCAGCGCCCGTCGGGCGTGAAGCTGTGGCAGCACCCCGCCGCAGTCGTGGCGCCGAGCTTTCCGCGAGTCGCTCCGCGGTCAGAGCCCGAGGACGTGCACGCGACATCGTACTTCGCCGCATCCGCCAATATTTCAAGCTTGTCGATTACATTCATGGGTACACCTGTTCGTCGTGATTATAAGTCTAAAACAAACAGGTGTTCGCGTCAAGCCGGATTATCGAATGAGTAGCCTCACGCAGCGACGATTTTGCAAATGCGCGAACCGCAGTTTCGCTTGGTGAGGAATTTGCTGTATTTCTCCGCGTATATCAAGTTGACCTTGTGGCTCTTCGATACATCCACGACGATTCTCTTGACCGTGAGGTCGTCTTGGTCGAAGCAGCAACGCACTCTCTTCGCCGTTAGCTTCTTGCTTTTGAGGACGACACTGGAAAGGACATGCTTGTTCCCGGGCGCGCCATCTTCGCATGCGGCGGGAACAAGGCCCTTATAGCCGATAATTGACGTATTCGAAGGCGAGACTATGTTCTTCACCTTGCCGTTTGCCCCAAGGAAGGTGGCTCGGTTCTCGGTGACGCGGTAGACCCTGCCGTCACCGAGCCGAACCTTGTTGGGAAGGGAGAGCGTATTGATCTTGCGGTCGTAATTAAGCAACGCAGTGAGGGCGACGGTGCGCTTTTTCGCGGAGAGCACCTGGAAACCGAATGTCAGTTTCCCGATCTTGACCGCATCGGTCATTCCGTTCCAATAGTATTTCCCGCGCATTGCCTTCCCCGCTGCGAGCCAGGCAGCCTTCTCGACGTTCATGACTCCGGCGCTTCCGTTCACGGGCGAGTAATTGCTATAGGCGCTCTTCGGAACCTTCACGGCGGTCTTTTGCAAGAGCGCCAAGGCGTCGTCGGGCGTCAACGAGGGGTTGATCTGCATGAGCGAGATCATCGCCCCGGCAACTAACGGCGACGAAAACGAGGTGCCTTCATAGGAGCACATATCGTAATCCCCGCTAGCGCAAGCGCCCTCCGCCCACGCGAGTGCGGAGATGTCTTTGCGTGGGTTGACGTCTGCGTAAGCCGTATTCATGATTCCGTCATAGGCGCCGTGCACGGCGATGCAGCAGTCGTAGTCCGACGGAAAGTTGTAACCGTCTTCATACCAGTCGAAGCCGCATTCGTCTTCCGGCCCGTTGCCGCCGGCGCACACGCACGTGATGCCGTAAACATCGTGAAGCCTCTTAATCTGAGCATAAAGCGGATCGGTCGCGACGTTCTCGATCCCATACTCTTTAACTTCTTCGTCGGTGTAATGCGCCCCGAAGCTCATGTTCACGATTTTCAAATCTTTGACTTGCTCCGATTTCACGACGCGCTCGATGTGTTGAAGCCCTTCTAGGATGTCGACGTCTTCCAGATAGCCCTCTTCATCTGCAGCCTTGATGGGCAGCACATCGGTGTTGGCGCAAACCCCATAACCCGCAACGCCATTGTTCTTGTTTGCCACGATAACGGAAGCGACGGCGGTTCCGTGATCGGCGTCATCGCGCCCGATTACTCCCGTGCGGTTGGCGATCGCGTCATAGGCGCATTCTTTCAAAAGCCGCCCTTTCAATTCAACATGCGTTTCACGGAATCCAGAATCTATGATCGCGACAGTCGAGTGAACGCCCGTCGCCGAAGCGACTCTTCGCGTGTTCTCGAACCCATGCCCAGTGCTCGAGTCATTTGCTTCCCCATATTTCTCGAACAAGCCGAGGAATTCAGATTGGAAAACGTGCTCGGGGTTCTTTTTATCCGTCTTGTCTATCTTGTATTTCTTGACGGGCGCAGTGCGGGCGCGCGGAGCAGCAGACTCTGCGATCGCCTGCGCGCCTTCTATGGCGGAATAGGACTCATCGCCGCCTGCATCCATCTCGAAATCGAGGACAAAGACGTTGTGGTCTAGCTTTTCAACTCCTGTTACGGGCATATCGCCCTCGTCGAGCGCGGAAACGGCCTTGCTGACGCCGATGGCCGAGATGCTGTCGTCGAACGTGACGAACATCTTCTTCGCATCGAGGTTCGCGGTCGAGGGCGTCGTATCGGTTTCGAGGGGAGCAGGCACAAGGGTGTCGCCTGGTTCGGCGGTCGCGATTGCCGGGACGCCGAAGAGCAACAGGCAAAGGGACAAAACGGCATACGTAAGCTTGCGTGACATGGACGTGACCTCATACTCGAATACCGTGCCTCAATCCTAGCATAGGTCCGACAACGCAGCAATGAACTGGGAAAACGAAAAGAAGCGCCTGACGTGCGCTTCCTTACGATAGGTGAAAACGTTACCTCAGTTTGACGGCTTTTGCGGCGCCACGGCCGCGTCAGCTATCGCGCAAGGCCTTGAGTTTCGCGAGCGTCTCCGAGGCGATGCGCTCGGCGACCGTCCGCTTAACGGTCGGCTTCGGCGCCTCGTCGACGCTTGCGTCGTGGTAATAGCGATCGATCTCGATGCTGAACCCTTCAGCGCTCATGCGGTCGACGCCGAAGCCGAACACGGTGTCTTGAACGGTCGCGTCGCTCGTGATCACCATGACCTCGAACCCATGCTCCCGCGCCTCGAACGCAAGTTTCTCGATAACGTCGTCAGCCGATGATCCAGCCGGCGAGAACACGACCTTCACTCCCCCGACGACTTGGCCCTCGCCGTTCGATTCGGCGTTGCCTCCGCCGTCGAACACGATTGTCGCCGCCCAGTCGCGCCCCGCGAAATGCACGACGTCGTTGATGAGCATTTCTCTCGCCCGGTTGAGCCAATCATGCTCGTAGTCCGGCATGTTCAACGACACGTTCTTATATCTGCTCCCCGACCGCAGAACGTTGAACCCGTCCACGATCAGCACGCGCTTGCGATCCATCGACATCAAAAACCCCTCATCGCAGGCTTGGCGGGGCATTACTCACAAAGCGAGGACTGTTCGAGCGACTGAGCAATGCCCCGCCAAGC